>Ga0207754_100031_pt1 | contig 167523 bp, 166 predicted proteins | sample A23E1SouthBayCA_FD_187728 | JGI IMG/M metagenome (GOLD analysis project Ga0207754, IMG submission 187728) | Aerobic enrichment media microbial communities from Eden Landing Ponds, California, USA - A23 E1 (SPAdes) | ecosystem: Environmental > Aquatic > Marine > Unclassified | place: Emeryville... | reverse complement strand
CGAAGCCTTCGAGCGCTGCCCCCTCTCGGGCCTTCGCGATAAGTCGCGCGCCGACGTTCGTCGGGTAGTCGACGTCGGCTACTGCGAGTCGGTCGACGCGAGCGTCGGTGTACCGGCGTACAGCCTCGCTGATGTTCGACACTGCGAGCATCGCGACCGGCTCGCTTGCCGTCCTGGCTGCGAAGACCGCCGCCTCGTCGCCACGCGGCGACGATGAGGGTGATTCATCGTGCGTTTCAAAGAATCCGCTCACGGCCGACTCACGTCCGTCTGCGCGAGCCACCATGTACTCCGACCGGCTACCGTTCTTCCCGCCACTCGTGAACTGCGACAGCGACGTCGACGTCCCACTCGTCGACTCGGTGTCTGAAGACACCCGGTGCGCACCCTGCGGATCGTCATGAAGCCGCCGGATGTAGCGCCGCCGAGTGTAGTCCTCGCGAGATTCCCGGTCAGCCCGAGACTCCCATCCTGACCCGTCAGCAGTCGTCACACCGTCGCGCTCGAAGTTCGACGCCTGATAGATAACTCCCTCATTGTCGTTGGACACCCCCGCGTAGGTGAGCAGCTGGTCGTAGCCTTCCAAAGCCGCCCACCGTGCCGCTCGCGAGATCAGCCACGACGCCGTGTTCGCCGGCCGTTTCGGGTGAGCTGCATAACGGTTCAGTTCAACCGTCAGTCCGTCGTCTGCGCCTCTCGCTGTTGGCCGAGAGAGAACGCACACGGCGACGAGGTCACCGCGGTAGCGCGCGCCGAACGCGGCTTTCCACCCGACTACGCCGCCGAGGTCGTGGTCGACGACTGGATGCTCAAGGAAAGCGTTGATCGCGTTCCGGCTTCGCTCCCGGCGGAGTGACAGTTGCGATGTCCGAACTGCGTTCGCCGGCGCGCCGCCGACCCCCAGCCACCAGCAAGAGTCCGGGTCCTCGACGTCTCCAGCGATGACGTCGACGGTCCCGCACTCCAAGGCGATATCGAGAGCGTAGTTCTCGACTGATTCGGTGGTGCCAGCGAGAAGTCCCTCGAACCACTCCACACGACTGCCGTCTGGAGTGATCCAGCCGAGGGACTGTTCGCCACGGTGCTGGATGAGGTCTCGAGGCCGAACGGTGATTCGGGTTGGTGAGACGGTTGGTAGGGTGAAACGACTCTCACTCCGGGTGTGCGACTGAGACATAATGGAATCCTGGAGACGCTCTTCGGGGAGGCGCGCCTCCGCCCGACACCGTCGGGCGCGCCGACCGACCGCTCAACCATCCAAGGAGTGCCGCGTAGACCGACCGTCGACGACTGAAGCCCCTTCCGTGTCCGTCGACCGACCACCGGGAGGGAGCCGCAACCGGGAGGGAGCTTCGTCGTCGCGTCCCCGCCGGGGCGAGGGAGGGCAAGCAAACGACTGTGCCGGCAAAAAAAAGGGGGAACCTGGTGGTCTACACTGCTCGGGCAGCAACCCACTTCGGAGTCCCTTCGTACCCGCACTCCTGGCAGTCGTAGTGGTACTTCTCCGCGTCGTCGCCACGCTCGTTCAGAATGACCTGATGAACTAGCTCGTCGCAGCTGTGACATTCCAGCAACGGTGCCGGGCGGTCACGGATTTCGTCTCGTAGTGCCTCCACTGCTTCGGCCTTCGTGTCGAAGGTCTGGTTCCAGAGGGTGTACCCTCGGTAGGTGATGAACGCACCCCATTTTCCTCTGAAGGAAGGCGTCCGGCAGGCCGTCGCTCGCGCTGCAGTTTCGTTGTTGCTGTACACCAGTCTCGTTGAGTCGGCTTTTTTCTTCCAGTTGGCGATTTTTGGCATCTCTGAAAACACCATCCAGGCGTTCCGCTCGTTGGCGGCGCGCCCTCGCCCCGACCCCGTCGGGGCGCGCCGCCTCCAGACCTCGACTAACACGGAGCGAGGGCGGTTGGTGAGGTGGCCAGCGGTGAAGTCACTGTACGCCAGCGACGACCAGCGGGAGGAGTCGGCGTCAGGGGCTTCCCGCTGGCACGCCGTCGGCGTGAACCGAACCTAGCCCTCGCGACGAACCGCCAGGACGCAAAAAAGAAAACCTCCGGGATGGCGGACTACGCGTAGACGGCTTCAGATTCCGGCTCCTCCTGGTCAGCGAATCCGTTTCGCTCGACCGGCTCCCAGTCCGTCTGTTCCTTCGACGACACGTAGTCCACCTCGTAGGCACCAGGTTCCCCCTGCACTGCCACAGTTCCCTTGCCGCCCGGGATGTCCCGACGCAGCTTCTCTTCACGGTGGAGATTCCACGTCGTCGCCGTGTCGAACCTGCAGAGGTACCGCTCCGGGAACCCCCGGTCCTCGGGCGGCTCCTCGACGGTGACTCGCGTGTTACAGTGCTTGCAGAACACGCCCTCGAACGGGATCTGCGTGAACACGGTTTTTCCACAGACGATGCACCAGAGGAACTCGAAGAGCTCCTCGTTGTGACGGTCTTTGACTTCCAAGGACATGATATTCTCCGGACACACCGCTTGTTGGCGGCGCGCCCTTCGCCCCGACCCCGTCGGGGCGCGCCGCCCCCTCATATTACCCGTCCAGCGGTCGGCGGTCGGGAGCGTCGGCCAGCACACAAACCCCCTCCGTGTTCGCGGAGCGAACCGGAGCTGGGGTTTGGTGCTGGACGCCGGTCGGCGGAGACGCGGAGACCGCCGTGAGCGGGCCGCTACACGAAAAGGCAGGCCCAGGTTAGAAATCCGTGAGGGAGGTCGCTTCAGTTTCACCAGGGTCATTCCAGTATGTCGACGCGGCTTCGGCGATCTGCTGGCGACGTGGGGAGCCACAGACCTCCGCGTTCTCGAGAAGAGCATCAGCCGCAAGATCGAAGGTGGTGAGGGCTTCGTCGACGCTGATGCTCGACCGGCCGGTGAGGAACCACTCCGAGCTGATGATTTTACAGTCGCTTTTGCGGACGCGCTGCTCGAGTGGCTTGATGTCGTACCAGCGAGTGTAGATGCTAGGGAACAGGAGGGAACCGGAGTAGCCCTCTCGAGGGGCGGCCATGAAGGATACGACGACGTAGCCGTCGTACCGTGACCCCTCGGAATCGGTTCGGTAGAACTGGAATCGGGCCTTTGTAGCGTACCGCTTCCGCCGTCCAAGCGCCTCCGGGGTTTCTCGTTTCTCGCGTTTCTTCGTGAATAGCCACTGGCTGGGTTCACCAGTCGGCGTTCCTGGAGGATGTTCGTCGATGATACCGATTGATTCGAAAAGCTCTACCGCGTGGTCGAAGGGAGACGTCTCTGTATCGTTCATCGTGATTGTGGGTCGGCGCGCCCACACTCGTGGCTGTTCGGGCGCGCCGACGCCCGATGGGACCCAACCAGACCCAGAAGCCACGCGACTGGCGACGACTGAAGCCGCTTCCGTGTCCGTCGACCGACCCCCGGGGGGAGGGAGTCGCAACCGGGAGTGAGCTTCGTCGTCGCGACCCCGTCGGGGCGAAGGAGCCTGGCGAGCTGGGTCGGGCCTACTATGCAGGGCGGTGGCTGGAAGCGCGGTTCCTGTTCCCCCCAATTCTCCTAAGTGAACTTGTGTAGATGGCGCTTGGAGTGGGCTGTGACGGGCCAGGAGTTGCAGAAAAACTAAGTATCGAATCTTCCAATACCCTAAGGAATGCTTCCAGACAGCAGACTCCCGGAGTCGATCTCCATGTTCGATTCCGCCGATAACAGGGGTATTTCCCCAATGATTAGTGCGATTGTCCTAATCGCAATCGTGGTGCTGGTGGGGGCCGCACTCGCTGCATTCTCGATGGGAATGTTCGACGGAATGGAACGAGCGCCCCAGGCGAACTTCCAGGTGACGGACGCCACCGACGGGTCCACGGACGAAGTCCTGATTCAGCACGGCGGTGGTGCTGAAATCAACGCCCAGGACACCATCATCAAGATCAAGCGAGATGGCGCCACTCTCGTCACTCTCGACGAAGGCAACGATGTCGATGTAAGCGTCGGAGATACGGTAAACGTCTCGAGTGATGGTAGCAGTACGACGGTGAACTTCGCCGGGAACACCGCGTTCTCCAATTCGGACAACGGCTTCGACCTGAACAACGGTGAAGTGAAAATCATCATCATCGACAGCGGGTCCGACCAGCCGATCACCACGGTCACTGGCGACGCGTAGACGCTCGTTTCCTTTCCTCGCCGTTTCTAGCGAAAGCCCGGCAGCCCCTTGTGGGCCGCCCGGACCGTGGAGGTGGGCGGGGCGGCGGTTCTAATAACGAAAAACCGCAGCTGGCCGCCTACTCGTCCATCGACTCCATCGAGGACTCGATGGCCTCGATGAGCTCCTGACTGGTGCGACTAATCCGGTTCAAGCGCTCCCGGATGGCTTCCGTCTCCTCACCCGCCCAGGAGGCCAGGTAGAACGCCGAGTTCGACGTATCCAACCCGAAGTACCGGCAGACCACGTACGCCGTCCCTTCCGCTTCCACTTCCCGCATCGACCGCTCCTGCTCGTCGAAGTCACCGTGGAGCATCGCGTGAGCGTACTCGTGGATCGTCGTCGACGACAGGTCTGCCAGGTTCGACCGATTCTTCACCCTGACCTCAGCGACCGACCCCGCACTGCCTGCCTGATAGTCACAGACCCCGTCCGCACTCCCATCCGTCCACTGATCCGGGGCCACGACGTCCAGGTCAACCTCGACCGTCGATGCCGTCTCCGCCACTGCCGGCCAGAGCTCCTCACCGTCGCCGTACACCGTCGTCTCGAATCCCGTCTCAGGAAGCGGCTCACCCTCGGTCTGGGAGATGTCGAACACGGACACCGGCCGGAACGCCACCACGTCCGTGCTCCACTCCTCGGGCGGCGTTTCGTCGTACTCACAGTCCATCTTCTCGTGGTAGCTCTCCGCGTTCCCGCACTTCGGACACGCCGGCGCCGTGATTGGCGCCCAAATCCAGACCGCGTCCTCGCCTTCCTGGACCTGCCTGTCGAAGTCCTCCTGCCACGTCCGATACCCGGCGACCTTCGTCGCGTCCGGCTTCTGGAGCTTGATGAGGAGACTGTTGTTCAGCGAGTAGTCGTGGAACGACGCCTGGACGTCCAGCCACTCCTGGAACTCCTCGGACGCCCGCGCTTCGTCCGTCAGCTCCGTCAGGTCCTCGATCCACTCCTCGATCTGCTCGTGCATGTCATCCTTCCGCGAGTCACGCTCGCCGAAGGTGACAGTCTGACTATCAGGACGATTCGACTCGAAGTCGCTCAGCTTTGACGTTTCGGAACTAGCCATTGGAAACACCTCAGACACGCCTCTGCTCGTTGGCGGCGCGCCCTTCGCCCCGACCCCGTCGGGGCGCGCCGCCCCCTTCGATTACCCATCCAGCGGGCCGCGAGGGAGCGACGGGCGACGACATAAGCCGCTTCTCGTGTCCGTCGACCAGCGGGAGACGCAACCGGAAGCGCGCTTAGTCGTCGCGGCCCGGAAGGGGCGACGGAGCGACTGACACGGCCCGCGTGCCGTTCACAGCAAAAAATAACCCGCCACTGGCTACGACTCGCCCGAAACGCGGGCTGCGGCGGATAGCGATGGTAGCCGTGGCACGTCTGCTGTCACCCCTCGAGCGCGGACTTGCCGTTGCGGACGACCGCGTCGGCAGTTGGTCCGTCAGTGGTGAGGACGTCGACGGAGTCGACGGTGCAGAGGACGTCCGTGGTTGTGCGATACGGTGCTTGGGAAAGGAACGGCCACCACTCCTGGACTCCCTCCACCGGCAGGTGGATGTAGTACGACGTGTGGTAGTCGTCGCGAAGAGTGATCTGGCCGCGTGCGGTCGCCGTGACGGAGAGTATCCGGGGGTCGAACTGCTGGTTACCCTCGGCTTCGCCGTGTAGCTGCACCGCACTCCCGGTATCGAGATCTCGAAGCGCGTCGATGAACGCGCTTCGGGTCATCTCGCTCGACTGGAACTGTTTTTCCATACTGAACACACCTTGCGGGCGCTTTCGACGGCGCGCCCGCACCCGCCTCTGGCGGGGCGCGCCGTCAGCTACCCGCGACCACGAGCGACCGGCGACCATCTGCGACTGGCGACGACTGAAGCCGCTTCCGTGTCCGTCGACCGACCCCCTGGGGGAGGGAGTCGCAACCGGGAGTGAGCTTCGTCGTCGCGCCCCTGTTGGGGCGAAGGAGCTAGGAAGCCGGTCGCGTACTAGGAGAGCCGGTTAAACAGACTGAGGAATCGCGTTTCGGAGTCTCAACTAGACCATTCGCGAGGACGTCCAGTCCTGCGGTTCTCACCTTCACTGAAAAGGGGGTTCTGCGAACCCCCTATTCCTCAGAGCTGTGGAGAATCTGCTTCGTGCTGGCCGCTACAGCGGCTACGCGGTTCCGGACTTCAGTAGGCCGAAGAGGTGGCCGATTTAACGTCTCGATGATGGACTCGGACGGAGGCGCGTCCAGCGCCTCCCTCGAGTCCTGTTGGTCCGTGGATTCCCGTGTTTCACTGTGCTCTACGTCTGGATGTCGGTTGGATCGGCTCATACTGGAACACCAGTTGACGGGCGACGTCGGCGCGCCCGCACCCGCCTCTGGCGGGGCGCGCCGACCGACTACCTGACCGTCCAGGAGCGCACCCATGGAGTGACCGGCGACGGTTGAAGGCGACACTGAGTCCGGTGACGCAACAGCGTCCGTCAGCGCAACCAGTTGTCGTCTTCACCGTCGACCCCGTCAGGGTAGGGAACGACGGGGCGCGCGACGAGGACCAGCGAAAGCCCGGCGGCCCCTCGTGGCCGCCCGGACCGTGGAGGCGGGTGGGGCGGTTGGATGTAACAAAAAGACTCGACGCCAGCCGGTTACACCGAGTCGGGGCGCTGCGCGCGCATCCCCAGGATGTTCTCTTCGGCGTTCGTCAGATGCACATCGACGAGCTCCCACGTCGACGGGCACACGTGCTCCCACTCCTGGAGCTCCGTCTCGAAGCGCTCGATGACAATCTCACGCATCCGAACCGTCTCCGACCGACTCTCAGTCACCCAGCTTGCGTACGCCGCCTTCACGGCCTCGAGGAACTCGTCAACTGCCTTCACCAAATCAGTACTTGCCCACTCGCCATTCGCGTACTGCTCGCGGACCTCGACCAGGACAGCACTCGGCAGCCACACCAACTCCGTCTTCACCGCCCACGCCATCTCGGCGGCCACGTCCGCCGACCCCATCTCGTCGACTGGGGACTCGTACATCAGATTCCCCATCACCCGCCCCGCCAAGGTCTCGTTCACGTTCAGCCGTTCATCAAACGCCGCACTGCCGTCTCCGATTTCAAGCTCGCTACTCCCGGAACCACTCTGGGTAGACATTCGTTGGAACACCTTCGCAGGCTCGCCCGCGCCGGGCGCGCTCTGCACGCGCTCCCCCAGGGAGCGCGTCCCGGCGCGGCAGACGACGAGTGCCACCAACCAGAGCCCGCGCCGCAGGCGACCAAAACGACTGTCCAGCACACAAGCCGGTTCCGCGTCCGTCGACGCGCGGATTGCGTCGACGCAACCGGAAGCGAGCTTGGTGCTGGCGCCCCGGCATGGGGCGAAGGAGTGACGGGACGCATCGGCGAGGGATCGGACCATCCACAGACAAGCAAAAAAGAAAGCCGCCTACGCCACCGCGCCTTCTGACGACCCCTCCGCCATCCCCGCTCGCCACTTCGCGACCCGGTTCAGCGACTGTTCGACCGTTTCAGCCACCGTCTCTTCGAACCCGTCAACCTCTTCCTCGTCGATTTCGACCAGCGTCTTCAGCTCCAGGACGTCCTCCAAAGACACGCTCGTGAGTTCTTCCTGAATCGCTTTCAGCGCCGCCATCTTCGTCTGCTTCACGCCCGCATCAGTCGGAATCGCCCGGTTCGTCTTCTCGAGCACCGCATCGTACAGCAGCTCCAAGCTACCCCGCTCGCACGTCAGTGCATCCGCGTCTTTGATAGTCAGCGATTCACCGTTCGGAGTTCGGAACAACCGATTCATTGGAAACACCTTCGCAGGCTCGCCCGCGCCGGGCGCGCTCTGCACGCGCTCCCCCAGGGAGCGCGACCCGGCGCGGCAGACGACAGTGCCACCTATCCAAGGGCGCGCGGAGACCGGCAGCCGGCGAGCGGCCAGCACATAAGCCGGTTCCGCGTCCGGCGACCGAAGGGAGGCGCAACCGGGAGCGCGCTTAGTGCTGGCGTACCGGGAGGGTGCGAGCGACGCCGGCGCCGCAAGCTGCGCGGGGCCTGAACCGTCGGGAGTGAGGCGAGAATATTAATACTCCCCAGGAAGAATTTCGTGGTGCGTCGGTGGCTTGGAACACCACGACGTCGGTTACCGGTCGAGGTAACCGCCATGCTGGAACACCTTCAGCACACCACGCAGTTCGCAGCGCTCACGCGCTGCCTTCGTACTGCCTTCAGGGACGTGTTGTCAGAGGCGCGTTTAGCAACGGTTGTCAGCTGGTGCGGTTCTCCCTGGAGGCGGGCGGCGCTTCGATCACGCCCCGACCCCGCAAGCACCGACTGGAGCGCAGCGTCGGGTCGCGGCGTGTCGAACGACCGCCCGGCTACCAGTAGTAGAAACCAACTGCTGAGTCAAAATTGCGTACCTTTTAACCGGTAGACGTATCAAAAAGGATGTATGTCCGATATCAGCTTATCCACTTCCTACAGATATCAGCGTCTGTCGTTCTTGAAAAATTGGGACGCGATGAAAGTCCAGTTAGCCGTCTACGGCGTGATTTTCGCAGTCCTAATAGCAGGCGCGAAGGTCTTCGACTTCGACCCCCCGACAGCACTCGTGAGAGTTCTTGTGGTAGCATCGTTCATCCCGTTTCTGCAGTTCTTCGTCCAGGAAACGATTAAGAACAGGACGGCGGCTCCCACGTACGTCGCGTCGACGATAGTCGGCATTTTCGGACCGCTGAACGCTATCGCGTCAGGCCTGTTATATCAACAAGACTACTCCATCACCGTGTTCGTCGCTTGGGTTATCCTTTTCTGCTTCGTGATTGCGAAGAACGCAACCTGGGAGAACCCGGAGACCTGGTACGGAACAGCCTGGAATATTATTATGCACGGTTCGTATGCGACCCTCGCGAGTCTGTTTACACTTCTACCGGGGATTCTATACCTGAGACAACTCTACCCGTGGATTCCGTCAATATTGATGTATGCCTCCCTCGTCCCAGCAGCCGGAATAATCCTCTATCATCTGAAATCCTTCCTCTCGTCCTAACGCGCCGGCCACTCCCTTGGCCGCGCTCGGCTCACTGCTGGGAGAATACTCTCCTCCTGCCAGCGGCGCCGCGGCGCGCCGCGGTGCGGGATGGCCGCCCGAAGGGCGGCCACCGCCGACTCTGGTCGCGCGGCGAAGCGCAGTGAGTCCCCTCGAGCCCTGTGGCGTCTGAACCACAAGCCCTGCGGCGCCTGAGCACCCGCGGTCGCGGAGATTCTACCCCCACCCCTCGATGATAGCCACCCCACCGGCGGGAGTCAGCTGGTGTCCGTCGGCCTACGAGATCGAGGGCGCGGGGATGCCAAAAAATGAAGCCCCCTCCTGGGGCGTTACAGCGCGTTCGCCGCGTGCTCAGCGCGCGTCGACGCGAAGTCTCGCTCGTCGGCGCCGGGACCGCGAGTCAACTCAGCCATCCCCGGCGGCGAGTTCGTCCGCGGCCGCCGTCCCTCGGGGATGACGCGCACCGCGCAGACGTCCTCGCTCTCGCCCGACGCTTCGCCCGTGTACAGCTGGGGAGACGGGTTCGACTTCGACTCCAGGTTCTGGACGTCCGTCACGGCAGTGACCGTGTACGCCGGCGTGTCGCCGTCCTCACCGGCGACCGCCACCGAGAGCGTTCCACGCTCCTCGTCCATCTCGACCTCGCAGACCCGACCAGTCACCGTCGCCGCATCGTCGTCCAGCGGCTTCGCGACCAGGACGTCTCCGACGTCCGCTCGCGCCAGCTCGTCGACGACGACCTTCGCTTGTTCGATGTCAATACCGCTCTTCGTCGGCTTCATCAATGCCATCTCTGGAACACCTCGCAGGCACACCTCGTCTGTCGGCGGCGCGCCCGCACCCCGCCCCTGGCGGGGCGCGCCGCCCTCTCTCGTGACACAACCAGCGGGCCGCGAGGGAGCGACGGGCGACGACATAAGCCGCTTCTCGTGTCCGCCGACCGACCCCCTGGGGGAGGGAGGCGCAACCGGGAGCGCGCTTAGTCGTCGCGGCCCGGGAAGGGCCGACGGAGCGACTAACATGGCCCGCGTGCCGTCGACGAACAGGAAGGGAAGCAAACGAAAATACCAGCCCGCTTACCGGCGAGCGACCTCGACGTCGTACCAGTTGATGTCTGCAGACGGCCCGTCCGGCATGAAGTCCACCTTCTCCTCCAGGAGGAGTTCAGCCACGCCCGCGAACCGCTCCGTGCCGTCGTCACTCGGGTCTTCCGGGTCACCCTCCGTGTCGATATCACCGTTCACGATTCCGTTGATGGCACTGTAGTACGCCTCAACCCACACGTCCGACGCGTCGTTCACCTGAGACGCCGTCCCCTGCTCCGGATTCCGCTCCCAGCTCTCCGCCGGCCGAACCTGCGCAATGTAGATATGAACGCCCAGTGGCACACCTGGCCCGTTCACCCGGTACATCGAACCGACCGTCTTCCCGATGACCTTCTCCGGCGGCGTCACCGTCTCCGACTCCACCAACGTCGTTTGCTCTCCGATGCTACTGTCCTGAACTGCTTCCTGACTGGAACTCATAACTGGAATCACCTACGTCGCCCGCGTCCCGCGGGCCTCACGCGCGCCCTCTGGGCGCGCGGGACGCGGGCAGTAGGACAGTTCCCCATCCAGGGGCGCGCGGTGATCACGGCGCCGCGAGCGTCCAGCACATAAGCCGGTTCCGCGTCCGTCGACCATCGGGAGACGCAACCGGAAGCGCGCTTAGTGCTGGCGCACCGGGAAGGTGCGAGCGACGCCGGCGTCGTTGGAGCACCGAGCGACCCGGACCGTCGACGAACGCCGAGACAACCGATGTGTCGCGACCCCGCATCATGCTGCCGAGAACCCGTCCATCCGGGCTCGGTCCATCGTGTGGAGCGTGTCGGTCGGCGTTGAGATGTCGACGGGGACGTAGCCGGTGTGATACTCGAAGTGCTGATGGCAGGACGACGAGCAGAACGCGCGGACCCTGCCGTCCTCGTACTCGACGAGGACCTCCCAGCCGTCGGGCTCGTGGAAGTCGTTCCCGCAGCCCGAACAGAGTTCGTGGCTCGGTGTGGTAGGCTCGTGGAAGCCGTCCTCGACGTCAGCTGGACGGAGTGTCGGCCAGACGCTGCGCTCCCGCCAGAACCGCTTGATGTGCTGCAACCCCTTCCGAACCGTCCCGCGGATCGTCAGGTCGTCAGCCCGCCGCCAGTGCGGGGACTCGTGGTGCCAGTACTCGCCCTTCATCGCGATGTGGTGCAGGCCGTTCCAGTCCAGGCCGACGATGTCCGCTGGTTCACGGGAGAGCGTGTCTGAGGTCGTGAACGCGTCCAGCTGGGCTTGGTCCAGGTCCGCTCGTTCACCGGGCGCGAGCTGACGGATAGCGTGCCACTGCTTCGGCGGGGACCCGCCGAGGATGTGAACCCGGCGGCCGCTCCAGTCACTCGGTCGCGAGAAGTCCGGCGCGTGGATGTCGGAGTACCCGATTGCGTACCCGACGATGATGTCGTCGGGGATGACGTCCAGTGCTTCCTGGCACTTCGGCACGACGACGGGGTCGAATGGGGCGAGCTCGTCCTCGAGCTCGCGGCAGGCAGCCACGATCTCCCTCGCCGACTCCGCATCGTAGGCGTCTCCGACCACACCGACCCGGGGGTTGTGCTTCTTGCACGCGACCTGGTAGCGGTCCAGGTCGGGGTCCTTGAAGTCGTTGTCCAGCATGAACACGGGGACGTCGACGTTCTCGTACTTGTCCTGGAAGTCGTAGTCCTCCCGGAGGCCGGTCGCGAAGCCCAGCTGGTGCGCATCGAGCGCGTACGGCAGCCGGAACAGGAACGCGACGTAGTCAGCGCGGCGTGCTTCTCGAACCTGTGCGACCGTCGACTGCCCTGGACTGCTGGAATCAAGAGACATGATGAATCACGGCAGCCGCCGTCATGGACTGCGGCGGCGCGCCTCACCGCCAGCGAAGCTGGCGCGCCGCCGCTCCTCCGTGACCCATCCAGGCGTCCGGTGGCGACCAGAACGAGGCGTCCGTCCAGCACACAAACCGCTTCCGCGTCCGTCGACCGCAGGGAGTCGCAACCGGGAGCGAGTTTGGTGCTGGCGCCCCGGGATGGGGCGAGTGACGCCGAGGCACTGCACGCGCCGGCGGCGCCGGGCCGCTGCTGGACGCAAAAAGGGGGCCGGGGGTCAGGCGGACGTCAGTCGGTCGCGGATGTCAACGACGGTCTGGGTGAGTTGCCGGGCGCGGGCGCGAGCTCGGCACTGGAGGGTGAGACGGTGATCAGCGACGGACAGGAGGACGTCGGCGAGGAGTCCTTCTGGTGTCGCTCGCACCTGGTCGTCGTAGGTGCGGTGGAGTCGGCAGACCTCAGCGTGGAGGCGCGCGACGATTTCGGCGTGATCGGCGCCGCCGGATTGCTCGAGGTCGTAGGCGACACTCCACATCGCCTTCTCGGGGATGTGGATATCGTAGCGACTGTTCAGCGCGTACCCGACAGCCAGGGGTTCTGGCTCAACGCCAGTCTCCTTCAGGTCCGCGACCGCGTCTAGTGAGAACGCGGGTTTCTGGTCCTGGTTCGATTGTCGACGCTTCGGACTCAACCGTGTCTGAAGTGCTTGTAGTAGCATAGTTGATTGTGAGTGCCTCCGGGTGGGAGGCGCGCCCGCACCCCGACTCTGTCGGGGCGCGCCGACCCGATACGTGAATCAACCAGGGGCGGGCATTGGCGCGACTGGCGACGACTGAAGCCCCTTCCGTGTCCGGCGCCGCGTGGTTTGCGGCGGCGCAACCGGGAGGGAGCTTCGTCGTCGCGTCCCCTGTGGGGCGAATGAGCGCCAACAGCGCGCCCCGGGCCGCTGCGGTGTACGTAAGCCCGACCGCGCAACACCTGTGAGCAGTCCGGAACGGGGAGGCGGGTGGGAGGTGGCGGTCTCGGGCAGTCTAGTGGTCGGCCTGAGGGCGCTGCTGTGGCCTGGGGGATTGTTCGGCGGGGCAGCGCCGGCTCGATGCCGCCCCGGCGACGTAAGCACCCGCTGGAGCGCAGCGAGCCGCGGCGGCTCGACCGGTGCTGGGCCGCCGTCCGTCTGCACGCCCTCAACTACTCGCTGTACTCGAATCGCCTCAACACGCTGCTGAGAGCGCTCTGCTGAATCAGGATGCTTGGCCGCCGAGAGAGTGACGTCGTCGACGCGAACCTGGAACCCGTCGTGGCTGTGGCGAAAGCCCGGCGGCCCCTCGTGGGCCGCCCGGACCGTGGAGGTGGGTGGGACGGTGGTGAGCGTGACCTGACACCGTCCACCGTCCGCGAACAGGATCGGAGACAGTACGCTGGACGCCGCTACCGGAGGCCCAACGAGCGAGCGAGGATTTCGAGGAGCGTCAGCACCCTGACGGCCAACGTCACGAGGTCCACCAGGGGGTCGACCCAGTCCGGGAGTTCCACCCCTTCCGGGCCGAAGTAGTAGTTCGTGTAACAGTCGATGAACGTGACCAAGGCCTCGTCCACCGACTCGAACTCCGCTCGCTCGAACTCCATCACTGCCGAATCCTCGACTGCCTCCGGCACGTCGACGACTTCGGCCTCACAGACCGCCGTGACCCGGCGCGCGAACTCCGCGCTCGCGACCGACTCACCCTCTTCGAGCCACACGTGCGCTCGAAGCGACCGAAACATTTCGACGACGTCAACGTCCACGGCGTTACTGTGACGAACCTGTTCACGGACCCACGACTCGAGCTCCGAATCCGAATCTCGCATAGTGTACTGCCTCCTGCAGACACGCCTGCCGCGGCGCGCCTGCGCCCGACCTGTCGGGCGCGCCGCGGCCTCCCGCTACACAATCCAGGCGCGCGGACTGGACGCGCCCGTCCCGTCCGTCCAGCACATAAGCCGGTTCCGCGTCCGGCGCCGCGCGGTTTGCGGCGGCGCAACCGGAAGCGCGCTTAGTGCTGGCGCCCCGGCAAGGGGCGAGGTCGCAACGGGCGCGGGAGGGAGCACGCCGTACCGTCTGTCACTCGTCTGGCCTCCCCTCGGCCATCGCGAGACCACGTCACCGACTGCCGGCGGTCCCCTTCCGCGCGCGACCTCGACGCGTGCGAGGTAGTTCGCGGTCGACGAGCGCGTCGGGCGGCGGCGAGCTGCTCGCCGGGCGTCCGGTGGTTGCTTCGAAGCAGATGCCCGCGCCGGTGCCGCCGCTCCAGGGTGACGTCCTCGATCAACGGCGCCGGCCCTCCCCTGGTTGCTTCGAAGCAGATGCCGGCGGTTGCCTCGAGGCAGACGTCGTCGACGACGGGCGGTCGTGGCGTCCTGCCGGTGAGGGAAAGCCCGACCGCGCAGCCCCCGGAGTGGGGCGAGCAGTCCGGTACCTGGAGGCGGGTGGGGCGGTGGACGTAACAAAAAGAGAACAGCCGTCCTGGGTTAGGCGTTCGCGCCTTCCAGGGTCAGCGCGAACTTCTGCTTCATCTGGTCCTGCGCCTCCGGCGTCGGCTCCTCCACTTCGACCATCTCGTCCTCGTCGTCCTCGCTCGGCACCTTCACCGTCTCCGTCTCCATGAACGGCTCCATCAACGTCTGCACCAGCCCGTTTAGCGTCTCCATGTCGCGCTCGACGACCGCCTCCACGATTTTCAGCACCCGCTCCGGGTCCATTGCTGACGCCTTCCGACGATGCCCGTTGAACAGCATCTGCATCGCCCGCACCTCCGCCTCGCTCGGCTCCTCCTCGATGAACGGCCCGAACGACTTCTCCTTGTCCACGCCCTCCTTCCGGTAGGGCAGCGTCACACGCTCCGAGAGAAATTCACACACCGACCGCGCACTCTCGATGTTCGGCCCGTCCTCCGTCCTGAACCCGTAATGGGTTAGCTCGCCCTTCCGGACCAGCGTCAACAGCAGCTCGTAACTGCCTGCATCGTACCGCGTCTTCTCCACCTTCACGTCCATCCGCTTGTGCTCGACGTGCTCCGAGTTCCCCACGGCATCTGCGTCAACCGGCTTCCACCCGCTCTCCGTCTCCTTCAGGTGAGGGTAGTTCTCCTTCGACAACTGCGAGTACGAGCTCGGCGACGGCTCGTGCTCACCCAGAATCACCGACGTCGGCCCCATCGGGACCAGCACGGTACGCTCCTCCGAAACCGTGTACGTGTACTTGAAATGCTCTGCGAACGGCCGAGAACTTGACATTGCTCTCATGTTGGAACACCTTCATTCCGACCACGATTGGTCGGAGAGACGCCCGCGGCGCGCCTCTCAGTTCACCTGGAGGCGCGCCGCAGCGTCGACGGCCGCCCCCACCAACAAGCAGAGCTCGCGACACTCGAGTCGAGCGCGGGTCAGCGGCTTATACCCTCCGTGCATCCGCGGGTCCGGACCCGACCGGTCGGCGCGCGGTTTGCGCCGACGCAACGGCAGCCGGAGACGGCAAGGCCGGGGGGTATAAGCCCGCTGAACGGCCGCGGATAAGGGAGAGGCCACCGGCCTCGACCGCGTCTGAACCAGGCGTCCGTCGACGCGCGGGTTGCGTCGACGCAACTCCTGGTGAAGATGCAGGAAGCCCGGTCCCGGGAGGAATCCCGGTTGCGGGGGCGAGGGCTCGCAGCCCCCGCTCGCGGGTGACTCCCGGTATCGGGTGACTGCACTCGGCCCGACCCGGTCCAGGTACGTGCCCCGTCCGCCGCCGCGCGGTTTGCGGCGGCGCAACGGAACGCGCGAAACGCCCGGACCCGGCAGGAACGTAATGCAGGCCGGACGCGCGCAGACCGAGGAGCGCGAGCGGCGCGTACCGCTACCACGCTCGCTGGGCAGCCGACGTCGACGGCCGGTGGATGGAGCCACCAGCTGTCGCGACCAGGAAGGGCTACTCCCGCTCGTCGATGGTCGCGTGCTCGGCCGCCTTCTTGAAGGCTGCCACCGGCGTCGGCATCACGTCGCGCTGGTCAGGCGTCGTCGACGAGAGCGATGGTCGGCCGCTGTAGTACTCGACCGGGAACCCGTCAGTGTAGACGCACCCGTCGGACTCGAGGGTGATCGTCGCCGCCTCCTCGTGAGCTGCGTCCGGCACAGGGTCGATGACGACGACCTCTGTCCCACTGACGACGTGGACGTCTGCCTCACTAGGGAGGCGCTCCTTCAGCGCCTCCAGTGGCGTCCGGGTACTCAGCGACTCGCTGCTCGTTCCGTCAGGTTCGGCTTGTGCCATGCTCTGGAACACCTCGCAGGGCGGCCACGCCGCCCGCACCGACTCGTTCGTGGGCTACCGGAGTAGACTCACGCCCCCCTGAGGGGTCTCCGAGGGCCGGCGGAGCGTCCACCTGGACGCGACAGAGGTCCCGTGGGTCTACCCGGTAGCCGCACGTGGCGGTCGCCTCGAGACCGTCGACGTCCCCGGTTGGTACAGCCGGCTGACTGCCCACTCCTGGCGCACAAAAAGAAAGGGGCCGCCCGCCTACGGCCGCCCGACCACCGGCGCTGCCGGGCTACCGCACTTCTCGCAGTTCCGTCCAGGAGGAACGTCTGCAGGCTCAGTCTGTTTGTACGTGATGATACCATGCGTGGAACACTCGTAGCGCACCATCGTACCCGCGCCCGGTAGCTGCCAGGGCCTTAGTGGTTACACCGGCGGCTCGGCGGTTTGAGCCGCCGGCTGGAGGCCATTAAGGTCCTGGCAGGAGACCGGGCGACGATGGTGCGCGCAACGCCCCCGAGCTGGCGCGCGCCGACCCCCTTGTGGGGGAGGCGAGCGACAGTGAGGGCCTGGGAGTCCACCACTGCCGTCGACGTGCGGCTGCTGTGGCGATACGAGTAGCCGGACGTCGACGCCGTCGATGGCCAGCCGGCCCTGCCGGCTACAGGAGTTCCTGGATCTCCTCGTCGCCCCGCCCGATGAGGTACCGGATCATCGCATCGACCGACCGGAACCGGCCACCATCCTCGTGCCGGCTCACCCGCGTACTGCCACTGCCTCGTCCGACGTCGATGGCAATCGACACGGCCGAATGGTACTGTAGCGCGCTCACCTTCTCCGCCTCACTGAGTTCTTCAACGTACATAGTTGGAACACCGTCTCGCCCGCGGCTCGCGGGCTTCACGCGCGCCCCCTCTGGGCGCGCGAGCCGCGGGCAGCCACGCCCACCCCTATCCAGTCGCGAGCGCCGAGACCGAGCGACGCGGCCATCCAGCACATAAGCCGCTTCTCGCGTCCGTCGACCGACCCCTGGGGAGGGAGGCGCAACCGGGAGCGCGCTTAGTGCTGGCGTGCCGGGGAGGCACGCGGCCCCGGCAGCGAGAGCAGGCGCGGGCGACGGACCGCTGCGGTCCGAGGGCGGCCGCTGTCCAACTGGCCGGACAGCCGACCCGGTGGGTCTCCGAAGGGCGGGCGCGCCTCGACCGGTCCCCGACGACGCAAGCACCTACTGGAGCGCAGCGAGGCGCGGACCGTCGAACGCGCCCGGGCTTCGGCCACTTGCTTCTCCTCTCCCTCAACATCCAGCTTGCCCTCCATCTCACCACTATCCTCTCGAGGCAGTCACGAGCTCCGTCCGATGTCCTCTCCTGTCCCAGTCCGTCATCCGTAACCCGGACCGCGCCCCCTACTGGAGGCACGGTGGAACGCGACCCCGAAGGGGTCGTATCGCCCCGTCGCGAACAGCGTACCCCTGACGTGCTGTCGCGACCCCCAAGCCGAGGGACGCTACTTGTCCAGGTTATGCCAGTGGCACTCGCCACAAGCGATGCCACTGGTCACTTCACCTGGCCCACCGTGAACACACATCGGCTCCCGGTACAATTCATCACCCCCACACTGCGGACAACTATCTTCGGTACTGTACTCGTTCTCTCGCGGCCCAATTATCGAATCCATCTGAGGTCACCAAAACTCAAGACGCCTTCCGCCGCGCCTCGCCCGCGACCAACGGGAGCGGCGGAAGGCGTCGACACCCCCGACACCATCCAGAGCGCGCGGTGACCACGGCGCCGCGAGCGGCCAGCACATAAGCCGGTTCCGTGTCCGTCGACCACCGGGAGACGCAACCGGAAGCGCGCTTAGTGCTGGCGCCCCGGCAAGGGGCGAGCGCTGCCGGCGCCGCTGCAGCACCGAGCGACTCGGACCAAACTAAAACCCATATCCTCACGTCTATTCCGACCCATCACCACCTCTGCGGACTCCATACATCGGGGATCGACTCCTCAAACAAAACCCGGGAGACCAATCTCACCCAGTTGATACAAGCCCCCGTGGCGCCTGAACCACACACCCCGCCTCGTCTCCCCACCCTCTAATCACCTGCATATCCCCCCTTCCCTTTGGACGATTACGCCGGATTTTTGGCGGCCGATACTCGATTAGAAGAGCCCATATAGTCTCTAGGCTATTCTGCTGTCGTTTAATTCGGTTCTTGGGTCTTGCTGGAGTCTGTATTCGGCGCTTTCCGCTTCCTGAAGTGCTGATTATGGTGTTCTGTATTTTGACCGGCTTAGGAGGACGGTTCCTGAAGAGAGCGGCCTTCGATAATCGGGGATATTCGGCGCTACAGAGTTTCATTCGGTGCTAAATCGGACTATCGTGAGTCGGGCAATCCGCGTTAGATTCGGGGTGTGCTTCTGGGAATGGCTCACGCGGTTCTTGATTGTCGATAGAGCGCCTCATTCGGTTCTTTCTGGATTGGGCTCGCGTAGTTTCTGTCCGACCCCTCCTTCTGTATCATATTCTTGGTATGATAGAGGCGGGGCCGACCAACCGGCGAGGCATTCTGTCTCCTCTGGGGAATCCCGAACAGCTAGCAGAAGGGTGGGGTTTGCCAGCCCATCGAGCCGGTGGACTCTGGTCGACAACCACTGGTGTTCAGAGACGATGGTCGACCGGAGAGAACCAGCACTGTGCGGCAGTACCCAGAACTAGGGTCGCGTAGAAGAAACTGGTCAGTCTAAGCGCGCGTACATCTCGTCAGGGAAGTCGATGCTCTGGTAGATGGAGTAATCGCAGACGTCGCGACCGATGCAGTACCGCTGCATCGTTTCGTTCCCGCAACTGAGTGGAAGGTACTCTTCTCCCGACGGGCTGGTTCCGTTGAAGTACTCGTACCGGACTTGGTACTCGGTGACGTCCGGGTCGTACCATGGCCACCTGCTGAAGAGGTCCTTGATGTCTTCGACGACTCTGTCGAGGTCGGGGTCTGGCTGATACCGAGGGAGCCAGAGAATGAGCCGCACCAAACTAAAGAGGTCTTTCCGGACCGGCTTCTCTTCCTGGAGGCGTTCATCCATCTCCGCGAGGCACGGTAGTTCAAAGAGGTCCTCGAGGTCGTCGACCCGGAGGGCCTTCGCTGAACCGCTTCGGCTGGAGAGCTCGTACTGGTTGACACGGCCAGACCGGTCTATCTCGACCGAGGAGTCGTCTTCCTGTTCCTGGAGGAAACCCGCGATCCGAGACGGGGAAGACAGTTCCTGCTTGAAGGACTGTTGCCAGCGCTCGTCTGCAGGGTGATGTTCCAGGGCGGCACGGAGTTGTTCCGCGGAGACTGGCTCCCCTAACGCCGCTGTCGAATCGGGGGCTTCCTGCACGGTCTCGATGAGGAACCTCAACTTGCGACTACTACGGCTCCAATCCTTCCAGATTCGATCCTCTTGCCCGGCCGAGAAGAATCGGTCAATCCGTTCAGAGACATAGGAGACGTTGTTCCTCAGCCACGCCTTCTGGTCGTCAGTTAACGCTTGGCCCTGAAGCGTCAGGATGTGTTCGAACGCATCTTCAGTGTACTCCAGGTACTCCTCCTCAACCCGTTCTAACGGGATGTAGAGGGCATTATCTGTGAACTTCGTTTCAAACGCGGTGTCGTCGTTTTCGGAGTTCCGGTAGAGGCACTTTCGGGATGCTGACGCCAGGGGAATCTCGGCATAGAGCCCGCCTCCGAGGTCCGGGCGTTCCGCGATTCCCGTACAGATCCGCCCAGGGACGACAGAATCTTTTCCATGCGGTTTCTGGTAGAGGAACTCGGCGATATCCTGATACAGCGTAGGGTTGTCGGATTCACGAATCAACCCGAGTATGTTGTTCGCGAAGAGCTCGCTGAGGTCGTCGACGAGTTGCAGACGGTGGGGCGGGGTACTCTGCAGGTCCTCGTGTTCGATGACCGTATGGGCTGCTAGCGATGAGAGCAGCGCGACCACCGACGGCTCCGAGATCATCGAGGATTCAAGGGCTTGTTTCCGGTTCGCCGGGTTCAGCGAGAGCTTGAAGAAGTTCTCGATGTCCTCGACCAGCAGGTCTGTTTCGTCCCCGTACTGGTCGTACCCTCTTTGGAAGAGCTGGTTGATGTGACGCTTCGTATGCTCATGGGGAACCGCTGCTGTGCGAAGGGCGTCAACAGGGTTCGCCTTCGGGTCGTGTTCAGTCATTGGCGGCCTCCATTCTCGACGTCGACGAAGTCGGGGAGTGGGTCAGTCCGAACATCGAAGTCCTTGGATTCGACAGGCTGGACGACTCGTGAGACGTCGCTGTGGAGGGAAAACGGAAGCCGCATGACTCGTTTCCGGTCAGCGGTTACCACTGGGTCGATTGGGATTCCAAATTCGTTCTGGAGAAGGTCGTTGATGACCTCCCGGCTCTGTTCGTCGTAGTGGTAGTGGCGGTCGTCATCAAGAAGGTAGACGTGAGCGCCCTGTCCGCTGTAGAGGACGAGCGTGTCGTCTGCTGAGAACCGTTCCCGAAACAGGTCTTCTGTCTCGAGACCGTAGTTTATCGCGGATTGGACGTCCTCGAATTCGTAGGGGTAGCCTGCAGGCGCGCCCTCTCGAATCCCGGTCTGCTCCAGGAGGTCGTCGGTATCCTCGTAGTCGTCGTCGGACACCGCTTTCGCGCGGTCTAGTGCGACGTCTTTGGCGTCGATGTCAATGGCGAGGACCCAGTCGCGCTCCCAGTGGTCGAGCGAGTAGTAGACCGCATCTGGAACGGGAGCCGGTTTATCGAGGAGTGCAGGGTCCGCCAGCCCGGCGCCAGTCGTTCGAAGCGGGTCGTTTTGAGCCGGTGCTCTGAAGAACGCCATCAAATCGTCCCAACCGCGGAACGCGGGAGGGGACTCTCCGTCACGCCCTCGGGGGTGACGCCGAATAAAATCTCGGTCAGGCCGGTCCTGCTTTACCGGGTGACGCTCCTGAAACGCGACGGCGTACTGCTTAGGTCCATCGGGAGTGATGTGAGCCGGGATGTCCTCCAAGACGTTGGGGAACTCCGATTCGTAGTACCTGAAGATCTCCTCACGGGTAGATTGCCGCCACGTCATGGTGCGACCACCTCCTTGAGTTCAGTGAACGAGCGGATTGTGGAGAATCCGGTAGGGTCGACAGACTCGACGACGTCCCTCAGTGCTGGGAGGCTCTGGGCTTCCTTGTTCGTCACCAGAATTCCCAGTTCTTCCCGGTCCGAGAGGCTCTGCGTGATTTCCGCTGCCTCTTCGGTGTTCCGGAAGACCCAGACGGTTTTCGCATCAAGGCTCGCTAACTGCTGGTAATCCCGGACGAGACTGCCGGGGTTGTTTGAATCTAACTCAACCTCGCCGGCGTAGATGACTTCGCCTTCGCTGTCTAGGCCGACCGCGTCGATGACTTCGTCGTCTCCGATGGGGTAGTATTTCTCCGCCCGTTCGACCGCGTCTTTTGATTCGAACCACCGGCTGAGAAGTTCAACCCCGACTTTGTGCGGGGTCTTCTCACCAAGGTCTCCCTTGTAGGGAGCTGCCTTCAGTGGCTTCTGGAGGAGATTCCGCGCAGCTGGTGTCGGCGTGTAGTAGCGCTTCCGAATCACCCGATGCTCTTCCAGAAGGTTGTTCTCGACCAGTTTCTTGACGTCCAGGTCCTCGAACCCATCCCGGAGGCCTGTCATCGAGTCCAGGAGGGAGTACCCCTCAACCCCGTCGTTCACCGCGTCGACGACGACGCCGAGGAATTTGGCTTCCTCCCGGGTCAGGTTGTGCTCTTCAAGCGCTTCATCGGAGATGTCGACGACAGCCTCCTTGAACGTCTCCGGTGGCACTTCCTCTTGGTTGTCCGTAGCAGTAGATTCGGCGCCTGCGGCCTCACCAGAGGACTCGAGTTCTGTAGTGAGGTCACCGAAAGATATGTCGACACCCTGCCCCTGGGCGTGCTGTAGGAGCGTCCCTGCGAACTCGTATGGGCTTTCAGCCTCCGAGTAGGCGAAGAGGGCGGATGCAGCCTCACGAACTTCCTGTGGCGTCTCGAACGTGCAGCAATCGTTTGCAGAGCTACGCTCCGCGCCGAGGTACGTCTCGCCACAGAGAGTACAGCGGTAGAGGCCTTCCTCGAAGTCCGCTTCGATGTGGTCCGGAAGTCCGTCTTCGTAGAGGTCGACCGCCTTCATCGGTGTGGCGTCCCCGGGACTGTTGTCGTCGACGCCTGCCCCATCAGAGACGGCGGTTTCCGAGTCCCCGGTCTGCGTATCGGCTTCACCCATCTCTTCATCGAGCGCGTTTAACCCAGCCTGCATACTGTCTGCGCCGTCGCTAGGCCGGTCGTTCCCACTTCCCGGTTTCTGGGTCGTCTGTGTTCCATCCGCCTCGTCACGCTCAGTTGGACCGGCGGTAGAATCGACGTCAGTTGGGGACGGCTGTGAGGATGTCTGGCTGGTTGTCTGGCCGCCAGACCCCCTATCACCATGGAAGTGAACCCCGTCACTACTCGAGTCCGTGGAACCACCCGACTCTACGCCGAGTTCTTCAGCTGTCCTGGCTTTCGTTTTCGGGAGAAGTTCCTGCTTGAAGTTGGACTCGACGTCCGGATGCAGGGTGTCGTCCGCCTCCGAGTGTCCTGGCGGAATTGGTAGTGGCTTAAGATTGAACGGCTCCGGTGGGCGCTTCCCGAATCCTGGCGCCACGAGGTCGGCAATCCACTCACCAGGACCGAGCGCCCGGATTCTCTGCCCCCACTCGTCTGCATCGAGACGCTCGTTCTCCAAGGTCTTCGCGAGGTCTTCGTCCAGGTCGATATTCCCGATCAACTTCGTATGCACGTTGTTCAGGATCTCTCGGTACCCGCGTTCACCGCTCTTCCCTTCCGTCTCGAGAGCGACCTGCTCCCCGTACTGCATCACCAACTCGATGGACACACCGAAGGACCGGCCCTGGGGAATCAGTTCGTTCGCGACCAGTTCCGAGGACGCGATGGGGGCCGCCTCCTCGAGAATCATGTTCGTGGTCTTGTCCGGTCGCTGCCCCTCTGGCGTCCGCCGGAGCTCTGCTGCGTCCCAGAAGTTGCTCAGGAACAGGAGCGTCAGCGCTTGCTGGGCTTCCGGACGAAGCTTCCCCGTGTCGAAGAGGAGTACGACGTCCTCCTCCAGGAAGTGCCTGAAGTCGAACGTCGGCTCAGCGTAGGACTGCGTCTGGTCGTCCCATTTCGGGGTGTGGTCCAGAATCTGTTTGAGGTAGTTGTTGGACGTCACTTCGTCCAGGCGGTTGATCGCACCATTGACAATCCGTGTGAAGGTCGTCTGGTCGCCATCGAAGTGACGGGCGAGCTTCCGCTCGATGTTCCGATTCTTGTCGGAGACCTCGGGAATCCGTTCCTCGGACAGCATCTCGACGGCCGCGTCCTCTAGTTCAGTGATTCCGAATGCATCGGAGCCGTATGTCTCGTCGAAGAGCGCCTTGATGAGCTGCTCGATGACCTTGATCGAGGTTCGTGCTTGCTCGAAACTGGAGGTCCCCATCACCATCCGGAGAATCTCTTTGAACTGGAAAACAACTCGTTGGACGGCTTTCGACCGGTCCTCTCCGCGGGCAAGCTGAGGCCGGATATCGAAGAACGAGAACGCGGGAAGCGTCTCTGGGACGGAGAAGTAGTAGACGTCGTCCAGGCTGCGGTAGATCTTGAAGTGCGCTCGCATGTATTCCTCAGAGAGACCGTCGCCTTTCGGGTCCATGACGACGACGGGGCCGGGAATCTGGTCGTGAGCGGTGAGAACGTCGTTGATGATCGCGACGGATTTGCCGCCACCCGTCGACCCGAGTCGGATGGCGTGCTTGATCAGGTGAGAGGGTGTGAGTTCAATCGGGTTCTCGAGTGGGGCGCGGTCCTCACCTATGGGGTAGCCGATTGCCATGCCACTTCCAGCGTAATCGTTGAGGCGGTCTGGGTCGGGGGTTGGAAGTGGGTCGTCGACTTCTGGACGGCCACGGGTGCCACGTTCGCCTTCTCTTGTGAGTGCATCTGCGGAGGGAACGGTCGCGAAGTTCGCGAGCTCGTCCGCATTCATCACCAGCTGGGCCTTCCGTTTGGAGAATCGACTACTGGATTCTAAATCGCGGTTCTCCATTTTCTGGAGGGCTTGCTGGCTGTTCGTCGATATGTAGTCTGAGGATTCCCCGAGATGCTCCTTCACTCCTCGGTCAAGCCGCGTGGGGGTGAGGCCGTAATATTCCCCGTTCAGATTCGAAATCGCGTTCTGGAGGCGGTTGATGACCGAGTCCGGTGACTCTCGTCCGTCTTTGTGCTTCTCGGTCGGTAGGACGACGCCCCGGATGTTGACGGTGAACGTCCGCGAGGGGCGCTTCAAGTCGATCAGGGCACGCCGCTGAGCGATATCGCCGGCGGGCGTCTCCTCATTCTCTATGGTGCTGCCGACGTGGTTCGGGTTCCGGCCTCGGTGATGGGTCCGTTCCTCTTCGTTAGGAGAGTCATCGGATGTCCTCGATATGAAGTCCGCAGTGGCGCTCCTGATGGCCTGTGGAATTGTGTCGGCCTCCATCTGGATTCGGGTCTTCCGCTGCTTCGCTTTCGACGACCAATCTTCTCGCGGGGTCCAGAGGACCTGATAGCCGGCGGGGTACTCGGATTTCGATAGGACTTCGATGAGTGAGGACAGCGGGCTCCGGTGTGACTGGTCGACGTCTTCTAACTCCTCGCGGTTTGAGAATCTCTGGAGGGTCGTCATCCAGTCTTGGCGGCGTTTTTCGGTTCCGAGCCACTGGATGATGTGGGGGGTGCGGGCGCCTCGGTAGGCATCGAGGTCGATGGAGTCGTCTTTCTTGACGGGGAGGCTGTCGTCGTTGCTGTCCGGGTTGGCGCTCTCGAGGGCGACGTGGTCCTCGAGTTCTTGGTAGAGAGCTTCGGTTATGGAGAAGTCGACGCGGGAGATGCTGAAGCTGTCAGGATAGAGCGTATGGAGGTGGTCCTCGAGGGAGCCGAGGTGGTTTGAAGGGTCGACGCCGATGTAGAATTCGACTGGTTCGTTTTCCCCACTGGAGTAGATGAGGAATTCGAAGGTGGGGTTCGTGGCGCTGCTGAGGGGGTTCCAGGACCCGGAGTCTGAGATGAGATGCCTTAGACTTTCTAACTGTTGGATGGCAGTGTCGGGGCGGAGAGATTCCCGGGATGGAACGATTTTCAGATACTCCCTCGTCATTACGCACTGCGTAAAACCTCAATTTGTAAAATGTTTACCCTGTATCAGACGGAAGCGGCCTCAAGAACCTCCTGAGGGATGTCGTCTCGATATTCCACCAGGCGGTCATTTTCGGCCAGCCACTCGACGTCCTCGGGCGTGATATCGCCATAGTCGATAAGATAGTCCCACGCGTCCAGATCGTCGTCCAGGACGTGTTCTTTGAATTCTCCAAACTCGATAGTGAGCTGGCGCTTCCCCATCCCACTGACCGACAGGAGAGCATTGGAGATGCCATGCTCGTCTCCCTTTTTCGCGTTCTGAATGAACTTCTGCTCAGGCTTCGTCAAGTCAAAATAGTCTATGACCCTGTCATCGAGATTCTCGAGGTAGAACACCTTCTTAATCGGACATTGGTCATACATGTCGCGGACGTCCTCGTCTCGGATGAACTCTCGGACCGTCTGGGAGATCAGGGTGAGGCCTGTGTGGAAGTGTCGGCTGTGGCGGAAGAATAGATTCATCAACTTCCGAGCGCCCTCGTACTCCAGGAGGTAGTGAACTTCCTCGAAGACTACTTCCATCGGATTGGGCCGGCTTCTCGCACGCTGGTAGGACCAGTCCAGCATCACATGCATAATGAGCGGCATCGACCCTGAGTCGGCAAAACTCGACATATCCATCGTTACGATTCGGCTATCGAGGTCGACGTTGGTCTGACCGTTCAGGTTCGAACAAGTACCACCCGGTTGGAACTCTTCTAGGGCTCGGAGAAGTTCACGAGCGAGACCTGCGTCTTCGTCAGGGATTCGCTTCGCAATTGACTGTACATCTTCCCAGAGTAGGTCTGTAGATTCTACATGGTCCTCGAATTCGAAAAAGTCCGTGACTTCCTTCCCATCGGCCAGATTTTGAAGCATATTGAGAACGGTGTCGAAGTCAGGCGAGGGGAGGGAGTGAGTGGATTTGTCAGCGGTAATCCCGTACTTCCGGTATGAGAGATACCAAACGCGAGTGAGTACACCACGGTGTTGGGACGTTATACCGGATTTCTCACCGAAGTGGATGTCCATCAGGTTATTGAGAGACCTGATTTTGTCGAGATAGGGGTCTTCTGTAACGCCATGGATGTCCTCCGCAATCTCCATGGGATTTATTCGATATTCTCCGCCGAATTCTATCACTTGGCCACCCAACTCCTCTGTAAGGTGGGGGAAGTCGTCACCCAGAGGGTCGAAGAATATCGCTTCAAGTTCTGGGTTCACTTCCAACATCCCGAGCGAATCAGCGAGTACGGAGAAGGTTTTACCGCTTCCGTAGGCACCTGAAATTGCTTTCGAGTGGCCGTGGAGGCTAAATCTGTTGATGTAAATCGGTACACCGGTTTCGTCGAATCCATAGAAGGTCCCCGAGGGTTGGTAGAATGCTGGTTCAATGAACCCGAACGATGTCGCCAGGGTTTCTGCGTGCTGTAGACTGGAGCCCAGGATTTCGTCTTTCCCGATTGGGGCGGCACTCCGCATCCCCTCGAGCTGGCGCGAGTCTAAGTCGTCGACGTCAAGCTCCCGTTTCGTGAGGGTGCGGATTACCTGCCGAACAGCCTTGTCCAGTTCTTCTTCGGTCTCACTCAGGACCTCGATGTAGACTGACGCGTCGAACAGTTTGGTCTCCCCGGAAGCTATCGACGAGAGGAGCCCCTCGATGGTCTCTTCCTTCTGCTTCTCCTGAGTCGTGTCAGTCCGGTTCTTCTCGTACTTCTTCGCCAGCCTCGCTCTGACGCGGGTTTGCTGTCGTTGGAGTGCTGATCGGACGTCGTCGGTCGACCGGGGTTCGATGTGTTTCGAAATTCGGACCTGGACGTTGGCGGTGATCAGCTCGTGGAGGTAGCCGATGCTGATGGTTTTCGGCATCTCACTGATCATCACAGTCTGGGAGTACCGCCCGTTCCGGATGAGGTACTGTTCTTCCTCGTCGATGTGTGGTGCGAGGACTCTCTGAGTGGCCCGTCGGCGTTCGACGCCGTCCTGAATCGGGCCGACGCGTATATCATCCCGGTCCAGGGACTCGAGGTCCGCTAACCGGTGGGCGGTCTCAAGGATGTTTTCTGACGTCCGTTCTTCGCCGTACCGGTCCAGAATGTTTAACGTAGCCTTCAGTCGGTCTTCTGGGATCTCGTCGACAGTGCTGTACTTGTCCTCGTCGCCCCGAAGTCGTGAAATGAGGTCACGAATCATTTGAATTCACCCTCGACACCGCGGATGTACTCAGTGTAGGTCGATTGCTCGTACTCGTCGAACGGCGACTCAGCGTTGTTGAACACATAGTACAGCAAGTCCATCGTGTCCTCTCGGGAGTCCAGAGTCTCGACAGTCACCCCTGTCTGAGTTAACGTGTCTCGAATGTGTCGGAGGCGGGCTTTCACTTCCTTGACACAGTCTTCATCAGAGACGTCCGCTTCACTGGATTTGTTCGCGAATTCCGAGATTTTCGACAGGGCTCGACTCAGCCGGGGGAGCCGTTGATTACCACCCGAGTCACGAAACCGGTCGATATGGTTCTTATCGACGGAGACAACGATGTAATGCTCGTTCCGCATGATGTTTCGTTGGCTGACCGCATTTGTCTCGAAGTACGCTTGCTTCTCCCGGCTATGCCGGAGAATTGGTGGGGCAGTTGGGTCGTTCAAATCTGCGTCGACCAGCTGTTGCTTGTGATCCTCGAGGTCCATCCGTTTGGAGATGTGGAGTTCCTGGACGGGGAACGTCAATGACAGCAGATGTTGAGCGTAGCTTTGGAAGACAGCCTTCTTCCGCTGGAGATTGAGAACGTGCCAGTTCCGCGGTTCCACTTTTGCGTGACCGATGAACTCGTCGTCGCGAACGGCGATGCCGTCGTCGCGAACATAGTCCACGCCGATGTGGTCCTGGGAGAGCCGGCTCTCGTTCGTGAGCCGTTCAAAGTGGTCGTATCGGTCCTCTGGTGAATCGCGGACTTTGGTCTGGATATCCCGATTGAATGCGGCTAGGTTCTGCGTCGACGCGTGGTCGCTTTCATCGGGATTCGTTCTCTGACCGGAGTGATTCAGAGTCCGTTCGGCTGCTGGCCCCGTCTTCGTTTCAGGTTCCGGTTCTGGGCTTTCCTCGTTGTCTTCCTGGAGGTAACTCGACTGGCTGGAGTCTGACTGGTTTTCTTGTGCCTGTGTCTCGATCAGTTCTTGCTGGCAGGTGACGATATCTCCCGTATCTACGTCGATGCCGCGATTCTGGGCTTCTCGGACGAGAGTTTTCGCCTCCTGCTTCTCGTCTTCACTGTACTCCGGTTTGGTGGAGACTTCGGCGGCGTACCATGCCAGCTGCCATCGAAGCTGCTCTTCATCGTCCACCACGCCCTTTATTCCCGAGAGCTTCGCGTGCGGACTCGTCGATTCATCGTGGAGAATGTCCTGAACGGCAGTGTTTTTTCCAGGTGGGGAGGGATGCTCAGTCTGACTCATTGTCGTCCTCCGTAGAATCTCGTAGGGTCAGAATCTCGTTTTGCACGTGGATGTCTGGGTAGTCGCGTTCTTCCGGCCGGTTCCGGTATTTGTTCTCAGACAACTGGAATCTCGCTTTGGCCAGCGCCCATTTGCTTGGACGCTGTGACCGGGGAGCTCGCCAGAGCACGAAGATTGCGCCGGCCGAGCTGAGGAACCCGAGAAAAACGAACACTGGGAACGGGAGTGGCGTATACGAGAACAGGGTTGCAACGAACGCTGCGGGGATGAAGACGTCCAGGTCTGTGAGGGAAAGGCCGCCCAGGAATCCCCCCTCAAGGACTTTGCCGGCAACCGGTAGATCGTACATACCGACTCCTTAGAGAGGCGAGGAATTTAATTATTCCCCCTACGCGCCTTCGTGGCCCGGTTAATCGAACAGGGGGAAATATATTCCACCAGATTGAGGAGTTAGTCGGGCCGGTCGTTCGCGAACGTCTTCCCATTCGACGGGTTGATCTGCTGGCCGTAGTCCCGCGGCGTTCCTTCGTACTTCTCTCTCGCACTCGTACTCGATGACGAGGACCTATCGCTAGCTCCTCCACCACCTGAGCCACTGCTCTGAGCGCCCGTACTCGTCCGACCACCATTCGAACTCGACCCGGCACTCCGATTACTCCCCGAGCTACCCCCTCCGGTGTGGTCCTGGGACCCTCCAGCAGAGGATGCACCGCCGGTTTCAGCCCCTGAGTTGCCTACATCCTCAGAGGAGCCATCCATATCGACGACAGGGTCTTCTCGGAGTGGCTCAGTGGTATCCTTCGCCCAGTGCTTCAACGATTGGTCTGGGTTCTTCGCCATGCTTGACGCGCCTGCTTTCGCCATCTGGCCGGCTCTCGAGGCTACGTCTCTCGCGGTACCCGCCGCGCTCTTCGCTCGATCCGGGATCTTCTCACTGTACTCCTGTTTCATGTTGGACGCGTGGTGTCCAATACCGCCGGTCGTCATTCCGGCGAAGTGGCCGTCCGACTCGTTGAATTTATTTGCAGCACTGGAACCCACTCGCCCAGCTGCTCTTCCAGCGGCCATTCCAGCCTGGTCACGGAGAGACGCCCCGCTCGAGTCGCTACCACTGTCCGTCGACGAGCCCGAACCAGAGCCAGAGCTGGAGCTCGATCCACTACCGCCCTGAAGACGAGACATAGTGAACTGAGCGGAGGACGCGAGTTTAATCGGGATCGCACCGACGATTCCCATGGTGATCATCCAGGTGAGGAATTTGTCCCAGAAGGTCAAGTTCGCGCCAGACCCAAGCATTGTGGCGCCGGCCTGGAGGCCGAGCGCAATGATTGGGCCGGAGAGGATGAGAGCCGCCAGCATGAACATCAGGATGTTGACGACGCTGTAGACGTACCCCATCACTCCCCAGCTGATAACGCGGGCGGACATCAGGAGCGGGAACCCTATGAGGAGTATCGTGTAGGCGTACTCGCGGAGGAACAGGCCGACTAAACCGAAGAGGATTGCGAGTGCGGAGATTGCCCCGACGAAATAGCCTGCAATGGATAATATGAGCGCGCTGTATCCGAGTGCTTGTATCCCTCCATATAGCCCTCCGCCCTCGAAGACCATGTTGAAAGAGTCGGGGTAGAGAATTAGGGTGACGTCGTTGACTAGCGTCACGAGTAGAGGGAGGAGTTCTAGGGCGACTGGTACAGCAATGATGAATTTCGCCACTCGGATGGCGATTTTTTCCATGGAGAACTCCTGAGCATCGGCGAAGGGGCCTTCAATGAGGCCTAGAGGGATGAAGAAGAGTAAGAGATAGCCGGCGAGCTCTGCATTCTGCCAATAGGTATCTCGGATAGCAGGTGAGTTGGCGTGGTCCTCGATGACGATGTATTTCTTGACTTCGCCAGCGAACGTCTCGGAAATCCACTTGATGATTGCCTCCGAGACGCCCTTTAGGAGTCGCGTTAGCCAGTCTAACCCGAATCCGGTTAGCGAGAAGGTCTGGAGTTCAGGCAGAGCGATATGCATCCCGAGAACGTGGAGGAGATCCAGCCCGGGAATTGCCTGGGGGAGCATTGTTGCTAGCAGCGGGGTAAACATTACAAATTGAAAAGTCTATGCCTCTATCCGCATTGACTTACCTGAGGTGAACCTCCGTAAACCCGTGAAAGAAACTCTCAGGTGCGAGTCAACGCGATAATGATGAGACCGATGAGAAGGTATGTTGGATAGTTCCGTTGTGCTAAGGCTAGTCGGAGTAGCTGGGTGTAATATGGGTCCTCAGTCGGAAGCGTCGCTGCTGTGCGAGACTCGCCATAGTAGGTCTCGTGGCGATCAAGGAAATTGTCGCCCGTGAACTGGGCTCGGATTCGGGTTCGCTCGGTCTCGAAAACCGCTTCCCCTGTCTCATTCGTTCGGACATAGCGGTCCTCGGGGAGATTCAGCTCTACACGGCGGTTAGCGACGGGTTCACCGTCTTCATCGGTTAGATGTACCGCAGCTCGGTCCCCGTTTAGGTTCTCGATTTTGAGAGTGGTTTCTCGGTACTCGGTTTCGAACGTGTTCACTGGGATTTCCTGATTGTGGAGGTCGTAGACCGCATTCACTTTATCGTCGACGCCCTCGATCACCATCGCGTCGACACGCTGAGGAGTGGTCTCTGGAAGCGAGATATTCTCGTTCGTGATGAGGGGGCCAGGAGAATCATATTCCCCAGTTCGTAGATTCGTGACGTGTACTTGCCCGGATTCCGCTGTTTTTGCAGGGTCGGCGCCGACGAAGAGTGTCTTGGGTGCTGTGGTCGGCGCTAGCAGGTAGACGTCTGGCATGGAGCGGAAGCCTGTTCGTTCCGGGGTTGGATCTTCATTCGTTGCTCTTTGAGCTTTCTTCCGGTGGTGAGCTGAATAGAGGCCCCAGACGTTCTCTACCAGAACATTCTCTGAAACTTCTGCATACGACCAGAGACGTCGATCTGACAGTGTTCGCGGGCCTTCAAAGTCCAGAACAACGACGTTCTTCTCTCCGTCCCGATTGATTATCCGCTGCTGGACGGTGATCGACTGGTCAGACGCAACCTGTGTTTCGAAGTTGTCCTCGACGACTGTTTTTGATGAGAGTGGGGTCGTTGTGGACCCGTTCAGTGTCCAGCTGTCGGTGGTGTTGGTCCGGTCCCAGACCTTCGTAGTCCGGCGGTAGTCAACCGATATCGTTGCCTTCACTGTCGCTTTCTCCGCTCCTGCGGGCGCCTCAGAATATGAGAGTACACCTGCCTCGTCCGAGTTAGTGGCCCCCGTGTACGATTCATCCCCGATCTCGAGCGTCCGAGACGTGTCGCCATCGACGAGTTGGAATTGGGTACAGACCTTCTCGGTCTCGGTGATCTCACAGTCTCCATCCGGGATGGTGATTCGGTAGTCTAGAGTTGTGTAAACCGCCCCAGAATCTGGAATGACCCGAACCTCGGAGGAGTTTGACGAGTGGAGATAGCCGTTGTTGACGGACGTGACGTCGATATATGCGTCCCGAATCAAGCCATGGTCTTGTACGGACACGCCGTTGGCAGGCCAAATACTCGTGTTATCCGGTGAGGCGACACTCTGGTGAGCACCCTCTCGGTATTCCTGGAGGGTTTGGTCAGCAACGAGGGCGTCAAGTTGTGACCGGTCGATTCTATCGAAAGGGTGTGCTGCCAGGTAGTAGAAATCGTAGGCTCGTACTGAGTTGCTCTTGCTGAAGTTCGAATTTGCGAGGACACTTAGCGGGAACGGTGAAAAGTGGGGGACGTCGCCTGCTTCTGGGTCTGGGTCGTCGGAGAGATAGAGGGCACTCGAATTGTTGTGCTCTGGGTCAGTGACCGGCTGGGTGGTACCAGGGTGAGTGATTGCAGTTCCAACTGCGGAGGTGGTGAAAAGCAGAAGGCAGAGAATCAGGGCTGCTGCGCGAGAGGGTCGCATCCGATGGTTCTAAACCCAGAACCACTCGAGAAATGCAGTGAACGCGGACCAGGCAACGGCAATTCCTGTTGCAACGCATCCTGCCACGAGTGCTGACCGACTGCGTGAGACCATATTGGTGCTCTTGAATGCGAACATCCCGACCGCACCAAGGGCTGCGAGAATCGGTCCACCTATCTTCAGGGCATAGTCAACTACGACCGTTTTGAGTTTGTCTCCGAGGTCGTCCAGTAGCGGCGGACCATCTCCATCTCCCGAGGCGACAGCACCTCCTGTAAACAGGACTCCAATCACGAAGAACACGGCGGCGAATTGGATCAGGTGTCGACGGTTCATACGAAAGCGTTGGCCACCCCGAGCCCATAAACCTTAGCACTGTGGAATGATGGTAGAGCGAGAGAAAACAACGGATTAAGAGCCCTAGTAGCCCCGATTATCCCTATACCTCGTTCCAGATGTGGTCTCTTTTCAGGGTATTGTGGTTTTCGTGAGCGGCCTTCCGTGCGGAACGTTCAACGAGGGATTCGATATCAGCTCCAGACATTCCCTCCATCACGTTCGCGAGCTGGTCGCGCTCCGTGTCCGAAATGTCGTTTTCGCGCCCCTCGAGATGGACGTCCAAAATCTTGCGACGTGCGTCCTGGTCTGGGAGCCCAACCTCGATATCGAGGTCGAACCGGCCCGAACGGATCGCTGCGTCGTCCAGAATGTCGCGTCGGTTCGTCGCTGCGACGACGATGACGTCGTCGTTATCTGCGAGGTGGGGGAGGAATTCGTTCACCGTTTTGGAGTCTTCCGAGTGGCCCTGCCCACCTCGGTTACTGAGGAGCCCGTCAATCTCGTCGATGAACACCAGTGCGCGGTCGAACTGCTCCGCCTCCGTGAAGAGCGTATTCACCAGCTCTGGCGTTTCGTTAACCCACTTGCTCGAGAGGTCGGCCTGCGTCAGCTTTGTGTAGGGGACGCCCAGTTCATCCGCGAGGGCTTCACCGAACAAACTCTTTCCAGTACCTGGAGGGCCGTGGAGGAGGATTCCCGTCGGTGGCGTGACGCCGAACCGTTCGTACGCGCCGTCGTCGTCTTTGATGGCGTCGATGACTTCCGTACGGAACTGCGTCTTGACGTCTTCGTAGCCGCCGATCTGGTCGAACCCAGGGCCATTCGGAACCGCCCACTGGAACTCGTTCTCGTTGTCCTGATTCTCCTCGTTGCCCTGGTTGGCTCCTGTCTTCTGGCGCTCGTTTGCTTTCTGGGAGGTCGTTTCACTGGTGGACGAGGTGTTCGTCGACGAGCTGTCTGATTCCTCGAAGTCGGTCACCTCGATGTCCGTCACGACGTACGCGTACGCGAGGCTGCCGAGCGAGGGGACGATAAGGGTCGCCCAATAGATTGGGGTCGTGTGAGGCAGCTGATACTGGGCGAGGTCTGCGAGGACGGAGACGTCCCGGATGACCGAGAGTTGGGCAACCGAGAGCACTACTCCCGCGACCAGGAGTGTCGTGAGTCCCACATTGGTGGTGCCGAGGTGTTCGTCTCGGTCTTTGTTCGTCTCGGCGAAGAACAGGCCTTCAATGCTGCCGTGGGCAATGACCGTGGCATACGGGATTCCGATCCAGAGGATTGAGAGTGCGAGGCCGGTGCCGACGATCTCGATGATTGCGTTCGTCAGTCCTGGCGAGGCGAAGAATGGGTGGAATGTAGTGGTGATGCCAGCGATGAGGTAGTACATCGGCCCGAAGATGACGCCGAGAGTGAGGATGGCCGAAAGGATGGATGCGGTGATGTAGTACCCCCAGATGAGGCGCGAGTCGTCGCGAGTGGGGGAGGTGGTCTGCAGAGAGAACATCTATATTTGGAGTTTCTTTCCAGCCTGTATATAAATTCTCGCACCGCTTCGTGTCGATGGTTCAGCGCTCTAAAACATTTAAATACAGTGTGGAAACAAAAACCCAGTATGCCTTCCCGACGAGAAGTTCTGGCCGGTGTTGCGGGCACCGTCGGCGGTGGCCTCCTCTCTGGCGGCTCGGTCCTCGCACTCACCGACAACGACGTAGGGACAGCTGATGCAGGGACGCCGACCCAGACGCCGACCCCGACCACCACAACCGTCCATACCACGACCCCCGACCCGACAACCACCCACGCGCCCACTACCACGACTACGACGCAGTCGACGACAACCACGACGACGACGACCACCACCACGTCTTCGGAGGCGTCGTCCTGCGACTCTGAAAAATTCGACTGCCAAACTATCTCCTCGGCTCAGGATCTGGGGGTTAACGTCCGAGAGTCGGTCGTGTTCATCGAGAAACGGTACAAGGGGTCATCCTGGAGCAGAGGAACTGGCTGGTTCGTCGACGACCAGGGGCACATTGTAACCAACGGACACGTCGTCGAAGACCACCACGAGATGACGGTCTACACGCTCGATGGCGAGGAGTACTCCCCAACCGTCAAGGGCACCTCGATGGAGAATCCGGACGCGGCACTCCTCCAGATCGACACCGAGTCGAACCCCCTCCCTATCGGTTCAGAGGACAGCCTCGAGGAAGACCAGCCACTCCTGGAAGTCGGCCACCCGGGCTCTGTCGGCTCGTGGGTCCTCTCTCTCGGACGCTACGAGGGACCGATCCGCTACAAGAACGACCCGAACGACATCAAGACGTCAATTCCTGGTGCCCGGGGTAGTAGTGGATCACCCACCGTGAATCTAGACGGGAAAGTAGTCGCACTCAGCTATGGTGGGCAAACGATTGACTCTCGGCTGAGAGGGGAAACGCCGGAGCCGGTTGAGCCAGAAGTTCATGACAGGCTGGACCGGAACGTCATTTCAGCCCACGAGCCCATCTCTGAAGTGATGGAGAAGGTCGACGAGTGGAAGTAGGATTAGTTGAGGTCGATAGACGGGTGAGCATCGTCTTCCTGTCCAGAATCTACCGTAGAGAGTTGAACGCCGAAGAGCGCATCTAGCGGGAGACGAGTGGCGTCGTCGACGACTTCTTCGACACACGCGAGGTCCTCGAGTGAGGCGTCGTAGAGGACGTCCAGAATCTTCTCGGCGGCATCCACGTCCTTTCCACCGCTGGCGTCTTCAAGAGCGAGGGTAAGGAAGTAGTGGCCTTCTGCGATGAGTTCCATGTTGCCTTCGTCGATGAATTCGTGTTTCAACTGGTCTTTTTCTGTCTCGTCGAGGCGTCGGATGCAGTGGGTGCCGTCCAGGTATTGGTATTTGGCTTTCCCGCGTTCTTCATCGGTGAGGCAGAGTTCGATCTTGGCAAAGTCGGATTTTGAGGTTCTCGAGCGGTGGATGTCGAAGAGTGCTGCGAGAGATTCTCGTCTGCCTGTAAGGGGGGTGGGGGATTCGGGCTGTTTTTCGGATGCTGCCATGGGAGGTTCCTGGCGTGGAGTACACAAAAGCTTTACTGGATTTGTGTAGATAATTCAAGTATGAAGCCAAATTTTTGGACGTGTATTTGCTATTCGGTGCTAAACTGGACTAACGCCAGTTAAATCAGTTTAGTAATGAGTACCGTAAAGGGGATGTGGGTTACGGGAGTATCACGGTATATGCCCGACGAGGAATCATCATTCGAACCACCGATACAGCAGGTCCTCGCCTACCCCACCCGCGTCCAAATTCTCGGTGCCCTCGCAGAAGCCACCAAACCTCTTTCACCAGCTGAAGTTCTCTCCCACGCCAACATCTCCTCTCCGTCCTATTACGAACACAAAGATGAGCTCATAGATCTCGAGCTCGTCGAACTTGTCGACGTCGACGGTGAGGACCACGTCCAGTTAACCGACACCGCCGGGGCAGACGCAATTGTAGCGTTAAACCGATTCCTCGGCGATCAACTAGCCCAGCAAGGCGAAGTCGAATCTGAGATTTCCGAATTGCTCCAATAGAACTCGATACTAGTACAGGCACTGAATTTTACACACGTATCTAAACGGGCCAAAAATTTGAACGTCCCCCGAACTCCAATCAATTCTATGGAGTTCGCAACCCGACTCAAGAACTTCGCAAAGAACCACGACAAGCTGACCGCCTGGGCGTTCGCTCTCGCAACGAGCGGCACCACAATTCTCGTCGAAGCCGCCGGTGTTAGTGCAAACGGCGGCCCTTAATCCTGCGACCGGATCTGGACACTCGATCCATCGTCGATATCATTCGACCAGTAGAGACTGCCATCATACTGTACTGGATGGTTCCCCTCGTCCAAGAGTTCTTGGAGTTCTGTTTCGTCAATCGAGAACTGTTTCGACGTCCCCGGACGAAGATACCGTTCACCTCCTGTATCGAAGTCAGGCGACATGAGGGACCCGACTCCGTAGCCCTTCACTGCGTACGTCCTGACGAACAGTTCATATTGGTCTGCACGAATATCCTCGACGTCGACGGTCCAGGGAAGCCCGTAGATACACTGGGCGAGCTGGAGCCGGCCATCTCCGACGACGAGGTACTGGTATCCGCTCAAAGAGTGTTCTTTGGCGACAAGTAGCGCGGCCCGGAGTGGAAACCCTTGGTTCAGGAGGCGGGCAAGGGTCCGACCGACAGAGATAGCTGGCATATTGCTGATGTCCCCCAAGGTAACAATACCGCCGAGGGCACCGCTGTTGATGAGTTCCATCCCCTGTGAATACGACCGACAGGCGTTCAGGAGGAATGCGTCGACGCGGACCTCGTCGACGTCCTGGACGTCCAGCACCCCATCTGTGCAGCGGATGCCTTCATCGTCGACGTGACCGATGTAGTGGAGGAAGTCCGTCGTCGACGACAGAACCGCCCGTAACTCTGAGCACGTGAGGTTGTAGTGGACAGTGATGTCGAAATCGAGGAGTTCGCGGTCTCCGTAGATCAACTCCACCGCGTCTTCGGCCCGCATCTGCTCGTCGTTGCACACCACCTGGACTCGGATGGAATCATCTGGGAGCTCGGGTTGGTCAAGACGCCGATAGAACGTCTCGATGGTTGCCTTACTCGACCCCAGTGGATATCCATCTCCGATATGAACGTGTTCGACGGACTCTGTCTCCTCTGGCGTGAAGATTCCTGGCTCGTGCCCTGCCTGCTCTGTTCCCTTCTGGTGGTCTGACGTGGTGCGAAGGAGGTCAGAGATATCATCTGGGGCTTCGCGAGCTTCGGGTTCATCCTGGGTGTCCCCTGCGACTCGAATGAATGAAAGGTTGTTTGCCAGGAAAGGGAGTGCTTGGACGTTCGTGTACGTCGGGTCGATGTCAGCAGTGAGGTCCCACTCCGGAATGTAGTCGGAGATCTTTGCCCGGTCGACATCCAGGAAGGCCGCCGTCCGTTCTGATAGTGGTTGCTCGTAGAGGGCAGCGTACTCGAGCTCCAGGGAGGACTCAAGCTGGTTTCGTTCGTACAGGTTAACCTGATAGTAGCCCTCAGTTCTCGCTACACAATCGAAGAACAGCAGCTGCTCAAGTGTCTCGTTGACGTCCTGGTGGAATCGGCTGCGGCTGAGTTCAAATTCCTCCCCAGAGGTGATGATTCGTGGGTGCTTGCCCGGAATGAGTTCAGCGCCGAGGTAGTAGGCGAGTGACGCGGCGCCGTAGATATACTGGCGTTCGGTGGGAACGACAATCTGTACGTCTGTGTCGGGGCTACTGATGGCAGAGGGCTTCGAAAACTCCGATGCCGGATTGAGTAGGGGTGGGTGTCCCCGCAGCGTGGGAAATGAACGCTCGGGGGAGAGTGTCTTCAGAGCTGAACCCAGGAGGGAGACGCCATCCATCAACCCACTGGGTGTATCTGGGACGTCGATGGTTCCTGCGGGTTTCTCGTGGAAGGACCGGACGCCGAGGTAGCAGGGGGATTGCTGGGCGTCGATCACGACTGCGTCGTTTTCCTCGATGAGTCTGACGGCGCTGTCGACCGCGACGTAGAGTTTCATCGGTGCGCCGGTCAGCTCGATGTGGTACTCGTTTTTCGGGAGGTTGACTACCTCTCGATCTGCACAATCAGTGATGAGCTGGCCAGTTTCATCGCGAACGAGAAAGTTCGCTGTTACGGGGACTGTAAATTCGTTCGCGTCGATCTGGACGGCTGTGTCGACGGGGAAGTGGAACTTGGAGGGGGCAGCGTCAGTGAGGTCTGCAGTCGGGTTCGTGTAGATCTCGAATCGGGAGCCTTCAATCGGGTCTAGAATGGCGACGCCGTTTGCGGCGTCTAGAGGGAGAACTTGGGGAGTTACTGTTGAGGGGTGGCCGTTGTTGCTCCCGGAGGCACGGTCCATGCGATGCTTCTTCTATTTGAGTTCATACCAGTCAGTCTTCTGGTCGGGGCCAGGGATGTGCCAGCGGTGTTCGAGCGGGAGGCGGTCGCGGTGTCGTAGCTCGACGTGGGCGTCGAAGTGGGGCAGGATATCTTCGACGATTTGCGAGGAGGACTCGGTAGGAAGGTGGTAGTGAGCGAGACCAGAGAATTCAGTGGTGACAGCGGTGATCGTCCGGAGGAAGGCGGTGACGTCGTCTTGGGGATAGTTTTGGTAGAGGTGGCTGAGAGTTTCGATGGAGAGTCGGAGTTCGCTCGGTGCAAGATCGCCTGTGATGGCGAACTCTTGGATGGTGTTGATGACTTCGTGTTGGACTGTCGCAAGCCCGTCATGCTGGGGGAGGCTCGGTGTCTGAGGGGCTGCTTGGACGCCACCGTCGGTGGTGGTGGAGAAGCGGTTGTCGCGGTAATCGAGGACGTGAACTTCCTGGTCCGTGGTGGTTAGGTCTCCGGGGAGTCGGTCGGCAGCTGGTTGTGAGCGGCCGTCCAGAAGTGCGAGGATTCGTTTTCTGGACTCTTCGGGGCACCCGAGGAAGCGTCGGGTGGCTTTCATCGTGTCTTCGTCGGAGACGCGGCCGGTGACGAGCAAGTTACATCCCTGTTCTTTCAATTTGCCAATCTTCTCAACGAGGCTACCGTAATCGGACCCTCCGCCCGGACCTCTGAGCAGTGGGCCGTCCGTCTCGAGTGTCATTACCGGCTCTATGGCCAGTTGCCGTGAAAATATTTAGGGTGAATCTTGGATGAACCAAAAAGGAAGTATTAGACATTGAGGTGTTGAAACACCGGGTTTTCAGTTACACGACTTGCTGTTGAATACCGACAGTACAGGCCGTCTAATTATCGTCAATGAAAACCGACTGCCCGATTCAGGTGACTAAAGACAGCGACTCGAAAACTGATCTAGTCGGTGGATGGGTCCTTGGTGTCTCCCTAATGGAGTCGTGTAGACCCCACGTGCAACACGAAGGCCGAAGATAGTCTATGAGAAAACGGGTGGGAGGGGGACCCTCCCACCCCACCACTTCCTCTGTTCTCAGAATTAGGTGTAGGCCCAGGAAACATTCTTATTACTTTCTAGAAGATAGGCTTATTACAGTGCGGTCTAAACCACATCCGTACTCCAATTTGATTTAATATAAGATGGAGGCGGCTGTAACCCGCCTCCATCTTTCTCTCAGAACAGAGGAAACAGTGGGGTGGGGGGAGTCCACAATCTTCGTAGATAGACAGCTCGTGAGGAACAGCGGAAGCAGTGGGGTGGGACTCTCTACTCCTGAATACTCGCTAAGGCATACTGCACCGTCTCAGCCTCATACACCAACTTGTGTTGGTCGAACTTCCCACCGCTCCGGCCTTGGTTGATCTCGTTTTTCGACGTGATACCGAGCTGGCTGAGTGCTGCCAGATTGTCTCGGATTGCTCGCACCGATACAGGGTCTTTACCCGCGTCCTCGCACATCTTCCGGTAGTTCGGGATAATCTCCTGAGTCCGTGCTGGCGTCTTGTCCTCTGCACTCATGTTCGTCACCGTCCGTAGCAACACTCGTGCGTGGTCCGAAAGGTCGGATATCCCCTCTACGATGATCTCCTTCTCGATCTCCTCCTTCCCCTGCTGGACGTGCTCCTCCCGGACTTTCTCGTCTTCTCTCTTCCTCGCTAGGTCGCCTGCCATCAGGAGAAGGTCAAGGGCTCGCCGGGCATCCCCTGATTCTCGAGCGCCGTGGGCTGCACAGAGTGGAATCACGTCTTCGCTCAAGGTCTCCTCATAGAATGCCACTTCTTCGCGTTGCCGTAGGACCTGGCGGAGTTGGTTTGCGTCATAGGCGGAGAAGCTAACGGTGCGTTCACAGAGCGACGACCGGACTTTCGAGGAGAGGTTTTCGCGGAAGGTCAGGTCGTTTGAGATACCGATGATGCCGAGGTTGACGTCGGAGATGTTGCCATTATCCCGAGCGCGAGTGAGCTGGTAGAGAATTGAGTCGTCATTGAGATGGTCGACTTCGTCGAGGACGATAAGGACCGTTCCATCGCAGGAGTCCAGTTCTTCCCAGAGGAACTGGTAGACTTGCGATTGGGGGTAGCCGGTGGAAGCAATCTGGTTGTCGTTCGGGCGGAGCTGGTTGATGATCTCGGTGGCAGTCTGATAGCTCGTGTTGAGGCCGTCGCAGTTCACCTCGACGACAGTCACATTGACGCCGGGGACGGTTTCGACGTCCTCCTGGAGTTGACGGAGGAGATAGCGTGTGGCAGCCGTTTTCCCAACTCCACTTTTTCCATAGAGAAAGATGTTTGAGGGGTTCTCGTCGTTGATGACCGGCTGGAGGGCTGCGTGGAATTCCTCAAGCTCGTGGTCACGTCCGACGAGGGTTTCTGGGGTGTAATCCTCTGTGAGGGCGTCTCGGTCCCGGTATATCAGGGTATCCTGGTCAAACGTGAAGTCGGCCATGCCAGCACTTGGAAAGCAAGATACAATAAAACCACCGACCCCGGCTTCTTCTGTTTCCCCTGAACGGGTTAGTATATAAAGAGGGGTTGTTCACACCACCCCACCACTTCCGCTGTTCCCGCTAACGAGGCGCGCGCCAACTCGCCACCCCACCACTTCCGCTGTTCTTCAGGCCACCCCACTTCTTCCTCTGTTCTTGATATGGTGGCGCCCTCGACCCCGACCACCCCACTGCTTCCTCTGTTCTTGGAGTGCTGGATTCCAGCCACCCCACTGGTTCCGCTGTTCTTCAGGCCACCCCACTGCTTCCTCTGTTCTTGGAGTGCTGGATTCCAGCCACCCCACTGGTTCCGCTGTTCTTCAGGCCACCCCACTGCTTCCTCTGTTCTCGATACCACCCCACCGCTTCCGCTGTTCTCCAGACGACCCCACTGCTTCCTCTGTTCTTGGAGTGCTGGATTCCAGCCGCCCCACTGGTTCCGCTGTTCTTCAGGCCACCCCACTACTTCCTCTGTTCTCGATACCACCCCACCGCTTCCGCTGTTCTTCAGGCCACCCCACTACTTCCTCTGTTCTCGATACCACCCCACCGCTTCCGCTGTTCTAAGGTTCTTGACCCAGTGTCTAAACTGCGACCCGCAACGTTAGAAGAGCACGCTAACGTGAGGGCAGCGTCGTCCCTAGCTCGGCTACCCCTGGAGCTGCTGGCGGCGGAGCGTTGCGAGGTCCTTGGCCAGCCGGTCGGCCGCTCCGCCGTCAGTGCCCTCCCCAGAGAGTACGATCACGCCTGGCGCCGAGTTCCTCACCGGCCTCGACGACGAACACATCCGGGAAGCGATAAGCAGCCTCGAGGACCACAGCCTGTTCTACTGGGCCGACTAGAGCTGGCGGTCCGCGAAGTGGCCCCGGTGGGTTACGAGCGCGTGCGCTCTGCGGCTATCCGGGGCAGCAGGTACGCGGTCAGACCCAGACTCCCCCACGCGATTATTCCAACCGCGGCGACAAGCGCCGCAATGAACGCCAGTTCGACCACCTCTGTCTTCGTGTAGAAGGGAATCTGAGAGTTCGGGACTTCCGCGAGGAACAGGTACGAGACCATCACGAACACGGCGATGCCGCCGCTGGTGGTCGCGATGAGCCGAGCGAACGAGGTGAGCCGTCGGGCTCGCTTCGCCGCCCGGAGTAACCGCGCGCCTCGCGTCCCTACTGGCTCTGTCGGCTCGCCGTCAGCCAGCCACCAGATATGCGCCGACCCTGCTTCCCGGTACTCGAGACGGCCTTCGTCCTCGAGTTGGTTCAGGCGCTTCTGGACGGCGCGCTCTTTGATGGCAACGTTGTCAACGACGTCGCTGGTGAGCATGAACGGCCGGCTGGACGCCCGGAACACGTTCAACAGCTCCTCGTCGCTGACCTGCTTGCTTGTCATGGCCTCGTGGGTGTCTGTACGCGTGAGTGACAGCCCACCCATATGTTATATTCGGCTAGTGAGGGCGACGACGACGATGAGGCCCGCGAAGCCGATGCCGGCCACAATCGCGAACAACCCCCAGAGCTCGAGGTTGATCGTCGAATAGTCACTGAGCGGTGCGGCCAACATGACCAGGAACGCGCCGCCGAACAGCAGGCCGAGAACCGCCCCGGCCGGGTCGACGTCTTGCGTCACTGGTCTGCCCTCCGTTCGGTCGTGGGTTGTCGGTCGAACATCCCGGTTTCAGCTACGTTCGCGGCGGATATAGAGGGGAATCTACGTTTACGCGAAACTGGGTTTATTCGTCCACGCGAACCGCTCAGACTCCAGTTCGCGTACGCGAATCTCCTGGCCTATCTGGAGATTTGCTGCCGGCGAAGCGTCATGAGGTCCTTGGCCAGCCGGTCGGCCGATCCGCCGTCAATGCCCTCCCCTGAGAGCAGAATCACACCCGGCGCCGTCGTCACCGTCGGCGTGTCGCCCTCCCTGAAGCCGGCGTCTGGCGCGTTCGTCACCTGGACTTGGTAGCCGTTCCCGGAGTGGCCGACAGACACCTCTATCGACGTGTACGTCGAATCTGTGTCCTGGATGGCGGTGGCGTGGAGGTCGGCCTCCTCCGCGTCCGAGAGTTCGTCGACGTCGACAATGAGCAGTAGTCCATCGACGGCGTGAACCCGGACCGTAGCGAGATATGAGGCGTCTCCGTCCTCGGTCTCTTTGGCGAGTCCAGCTTCTCGAGCGGGGCGGGTAATCTGGTAGGCCAGTCCGTCGGAGGGTCGCTTGATGGAGTTCGCCATGCAGTTAGAAGCCCCTTCTAACGTGTAAACCCTCGTCCTGGGAACGGCTGGAGTTCCTCGCGACTAACTTGCAGGCGGTCGAAATGGGGGTATGGCAGCTGAACCTCTCCGTGATCGCGTCGTCCGTATCGTTGACGAGCAGACAACGCCGATGCAGCCCAACACCGTGGCGGAGGTCCAGGTTGTGCAGGTGCTAGCTGCGAACGGAGATTCCAGGGGTGACGAAGTCCGAGAAGCGATTACGGAAGCTGTCGAGGACGGAGGCTTGGTGCGAGATGAGGCTGGCCGTCTCCGGGTTTCAGACAGTACGTCAGTACCGAGCAGGCACTGAGGAATAGTCGATACAAGAACAGAGGAAGTGGTGGGGTGTGTGAAGAACAGCGGAAGCAGTGGGGTACTACTTCCTCTCGTCAGCGACGACGCTCCGCAAATCCTCAGTAGGGATACTCCACGACGATAGTTCCGGTGTCGTCGAACACGTAGACCGTGTCCCCGCTGTTGTTCCAGATCGGTGAGCCGCTGCCCCAGTAGAGGTCCGTCGACGAGTCCGTCCCACTACCCGTATGCAGCGTCACGGTCTCCCCACCTCCGAGCGTGAAGCCGTCCGGGAACTCGTACCTATGGTCGGCCTCGTCCTCGACCGCGTACCCCGAGAGGTCGATGCTGGCGTTCTCGGGGTTCACGAACACCACGTACTCGTCGTTCAGGTTGTCCCACTCGTCGCCCTCCGCGTCCTCGTGAACCGTCTGCACCGCGATACTCCCCTCACCACTGTACGCCTCGAACAGGGAGAACGACCCGTCAAACTGCGATGTCGTCGGCACCGCCTCGTCGTCGTTCACGTTGTTGGTGCTGTCCGTCACTGCATCGTCGTTCAGCCGCAGATCGCTACCAAGGGCGCTCGCCACCTCGTTCAGATTCGCCACCGCGTCCGACGATGCCTCGCTGCTGCCCACCAGGATGACACTCCCCCCGTTGTCCCGGAAGGACGCCAGGGCATCGAGCTCGCTGCTCGAGAAAGACTCCGCCGGCGACGTCACGATAAGCGTCCGGCCCCGGGAGAGGTTGTCCGTGGTCAGTGTGTTCACCTGCTCGAAGCCGAGCCCGACGCCTTCCAGATATCGCTGGTAGAACACAGCGTCCTCACTGGAGAGGCCGTAGTCGGCGCTGAACTGGCCGTGGCCGCCGTCGATCAACACGTCGCCGGACGCCGCCCCGAGGTAGTCGATGAGGTTCGTCGTCAGCACGAAGTTCTCGTAGCCGGACGTGTCGACGTCGTAGCCCTCGTCGGCCTCGTAGTCCTCGTCGACGAGCGGACTCCCCACTAGGCCCACGTGGGCGTCCTCGTCGACGCCAACCAGCGGGATGTTCTCTGAGTACGACACGCTGCCCCCCGACTGGGAGGCCGTCGACTCTGCCGTGACGGGCACCCGGGAGCGGTCGATGGCACCACTGCTCGTCCGCACGCTCGTGGTCGTGGGCAGGAAGACCTCCTCGACGGCGCGATTCCGAATCTCCGTGGAGTTCGCGGGGTCGCTCTCCCCCCAGACGCCGGCACCATTCGTGCGAGCGGCGTGCTCCGCATCCCAAAAGGACTCGTGCTTGCTGAACCCCGAGCTGTAGATCCGAGCGTAGCCGTTCTCGACGGTGCGGCGATTGTAGAAGGCGTCCCGGCTACCGTCGCCGGTGTCGTCGTAGTAGATGTACGCCAGGAGGCGGCCGAATTCGTCGAAGATGCCGGGCTCGGCATCATCGAATTCGATTCGGACGGTTTCGTCGGTGAGTTCGGATTCCGCGTACTCCGAGGCGTTGGCTCCCCAGGTTGCGAGGTAGTCTAGGGATTCGATGCCCTCCCATTCCTGGATAGTCTCGTAGCGCTGGTAGGCCTCTGCTTCAGGCGTGTCGATGCCGAGAACGCGGATGGGTTCGCGGCGGCCGCTGTCGAAGAGGATGTCGACGGTGTCGCCGTCAGCAACGTCGACGACGTCGACGACGTGGTCAGTGTCGGGGTCGATCTCGAGGCCTTCGCGGTCGGCGAAGTAGTCGAAGCTGGTGTCGAACTGCGTGGTCGTCGGCTTGTAGAACGCGCCGCCGTTGTTGTCGTTGTCGACGACCTGGTCGTCGTTGAATCGGAAGGCGAGCTCGAGCGCGGCCGCGATTTCATTGAGATTCGCGGTTTCGTCCTGGTTCTCGTAGTCGGCGCGGTCGTGGATGAACACGCTGCCGCCGTCGGCCACGAACGACGCGAGGGCGTCCAGTTCACTGCTGGTGAACGCAGTTGCAGGACCGGTAAGCCAGACGGCGTCCGCGTGCGAGAGGTCTTCAGTCAGCGAGCTAGTCGCTGAGACCGTGTAGTTCTCCTGGGTTTCGGCGTACCGCTTCATGTTCCCGAAGTCGGTAAGGGTGTGGTACTGGTCGTGGCCCTCGTCGAAGAGGACGGTGCCAGACCCGCCGAGGTGGGCGTCCCAGACGTTCAGGAGGAACTCCTCGTTGCCACTCCGGAAGTTCGCCTGATCGGAGACGAGGGTGGCGCCGAAGCCGACGACGGCGCCGTCGACGGCAACCAGCGGGATGGGAGTGTCGCTATCGTAGAAGGTGGCGTCGCCGTTGTCGTCGGCGTCCTCGTTGTAGGCGGTGGATTCGGCGGTGACGGCGATGGTCGAATCGTCGGTGAGGTAGTTCTGGTTCGCGTCCAGCAGCGAGCTCGTGGAGTCAAACTCGAGGGTGTCGATGGTGGTTGCCGCGGCCGTCGTCTCGGAGAGTGCGGGGGTGCCGACGGCGGCGGTGAGCGTGCCTGTGCTGAGCGTCTTGAGGAACGTTCTGCGACGCATACCTTGGTTGATTTCGACCCGCCGGATAAATCATATCACTACTTGAAGCTGTGCATATATCTAGTGAGTAACACCCCAACGGAGAGGGAGGAGAAGTGGTCTATCTCGGGGTCGTAAGCTCGAGTTGCTGAGTGGATTCGACCGCCGAGACGACGTCGTCTTGCGTGTACCCGAATGGGCCGAGGATACCCGTTGCAGCCCGTGTCACAAGGTCGACGTAGAATTCCTTGTCGTAGTCATTCGGGTCCTCCGAAAGCAGCTCGACGCGGTCCCGAGACGATTTCTCGTCGTCAACGACAACGTACTCGACGTCCTCCCCAGGTGCGATACCACCGATATTGTCCTCCGCCCGCCGGAGCGCAGCCACGTTCCGCGTCTCGTGACCGTATTCTGCGGGCGTCTTCGTCACGCGATTCCGGATGGCGAGCTCGCGAGGGTCGACACGGCCGGCCCGCAGGTCTCCGATAGCATCCCGGATTTGTGCGAGAACCGCATCCGTGTCTCGAGACTCGTCGTAGACGTCGATGAGTTCCTTCTGGAGGTCCGCGATCCAGGAGGGCGTGCTGCGCTGCCGGCACTCGATACCCCGGTACTTGTACTCCCCCGACTGCTGACGGCCGAAATACTTCGTGAGCGCGCCATCGCGACCGTCCGCGGTCGGACAGAACGCCACCCAGTCGTAGACACCCTCGTGCTCGAGCTTGATGCCCGTCGACGACGACACCTCGGCTGCAACCTCTTGGATCGGCTCTTGGTCGACGTCCTCTCGAGGTTGCACCCAAATCGAGTCGATAATGCCGTGAACCACCCGATACCCAGCTTCCTCGAAGGCATCCTTCGCGTCTAAGAGAATCTCCCGGGCGTAGGCGTTAATGGCCTCGTGAGCCTCGATACGGCCGAACTTGGCGTTTGAGAATCCTTGATACCCGAAGCAGGAGACGAGTATCCACTTCAGGGCAGCGGACCGTTCCTCCAGTTCCTCGACCCGGTCAGGGTCGTCGGTCGTCGCGAGCTCCGCTTTGATTTCCGCGCGGTCGTCGATGATCGGCCCCAGAACTTCTGGGAGATACCCGTCGTCCGGGCAGATGCTGTATCCGAGGCCGGGGACGTCTTCCCGGTCTGGGTGACACTCGCAGCGTATCGTTTCCGGGCTGATGTTGTGCTCGCGGATGATGTTCGGGTAGAGACTCGAGAAGTCCAACTCGTGAACAGTCTCGTGAACGCCGACGTCAGGCTCAAAGGTGTAGCCGCCACGGTCAGCTGCATCCAGCGTCGACGCGGTCTTGAACCGCTCTGTCCGCCACGATAACCACGGGACGAGGACGTCCTGGTCGTCGGCGTACTGAATCTGGATGGCGGTGAGGATGTTCCCGATGCTGGCCCACCCTGCTTCCTGGAGTGGTTTTCCCGACCGGGAGACGAGATCGAGAATCCCGTCGACGCCCGCCTCGCTGAGGAAGAACGAGTTCGACTGGTCCAGAATTACGCGGCCTGGGATACTGTACCGGGCCGGCGAGTGTCCCGTCCGCCCGTAGCTCTCGTACGTCGACTCTCCCGCCCGTTTCTCGTACCCTGGCTCACGGCCGAGCGCATACTCGTCAGGTTGGCACGGCGCCGCGTCGAATAGCCGGGGAATGAGACTGGAGCTGGAAACCTCGAGGACGTCAGGGTCGCTGGCGTCAATTCGTGCAGCGACATCGGTCGCGACGACTGCGGGTGGCCCCTCGAAGGTGTCGCCGTCGACGGTGACTGTGCGGAGGTCTTCAGCGCCGGCGACCTGCGCACGCGGCGCGGAGATCTCCATGACCTCCGGCTGGCGGCCGGGCGTCGGATCAGCACCCGTCTCCAGGATGTACCGAAACTCCGGTGACAGGTCGACGTTGAAACACCGATAGCCACCGGGCCGCCGATACCGCTTCACCATCTGGGCAAGTTCTTCGACGCCCGCGAGCGTCGCGACGTCCACCCGCAACATCTGCTCGGGGTCGTGGCGCCACCCTGCCCGGTGCTGCTCGCGTGCTAGGTCCTCGACGAGCGGGTGGTCCGCGAGAAGCTCCTCGATATCCCCGAGTGAGTGCTTCGCATCCGTGCTGGCGTAGAATGTCGGGGTGTAGTCGTCGCGACGGGTGACTGTCGCGCCGTCCGAGGTGAGCGACCAGACTCGCGCGCCACGACCATCGTCCGGGTATTCGATTTTAAGCGCCATCCCCAACCTCCATTTCCGCGGGGTCGGTGTCGTCCGCTTCCTTGATGTGGTCTCGGAGCGCGGCGAGCTCTCGTTCCTGAGCGAGACAGATGGAGAACAGCATCGCGATCTCCGGGTCGGGATGGTTCTGGTAGCCGCCCGCATCGGCGTAGTCGCGCGCGTACCCGAACAGGCGGTCGAACAGAACCGTGTCCCGCTCGCGGAGCGGCCGGCGGAAGTCACTCCAGTCCTCCTCTAAGTAGCGGAGCGTGTCTCGGTACGTTGGATTCGTTCGCCCCATCTTCACACCTCCGTGCTGCCGGCGGTGATGTCGGCGTCGACGGACGCATACAGCGGCCGCCGGGCGTCCAGGACCTGCCGCCAGTACGCGAGTGTTGTCTGCACCCAGCCGTTCCCGACGTCGTAGACGAGCGTCTCGTGGTCGTCGCCCTCGAAGCGGGGACCGACTCGAGTTTCCCGGTACGTGAACGTCTCAGCTGCAAGCTCCGCGACCGATTCTCCAAACCGGTCGTCTCCTGTCCGCGTCACCAGGACGGGGATGTTGTAGCGGCGGGGGACGCGGGCCAGCTGGGCGAGGACGCGAAGCAGCATCTCGTGGGCGTCCTCTTCGGCTTCGTCGCTGTTGCGGTAGGGCGCGTCGACGGCAGGGACGACCAGAAGGACCGTCGACGAGTCGATCTGGCTCACGGCCTTCTCGATGAGCGCGTAGTGCTGGTAGGCGGTGAAGCCTCTCGCGATGTGGAGTCGGTCCAGCACGCGAGGAGAGGGTGCGATGTCGTGGAGGCTGGTCGTCTGGGCGTAGCGGCCGGTGTCCACCCAGATGCCGGTACTCGCTCCGCTCGCGCCGGCGAGCAACACTTGGTCGATAGTCAACGCGTGGAGTGGCGGTCTGACGTCCGTGTCGACCGCTTCCAGGAGTTGAACGCTGGTGTCCAGGTCGGGAAGGTCGGCGCGCCCGGCTTCGCCCTGGCCGCGACCACGGGTCTGACGCCGATGCACTGAATCCATATCTATCGAATTTGCCGGCTTTCCCGTAAGCGACGGCGTGTGATGTCCAGAAGTCCGAATATCCGAGATTCCCTGTTTGGTCTCGGTGGCCGAACTGTTACTGGAGGGCGTTTCCGAGAGGGCCAAACTGGAGTGGCATCGCCGGCGACGTCCGCTCGGGTTTTTGTCGTTCTTCGTGGTAGACGGCGAGCGTGAGATAGATGAGTGCTGCACGGGTTTTTCGCAGCATCGTGAGGGCCTTCCGCTCAAATTCGTCTCGCGACATCGTTGTCGCTAATTCATCGGTTAAACCATTCGCCCGTCGCCCAGAGAGCCCCCACTCCGTGAGCTTCACGTACCGATGCTCCACACCATTTCGGAGTTCAGCAAGTTCCCGACCCGCAAGATCCAGCGAATTCTCAATCAGCAATGAGTCGTTGTTGAAGTCTTTACTTAACCAGTACAGCCCTCGAAGCGGGAGGTTTTCCCGACTCGAAAATTGCTCTTGGAGTCCACTGCCATGCCGGTTCTGAAACCAGATATCGCTAAACTGGACCTCGCCTGTGTCCCGTCCGCACTCGAAGTAGTAGTTGATGAACTGAGCGATTTTGTCGAAAATCGAGTACGCGGTCCGGAGGGAGATTTTCAGGTACTCGCCTTGCACCGAGTGAATCGGGTAATCGAGCGTATTCGTGAGATAAACATCCCGATCTGCGTAATGAGTCCCGTCAGGGTGACTCCCCTGATAGAGCAAGTGGCGGGCGGTCACATATTCCTCGACGAGGTGATTCCATAATCCCAGGCAGGTGACGATTCGTTCCTGGCGAGTATCCTGCAGCTGGCCGAGGTGAAGCGTATCTTGGGCAGCGACTGGTTCGCTAGTCACATCGTTTAGGGTGTTCAGGAAGAGCCGGTGACGCAGGCACCACCTGCGATACGCTCGCTCTTCAGAACTATCTCCGAGATCGTTGTTCTCGAACTCAAGGAGGCCGTCAGAGGGCGGTGGCGACTCAAACTCGCTGGAAATCCTGGCTTGGTAGCGCTCGAATTGCTGAACCGTTTTCTCGGGGGATAGACCGACCAAGCGGTCCATCTTGGCGACCTCGAGCTGGTCGTAGGCTTTCTTCAACAGAACAGCACGGTGTTTGCCGTCGTGGTCGTACTGCGAATACGTGTAGAAGCCGATGCCACGTTGGCCGCGGGCGGGGAAAAAGTATGGCTGTTGGATGAGTGCCTCATTCCAGAAGTCGAACGCCTCGACGAACCGTCCGGTGGTTGAATACAGGTTCCCCAGGTTCGTGAACGACCGCCACTGTTCGAGCGGGGCGAGCTCGTCAACAGTATCCTCCTGAATCGTACGTCGAAAGTGCCGGATTGCGTGTTCCAGGTCGTTGTTCTCCCAATTCCATTCATCGCCCCGTTTAGCCTGCAGGGACATGCGATTGGAGTACGCGGTTCCAAGCCGGTACTGAAGCATGCCTCGGTGCTCGGCATCGAGTGAATCCGAATCCACCGTCTTTGCCAGATCAATCCCGGCCGAGATGGCTATCCGACTACCGAGGTCCGAGCCGTGGTCGACGAGCCACCCGATGACTCTGAGCTGGTCCGTCGTGGAAAGATTCGCGATTGAATCGACCATCGACACGCGGTCAACAACCTCCTCACGATGTTCTGGAAGGAGCGCCTGGAGTGACTCTACCTCCAATGACGTCAAACGAGACGTAGGATCTGGGGTCCCATTCATCGGCTATACGCGGTCGGAATGCGTTCATCTCCCCCGTGCCGTCTGTAACAGGCGTCTGTAATGGCTTCCTGTAGAGAAGATATGGATGGTGACGCCATCACTCTCCCCCGTTCCGGTATTGGTCCGAGTACTCGTTGTTGCGCGTTGCAGAGTCTGATTTGAAGCCCCGCGGCCTCACCACCGGCTTCCCCGGCTCGTACGGAGAAGCTAGCTCGTACCCATCGTCGTTGTCCGGCTCGTTCTGATAGCGCTCACGAAGCATCCCCCTGTAGCGGTCGTCGTCAGCGTACAGACAGAGGACAGCGTCCTCTCGCCGGTTCGGGATCGCGGGGAGTTTCGCGCTCTTGAATGGGCGCTCTTGGAACTCCTCGAAGACGATGGCCTCGAGAATATCGCTATCTCCCGGGGTGAAAAATAAATACTTCCCGTGTTCGGTTACGTGGGCCGCACTCTGGGGGCGGTCGTGGCTTCGGTCTGTGATCTCCTCGGTCGTTCTGTACCACACCCAGTGGCGGGTGGTTCGGCGCTCGATGCCTTGAGGGACGTCGTCGACGGGTTGTAGTTTATTTGGGCGGACCTGATCGCGGGTGGCGATAATGTCTTCAACGTAGTCCAGAGCTCGCTCTCGGTAGGTTGCTGTGGGACTATCCGGTGCTGCGGCTAGTTCCGCCTCGTGGTCATAGTCGGGTATCGGAGCGAGGTCCGGGGGCGGCTGTTCTGGCGGCTGCACTACGGGAAACCACTCGGTCTTCTGTTCGTCTACTAGAGCTTCACGGAGCTGGATGAGGTCAGAGTCGGAGAGCTTCCCGAGGTAAATCCCCTGTGGACGGGTTGGCCACTCGGGTTGTGGAGTAGGCATCGTTTCTTCGGTCTCGGGGCGGACTGGTAATAGAGGTTGGTAGTCATTCACGACATAGATCTGGAAGGGAGGTACCTATGCCAAGGAATCAGACGTTGGTATCGGAGAGGACGACCTCGACGAGGTCCTGAGAGGGGATGTTGTAGTGGTCGGCAATTGCGGCGGCGCTAATCTCCCTAGAATACGTCGCATGGGCTTGAATCAGGTTCTCAACAGCCTGCATCAACCAGTCTGGGCTATGCTCGGGTCGCGCTCCGCTCGCGTGGACGTCGTCGTGGCATTCTCGGCAGAGGTAACAGCCAGCTTTATTTTCACCATATCGCCAGTGGTGAAAGTCCAACTCTTCTTCAGGCGGTTCTCCACAAAGCTTGCACGTATCGGGGGGCTCGCGGAAGTCAGCTTCAGCGATTCGCTGGTTCGGTTCCAACCCTGCCTGACGGATTGCATCATTCCAACTCCCGAACCGATTCAAGTACGATTTTCCCCAGTATTCCCCTCGGTCGTTCAACTGCTGTTTCGTTGGTGTCCGACCTAGATCTCGGGCGAGACGCCGGAGCTCACCGAGTAATTCGTCAGTCGGAATCTTACGTTGGTTGGGCTCGAACCTCGCTTCCCGAAGGGCGTTGTTCCAGCTGCCGAACTCCTCATAGTACTGGCTCCCCCAGAACGCGCCCTCCTCATTCATCTCCGCAGAGGTTGGTGTGTCGCCGAGTTCCTCTGCAAGTCGCTCAATCTCCTCAAGAAGATTCTCTCTCGTCGATTCCAGTTCGCCGTCGGTCATCTGTTCCTCATGTGGCGCTCCTAGAACTAGTCCGTTCGGTGTACCGAGGGCGCTATCGAACCCCCTGTCTGAAACATGACTCCGGCTACGACTGCTATGATTCAGGAAGGCCATACTGGCGGTCACGGGACGACCCCCTGATGGCGATGAGTTCGTACCGCTCGAGCTTGTTCAGATGGCGGCGAACCTGCCGGTCCCCCACCGGGTTCTCTGCCCGGTCCCGGTACTCGGCGTAGAGCTCGCTTGGCAGAATCGACTCGCCGTGTTCAGAGACGTATTCTTGAATCACGGCGTAGAGAGTTCGTTGGGTCGGTTTTAGGGACTCAAGGTTTTGGTCCCGAACTTCCTGGTGGCCCTGTGGGATAGCGGCAGTGACATCCTCGTCGGTGATCTGGTCTCGGCCGGCCCGGTCAGCTGTCTTCGCAGCTTCCCGTAGGATGGTGATCGCGACACGGGCGTCCCCCGCAGCGGCGTCCGCCATCTCTTGAAGCCGAGTGTCGTCGACGACGTCGGGATGTGAGAACGCCGCGTTTGCCCGCGTCCGCAGAATCGCCACCAACTCCTCCATCCCATACGGCTCGAAGTGGATACTGCGGGTGCCGTGAAGTCGGGATTGGAGTCGTTGGTCCGTCCCCGCGAAGAGGTCCTCCTCACGGTTCGCGATGAGCACCAGCGTGAACTGAGGCATCCGGCGCAGGTCGTACAATATGTTCTTCTCTTCTAGTTGATCGGCTTCATCGAGGACCAGGACGCAGGTGCCGTCGTAGTCGCGGAGACGTTCGATCAACTCGTCCTGGGGCGTGGACTGGCGGTGGACGTCCAGTGTTCGCCCCAGGGCCTCGAGGATTCGGAAGAGCGCTCTGTAGGACGAGTAATTCTGCCAGCAGTTCACGACCGCTCCTTCGATCCCGAAGGCGGCTTCCTGCAACCGTTCAAGGGTGTACTTCGCGAGCGTGGTCTTCCCGACGCCAGTCGGTCCGGTGATGATCACGGGGTCGGCTTGCTCGTCCCGGGTAAGCGGCTCAAGGGACTCTGTGAGCGCGGTGTGCTCGGTGTCCCGGTGCTGTAGCTCCCGGGGGACGAACTCGGGCCGGAGCACGCGCGCGTTCTGCAGCATCGGCTGATGGAGCCATTACTCGGCTGGGGACTTAACTGGGCGTGGGTGGTGTCCAGACGTCCAGAAGTGAACCTGCTCACCAAATAACAGTAGGGCTGGATGGCTAAGTTGAGGGGCTCACCCTGTGAACGCCTTTAAGCTAGAATCCCGGAAATCGAACCTCCAGTACTCGATAACAGACACATTCCGAGAATACGGTAGGGGGTTTCCTTGAGGGGATAGATCTCTTGGCATTCGGGCTTTGGCAGAAGATTCTATTGTATTTCCTCCTTGACCTCCTCCCGTTGGTATTCAACTAAACACCCATCTTCGACTCTGAAGTAGCGGCGTATCTTATACGGATTATCACCTATACTCGAAAATTCCGATTCTGGAGGGATGAACTGCTGTTCGCTATCCCACCCGATCTCAATGAATGCACCCTCACTCAGATCCGCTGCCCCAGAAACAATATCGTCGTCTCGGCCTGGGCGGGCATATACAATCCAGTCTTTCGAAAAGTCGTACTTCTCGGATCGACCCGTTAATTGGGCAATCCACTGGTTCTCGGATGCATCCAAGTCAGCTGAAAGTCGGCCATTGTCGAAGTATATCGTCGACAAACTAGTCACGGTTTTCGGCGGGTTAGGCTCAGCTGGATACTCCTCAACAGGGACTCTATCAGGTACGGTGTACTCGTGTTTCGAGGGGGTCTGGTATTCTAACCCCGTAACATATCCGTCAAAGAGCTTTTCAAAATGTGGAGATCTCGTCGATTGACTATGCCACGTTTCCACAGTAGCTTCGATAGCCCTGTATTGTTCCGCACCCCGACCAGAGAGCTTGTCTCGCGGGGTTCCGAACAACAGGACTCGATCTGGCCCAAACCGCTCTGACTTGTGAATTGAACCATCGACGTCTCCAACCGATAAGTTGATCTGGGGTGGGTTGGCCGACCTATCAATCGATTCAACAACCCCACGGACAGAGAGGAACTGGAGGGGGCGGGGCTCAGAGGTGTACTCAATCACGCCAAGTGTGACTCGACATCCCTCGATGAGTTCGTGGAACGCCTTCCGGACTTCAAACGAACCGGCTTCACCCACACCAACGTCAGGGTCCTCTGTACTTGAAGAAGTCGTAATCGGGGGAGAGGGTGCGACAGCAGTAGGAGATAGTTCGTCGCTTGTGAATGTGCGATAGTCTCGCTTCCAAGGTGGCGTTGAGAGCCACTGGGGAATGCAATACTTTTGACCATCATCAAAGGTCGGCGGGTTCGATTGCCGGGCATGCAGAGATTCTGCGCATGATTCACAGACTGCTGTTGAAACACTATATTTGCCGTCAAAGCCGGGCCCAGGGTTGATTGATACCTCAACCGAAAGGTCGGGCTCCGATGACCCACAGCTGGGACATCCTCTAGGACTACTAAGGAGGTCAGCAATCTCGAGTAGTTGGTGTCGACACTCGTTATAGAACGAGTATGTCTCAGTTCCAGCCGAATCCGTAATCGAAAGCTCGCCTGTTTTGAGACGGTACTGCGAACCGTGACGGGAATTACTACCTGCAAGGAAGCTTGGGACTGGAAGATGACAACCAGAACATACTACGTGGGAGCTTCTGGCGTTGTGGAAGGCATCGGGGTGAAACGATGATTCCTCGCTCATCAGACTATCGTCGGACCAGTAAGAGGGGGAGGGGTTTAGGCTTTCAGTAGATGTGTGCCACGTAGGTATCTTTACGAACCACGCAATTAGAAGCGCGTTCTCTTTGGGCGGGTCGAATATGTGACTGAACCTAGTACCCCGTGATTTCAATTGGGTTGGAGCGTAACCGCTCAGGTAGTGCCGTTTCGAGCGCGCTACCAGGGCGACGTCGTCGTGCCGGCGATGGTCCCGGACGGCGAGACGGTCGAATGCTTGGACTGCGGCGGCTCGCTGTACCAGCGCGGCGGCCCCGAGCGCGCCCAGCACTTCTATCATCCGCCAGGGGAGGAATCGGAGAGCTGTCTCGCGCAGGACAGCGTCTTGGGGGAATCAGAGACGCATGCTCGCTGCGTTGCACTGGCCGTCGACGCGCTGACCGACGCCTTCGACGGACAGTACGTTCGGTGCCAGCCAGAGTTGTCTCTCGACGTCTCCGGCACAGTGTCGGAGCCGGACCGTCGACGCGCTGACGCCCTGCTCGAGTTCATGGAGGATAACCCAGTATTCGGCCGGGGAGTGATCCTGGAAGTCCAGCACAAACACCTTACGAAAGACGTGGAGGGAACGACGCACGACTACCTCTCGAAGGGCTACTCGGTGGCTTGGTTGGATGCTGACGAGTTCGACCCGAACCACCTCGAGTACGAGGTCGTCGACGAGAAGTTTCGCGCCGAGGACCCCCTAGGATATACGGTTCGCGATCACGATGCTCGCGAGTTTGACCCCTCGTCTAGGAAGTCGTTTGACTGGGAGGTTGATACTCGGGGTTGCTGGCACTACAAAGATACCGGGGAGCACGCTTGGTTCCGTGTGCCGGCGTATGTGCATCCGCAGGGCAGGGAATATGATGCCTGTGCGTACTGTGACGCTCGACGGCAGTACGATGACGCTCTTACACGGTACGTCTACGACCACAAAGGGGTACTCGCGCCGGAGTTCGACCCTGAGTCACTCCGCGGTAGCTACGTTCCAGTTCCTCAGGACGGCGTCTCGTTTGAAGAGTGGGCTGCTGGCGAAGGCCGATTCTCCGACTTGACGCTTTTCGAGGAAGCCCTCCAGCATGGGTCCTTTGAGCCCTGTCGTGGCGGCTCAACATTCCATACCTGGGGGTACAATCGGTGGCACGGTCGCGAGGATGGTGAGCTGCTAGAGTGCGAAGACTGCCCCGTGAACTTGCTGGTGAAACGGCGCCAGCAGCGATATATCGTCTTTGGGGACTTCCCGGACCCAGAATGGAACCTCCTGCACCTGGAGGGGAATCCTCGACGATGCTCTCACGCCAGCCACCGTGGCGAGTTGTGGTACTCGCCGGATGTCTGCCCGGATTGCAAAGGGCCAATCCAGGGCCCGTAACCCCGCTCTCCTGTTCCCAGCCCAGACTGTCCCGGAACGCTGTCGCGTCAGTAGGGGCGGGCGTCGGCGAGATCGAAGAGGTGCGCGACGTCGTTGCGGACGTAGTGATCGAGCATCTCCTGGAGCTGCTGGAACTGCTCGTCGTCGCGACCGTCTTCCAGCCCGTCCAGGTAGTGCTCGCCGATCACGGCGACGTCCCCGCTTTCGAGGACGTTGATGTCGTCGCTGGCGGGGTTCTTCCAGGACCACGCGGTGTGGTCGATGCCGTGGTCGAAGTCCGTGATGTGGGTCGTGGGGAGGTCGTCCTCGTCGTCGAACACACCGGCTCCAATCAGGGCTTCCTCGAGGGTCGTGTAGTTGCCGAAGGCAGCCCAGGCGTCGGGCTGCAGGTCCTCGTGACCCACCACACTCTCGAAGTCGTCTCGTCGCGCGTACGGGTTCTGGGCGTCGGCACTGTTCGCGCTGATTCGCGCGCGCTCGCTCAGCAGGAACAGGTCGAAGTCCTCACCGTTGAAGGTGTACGTGACGTCCGGGGAAACCGTCTCGAGGGTGTCCATGATGTCCTCGATGAGCGCGAGCTCGTGTTCGGCGCCCCAGCCGTCCCGCGTGAGGTGCCGGACGGTTTCGACCTCACCGTCCTCCTCGATGGCTATGCCAGCGCTCTGCAGTTCGAAGTGGTGAGGGTTCCCGAACTCAGGCCGTTCGTCGTCCGGGACCATCGGGGAGACCGTCTCGATGTCGAATGCTGCTCTAATCATGAAGCGCCCTGAACAACACACCGAACTGATATAATTCTGGCGTACGACAATATTGCACTGATACCGCTGCAATTACACCGTAGAGTGTGTGAACACACGTGGAGTCATGTGGCCACACACCCAAAAACCCAGAATAATTTCACTTCCTGTCCCGGGGCTTTTCCCCTCCTGGCTGGGTCCAATCGTACCCAGTCCAATCCTCTGTACTAACCTCCAGAACCGGGGTTAAACCCATCGCTGTTGGACGACTTAGGCCATCTGCGTTAATTATTTATTGCCGCCCCCGCTTCTACCTAGTAGAGCGCCGCAGGCACCGGCGTTCGAAGCCCATCGCACCGCCGCTGCCGGAAACGGTAAGCTACGGACCAAACGGCACGCATGGAGATGATCGCCGTCCGAGAGGACGCAATTGCCACAACAGGAATCTTGCCGGAGAGGTTCCGTGGAGATACGGTGGCGGAGGTGGGAATCAGTGCCTTCCTTCACACAGAGTTCAACCACGTAGCGACTTCTCTACACTCGAGGGTCTGCAGACGACTGACTACAGGAGTGACGCTGTCACTGTCGGGGGCAGGACCGTTTGTCGTCCCGAAGTAGCCGTGGAACCAGCAGGCAACGCGTTCGCGAACGCTGTCCGCTCGCCGCTGCACGAACGGCGGCTCTGGAGCCCTACCTGACTTCCTTGCGACCGACTCATACCCCTTGTTCCAGTCGCCCTGATAGGAGCTGGGCGTCGTGTCCTCCAACACCTGGATTGGGTCCGAGGGCGTGGCTCCGTGGAATGCGGTGACGTCTTCGTTCAGTTTGTCGGCAATGACGCCGGCGGCGAGGTCCGCGAGTAGGAGGTGGGGGAAATAGAGTTCGGAGCGCGGGCAGTGGGCGACCGGAGGTGGGGAGAGACCAATCCCGTCGGCAGCCCGGTAGAGCTTCTTCGCGTGGCCGTCGGCGCCGTCGACGATGGCCACCGTATCGTTCGGCGGAGCCGTCAGTTCCCGAAGAATCATCGCGGAGTGTGTCGGCTCTGCGTACCCGAGATTCACGCCGTCCGTGTGGTAGTAGACTCCGACCTCACCACTGCACCGATTGAGGACGTCGATGACTTCTCCTGGGGGGAGATCGAGGTCGCGGCTCTTCGTTCGGAAGGGATCATACCCGTAGGTGTGAAGAGATTGGTAGAGGTCCTCGAGAAGTAACGCCTCCTCGCTTCTCGAGACTGAGATGCCGACAGTGACGACTACGCCATCACGGTGCGTGCCGTCAAATCCGACCGACCGGCTCCGGTGTCGCCCGCCGACTTCAAATTCCCGCATCGAGTATGCGACAGCTTGGAGGACGCAGGATAAAACCTCAGCGGTCCCGGGGTGAAAGTGGACGCAACTGGGAGCTAATCGAGCTCGCCGTACCCGTCCTCTCGCATCAGCTCTGCCACTTCTTCGACGTTGTTGTACGCCGCCAGGAGCGCGTACTCACGAGCGTCTGTTTTCGCGACGTCGTCGGTGCCCAGTTCCGCCGCGAGCTGGCTCCGGAACTCTGACTCCTGGGAGACGACCTCGTCGCGTGCGAATAACTCGAATCGGTTGTCTCGCTCGTCTCCGACGTTACTTCGGCGCACGAAGTACGGGTACCTCGACGAACTCCCGCCGGAGCTGGACCTCGCATCCTCCGCCGACGTCGACGTGCCCGGCCTATCCGCATCATCGCCATCACGTTCCTCGACCGTCTCGTCGGTCTCCACCTCGGTGCCGGTCGATTCGGTCTCCTCCGGTTCCTCGCTAGACTCTGGTTCTGGACTCTCGTCCTCGTCTTCCTCCTCCCCGAAGCTGAGGTCGCCAGACCCCTGCTTCATGCCGCCCATCAGTTAGTCACCTCGGGTTCTTCGACGAGTGAGGGCCGCAGAGTCACATTCTCGTGGTCTTCGATCTCCAGTGTGAGCTCCTCCTGGATGTCCGAATCGAACGTGTCTGTCGCGATGAAGTACGCCAGCGTCCAGAGGTCTTCCAGGGTATCTATTTCACGGTCAGGGACGCGCCGATGACCCGGCTCAGACACCATCTCCCCGTCGACCTCGTGGGTCTTCCAGCGCTCCTCGACTACTTTGAACGCCGACCCGCGAGCCTCCCACATCTCGTCCATCATACTCTCACGGTCGGCAATCGAAACTGGCGTGGCGAACTCTTCCGTGTCCTCGAACTTCCGTTGATACTGCTGGTGGGCGTTCGTTTGACCGACGCCGCTCGGGACTACGCAGGAAAGGCCGACCTGGATGTCCAGCTTGTTCTGCATCCCAGTGACCAGCTGTTCCAGGCCGTCGAGGCTCAGGTTCCCTTTCCCCGCCGGCTTGACGGGTGCGACGAGAGTCCGAAGGGCGTAGATCGCGTTGTAGAGGAGGTCCTCTGCACGCGCGTTTGGGTCAATGAGGATAGCGTCGTACTCCTTGTGGAGTTCCTCACGCTCCCAGAGAAGGTCGTGGAGGAGCTCGAACCGTGGGTAGTCCTCTTTGTCCATCCCTTCCATCTGGGCCTCGTAAGTGATCTTCTGCTCGAGGTTACTGGTGAAGTCACCGAGCATGTCGTGACTGGGGACGACGTCGACGCCTTCGCTGCTCGTCTTGATCAGGTCCTCGAACGGCCCTTTGGGTCGTTCCAGGATGTGGCGGACGATGTTGTCTGCGTCGGGGTCGCTTCGGTCCTCTCCGACGTCGAAGAGGGTGGTGAGGTTCCCTTCCTGCGGGTCCAGGTCGATGACGAGAGTATCGAGGCCGCCGCGTTGGAACGCTTCAGCGAGGTTTCCGGTGGTCGTGGTTTTGAACGTCCCTCCTGATTCGGAGTAGACGACGACGGATATCATACACTCTCTCTATTCGGGGCCTGTTACATATATCTGTGTCAGACAGTCGGGTCATGCATCTGTAACAGTAATCTGTAACTACTGTCTGTAACAAGAGAAGATAACGGGGTAAAGAGGCGTGAGCGTATCGTTGATGGCGGACTCACGAATATGTGCCACTCCGGCTGGTCGTCTGTGGAGGGCGTCTATAATGGTGGTCTGTTCCGTCAATCTGGAAGTCGTGGCTGTAACACGGGTGGCTGGCGGTGGGGTAGGCCATCTGGAACAGACATCTGTTACATACGCCTGTAACAGAAACTAGGAACAGGTGTCTGGTACGAACATCCGGGGCAGATAGAGATTGGATGGGTTGCGCAGGATAACCTGGAACAGATGACTGTTACAGAAGTCCGGTACAGGTACTCGTCTGGAATCCCTCGTGTACGCGTTCGCAGCTGCACGCGGAGTAGGGGTATATGGTACAGATGGGCGTTACAGACGGCTGTAACAGCCGGCTGGCTCTGGTTTAGTCTCGAGGCCAGGGCGTACTCGCGTTGGACTCTCGAGGGCTCCGATGCCGACCAAGCGGCCACAGTTAGCGGGCGGTCAGGCCTAACCCTCAGGGGCACGATCCCTGCAACCTCTCTCCGCCTATCTTCCATGGGGAAAGTCGTCGGAGTAGGGCTGTGATAGCCGCCAAAGAGACACTTTCTGTGAATCAGGCTATTTCAGGAGACGCCGCTGCATTTTCGTATCGCTATATGGAGTTTATAGAATTGGATTTAGGGTCGTTGGGGGTTGTACTCCTCGTTCTCTGGGGGTGGTGGCGGAAAAACGGTGTTTCAGACTCCTCCAGTTTACGCACGCTTAGTTAAGAAAGCGTGCGTAAATACTAACAGCACCCCCTACGTGGGGGCGAACAACCCAAAGCCCAGAATATGCATGTCTCCTACCCGCAGCGCCGACGACAGCCGGCTGCCGACGTCCACATCCAACACCAGAGAGGAAACCGATGAGCGGGCGGCGTGACGGCTCTACAGCCATAGCTGCGACTTTCCCGCAGTTCCTCTCGGACAAGAGCAAGGGCGACGACAACGGCGCGTACCGCCGCGACGCTGAACGCGAGCTCGAGCGCTTCCGGAGCTGGGCGCGCGGTGCCGTCCCCGACCCCGCAAACGCCGACCCACCAAGCGACTGGAAAGGCATCCTCAGGGCGGAAAACCCGGGCGAAGCGCCGCGCGACGTCCAGTTCACGGACCTCGACGTCACGGTCTTCGGGGATTACGCGCGGCATCTCGCCTCAGAGTACGTGAATAACACCGCGCGGACGTACTACGCGTACGTCGCCTCCTGGTGCGGGTGGGCGAACACGCAGGGGTATCTCTCTCGGCACTACGCTCGAGAGTCTGGGGCTGAGGACCCCCTTCCCGATACAGACGGTCGACGTCCTGGGGACCAGCAGGCGTGGTCTGCCCGACAGCGTGATCTACTCACTCGTCACGTTGACGAACAGGCGTCTGCAGCTATTGACCGCTTCGTAGACGTCGACGTCTCTCGCAAAGAGCGGGGCGACCTGGAGAGTGAGGCGGTCCGTGAGAAGGCGGAGGCCCGGTTCGACGCGATTCGCCGATGTCGGGAACGGGCGCTCGCCTACCTCCTCTGCTACACGGGGCTGCGAACGGCTGAGTTCCTGAACGCTCGCGACGACGACCGTCCTGGACGGAACGGGCTGCGGTGGCGGAGTGTATCGTTCGCGGATAAGAACGCGACGGTGTTTCGGAAGAAACAGCAATGGGATGAGGCCTCGCTGCCCGATCCGGTTCTCGGCCCGCTAGAGCGTTACCAGGAGGTTCTGGATGCGCCGGAGGACTGGCCGGTGTTCCCGACGCTGCACCGGCCGACGCTGGCCCAGCACGTTACTGCGGGCCTCGAGGACGCTGGACAAGATGAGGGAGAGATTAAGGCGGTGCGGGACGCGAAGCCTGATCTGGTCGTCGCTGCTGAGTACGAGCTGGACGCGCCACCGGCACTGCGGCCGAACGGAGCTCGCCGGCTCCTGAAACGCCTGTGCGAGGCAGCGGAGATCGACGTCGACGACCGGCATGACTACCTCGCGCCCCACGGTGGCCGCCGGGGGATGGGAGAGGTGATGGTGCGAGAGTTCGGGTATGCCGCTGCGGCGCGGTATCTCGACGACACGGAACAGCAGGTTCGCGAGGCCTACCAGCACATCGAGGCCGCTGAACGCGCTGATATGGCGACAGAGGCGCTTTCACGGACAGATCAGCGAGTCCGGGACCCCTCAGACGAGGTATGAAACTAATGCATGTGTCTCGACTAAATCACTCAATCTGTAGGAGTATCCCTCTCTTACCAGTTTTCGAGGAAGTTGTCTGAGTTAGATTCAGTGGCTGACTTACCGCCGATCTCGAATCTGATCGTTATAAAGAACCCCAGTAGAGAGTGACCCACAGGTTGATGATGGCGTTGTCTCTATCGCCAGTATGGCATCAGTGGCCGGCGGGCTAGCAGAACCGCAGGTCCTCGCGCACGCCAAGCGACGGCTCTTCCCGGAGACGAACGAGGCAGAGACGTACGCCGTCGTAGATACGCAGTTCTCGACGGAAGAGTGGCTGCCGGGCGAGCGCATCGAACCGACAATCCACGAGCAGCTTGCTCCCTTCAACCACGTCAACGTCGGAAGTGGCTATCCCGACCTCGTCGGCGTCCGAGACCTCAAGTCCGAATTGCTGGCTGTCGAACGATTCGGCGACGACCCGCCATTGATTGCGGTCGAGGCGAAGGGGCAAACCGAGGGTGGGACCGTCGACACGGAGCGTGGCATCCTTCAGGCGTACGACCGCCTCCACGAAGCAAACGCAGCCTATCTCGCAGCTCCAGAGACGGCCGTTACACAGACTGACCGGTCCTTAGCTCGAGAGCTGAACGTCGGGGTGCTGGGCGTCCGGGATGACGGTGAGGTTACGCCCCTGGAGGTCCCGCGAATCGTCGGCAACCGAACCACGGACGAGGTGACGGCAATTCGCTTCCAGGCGAGCGCGCAGGGAGTGGCCGACAAGTCCTTCGGCCTGAACCATCCGAAGAACTACCTCGGGTATCCGCTCGCGCACTACGCAGACGGAGATACGGACCAACTGCTACGCGAGTACAAGGTCGTCGGCGCTGTTGAGGACGCACGCCGTGGGGCTGCCTTCCTTGACCTCGTTGAGGAAAAACCGAACCGGGTGGAGTTGACGCCCCTCGGACGAGAAGTAGTTCGGTTCGCGAGAAATCGTCATGGCTCGGTCGAGGCTGGGCTCGCAGAGTTCGAGAACTGGTATCGGTCGTCCCAGCGGTTCTACGACCTCGCCCCCGAATGGGGACAACTCGCTCGGCGAATCGTCTTCGCGTATCCGGCAACCCAGCTGCTCGTTGAGGAGTTACATGCGATGCACGACGACTGGATCCGTGACCCGTCGCTAGTCAATCTCGTCGAGTGGCTCCACGCCCACCACCCATCACCGTCGAGTTGTTCATCCGAGGCGACTCGGACGTTCGTAGTCGCGTTCTGACGTCGGACGGTGAACTACGAGAGGAGGCGTTACACGACGGGAACGTCTATCACTCACCGACAGTCTTCCAGTTGAAGGCGATGCTGTATCACACTGGAATTCTGACTGAGCGCGGTGCAGAGCCGAGTAATATAGATCCAGCAGCCGATAAGTGGATGCTACGAGAATACATCTGAGTGACTATGCGGGATCCTCGACTTTCTATACGGATCTGCTGAAGCGACCGCTACGTAGGGATACGTCTGAATAGTAACCAACTCAGTTTCACCGGTAGAGGTTGAGGCGCTGGAGGCCCGCGCCGAGTAGCACCGCGACCGGAATAATCTCCAGGCGGCCAACCCACATATTGACGATGAGCATCGCCTTGGCGGTGTCTGGCATCCCGGGGCCGGTGATGCCGGAGTCTAGACCGACGTTGCTCTGCGCGCTCATCACGTCGAAGATGACGTACTCCAGGGGGTGGCCCGGCGAGAGGACGCGCAGGAGCACGGCGACGCCGATGGCGAGAAACGCCACCCAGAGCACGAACACGACAGTCGCCTCCGTGTACTCGCGCTGAGCCTGCGCCTCGCTGAGCTTGCGCTCCCCGATTCGGAGGTATCGAATCGCGGATTCCGGCCGGAACACCTCCCGAATCTGCCACTCCGTCCCGCGGACGAGCGTGGCGACCCGGATGAGCTTCAGACCGCTAGTCGTCGACCCTGCGGCGCCACCAGTGAGCATCCCCAGGCATGTCAGCAGGGTCGCGCCGGCGCTCCACACTTGTTCGGTGCCGCCACCGATGGTCGCGGTCCCGAACCCCGTGTTCGACGTCGCGGAGACGAACTGGAAGAGCGCCAGCCGGAACGTCTCCTCGAACGTCGCGTACTGCCCGTTCGCGTACAGGATGCCCGTAAGTGCGAGGGAGCCAGCGGTGAACCAGATGAACACCCAGCGGGTCTGCAGGTCGGCGTAGAAGTTCCGCAGCTCACCCCGGAAGATGAGGTAGTGAATCGGGAATGCGATGCTACCCGCGACCATGATGGGGACCGTCGCGTACTCGATGAGCGGGCTATCGTAGTACCCGATGGAGTCCGCGTGTACGGAGAATCCACCCGTCGCGATGCCAGTCATGCCGTGATTGATGGCGCCCCACAGTGGCATCCCCGCAAGGAGGTAGAGGACGATGGAGCCGAGGGTGAGTCCAACAAAGATCTTCCAGATCTCCTGGACGGTCGTCACGATGCTCGGGTGGATCTTCTCCGAGCGTGCCTCGCTCTCGTAGAGCGTGTACGAGCCGCTGCCGCCGCCTCGACGGAGAATCGCGACGGTGAGCACGATGACGCCGACGCCGCCGACCCACTCGATGAGCGACCGCCACCAGTGCAACGAGCGCGGCAGTTTCTCCTCGACGGCCGCCATCGTCAGCCCGGTCCCGGTGAACCCGCTCATGCTCTCGAACACCGCGTCGAGGGGATGGAGGAAGATGGCCGTCGTCGAATCCATCGGCGGCGTGTTCGCCCAGACCGGGAACGGGTCGACCTGGATCGTCCAGGCGATGAGCAGGAGGGGGAGTCCGCCGAGGACACCGACCAGCGCCCACGCGGCCGCTGCGGTTACCATCGCGTCCCGTTTCGCCGGCGGTGTCGCGTCTCGGTACCGCCGCGCCAGCCCGGTGCCCAACCCCGCCATGACGATCGCCGAAGCGAGGAACGCAGGGATGGCGTAGAACTCCATGTTCACGGCTGCCACGACGATAGACACCACCATCATCAGCGAGACAGCCTGCACGATGCGACCGACGTCGCGTCCGACAGTCCTCGTATCGACTCTCATCGTGGCATCTCGTTCACTGTCCTAGCCGAGGTGTCGTCAGTTGTCAGTCTCATTCTCGTCGTCTATCGCCTCAATTCCGCGTTTCCATCGGTAGTAGAGCGACCGGTTCGTTTCGTCAGCGTCGCGTGCCATGAGAATCGTCGCTTCACTGAGTTCCGCAATCGTCTCCTGTACCGAGCCGAACACGATTTGCTCTAGACCGGATTTCTGCTCCGGTGCCCCGATGGAGACGAAATCGTATTCCTCCGCTTCGTTGACGATCGACTCGGTCGTATCAGACGCCTCTCTGAGGACTGTCTCGGTCTCCACGTCATCTCCGAGAACGTACTCGGCGAACCGCAACAGATCCTCACCGTCGGCGGTCGCCGCTGCGGAGTCGTCGGGCGAGACGACGTGGAGAACGGTGACAGAAGCGTCAGCGGAGCGAGCCACCGCGCGAGCTGCCTCCGCGGCCAGCGCTGCGTGTGGCCCCATCCCGACAGGGAGCAGTATCGAGTCCACCGTCGCCCCCGCTGAATCCGCCAGTGGAGCGACAGTATGTTCTCCAACGTTCGGGACGTAGAGGGCATTCTCGCCCTCTCGGACACCCATGTTCTCGACGAACACGTCACACGCCGCCTCTGCGAGAATGGTGTCGATCGTGCTCCGGTTGAGCAGCCAGCCCTCGTCGAGTCCGCTGCTACGCGGCAGCAGGGCTGACGTCTCCACGCCGTCGCCGAGGACATCGAGAATTCCCTCCGTGACGTCCGTCACAGCCCGCACAGCAGCAGTGACTTGGACCGACTGGGTGAGTTCCTGGGCGACGCTCGCCATCTCCGCCAGTTGAGTGCGTCGACGCTCGACCGTCTCGACGACCGCCGGCGTATCGGGGTCTGCCGAGTGGTCACTTCGAACGTACTCTCGAAGCGTGTCGAGTGCCGCCTCGCCCGAAACCGTCTCGATGCCGAGCAACAGTACCCGACCGTCTGTGTCCGCCGCGAGCGCGACAGCCGTCTGGAGGAAGCGCCTGACGTTGATTCCCGTCTGCGATTCCAGCAGCGTGTCGGTCACCGGAACGACGACGATAGGGTCCGGCGTCTGGATCGGGGGGCCAGTTCGGACGAACGAATCGTCTTCCGAATCCGACGATGGGCGTGGAACAACGATTCGAACGTCTGACCGCTCCTGGTCGTCAGGCATCGCTACGGCCCCGTGAATATCTCGGTTATGCGATTCGTCGCCCCGTTCTTGGCGAAGATCGTGACGGTATCGCCGGCCAGAATCTCGGTCTCCCCCTGTGGAATGAGAAGTTCGTCGTCTCTGACGATAGCCACGACCACCGTCTCTTCGGGCAGCAGGTCCTCACTGTCGGCCTCAATCAAGTCGAGGCCGTCAATCGGAGCGTCAGTACCGACCGTGGCCTCGAAGATCTCGGCGCCACCGGCGACCGGCATGAAGTCCCGAATCGCCGGGTGTTGGACGGCCCGATAGAGGTACTGGCCGTTGAGCCGGTGCGGGCTCTCCACGATTGTGACCCCGAGATCCTCGAACAGTTCCATGTGGGCGGGGTCGTTTATCGAGCTGACGAGCGTCTCGACCCCGTACTGCTTCCCGAACATGGTGATCATCAGGTTCACCGAATCACTCTCCGTCGTCGAGATGAGCGCGTCCGCCTCCTCGATACCTGCTTCGAGGAGGATGTCCTTCGACGCCGCGTCAGCGTTGATGACCAGGCAGTCGTAGGTCGCGCTCACCTCCTCGGCGAGTTCCGTGTCGCGTTCGATCACGACGACCTCGTGGTCGTCCTGGGTCGCGAGGTCGATGACGGTGCTCCCGGTGCGGCCTGCGCCGACGACGATTACGTACATTGGTGGTTGGTAGTGGTGGTGGTGGTTGGAGACGATGCGGTCGAAGGATGGCCCGAGTCCGGCGGGCCGGGAACGTCCAAGACGAGGGTACTGAAACGATGCTGGCAGGTCACGTGTATCAGCTCCTGAAGATGCTGCTGATCAGGACGAGGACGGGGATGATCTCGAGACGTCCCATCCACATCTGGACGATGAACAGTACCTCCGCGACGACCGGCATCGACGGTCCGGTGATCCCCGAGGAGAGCCCGACAGTACCCTGTGCTGTCGCCACCTCGAAGATCGCGTCGGCGAGTGTGAACTCCGACGGGAGGACCGCCAGCAGCACGAACAGCGACAGTGCGAGCACAACGAGATAGGTGGCAGCGAAGGTCGTCGCAGCGCGAATCTCGTCGTTCGCCTCCTCGGTCTTGAACGTCTGCCGACCGATCCGCAGGTCGTCGACGGCGTGCCCAGGGAGGAACACCCGCGAGACCTCCCAGGCAATCCCGCGAGCCACGATGTAGCCACGCAGAATCTTGATGCCCCCGACTGTCGCCCCCGCGGACCCGCCGAGCAGCATCGCACCCAGAACGATTGTCATAACTGACCCGTCGTTCCAGTCACCGATTGCAGACGTCTGCCAGCCCGTGGTGGTCTGCGCGCTGATGTACTGGAAGAGCCCCTCGCGGAACGCCTGACTCGTCGCCACACGTCCAACGTACCCGATGGGGTCGCCGTGGTAGGGGACGCCGACCCAGCGAGCGAGGAACGCCGTCAAGCCGAGGACACCGACGACGAACAGACCGAACATCACTCTGACCTGTGGGTCTCGCGCGAACTCCCGGAGGTCGCGTTCAGAGACCGCCCCGTAGTACACCGGGATCGAGATCGCACCCGTGATCATCGCCGGGATGTGAACGAGCTCCATCGCGTACGAGTCGTAGCCCGCGATAGAGTTGTCGAGGGTGCTGAATCCGCCGGTGGACTGGCCGGTCATCGCGTGATTGACCGCGTCGAAAATCGTCTGCTCGATTCCGTACCCTGGCTGGACGAAAAACGTCGCCGCGGCGAGGTAGACCGCGACGAGGGCCGTGATGCCGACGTAGAGCTTCCAGATCGCACGCGCGGTTCCCGCGATGCTGGGCCGCAGCTTCTCGTTCCGCGCTTCCGACTGGTACAGCGACATTCCCGCAGTGCCGTGTGGCTGGCGGAGAATCGCCAGCGAGAGGACGATCATCCCTGCGCCGCCGACCCACTGCATCTGCGAGCGGTACCAGAGGAAGCCGTGGCCCACTGTGGGTTCGCGGACGCTCATCGTCAGGCCAGTGGTCGTGTACCCGCTCATGCTCTCGAAGAAGGCGTGCAGCGGGTTCTGGAAGTGAAGGAGGCTCGACTGGTAGCTCGCCCCGGCCGGCACGAACGATTCGAGGACTGCCGGTGGCGTGAGGTAGGCCGCGATGACGAACGGGAGCGCGCCGAATGCGGCCGTGACGAGCCACCCGAGGGCCGCGACGATCATCGCGTGGTAGCGCTTCGGTTCCGGAGCGTCCTCACAGAGCCTGTACGTGGCCCCGCCCGCGAATGCGGTGACGCCAGCAGCGATGAGGAACGCCACTGCACTGTACCACTCCTGGTAGAGGACAGAGACCAGCAGCGGCACTAGCATCAGCCCGCCGATGAGGACCTGTAGTGCGCCGACGTCTCTGAGTATAGTCTTGGAGGCTGTCGCGAAGTCGAGCCGGCCGACTGGTGCGTTTGACATGGTAGGTACTTCTTCTGAGGGTCACACAGCTCGGTCTTCGTAGTGGCCGAAGACGTCGGTAAGTTTGGGGTCTGCGCCGATCGCGGAGTACACCGTCAGCAGGTCGTTCGCCTGAATGCGGGTGTTCCCTCGGGGGGTCAGTGGCCTGTCTTCGCCCTCACGCTCGATGGCGACAATCAGGACGTCGTCCGGTAGGAGCCCGTCCTCGCCGGCCTCTGTGAGCGTCTTTCCGGCGATCGGGGCCTCCTCGGTGACGGTGATCTCGAAGACCTCGGCCTCCTCGCCGATCTGCATGTAGTCGACGATTGCGGGCCGGGAGACCGCCCGGTAGAGGTAGCCGGCGATGAGCTGCTGGGGGTTCTCGATGGTGTTCACCTCGATCTGCCGGAAGAGATTCATGTGCTCGGCGTCGTGGACGACCGACGTTATCGCCGGAATCTCGAACTCCTTGGCGAGCAGGCAGACCATGACGTTCGTGGCGTCCTGGTCGGTCGTCGAGATGATGGCGTCTGCGCGTGCGGCGCCGGCGTCGTCCAGCGTCTCCTTCGTGGTTGCGTCCGCGTTCAGCACCAGGCAGTCGTACTGGCTGGCGATTTCGTCCGCTTTCTGTACGTCTCGCTCGATGACGACGACCTCGTTGCCGGAGCGGGTCGCGATGTCGATGAGCGGCGTTCCGATGTCGCCGGCTCCGACGATGATGATGTACATGTGTGAGGTGGGCTATCGGTTGGTTTCTCGTTCGCGCGTCTGGGGGCTGGTTTTACTCACGCTTCGACCTCGTCTCGGTCGGGGAGAACCAGAATCGGGATATCACTACTCAGAACGAGATTGTGGGTGACGTCGCCCGTGAGCAGTTTGCGCCAGCGGCTCCCGCCGCGAGGAGTGAAGACGATTGCATTAGCGTCCTTGTCGTGGGCTGTCCCGACGATGGAGGACGCGATATCGGTCCCGTAGCGCAGTTCTGTCTCGAGGATCCCCTCCGTATCACCGAACGCTTCGGCCACGATAGCCAAGATATCTTCTGCACGCTGTTCGAGCTGCTCGACCGACGCTTTGTCGGGGGCGCCGCCAGCTTTTTCGATTACGTGGACTGCGATTACCGTCGAGTCTGTCCCCGCAATGTACGGGAGGAGCGCCGCCATTGTGGCTTCGGCATCCTCACGATTGGCGACTGGGACGACGACCCGTTTGAAGAACGATGCCGGCACGTCAATCGCCCTCCGTCTCGCCGTAGACTCTCCCCAGGTAGTGCCACCGATACTTTCCACCCGAACCGTCAATTTCGGGCGCCCACGCAACCCGGTACGCGAACGGGCCGCGGTCCAACCCCGTCTCGTCCGGGCGCTCGACGACGACGATGGTGTATGCGCCGTGGTCCACAGTGTGGACGAGTTCCTCGCCTTCTCGCGCCTCGACGGCGTCCGTGAGCGGTGGTCGCTCTCGGAGGCGCTGCTGCGCGTGGTGGATAACCGCCCGGAGTTCGGTGTTGCTGCAGTCGTCTAGGGCTGCCGCGACATCCGCCGGGATATCGTCCGGAGGAGCGGTGTCGGATGGTGTCATGGTTGGGTTGTCGGTGGTTCCGCACTGGTCGGCCGGTCACGACGCCCGTTGGTTGGGGCGGGCCGAACGACAGTAGCACCCCTAGATTACCGCTCCGAAATAAGTATTGGCATTCCATTTTCGTTGCCGAAATATATGGACAATATTTTTCAAGTCGCAGAATATCAGTCCGGGTGATGAGACTTCGCCCAAGAGGAGCCGACCGGCCACGCCCTCGCGAGTCGGGGGTTAATTATGCAGTCTGACCCTAGATCCGGTATGGACCACCGGGTCGACGAGATCGACAAGCGCATCCTCTACCACCTGGCCCGAGACGCCCGGAACACGGCGGCCGCCGAGATTGCGGAGGAGATGGAGGTGACGGCGGCGACGATCCGGAACCGCATCCATCAACTCGAAGCCAATGGCATCCTCCGAGGGTATCTCGCGGACATCAACTACAAATCCATCGAGGGCCACGTCACCTACCAGTTCAGCTGCACGGCCTCCATCCCGGACCGCGATCGTCTCTGCCAGGCCGCCCTAGAGGTCTCGGGTGTCGTCTCTGTTCGCGAGCTCATGACGGGGAAGGCAAACATCGCGGTGACGGCTGTCGGTTCGAACACGGACGACATCAGCCGCATCGCCGGCGAACTCTCCGACGTCGGCCTCGAAATCGAGGACGAGAGTGTTATCGAAGGCGAGTACCACCAACCGTACAACCCGTTCGGGCCGGAGGACGCCCCGGTTGGACCGTCGCTGACTGACTTTATGAGCCTCGCCGGCGGTGCGGAGGTCGTCGAATTCACCGTCTCCGAGGGCGCCGAGGTAGCCGGCTTCACCATCGAACAGGCAGTCAACGAGGGGCTGCTGGCCGACGAGATGCTGGTGGTCGGCATCGAGCGCGACGGCGAAGTGCTTACGCCGAAAGGTGAGACCGTCATCCGGCCCGGTGACGTCATTTCGCTATTCTCGAAGTCCAGCCTGGAGAAGGACGCACTCGACGTGTTTGGGACGCAATGAAGGGAACCTGACCATGAGCAGACCGGTACAAGCAGCGGGGTGGAGTACATGAGATGTGGGCGATGCGGCGAAGACGCCTCAGTCGAACATTACGAAGTCGACGGCTACACTGGCTACCTCTGTAAGGACTGTGTCGAAGCCTGGGAACAGATTCAGTCCGAGTAGCACGCGAAAGTTGCTTCACTGTACTCACCAAACTACGCCTGATTCTGATAGCCGTTGAGAATTTTAACAGAACAGATTCAGGCAGCCACACAACTGAACGCAGCAATTCTAATACGTTAGGCGATATAATCCCCGAGTATACATTGTAGAGTCTATGATGCATCCAAACAACAGTTCTAGCTCATTTCCATGCATACAGCCCCCGTAGATTCATGCCTTTCGCCGTTCAGCTGTTACCTATAGATGCAGCAGGCCGAATTGGATGCTGAGGCCCCTGGCAATCTTGTCTCGTACGCCGGTGAGTCGTACTACAAGCCAGCGCCCCTTCCACCATCTCAAGACCTCGCGCTCGACGACGAATTCTACGAGACGATCGCCGACGCGACATTCTGGCTGGGGAAGCTCAGCGGCATCAACCTTGAGCACGACTTCCCACCAGTTCTCGAAACCTCCCTGCTCCGCAAGGAGGCCATGGAATCCGCGGAGATCGAGGGTGCCGATGTAGACTACGATGCGCTGTACAGTCTCGAAACCCGCACTTTGGACGAAGGACTGGACGAACCAAGCGAGACTCCTGTAGCGGACGACACCAATGATACCCGTGAGATCCTCAACTACGAAGCTGCGGTCCAAGATGGCATCGACGCTCTCAATCACGGCAAAGAGTTGAACGTCGGGTTGCTCCACGACCTCCACGAAACCCTGCTCACTGGCGTTCCAGACGACCGCGTCGACACAGACACGATTGGTTCGTACAAGACGAAACCCAACTACCTGGGTGACTTCCTGCCTCCTGCTCCTGACGCTGTCGGGGACTTGATGGACGGTCTGTTCACCTACTATCGGACTGGCGGCAACTATCATCCCCTCGTCGACATCGCGCTGTTCCACTACCAGTTCGAAACCATCCACCCGTATGGTGACGGCAACGGTCGACTCGGACGTCTCCTCATCATACTCCAATTGTACGATGCCGACCTCCTCGAACGCCCCAATCTCTACCTCAGTGAGTACTTCAACCGCAACAAGAACACGTACGTCGAGCGGATAGAGGGCATCCGGTTCCACGGTGAGTGGAAAGCCTGGCTCTCCTTTTTCATCGAAGGAATCGCACGCCAAGCCCGCGAATCCGTGGAGAGAACACTTGCGCTCGCCGATCTTCGCCGTGAATACGAGGAAGAGTACGGTGGGAAATCATACACCAAGAACCAGCTCGCAGTGACACTCTTTGAGCAGCCCTACGTTACGAGCAAAACCGTCCAACGGCTATTCGAGGTCAAGCAACCGACTGCCTCGCGGGCAATCAACGAACTCGTCGACGAGGGCGTCCTTGAGGAAGTGCCCCGACACGGCCGGAATAAGGAGTATCGTGCCCGGGAAATCTTCGAGATTCTCGAGCAACCGCCACAGACGTACTGACAGGACCGAGGAAAGGCGCGAATCGGGAACTCGCCAATGTCGTAGTGCGATATCCCTCCTGAAATTCGCAGCACAACTACTACCGGCCTGACTACAGTACGCATACACGTGAGCACGAGGATCCGCGTCAGCGACGAAACCAAGCGCAAACTCTCGCGGCTCAAGCGCGATGACGAGACGTGGGACGAGTTCCTGAGCCGACTCGCGGACGACGAGGAGCTGATCAACGTCGGCGCGTGGTCCGAGGAGGACGCCGACCGCGCTCGCAACGCCATCGAGCGCTCCCGGGAGAGCTGCGAATAGTGACGTTTCTCGACTCGTGTACAATCATTGGCAAGCTCCATGGCGTCGAGAAGGCTGTGGGTTAGTCGAAGATTCCGGTTGTACCTGGGGTCTTAGCTATGCATCTACGAAGTGATTTGGGAAACTCGGCAGCGTGACGACGGACGTCCTAATGGCAAGACAAGACTTCGACGACGTACACTCGTTGGTACTCACCGAGGATATTTCGCTGAAGGCAAGACACCTCCAAGACGAGCTGCTATTCAAGAGATTATTGAATTTTATCGTCTTACCAGGGTACGACTACCAGTCCAAAATCGACCGAAGCGTATTGTGGTCCCCGCTGATGTTTATATAATGTGCGTGATTACATTGGCGCATCATGAAATCTAACTGGGGCTCTGGAGGCGGGTGGCCACTGTGATTGGGTTGACTGTGCTCTCAGAGACGGCAACCAACCGCTGTTCGGCGTCTCAAGTCGCGGATATCATCGAATACTTTGATACGGATGTTCTGTACACTCGGCAGGCGAATCAGGTGCATTTTCTTCGTAACTGCGTGCCGGAATCTGTGACTGTTGCGTACCACAACCCAATGTCACCAGATGCCGAACGCGTAGCGTCACAGAACGAATTAACATTGGTTACAGTAACGTCGCCTGGCGAGCTGGAGGAGTTTGCTATAGATGGGCTTGGACCAGGTGAGGAGGGCACGTTCGTGCTCTCGGACTTACTCTCAGTCTCGATAAATCTCACGGCACTCGAAACGGAGCTCACGGGCCTATCGGAATACCAGGATGCACTTGGCGAGACCGGCGAGACAGCGGTCCATCTGACATCACGGGCGAATCCGTCGTACCGCAAGGAGTGGGACGGGCTCTCGGTTCAAGGCGTAATGCCGGGTGCGAACGAGCAGCAGGGCACGTCTGCGGCAGGGGTTGCACATCTTGACCTCCACCAGGATGGCGTTGTGCTGGTGAAAACGAGGAAACTCGGTGACTTCGGACTTGAAACCGTCACTGGGGTCGGACACCGGCGCGCTGAAACGCTCCAGAATGCGGGCATTCATTCGCGGACAGACCTTGCACAGACGGAGGTCTACGAGATCGCACAGTTCGAGGGCCTCGGGAAGAAAACCGCGCGGAAAATCGTCGAGTCCGCGGAAGTCATCGAGAACCACGAGGTCCGGGTCGCACCGGATGAGTCACTCCCATCACGGGAACCAATTTTCATCGACATCGAGACAGACGGGCTGAATCCGACGATGGTCTGGTTGATTGGTGTGTTGAATCGCGAGTCCGGAGACCGATTTATGCCGTTTATCGAAACCGATCCGGAGCAGCCAGCAACGGTGCTTCGCGCGTTCATGGACTGGCTCGTCGAATTTGGACAAAATCGTCCAGTCGTCGCGTACAATGGCTGGAATTTTGACTTCCCCGTTATCGAAGAACACGTCGCCGAGCACTGTCCCGAACATATCGAGACGTGGGCGAACGCCACCAAATTCGACCTCTACTACTGGGCCGTAACCAAGAATAACGCGTTACTGCCGGGCATTACGAACAAGCTTGAGGACGTCGCACCAGCGCTCGGCTGGGAAGACAACGAAACCGGACTTACGGGACGAGCTGTCGGACGACGCTTCCAGCAGTACGCCGAGAACCCCGGGCCGGAGACGGAACTGGAGTGGGAACGACACAAGCGATACTGCGAGGATGACGTGCGAGCGCTCGCCCACGTCTATGATCGAATCGCTGAGACGGAGACGTTGATGGCACAACGCGGTGAGAGTACGCAGTCGGCAGCGACGGAGAGCACGCAGGGCACCCTCGCGGACTTCTCACGATGAGCCAGGAACAGAACCACGCACTCGATACGGTACTGGACGCTGACTCGCTTGAGGAATCATTCCCGGAGTACGAGCAGCAGTTACAGGAAACTGCGGTCCAATCGGCCAGAGACGCCGATACCGTTCCACCAGAAGACGTCCTGCCAGACGTGCTCGCTGAGCAGCTGGAGTACGACTTATACTCACACCAGGCAGAGGCCCTCCAGCAGCTCAAGGACGGCTCGAACGTGAGTGTGGCAACGTCGACGTCCTCGGGTAAGACGTGGGTGTACGCGCTATACTTCGCGCTTCGAAAGCTGGAGAATCCTGACGCTCGTGGGTTGTTTCTCTATCCGACGAAGGCGCTGAGCGCTGGCCAACAAGAAGCGCTAAATGATCTCTTCGGCCAGCTGGGGGTTGATGCACGGGCGGAGACGTACGACGGGGATACGGATGATGACCGCCAGCAACTCATCCGCGAGCGGATTGATGTCCCGATTTCGAATTTTGCGGGCATCAATCAGTACCTGGAGTTTCACCAGAAGTGGCGCGATGTCTTCGCGAACTGCGAGCTCGTGGTGATTGACGAGGCACACACGTATTCCGGCGTTCACGGGATGCACGTTTCGTGGGTGATTCGGCGGCTCCGACGCCTACTAGATTACTACGGCGCCGACCCGCAACTCGTCTGCACAACGGCAACAATCGGGAATCCGGAAGAACACGCACGCCTGCTCACTGGTGCGGAATTCGAGGTAATTGATGAGGACGGCAGTCCGCATGGTCGACGGGAGATTGCGTTCTGGCAGCCACCGCTCCAGGATGACGACGACATACTAGATGCCGTGGATGAGGAGCCGCTACCGTCGATGCGGAAGAGCGCCGCCGATGAAGCTGCGGGCGTCCTTGCTCACTTGACGAAACACGACTTGCAGACGCTGATGTTCTCGGACTCCCGGCAGGGAACGGAGGTTGGCGTGAAGCGCGCAATCGAAGCCGCGTCTGCGCATCCGGTGTCTGGAACCTACGCCGAGTACGCACCGTACCACGCGGGTCTAAGCCAGGACAAGCGCGAGGCCACCGAGAACGCGCTCCGGGCCGGCGAGGTTGACGGGGTCGTTTCGACGAGCGCGCTCGAACTGGGAATCGATATCGGGACGATGGACGCAACGGTCATCTCGGGGTATCCGGGGACGCGGCAGTCTTTCTGGCAACGCATCGGACGAGCGGGCCGGGGAACCTCAAACTCTCTTTCGGTGTACGTCCCACAGACGGACGGTGTCGACCAGTACATCCTGGACAACCCGGAGTATCTGCTGGGCGATAACATTGAGGACGCAGTCGTGAACCTCTCGAATAATACAGTCTTCGCCCAGCACGTGTTGTGTGCCGCGTCCGAGCGGCCGCTCACTCGTGCGGACGCTGACTGGTTTGGGCCAGAGGATCGGCTTGAACGTGCAGTGGACATGTGGGCGGACGCCGGCCAGATGGTCGGCGATCTCGACCGTGGCGCCCAGTATAATGGGACTGCACGCCCCCAGAGTGACATCTCGATTTACACAACCTCGGGCGAGCAGTACAAGGTCCGCCAGATTGACGGGGAGATCGACATGGAACCCCTGGACAAAGAACGAGTGTATCGGCAGTACCATCCAGGGGCGCTCGTGGTCTACGACGGCCAGCAGTACGAGGTCCAAGACGTCGTCGAAGACACCTACCAGCCGTACGTGGAGGTCGAGTCGACGAATACGCGGAACTACACGCAGGCCATCCACACGAAGACAATCGATAACCTCGAGGTTGAACGAACGCGCGACCTCGGAAACGGATATCAGCTAGCTGCTGGCATGGGACGGGTCGTCATCGATTACAGCGCGTACAACGTCATCGATATGTTCGATGGTACAGTCGAAGAACCGATGGTGCCGATTGACTTACCGCCGATTGTCATTCGAACGCAGCTGATGTGGATCTCATTCCCCGACTCCATTATCGACCGGGTGCTCGATGTCGTCCCCGAGACGGACTATCTCAATCCAGATGGCGACAACGACTTCGCAGCGCTTGGTGAGCGTGAGTACACGCTTGCTGGCGGGCTTCACGGCGGCGAGCACGGGATGATTAAGATGTCGCCCCTGGAGCTTCGTCTCGATAACGACGATATGGGCGGCCTCTCACAATTAACTCACCCTGAGCTCGAATCGCCGGTCTGGTTCATTCATGATGCTGTCGAGGGGGGTGTTGGGTTCGCGCATAGCATCTACGAGAACTTCGAAGCCGTGGCGGAACGCACTCGGGAACGCATCGCCCAGTGCGACTGTGGACGGACGGACGGCTGTCCCGCATGTTTGATGAGTAGCCAATGTGGGAATCAGAATGAGCCACTCCATCGTGACGCCGCAACTGAACTACTGGATGCGGTTTTGGAACAGCTCTCCGATAGGGAGTAACTCATAATTCCAGATCCCCTGATAAACCTGAGTTCGTGTGGCCGTGTCAGAAGCAATTGGGGCACTCCCACACAAATCCTCGGCTCTTACGCCGGTCGCTTTTTGGCATTTGAAGAGATTTACAGTGTCCGCAGGTCTTGAATTCTGATTCCGGGATTAGTTCTATGAGCTCTTCCTTCCAGATCCTGATTTCAGCCTTCTTGAGGTCGTTTCGCTCGTTCTCTAGTGTAGAACTGTTCGTATTGAATTTCCACTTTCGATTTTCGTTACGGCGCCATTCAGCCAATGTTCGGAAAAGCTCGTCCTGTTCCCCCACGCCATCAAGACTCTCCTGGCAGCTCTCCACGATATCTCGCCGGATTCTCGGTTCAACCTTGTTCCATACCGCGGGTGTACTCCCATCTCCTTCGTACCGCTCTTTCTGTCGTTTTTGCTCCTCTTCAAGCTCCTCTATTCTAGCATCAAGAGCCTCTCGTATCGGGGAAAGGCCGGGAAGACTCATAGGATGATACCACGCCGGAACATCATAAAACATCATTCACCAGGCGAAGATCAAGGTGCCTTGGAGGGGTCACTCACTGTGGCGTCTCCCGAGCGGATCGCAAATGTCCTCTAATCTCCCGAGCTACGACGACCTGGTGCGGTTCTCAATGAATTCCTGCGCCCATTGATTGAGGAACTCCACTGTCTCTGACTGGTCCTCAACTGAGCCACCGTCCGTAACCTGGACGAGCGACGTGTCCGCAGCGTTTTCTTCGGCCCACCCGGTCACAACCCACGGTTTCTCAGCGGTTCCGACTATGTCTCCGTCAGAATTCGCAGTATAGGCGGATTGGGTGAGATTCAACCGATCCGACGTTTCGACGAGCGTCGCTGCTAACCAGTTGAACAACGGACTCCCTGGAGCGAGGAATCGGAGTGATGGGTACTCGTCAGCCGTATCGGGGTCGAAGGTTACACCGATTCCTTGGTGCTGATTTGCGATGCTCGCTGCGAGGGTATCCTCACTTTCCTCCGCTGTAATGGGAGCGTCCCCCGGATGCTGAAGGCAGTAGATGAATTCTGCATCTTCCGGTTCAGTGAGGTCGAATTCGAAATCCAGCTGCGACAGTAGATCAAACTGAATCCCCGCCTCGGTGAGCGTTTCGTTCTCCAAGAAGACTCCCTTGGCAGCGTCTACGGTAAAGACGGGGTCTCGGTTTTCACTCGGGTTCCCGACCTTTCCGAGATCAGGATGGGAATAGGTTTCCCAAGCGTCCAGACGCGCTTCTTGGATAACCTGTTCACGTAGTGGTCGGTCGCTGTCGACCTCTGCGAGTGAATCCTTGAGCTCTACTGGGTCGTCCTCACCTTGCTGTTCCTCGATATCTTGGTCGATATCTCGTTCGAGTTCTTCATACTCCTCGCTGTCCGCCTTCGCCCCTTCTACCATCGTCGCCTCTCGAATCTTCGACCCGACACTGGATAGAATCGGCTGCATATCGCCAACGACGTACTCAAACAGACCGATCCGGTCGTCTAGTCGGTCATAGATATCTGATTCGACGGTGTCCTCGTAGCTGTAGTTGAGGATGTAGACGTCGTCGTATTCCTGACCGATGCGGTCGATACGTCCGATCCGCTGCTCCACTCGCATCGGATTCCACGGGAGGTCATAGTTGATCATCGCGCCGCATTCCTGCAGGTTCAGCCCCTCACTTGCAGAGTCCGTACATACGAGAATATCGACCTCTCCGTCGTTGTCGGAGAATTCTCGCTTGACACGTTCCTTCCCCACGTTTCGCCAGGCGTCTGCTTCTTCGTCGTACATCTCGCCGCCGTCGCCCGAGTAACAGGCGATATTCTCGCCGTACTTCCACCGCAGTTGCTGGCGGACGAAGTGCATAGTGTCTTTGTACTGCGTGAAGACGATGATTCGACTCCGTCCCTTCCGATCGAGCATGTCGAGGTCCTCGTACAGCTGATCCATCTTCGGGTCGTCATCGACCTGCTTGACCTCCTGGATGAACGACTCCAGTTCCTCGATCTCCTCCTTGAGAAGATTGATCCCCTCGTCAGTAAGACTCGGTGCGAGTTCGGTGAGATCGACGTTCAGCACGTCCTCGCCGGCGTCCTCCAACTCGGCGATCTCGTCTTCACTGTATTCGCTAAGTGCGTCTAGGGCCGCCTGCCGATCCTCATCCTGGTCGTCCCGAATTCGTTTTCGCCGTTCGAGTACCTTCCGCTGCGTTCGAAGTTTCTCCAACCTCGTAGAGAGACTCTGTGAAATCGCGTATACACTGCTAGTAAGCCGCTGGCGATACGTCGTCATCACGAACCCAATGGCGCGGGCTTCCGTCTCTGTTGACTGCTGTGCCTTCTTGTAGAAGGTTCGGGTGTATTCGTCGATTCGATCATACACCCGACGGGTTTGCTCGTTGAGTTCGATACGCCGTCGCTCGGGCTTTCTGGTCGGGACCGTTTCTTCGAGCAGCCCTGCTTTGCGATATTTCCTAAGGGTATCCCGGGTATTGCGGTGGATGCAGGCATCGACTGGGGTTGCCCACGAAAGTACGTCTTGGAGTACCTTCCAGCCGTCCTTGCTGAGTTCGTCGAGGGCGTCGAGACGGTCGCTTCGTGAGGAAATAATCATCTCCTCATTCAGGACTGATTCCGGATACAGCAACCGTTTGAGCTTGGTATCTTCATCCGCTCCGAACGGATCGATTTGCTCCTCAATCGCGGCGTCCACCTTCCGTCGGTAGTCGTCGTACTCCTGGCCATACCCTCGTGCCAAGTTACACGCTTGGAGAAGCCGCTGTTTCGCGACGCCTCGACCTTGGTCCTCCAGCCCGAGTTCGTCGACGATCCCCTCGAGGACGATGTCCGCGTACTCTATCGAGGAATTGAACCGATCCTGAAATGTCCCATTGAGAGTCGCCTGTGATGGATCACTCGATGTCCGGGATGAGAGATCGGCTCCGCCTTCGATAACGGTCGACAGCGCCTGGCGGGTCTCGAAGAATTCGACAAATCGGTCGCGATCATCCCACGCCTCGGGAATATCGAGGAGGGTCAGGAGATCGTAGAGTTCGCGATGGTGGAGCTGCATCGGGGTCGCAGTGAGCAGGTAGTAGCAGTGAGTGTGATCGCGGAGCCGTTCGAGGAGATTGTAGAAGTTACTCCCACGACGTGCGTTGTGAGACTCGTCGACGACGACTGCGTCCCAGACGCCTTCACGGCCGTCCGGGTTGCGTCCGCGACAGCTTGCCGGGATGTCGTCCCTCGTCCGGGCGGTTCCGTCGTCAGCGGGCGCGACCTGGTCCCACCGGCCTGTGAGTCGCGCTGTGTGCCAGGACATGATGATGACAGTCGGCGTCGGGTCATCCTTTCGAGTGTGTGCGAACCGCCACAGCGGGCTGTTCGTCCACGCCTCGTTCCGCCGATCCGCCTCGATGTCCAGGTCACCCGTCCCCGGGACTGGATGCTCTTGGCCGAAGGAATCGATGAAGGCGTAATCGTAGTCACTCCCTCGATCGTACCGATAGGCGTTGATGTTGAACTTCTCCCAGAGTTCTTCTTGCCACTGGACGGCGAGACTCGCTGGTGTGAGAACGAGTGAGTTCTCGAGTTCGCCAGTCAGACCGAGGCGGGAGAGTGTTAGGCCGACCTCGATAGTTTTCCCGAGGCCGACCTCGTCGCAAAGGAGATAGGAGTTCGGATACGTGTTGACTGCCGTATCGGAGACGACTCGCTGGTGTGGCCACGGATCGATCGTGCTCGCTTCCTCGGCGAGTTGGAGGCCACCGGGGGCTTGTGCTCCGTCAGCTAGGATCCGCCCTTTGTCGCCGTCAGTCGGGGCCTCTGGTTCGCGGAGTTTCTCGACGATTTGGGAGACTTCGACGTCGTTGTCGGGGGCCTTCCAGTCGATTAGCTCCTCTTTCAGGGCCTCCGGAAGATCGTAGACGTCGACGTAGGCGTGCTCGTCTTGCCACAGCTGCTTAAACGACTCTCGGTCGCCTTCGACGTAGGGGGCTTGCCCGTCGTCCCACGAGCGGTGGACTTTGAACCGCTCGTAGTTCCGCGTCCAGCCGCCGGCCGTCTCGTTGATGCTCCCTTCGAACGAGATCCAGTTCCCGTTCTCATCTCGGAAGATGCCTACTTTGGGGTGGAAGATACCCCACTCCCCGCGGCTGGGGACCGCGATCTTGAGCTCGAGTCGATCCTCCCGAAGGAGCCAGGCGAGCAGCTGGAGCTGCTGATCGAGAGTTTCGTCATCCAAGCCCGTCAGGTTCTCGTCGAGATCGTCGGCGAGTGCTTCCAGCACAGGTCGATCCTTCGGTTGAAGCTGTGCGCCAACGATGAGTCGCATTCGGCCGTCGTTTTCTACGAGTGCCTCGATTCCGTTCCCGGCAGCAGCGAGAGAACCGCTATCGAAGTAGCCTGCAATCCGGTCGTACTGGACGCTTCGTTCGAGCGCCGGGACGTAGAACTCCTTGATTAGATGAGCTGCGGCGTTGCTGGGCTGGCTTTCGTAGATAGACTGCCAGTCGTAGTCACGGAGGGACCTAGCCATCTGATATTGACGTATGCCTGCTCCACAACATAAAGAGTGGGTACATTTTGATAAAGCAGCACAGAATTTTTGCGGTGCCGCTTGGAGGTGTGTTTCATGCAAACTGGGAAGAAACCCTTCAAAAACCTCGTTCCCGGTCGTGACTTGTTCTACGTGCCGAAATACCAGCGCAACTACTCGTGGGATGAGAAGCAACGCCGCGAGCTCTGGGAGGACCTCCTCGAATCTCTCGACAAGACGCACTACATCGGAACGTTCCTGATCGAGGATTCGGACGAATCAGATGACGGGCTCTACGATGAAGTCGGAATCATCGACGGACAGCAACGGCTCACGACACTCCTGATTTTACTCTTCGAGCTACAGGAACAGCTCCACGCTCACGGAAGAGAGGAGTACGCGGTCGACATCCTGGATAACTACCTCGTTGCTTCTGACCAGCAGCGACTTCGGCTCCAGGAGGACGACGATGCGAAATTCTTCAAGAAGTACATCCTCGAGGACGTCATCGACACGGAAAAATCGACACAGAGCTCGAACCCCGAAGCAGAGTACACGCTCGACACACCCTCGAAACGCCGGCTGGCGAATACGAAGTCGTTCTTCCGTGAGAAACTGGAGGACGCCCCGCCGGAAAACACCGATTACGAGGACCCGGTGGAGTTCTACACCGACCTCTATTCGACGATTCAGAACCTCGACCTGCTCGCGTACGTCGTCGAATCGCGGGCCGAAGCCGCGCGGATTTTCCAGACCGTCAACGACCGGGGGAAGGGCCTCACTGACCTCGAAATCACAAAGAGCTATCTGATGCACCGGCTGGCGCTGGTCACCGATGACGGACCTCGTGACGGGGAGGACGACGAGGAACAGCGGACTGAGGGCCTCATCAACATCGTCCAAGAGAACTTCGGCGAGATCTACTCGAACATCGAGCAGATCACCGACACCGATGTCGGGAGCGGCCTCGACGAAGACCAAATCCAGCGGTATCACTTCATCCTCTGGGATGCGAACTGGACGACGAGCTACGATAAACGGTACTACCAGAATCACCTCGAGCACGTCAAGAAGGCGTTTGCCACGGACAACGGCGACCTCGCCGAGGAGATTATTGACTATACGAACGATCTGAAGCGATCCTTCCAGCGGCTTCGGGAACTGGTTACGTTGGACGGGATCGACAGTACCCGTATTGAGACTCGGCTGGAGAACCTCTACGCCGTAGGTCGTCTCGGGAATTTCTACCCCCTTCTCATCACCGCCTACGACCAGTACACCCGCGACCTCATTTCGGAATCGGACTTCGTCCGTCTCCTCAAGAAGATCGAGACGTTCATCGTTCGAACGTATCTGATCGAGCAGAAAGCCGCTGATACGGGGCGAACAAGAGCCTATCCCTTGGCCCGGCAGCTCTACTACAACGAACCCGGCAAGCAGGCAGACGACATCAGTCCGAGTTCCGTCGACGACGTCATCGACAAGCTCGCTGACCACGTCCACAACTACTGCAACGATGAAACCCTGATGGACACGCTCTACGACGCCGACGTCTATTCCTATTACAGCGACTCCAACCGGAAGAACGAGCTTCGATACCTGCTCTATGCGTATGAACTCTCGCTAGAACGCGAACGGGAGAACATCCCCTTCGAGGTGCAGAAGGTCGTCGACAACGAGGACGACCGTTTCACGATCGAGCACGTCTGGCCACAGACCGTTTCAGACGAGTTCCCCGAGCACCTCCACGAGACCATCAACGAGAACAGCGACCGGCTGGGCAATTTGGCGCTGATGACTATCGAGGATAACGCCGGGAATCAGAACGACCCCTTCGAGAAGAAGAAAGCTGCCTTCGATGAGTCCAAGTTCCGGATGCTCAACGAGATCTTCGAGAACAAGGAGTGGAACGAAGCAACGATTGACGAACGGGAGAGACGAATCTTGAACGTGATTCAGGAACGATGGCCGGATGAGGTCGCACGCCGGAAAGAGGAATCCCCTCTTTCAGCGTTCCAAGAGGATTAGAAGTCGTTTAGACTTCCCTGCCGATCTTCATCATCCTCATCGTTGGTAAATATTGACGAGTCTAAATCAAGATCCAGCATTTCACCTGTTTCGCCAGCTTCGAGGTCTCTTGCTAGTTTCCAGTCGTCGTGGTCGTGGGGAAGCACCCGCAGGAGTCCTTCGAGAGTTGCCTTGAATGAGGGGTCTGACCCACAATTCCGATCATTCATCCAGTTCCACGCTTCTGTTGCTCCTTTCGCTTCATAGATGTGCATCGCGGCGTGTACTTTGTCTAAGGCGGTCGAGAACGAAAGGCTATCAGGGTCTACCGGTTTTCGACCCGAGCGATTTTCTGGTGCCTTGTTCACGTCCTGGACGCGATCACCGTGCGGCCGAAGGACTATGTCTCCACTTTTTGTCCGCCACATACGGTTCTCCTTTTTCAGGCTATCAACGTTTTCTCCCACTCCAACAGCCAACCGTCTTCCTTCATCATATGGGAAGCGTTGAGCTTCAAAGACGAACCAAGCTAGGACGTACCACTCTGTTTTGGCGTCGACATCTCGGATTCCTTCATTTAGATATTGCTCGATGAGATAATCCCGAACTGCCCCTCTGGCTTCGTCAAGGGCAGTCTGAGGGGAGACTTCTTCACCCGTATCATCAACTACGGGGTAGTTTTTGGTAAATATCTCAAGCGTTGGACCGAATGAGGCCAACATCATATCCACCTTGGTAAACTCGGCTTCTTGGGACTCTAATTGCTTGACCTTCTCCTGAGCCCGAACCTGTGTATCTTTCTTGACTTCCTCCCACAGAGTTGGCTCGGACCGCTGGAGGTCCCGCTTCTCACTTGATAAGAGAATGGTACTGTCTGCACTGTTCCTTCCCGCCTGCTGAACACGGTGTTGATTTTCCGTGTTAACTGGGTGTGAGGCAGTAACTACGAACCCAGATTCGATGAGTGCTTTTGTTAGTGTATCCCACGCCTCCGTTTCCTTGTGCGTGAACATCATAGTGAAGATGCCGCCGGGATTGAGGACGCGGTACATCTCCTCAAATATATTTGTCATTTTCCGCTCGTATTCCCGACGGGCCAGTTCCTTCTTCGACAGCTCGTCTGATTCAACTCCTCCAAAGCGAGATTTGTTGGCCACTGCCTCATCTTCTTTCTCGGTTAGAGTGGAATTGAAGAAATCTGGAATTATGTCTTTTAGATACTTCTTCATCCAGACGTAGAAATAATCTCCCAGCTCTGCATACATTATCATCCCGTAATAGGGTGGATCAAGAACTACTGCATCAACATCACCATCGTCGATCGATAGGTCTGCCGCGTCACCTTGGAGTACCTCTGACGGGGCGTCTGAATTTTCTAATAGCTCTCGGACACCTCCATAGACATCTTCTGCAATATTCGATAACATCCAGTCATATCCGTGATCTTCTACAGTGAGATTATGTTCGACAAAAGACCAAGAGAAGGCAAAATCTGATCCTGCGAACATGTGGCCAATCTTCGGTTGGCTCGCGTCCCATTGGGCCATCCGACTGTTGTAATCGAGGGCCTTGTCCGCAACCAAACAAAGATAGACTAAGATGGATTCCGCCTGTTGTTCCGGGTATTCGTCTTGGATTTCTTGTTTAACCTCCTCGAACTTTTGCCAATACGTGTGGTGTGTGAGAAGCTGGCGAGGTGTGAAAAGATCTCTCCACTCAGTCATCCCATTTCTACGCAACTCCGTCGTCTTTTCTCCAGATGGGATAGATTCCGTTAGCGAAGTAGAGATGTCTACATCTGAATCTGCAAATTCAGTTGCTTTCTCAAACGCCTCGAAATCCTTTTCCTCAGGCTTCCTGAATTCACACCCGCCCGATGTATACGTGTCATAATATATGGCATAAAGTTGATAGTCGAAATCGTCTTCCTGAAGTTTCTCTTTCAGAGAATCACTTCCCAGAGTAACATGGCACCGAGGACACGTCATCTTACTATAGGATATTGTGCCATCTGTGGGATTGAATTCGTCTCTCTCTACGTCTTCAGGAATATCAACGATGTCGAAATCAACATGATCGCTCTCATCATTGACCCGGGGCCTGACGGCTTTTCCACTCCCCCGATTTCGGTCCAACCACCAATTTGAGGCCAGCGGGACTTTCAACCCACAATCTGGGCAGGTGACTCGGTGGGCAAAGAGATATGTCTGAATCTTCTCATCATCTCTCTCTGGGAAGAATTCTTGTAATTCTTCTCGTGCCCTGCTATCTATCTCATTCCCCCATTTGATGATGTCGTTTGTTAGATCGACATCTGTCCTGGTATATTCTAATAACGCCTTGAGGACCACTGAAGGAACTGGATTTAGTTCGTTAGCAATAGTTGGGAGTCCGTATCGAATACTCTCTAAAGGTATAGATCCGCCGCCCGCCGTTGCGTCGAGGACCGTTGGGAGCTCTCCGTCCCAAGTATTTTCTAAGGAGTTGTGAATTTCATCTTTTTCAGTGTCAGAGGGGGTGTACCGCCAAATTTTCCGGTAGCCATAATGCTCGTGTTCCGACCCACTCCGCTGATCTTTGGTTTGTCTCTTGTTACGTACGTGCTCCGCTATGGAATCGTCTGGATTACGATTGGATGGCTTAAATCCCATCCAGTTCAACAGGGTGTCATCATCAATAGAGTCCGGGAGTACGGATGCTAAAACAGCTAATCTAGATACAGGTGTTGGTCGTGGAGCGAACCACACATGGGCATATCTGTGAGGTGGCCGGTGCTGGAAATCCAGATTTTCTCTTTCCGTCTCAATCCCAATTGTCCGCACCGGTACCGTGTCCTGAATCTTAAATTGCCGATTATTGTCAGACATGATTTATTCGGTCAGTAGTGTTCGTAGTGCCTTCGCGCCACCAGAGCTATTCGGAGACCTGCACTTTGCGTTCCAGTAATAGCACTCCTCTAAACTCATTCGAGCAACTCCACGAGCAAGATCTCTCATTCGATCAACCCTTCGCAATGGCTTAATTCCAATAAAACCCAAAGAAAGCCTGACGCCAATTTCCTCGGGCAGTAGGAGAGTTGCTGATCCAGTACTCGTAACTTGCTCAGGCTTGATATCCGCTTCTCGAAGACTCTCATCGATAAGCTGGAGAATACTCCTTAGACGTGACCCGGATAACCTGCTTACCTTTACCCCAACCCAGTTGTCCCATGTCCACTCTTCGGAGCCGTTGGTCTCTCTATTGATTATTTGTTCGAGCGGGAGGGTTTTTGATGAGAGCTGCCGACGGCGTTCCAGCCGTCGTTTCCGTGCATCAGCCTGCTCGGTCGGAAGTAGCTCGTAGAGTGTAATCGTCGCCTCGTTCCCTGTCTCATCACGCACGAGCGCAAATGTGGGACGACCACCATAGACGCTACTTCCTAGGGCGAATGACTCGCCTTGTTCCTCGTCTCGTTGGATACTCATGAGTCGTCACCTTCGATGTCCGTCGGTCCGCCGGCCTGCGCTCTGACAGTGATGTTTGTCCCGTCGAGTTCCTCACCAAGTTGTGCGAGTACGTCGTCTTCGTCGCCGTCGATGGCCTCCGGTTCGTCCATCTCGAACTTAAAGCTCAGCTTGATCTTCTGACTTCCACCTGCCCGGTCACTGAATCCCTCTGGGCTCTGAGTAAGTGTCGTGAATGCGTCGACAGGCCCAGTAAAGTTGGCGTTGAATGTAGCCTCGCCGTTGCCCATCTCTGCACGGCTCTTGTAGTCGAGATCCACGATAATGGATTCATTTCGGGACTTGACGGGCGATCGTTGCGCAACGAAGGATCCGTGCTTGAACGGCTGATCACCTTCGATTTGGACGATAAGTGAGTCGATTCCCGCCGTCGCATCACCGGCGGCTTGGGAGACGGCGTGCCCCCGAATTTCACTGAAAGCCCGCTTCGCGCTCATCGACCCGGTGGATTTGTTCCACGTTCCACCGGGACCCGTTTTGCATTCCTCGCAGAGGACAGGCTCGTCGGCTTTCGTCTTGCCTTCGACCTCTTCTCCGCAGTCGTCACACTCGGCGGGTTTGTTCCGACATTCCTCACAGAGCTTGTGGGTGCTCTGGGGTGGGAGGTCCTTACCGCAGCTCGCACATTCCGTCAGCTCTGGCGGACGAATCTCGTCGGCGTGCTGATCGAGGAGGTCCTCGATACTACCGAAAAGTTCGTACTCGTCGCCGATCTTGACCTGCGAATCCGTAATCGAGGTCGTGACGTCCGGCGACTCCGGGAGCGGCGCGTCGTGTTGCCAATTATCTGGCTGGGACTGGGCGTTCCAGTAGGCTGTCCCCGTCTCACTATCCCAGTAGGCGTACTCGTGGTCCGAGACCATTCGGGCGATGGTCTTTCGCAGCGGTTTCGTACTTAAGAGGAAGGGCAGCCCCGGCTTCCGGGCGAACTGTGCTTCCAGGTCCGCTGTCGTCATCCGGCGCTTCTGGCTCTGCCACAGCTTCTGCTCGAACCAGACCTTTCCTTTGGGTTGGTCGTCGTCCCGGATGATCCGGTTCATGTCCTCGAGCGTGGTTCGGACCGCGTCGACGAGCTTTGTCCCGCCACCGGCGTCGACGGACGTGATGGTCACGTGCGTTAGCCCGTCGTCCTCGACATAGAACAGGTGTCGATAGACGTTCCGAACGCTCTCACCGAGGAGCCCGCGTGCTTCGTCCTCCCTGTCCCGTAGTTCTTGAAGCTGTTCGTCGGAGAGGTCTGCAGTCTGCTGAGAGTCGTCTCGGAGGTCCTCGATAGCTTCGAGCCGCGTCGCTTGGTCGACCGCATTCTCGAGAAGTTCCGCATCCGGGGCGAGGAACAAGACGTAGTTCTTGTGCGAACGACTCTGGATGGTTCCTCCGTGTTTTGCGGCGGTTTTCTCGTACAGTTCCTGGATTTTGTCGGGGACCTCGGTTTCCTGACCACGCTCCGTTTGCACTGGCGCGGTGAGCATGTGCATAATCGAGAGCGTAGGTGTGGAGCCGTCATCTGCCACGTCCGCTGGCTCTTCGGGGAACATCTCGACGTTGAATCCCCCACTCCCGACCTCGCGATCCAGTCGAGCTTCGAACCGGCTTCGAGCCTGCTCTTCGGAGGTGTTCTGGATCCGCTGGTCGATGATTCGAATCAGGTTTGGCTCGGCTTTGAACCGGATCTGATCCTCGTCGTAGAGGTAGTAGCAGGCGACGTTCATGTCGTCGCCGCCGAGGTTCTTCAGCGCGTTATCGTAGTGGTCGAAGGAGACGCCAGGATGGGCGACAGCCTCGTTGAGCCCTCGTCGAGCGATTCCTGACGCCTGCTCACCGAACGCGAGACTATTCCAGAGTACCGTCGTCGTGATGTGGGATCCGAGCGCGGGGATGCCCTTCTCCGTCCACTTCTGGTCCTCGAGTTGGGCGTGTGCGGTCCCGTCACGAGTATAGATGTCCGCAGTCACCGCCGCACTCAGATCGACGAACTCGAACAGGGATTCGTTGAGTGTCGCCCGAATACTCCCGTCCGGAGCATCGTCTGCCGGCGTGAGATCGTAGAGACGGAGGAAGTGACGGTCATATTCCTCGGGCTGGTGATTCCACAGGTAGTGAATCGCTCGCCCGAGCAGTTTCAGTGCTCCACGAGTCCGCTGGAAGTCCGGGATCGTGTCGATCTTCTCGGTTAGCGTTTCGAGAACAGTGGGGTGGAATGGGTATTCCCGTTCGAGTTTCGAGCGGTAACTGTCCCCGCTAACCTCCTGCGGGAACTGACGGGGGGCTTCGTCGTAGAAGTGGAAGTACTGCTCGGCCACCGTAGCCGCCACATCCGTATCGATTTCGTCGAACAGTCGATGCTGGAGAACAGCCCCGACTTCCGTCTCGCCGGTCGGAGTGATAACCTTCTGTTGGCGCTGGACGACAGCGTCCAGTTCATCGACCAGGCCACGGACCTCTTCGGCCTCCTCCTTGAACGCCGAGTCCGCGATACTGTAAATGACGGTGAGTGAGTCAGCTTGGGCGGCTGTCTCCAGCAGCGACTTCATGAAGGAGACGGTCTGACTGGCTAGGGTAGCCCCGCCGACCTCGAGCGTCGACGCGTCCTCGAGGTACTCCGCGATCTCGTCAATGAGGACCACGGAGGGCTGGTCACTCTGTTCCAGGAGATCCTTCAGCGTGTTCTGACCAGGGGCCTGCCGGTCCCGGTCGTAGTCCTCGATCTCCCGATAGCCGTCCAGCCCGAACAGCTGGTAGGCAATCTCGCCCCACATCGTGTTCGTATCTGGGGCGTCCGGGTCAGTCCGACTACTTCGCGCGCTGCGGGCGTCGACGTGCCCGCCGACGAAGACAGCTGAATTTGCTTCGAGCCCATCGGAAACAGCGTCCAGATACTCGGTCGCCAGCTCGTCCTTATCGACGAACTTTGAGAGATTTCCAATCTCGGTCGGGTTGTTTGCGAGATGATACGAGGCTATGAGGTCGTGAGTTTTCCCGCCGCCGAAGGTCGTATCGAGACAGAGAATACTGCTCTTGTAGCCGTGCGTCTCCCGGTCTGCGGCAGCCAGGAACCGACCGGATAGGTTGCTCAACAGTGTGGTCAACCCCTCTGTCGGATATGTGGTATCGAAAAATTCCGCAGCGTCACGATACACAGGGGCGGCTTCATCGGGCTCGTGGGCGACGGTCGCGAGGTTAGCAGCGAATTGCTCCTCCTCCAACGTCCCGTCGATAACGTCGGAGCGAGGCTGGCAGGCCTCGAAAAGCGAAGTCACCTCCTCCTTTTGAGTACTCATCGTATGACAAGACGTGGTTTTCACACTACCTTAAAAGTTCGAACTGTGTTCCTCGATTCCGGTAGCAATCAGTTACTGCCTGATCCCTCGATGAGCAAAACCCCCTCATTTAAACTCAGAGAGGCTTCTGTTCTGGGATTCTCTCGGTAGCCGCCCGATTTGGAGTATCTCGAACCGGGACAGGTCGATATCTACCTCGTCAGTAATCGAAGCACGAACTGACTCGGGGAGGGATTCGATCTCGATTGCCGTCAATGGATGTTGGGTGAGGAAATAGCTGCTTGCGAGACTCGTCGGTGATACAGCAACAACCTTCTCGCTCTTTACCTCCTGCAGTTTAAGTTCAGCATTTCTATACTGGTGCACTTCCGCGGATAGCGCCGTTACGGGGAAGAGGTCAGAAACATCCCCGTGATCAACGTATCCGCCAGCGTCGTAGAAATGCCCAACACTCATCTACCTACACAAAATAATGCTTGATACTTATTTCTTGCGGGGGTACTATAATCCGGGCTCGATTCACACCAATCTGTTACAATGGTTAGAGACCTCTATCAGTGTACGGCAGGTGATCTTGCTACACAAGCAGTCGATACCGTTCCTGCTGATTGGTCGGTAGCAGAGGCCTATGAGTGGCTTTCAGAGAACGGCTACGACGTCTCCCCAGTCGTTGACGGGGAACAGCCCGTCGGATTCGTCGAGATCGACGAACTGTCCACGGCTCCCGACGGTGCTCCAGTCTCTGAACACCGACAAGATATCACACTCGAGGAAATCATTTCTACTGATGCGGATTTCGGGAGCGTTCTTTCTGCTCTCTACGACTCAGGCTTCTACTTTCTCGGTGGCCGCAATCAGGTCACGGCTATCCTTACTCGAGCAGATTTGAACACGTCACCAGCATACATTCACCTCTACGATCGACTTTCACTTCTCGAAGAGGGTCTTCGTGACTTGATTCAACACAAGGCTCCTAATTGGAAGACGAATGACGCGGTTGACCTCTACCACGACGAAAAACAGGATATTGAGCGACGATATCAGAAGGCCGAGTCAGCGAATATCGCTTTGGAAGAGATCCATTATGCTCATTTTTCCACCCTCAAGAAGATCGTCGCAGCAATTGACCCGTGTTGGGAGGCGTGTGGGTTCTCGAGTGGTGATGCTGCAGAACGCGACCTCTCAGACGTCACCGACGTTCGGAATGCAGTTGCCCACTCGAACCTCCTAATCGAAAATACTGGTCAAGGGCTGATGGAAGGCAGGACCGTCACTACCGTTTTGGATGCGTATGAAACGATAGAGGCGTGTATTGAGGAGTTGGACCTCGAGTCAGACTGAAGGCCTGTCTCCGGCTGGGACAGAATTATGTCACGGGAATTAGTTTGCTTGTTGCATGGCTAATGGCTGTGATTTTCTCACCAGTCCCTCCTTCGACGCGCTTCAATCTGAGGTGTTTGAACGGGTTGCTGAACAGGCCAGCGACGACCCCGGCAGCATCCTCTATCTCGAAAACAACGACCATCGCACGGATGAGGTTGCCGACGCATGGGCCGAGAATCACGAACCGCTCCGGCTTCGAGTAACCGATTTCAATACTGTCATCGGTGAATGCTATGAGCGAATCGCCGACCCGAGTTCTCTTCTGGATGCGCTGACCCGGCGCCGGTTAATCGACCGAGCGCTTCGAACTGTCGCTGACCGTGGTCTCTTGGACGATGCGCATCTCTATCGAGACCACTTCACCGATCTCATTACAGAACTGGAGGGAGAGGGCTACCACTCACCTGAATCAGTTCGAACCCTCGTCGCCGACTCCCAGTTATCTCTTGGAACCGCTGATCTGGTCGCGAGCGTGTATGAAGAGTTCTACGACCTCCGCCGAGAAGGTGTCGAGGACGACGTGTACACTCTTAGTGAGGCGTATCGGACGGTCCTTGATAGCGGAGCTTCCCTTACAGAGATCTTCCCTCACGTCGACGTCGTCGTAATCTCTGGATTCTACGACCTCTCCCACCACGAGAAGAGTTTTCTTCAGCGACTAGCCACCGCGTTTCCCGTCTGTATCTCGCTCCCCCTGGCCGACACAGAAACGCCGTCCGGTGGAGCAAACCAGATCACAGCTGACGCAATGGAGACGTACCAAGCAATTGCTGGCCCACCAAACACTGTCTCTCCCGATTCTCCGGGTTCACTTATCGACGCTGCTGGGAAGCTCTATACGCCAACTCCAGGAGTTGATGAGGATACGGCTCCTCCCGACCAGCTTCAATGGTACAGTGCCCCCACACCCGATCGAGAGGTTAGACAAGTTGCCCGGAGAGTACGGGGACAGCTCGCTGACGGCGCCGACCCGAACGACATCCTGGTTGTGATTCCGGGTCTAATTTCGTATCAGGAGCAAGTCGCCGACGTATTCGAGGCCGCTGGTATCCAGTCAGTCGGGTTTGCGAACAAACTGCTGTATCAGACGTATGCTGGGCGGGCAATGCTCGATCTGGCTGAACTCTGTGTCGACGACCCACGCACAGATACGGTAGCTCGTCTCGCGACGAATCCGCTCGTGACTCTTGGAGGAGCAACCGACGACGTTGATCGGTCCGCTGTTGCTGACCTCGCCCGCCGTCTTCCGACTGTCGATACTAACCGACTTCTCGAGGAACTCGACGATGCCTCCGCTGAGGTGTTGGAGAACCTCTTCCAGGTCGCCGACGATGCTGAGGCCGCGGAGGCTGACGACGTCGTTGAAGCCGTGCAAACTGTGTTCGAAACCGTCGATCTCTCTGAAAACGTCGACTCTATCGAAGAAGATGCGGCGTCATTCGATGCTCGAATGGAGGTCGCGTCCTACAATCGGGTCGAGAGGGTGCTTGACGCCGTCGAATTCGTGGCTGAGCGCTTTGGGATGGACGAGCCAATCGAAGAAGTGGCCGATGCACTTGAGAAGGTGCGGGTCCCCCCACCGAGTCAATCTACACAGGAGGTCGTCGAGATCGTTGGTCCACGCGATGCCTACATGCAGTCCTATTCGCACCTGTATTTCGTCGGGTTGACCGAGCAGGACTTCCCCGTCGAGAATGATCGACCGCTCTTTTTCAAGCGACTGTTCGACGACATTCCTGACCTCTCGTTCACCGATGATCGAGCCGAGGCCCGCTACCAGTTTGCTACCTTGCTCTCAGGTGCGGAGAGCGTCTACATTACGACCCCCGAGACATCATTTGATGACGATGACCTGCTTGAGTCGTCGATTCTCGATGAACTCGCTCGAGTAACTGGCCTTGAGCCAACGCCTGATGATCTTGGGAATGCCGTTCCCGAAGACGTCCAGCGTGCCCTTCGTCATCACCGAGATAGGGAGGCACGGGAGGAAGCCGTTATGCACGCTGCTGACTCCGGAGTATTCTCGCGACAGCAGGCCGAGCGCGTCATGGCGGGTGCGAGGTGTGCTGAAAGTCGGGCTGACGCCGGACTAACCGCCCACGATGCACAGCTTGATCCCGAATTGGTCTCGGAACTCCACGGTGAACGTGGGCCGTACAGCCCGACGCAGCTGAAAGATTACGCTCAGTGTGGACACGCCTACTATATGAAACGGATACTGGGCATCGAAGCGCCCGACGAGTTCCATCTCGAGCCTCAGAAAGTCGATCTCGGGAGCCTCGTCCACGATATCTTCGAGGAGTTCTATCGCGGGCTCCAGGATGACCACGGCGATCCAGTTGACCTCAGCGAATATGATCGAGAATTCCTCGAAGAACAGCTGTTGGAGCAGACACGAGATAGCCTTGCTGACTCCGACATCGACTTCGACGACGTGTTCTATAAACGGTGGCTGGAACAACTCCTTGCTGGGCTCGCGGCGCCCGACGTGAACGAGTACTTCGGCGATGATCGACCTCATCAGGGAATCGATCGAGGCCTCTTCGTCCGGTTCCTTGATGCGGAGCACGACGACAACGACGATGTTCCGGCATGGTTTGAGGTGCCGATGGACTTCTCGGATTCGGAAGAGGGCGAGATCACGGTGACGACGCCGGATGGAAGAGAGATATCCGTCGGGGGATTCATCGACCGCGTGAGCCTTCGCGAACAGGACGATGGTACCATCGAAGGATTAGTTCACGACTACAAGACAAGCGACCCAGAAACCATTCAGACAATCGACGGTATCGAATTTCAGCTCCCGCTCTATACACTTGCCACACGAGCAGAAATAGCAGCCCGATACGAGGATACACTTGCCGACGTGGACGGGGAATTCTATGTAACGGAGCCCCCGACAGAGATTACTCGAAAGTGGAGTCTTCGATACTACCTTGAACGGAACGATGGAACCGACGAGGACTACGAGCGGTTCCTCACAGAAACCGTCCCATCGCGGGTTGGCGAGATAGCTGAGGGTATCGAGAATGGTGCCTTCCAAACGACCACGCTTTCGCCGAAAGAAGCCGGCTGTCACTACTGTGACTATCGGGACATCTGCGATGTTCGACACCACCAACGTCAAGAGATAATCCAAGAGATGGATCGCTCCGGTTCGTCCGGCTATATTCCACAGAGGGCGCGAGATGGGTCGTTCCTGGATACGCTCGGGGGTTCGGACGAATGACGGGGATCGACGATACGCCGGCGTCGACGGACGACGAAGATGAGGAGGAGCTTTCCCCGACAACTGAACAGGAGGAAGCTCTGGAACTCGATCAGAATATCGCGATTACCGCTGGGGCAGGGACTGGAAAGACGACGACCTTGACTCTCCGTTACCTCGAGATGCTGGAGTCCGATCTCGGCATCGGGCCCGAGAACATCGCGACGATCACTTTTACGAACGATGCCGCTAATGAGATGCAGGAGCGTATCCGGGAAGAAGTAGCTGAGCGTCTTAGTGAGGCCCCGGAATCTGACGAGTACGACTACAGTCGATGGCGCAGCATCAAGGACGAATTAGAAAACGGATATATTCACACCATCCACGGGTTCTGTTCTCGGCTGCTCCGTGAGTACGTCGTCGAAGCCCCGGTACAACCCGAGTTTGACACGCTGGACGAGGCTGATGCCAAGGTGTTGATGCAGGAGGTGGTCCGGGAAACTATAGACGCTCGTTGGGAGGCGAATGAGGACATTCGTCGTCTCGCTCGTCTCTGGAATCGGGATTCGCTCGAACAGGTCCTCGTCGGTCTGCTTGAGAACCGGCCGAGGAGTACCGAATGGGCGACTCGCTGGGAGGGATCGACAGTAGATGAATACCTCGATCACATCTGGTCGACCTTCTATCCCATAGATAGGGGTACAGCGGAAGAACTACTCAAAGAAGAATCCGTACAGGAGGCTCTCAATACGATCTGCGGACTTCACGATGAAGAGTTCGAGATTGATCCTGACGACAAGGGAATGCAGTTTATGCAGGATGTGACTCGTGTCGTGCGAGACACGGGAGTTCATACCGACGATGCAGTAGGATACCATTGGCAACGGGCACTCGACTCTCTCTGCGATCACCTGACTTCTAACAGTGGTGAACGATACACTGGACGACAACGGTTCCGCTACAGAGGATCCAAGAGCAATTGGAGCGCTCACGAGGAAGAGCAAGAGCAGCTTGATGCTGCTGTCTCCGCTCTACTTGATGGCCTCAACCCCGAGGAGAGGGACTTCATCGGCGGTCTCGATACCGAGTGGAACAGTAGTCACTACGTCCTGAGCCTTGCTCGGCTCTACTCCACCGTTCTGGACGAATATACACAGACGAAATCGGAACAGAATGCTCTCGACTATCACGACCTCATCCAGACCTGCATCGACTTCTTGAACGCGGACGGCCGTCTCTGCGAGCAAGTTCAGTCACAGTTCGAGTACGTAATGGTCGACGAGATGCAGGATACTGACCTGCTCCAGTGGGAGCTCATCAAACTCTTGACTGCCGGCGATACCGATGATTTTGACGCTCAGAACGTCTTCTTGGTCGGTGACGAGAAACAGAGCATCTACCGATTCCGTGGCGCCGACGTGACCACCTTCGGTTCGGCTCGTGAGGACCTCGCTGCGGCTAATCCGGACGATGTCGAGACCACCAAGCAGCTCAGAGGCAATTTCCGCACGATTCAGGAGACGCGGGAGTTCCTGAACGCGCTCTTCGACAAGGTATTCGAGCCGATGGACGACGAGTACCGCGACTATGAAGCCAGGCCGCAGGAACTTACGGATGAACGCCGGCAGGGACGTGATGTCACCGGATCAGTCGAGTACCTGCTCGTGCCTGATGATGACGTCCCGGAACTCCACGGTACCGATTACTTGAATCAAACTCCTCGATTCGCTGGGCACGGTGAACGAGAAGCTCACGCGCTTGCCAGCCGTCTCACCTCGTTACTGGACGATCCTCCGGAAGTCTACGATGACGACGAGGAATGCCTTCGACCTGCGAAACCCGAAGACGTCACCATCCTGTTGCGCGCTCGCACCCGGCTCAAGGAGCACGAACGAGCGCTGGATGCATACGGCATTCCGTATACTGTCGTGTCGGGTACTGGGTTCTGGGACGCGCCCGAGATCACAGCCTTGGTCAATCTGTTCAGGTTCTTCGAAAACCCGGACGACGACATCGCTCTCTACGGTGTCCTCCGGTCGCCACTGTTTGGTTTCCCTGATGAGGATCTCGCCCGACTCCACTCCGAGGATCAGCCACTCTGGATTGCTCTCCAGACAGCTGAGGATGATCTCGGCGACGCTGCCCGTCTCCTAGACGAGTGGCGGCAGATCGCTGCTGTCAACGACGATGTAACAGCTGACACGACTGTTCCGTGGGGAACGTTGCTTTCCCGGATTATCGACGATACCGGGTATATCGGCAGTGTCGGGGCAGATGAACGCCCGCGACAGGCGGCAGTGAATATCAACAGGTTCCGCGAACAGGTTCGCGCCTGGGAAGAGGGTGGCGTCAAGACTGTCTCGGAACTCCTCACGCGAATCGACCGTCGGAAGGAAATCGAATCCCACGCTGACGAAGCGACTATTCCCGAAGATGCCGACGGCGTCCAGATTCGAACAATCCACTCGGCGAAGGGGCTTGAGTTCCCTATCGTCGCAATTCCAGAAGTGGGCACCGAGTTCAACTTTCAGGGGGACGTCGACGACTACGGGAAAGTCTACCTCGACGAGCTTGACGTCGGGGATGGCGAGTCAGAACCCGTGCTCGGTCTGAAAGCTCCGTCAGCCGGCGATCCCTATGAGCACCAGAACACGCTCGCTCGGACGCGGCTTCAGGAGGAGGTCCGAATGCAGGAACGAGCCGAACTGAAGCGTCTCCTCTACGTCGCAGCGACGCGGGCCCGTGACCACCTGCTCTTCAGCGGCGTTCACTCTACCGACGCTGATGAGGAGGATGGCTTGGGGTTAGGTGACCCGAATGACGCCGCGGATGCACGATACTGGCGTGATTGGCTCCAACCGATTCTCTTGGAAGACGAGGACGGTGATGCAGGACATATCTTGAGACAGCTCTCCGTCGGGGCAGAGCATACGACCACTATCCGTGGGAGTGAATACACAGTTCGAACACCAACCGCTCCTGTCCACGATTGGGACGCGTCAGCGGCAACTGAGCGCGACTACCCCCAGATCGACATTCCTGCTCCAGAGCTGTCCACTCCCCCGACGTCGATCACGGCCACGAATTTTGCGAAAGCACTCTCTCCGGATGATACAGCCATCTACACTGACGAACTCGAGGAGGACGCCGCGAGTCTCGAAACGGATGGCCTTCAGGCCAACCATCTGGGAACGATCGTCCACAAGCTCTGTGAGCTACGACCTGCTCGAGACCGGTGGCGCTCCATCGCGGCTCGGCTGGGTTCTGCTTTGGATGATACGGTGACTGATGGGGATTTGGATCGGATCGAAGAGTATACTGAGCGCTGCCTACAGTTCCGTGACGGCGTCGCCGACGACGAGTTGCCGACAACCATCCACGAGGAACTCTCGGTTGTGACGCGATTGGAAGCCGGCCGAATCGTCGGCGATATCGACCTGCTTCTGGTCACTCCAGACAGCTACCACGTTATCGACTACAAGACGAACGACACCTCTAAACGGTCGGTCGACGACCTCGCAGAGAAGTACTGGCCACAACTCGAAGTGTATGCAGCTGCCCTCTACCAGAACGACGATTCCCGAATCGTTCACACAACGTTGTACTTTGCCGACGCTGATGAGCATCGGACTACGACCCACGATATGCTTTCGTTGGATATCCTCGATGATGACCTGAATACCCAGCTTGAGGGGTTGACCCAATCCGACACCGCCGCAGTCCCAGGAGAATCGGACAATATCTGAATTGGGCTCAGGTTACATACGCTATTCCTGTTCTGGAACTCACTACTCCCAATTCCTATTCTCAACGCTCGGAATTTGAAGCGAAAACTTATATCACTCGACAAGGCGTACACACGTACTAGCGTATGACTCGATGGCGAGCGAAGCGCCGGTACGAGGCAAACCGGCGGTTCGGCGAGCGTGCAGATGAAGCGCTCGTAGCCATTTCTATCCTCAAAGCCAAACGTGACGGCATCGATCTCGAGCAGAGTGAGGACGACTTGCGAGCGAAACTCGAATCGGGCCGCCACCTACTTGAACAAATTCGCGACGCGCTTGAAGAAGATCCCGACGCTGACCCGTACGAATTAGCCATCGCTGAGCAGATTCAGGAGAACGCAATTACTGCAAGCTCTCGGTTGGTTGGCGATTTCGATGACCTGATTGAGGTCATGGAAGCCGCTGAAGAGACCCTTACCTATCAACAGGGTCTTGATGACGTCCGTGAAAAGTTGAAGGACATCTCGGAGACTGCAAACCGCACTTCTCGAGATAGTATCAATCGTATGCGGGGTACTCTTGCCGACGGAACTCGCTGAGTCCCACGTCGCGTTTCTTCGGGGCAAATTCGAGGCCGCCCGTGAGGTCTTGAATACTCTCGATACTCGGATTCCTGCGACGGATTCGATACACAGCTCCGTCGAAGATGGATTTGATAATATCGAGAAAACGCGTTTTCTCTACGAACGTGCGTACGATCAGGAACCGGATGCAGAAGCCACTCACGAACTGTATGAAGAGTATCTAGGAGCCATCGATACTGTTGCCCTGGAACTCCAGGTTTTGGAGGTCGAACTTGTATACTTAGATCTCCATCAATACCAACGTCACTCGGCAACATCTGATCGTCTCGACCACGCGTCATCTCTCTCGTCGGAACTCGCGGACACATTTGGAATGGATATAACCGTCCTCCCGGTAATTTGGGATGGATTTGCGATTGATCCTCTCGATGAGAATCTCCCTGCTACCGGTGATTTGAGCCAAATCTACGTCCTCATCCTCCCCAGAACTCAGAGCGATCCAGAGTTCTATGCGCCCATAATTGCCCACGAGCTGGCTCACGCAGTCTTGGACCGGCAGGAAGATCTGAAGGGAGACTTCTATAATGTTCTGAGAGACGTTCAGCGGCGAACTCGCCAAGAGATCGATGATGAGACCCACTTTGCACGCTCTTGGCGTACTTGGTTCGAGGAACTGTTCTGTGACGCTTGTGGGGTATTGACCTTCGGACCGGCATATCTCTCCTCACTAGCCAGGCATCTTTACCACCCGAATCCGTACTATATCGAGAGTAATGCCGACAGAGATCTCCATCCACCCCCTGCACTTCGGTTTGATCTCGTGATGGACCTCTCTGACGAGCTCTTCCCTGACCTTCTGGATGGGATCCGTGACGACCGTATCGCGTTTGAGCGTCACCTCGATGCACTAGAACACAGTCGGCCGCGAATCTATGACACCTACGACTACGGTGAGCTCAGGACGTTCATCACCCAAGAGGTCCCGGCAGTGGTCGATCATGATCTCGAGGCACTTGTCGACGACATCACAAACGGTGTGACTCCCGATGACCGGCCGGAACGATCTCACCGGTTAGCCGCAAACCAATATTGGCTGGACACCTATCCACCTTAGAACGGCGGGTAGGTGAGGCGTGAGACACGGTCGTGACTGAGACGACTATTCATTCTCCGAGTAAGGTACACCGTCAGAGGGTCTTTGATTCCCTTTGAAGGTGCGCCCCAGTTCAGTTCTGAGAGGTAGAACGCATCCCGTCCGACTGAGTAAATGTCGAAATCTCCCTCTTCAACGGAAATCTCACAGAGAATCGGCTGCGGGGTCCCCTCACCTAGTCGGGGTGCATCGGTCGTGACAATCAGGACGGTCTCATCATCCAGCTGAGCATACGAACCCATATCCGGCATTCCGTCGTCGTCGTAGATGCGATACGTGGGGGAATGTTGGACGTCGACACCCACCCATTCGAATGACTCAGTCACGTAGTCATTTGATTCCAGATACTCTACCCCCTCTTTGAGGCCTGAAATCTCATCATCGCCGAGGTACCCGTTTCGGTGAATCGTGAGGGAACTCAGTTGATCGAACCCAGAGCGAGGATTGTTGACCGCACCCTGAACGGCCCGAATCAGAATTTGTTTCGCCATACCCTGATTCGTCACCGTACTTCGGCCGGTCGGATTCGTCTTCTCTGTTTGATAGAGAATCTGGTTGTCAGTGCCCGAGACTACGACTCCACTGGCAACCGTTCGGTCACGACCTGTCACGCTGAGCCCGAGGTAGGCATCTGTATCGAGTTGATTCTCGATGCTGAACGGAATCACGCCCAGCTTTACTCCCAACCCGACTGCCGTATTCGAAATGACATCGTCCTCGTGTCCTGACCGCTGGGCGCTACGCAGCTTCGTTGCGGTTAACGATTGGAGTGGCTTCCCGTCCAGTATCTCGATCAGTTTGTGGTAGATGCTTTCGTCGTATTGGGGAAGATAGCCAAAGCCGGCGTCGACGTCTTCAAGAGAACGCTGCCATTCTTCGACCTCTCGCGGGTCCTCGTAGTTGACTCTTCCAGGCCGATCCGAGAGGATGAGTCCAAGGTGTTCCTCAACATATTCCCGCACCTGCTGATAGGCGCTGAGCGCTTCGTCTTCCGATCCCTCTGGGAAGAGGACAGCCACACTGAAATCCTGGTCAAACGTGCGTCGAGGGCCGACTTCCTCGAGATACCCCTGCTTTGCTGGGTTCCAGTATTCTTGGGTGAGCTCGCTGCCGTTAAAGCTGATGTTCGGCCGCCCAATCGCCATTTCCGTCGAAGGGTCGTCGCCAAACGTCAGTACCGGATAACCGTATGTGCTGATCCCGTCGCGTACCGGCGATAGGCTAATGTCGGTCTGGATAGAGCCGATATTGATGTCCCCGATCAGCTCACGGAAGTCTTCGACTTTCTGCCATCGCTCTTGAGGCCCGAACGTCGCCCGTTGGCTGATTTCGTCCGGGCGATCTTCAGACGGTGCAAACAGAAGTAACGAGGGGGCAGCTGGGTACCAGTCACTATTGCCGTACTGGATTTTGACGGTCGGTTCAGATGGATTGATTCTGTCGGCATATTCATTTCCGTGTCGGCTCTCGATTTCATCTAGTGTCTCGTTGTCGAACTGGCCGGGTGGAATTTCGGAGACTGTCGTATTCTCAAAGACTCCCGTGACAGTACAAGAAGCCTGATTCGAGGTTTGGTAAATGAATGTGCGCCCGACGAGTTCGTCGTTGACTCGATCTATTCCCCAGTCGGGGTCATTTAGATAGTCCGCTAGGGTTTGTGATCCGAATGCACCTAACGTCGGATCCAATGTGATGAGAGGCCGGTCATGATGACTAATTCGCACTTCGACACCGGGATGGACGTCGTATCCTTCGATACGCGCCTCTCGGTCCTCGTGATAGAACGTGTTCCTCGTAGAGTCGTACCAGTAATCGTCCGCCTCGAGGTCCTCCTTCAGTTCTTCGCGAAGGGCTTCCTGTAGAACCTGAAAATCGCTCCATTCTGAGAAATCGAGTTCAGTTTCATGCGCGAATTCCAGCTCCGCTCCGGCCGCGGATTGAATCGTTCCGTAATCCCGCTCGGAGCCGATTACTGCGATATAATGGCGACCGCCTTGGCTATACCAGTGTGCCCTCCCGCCTACATTCTTTTCGAGGATTGTGGCGTGGGCACTGAGGAGGGAGTAGTTACCGTTGGGCTGGGGATCGATATCATAGAGGTCCGCAGTTACTGACGGCAGGCCAACCTCAAACGAATTGATGAACTGACTCATTATGTTCTGTTCGCTACTGACAGGATATAATACCTCCCGGTTCTCAAGTGAAAGTTCTTGATCGTCCCACAGAATGGCAGGGAAAGCCTCAAGGGTAGGATTGTCGAGGGGAATGATGTGGATCCCCGCCCTATCCCTCGTTCCTATACAAACATATTCGTCGACGGGACCTCAGTCGGCGTTCAACGTTGTGCTTACCATTACTAGCAGGAGCGGTGCGACGGGCTTCCAACGCCACCACTAGTGGCGCTCGCACACGGACCTTGCGTTGCTTGTAAGTTAGATATTATTCCAAGAGAGGTGATTACCAAGCGTCGCGAACCGACTCGGCACGGTCCTCTCGACGCCGACGTTTCGAGCGTGGGTCGTAATGCTTTTCGAGGGTCTGAATCGAGACGTCGAATCGCTGGCTGGCGAGATCTGTACGGAGGCCACCACTTAGGTGGTGAACGATGGCGCCGCGGCGTATCGCATGGGGGTAGTACGAGTATGGACACACGGCTGCGTCCGGGTCACAATCTCCGTCACAGTCTGGCGCATCCGAGTTCGGGGGGTGCCATCGGCAGCTCGTTGCCTCGTAGACGGTTCGGCGGAGGGTCGACTGGGAGGCGCGTCCTTGACTGGTCGTGAAGAGTGGGTCGCGGCCGTGTGTATCGGTGACCTCTTGGCGCTCGTACTGCGTGTAGAGAACGAGAGCCTGTGTAGCAGCATCGTCAAGGAGGATGTTGCGTTCGCCGTCGCCGCCGCCGCGGCCGTGGTTTTGGCTGCCATTCTTTAGACGTGTACCTTGTTCGGGACGATGGCGTACACGGAGCTCGTTGTTTTCGGGGTCGAAGTCCTGGAGGTCGAGTGAGTGGAGGCCCCCGATTCGGAGGGCGGCGTTCCAGAGCAGTTCGAGCACGGCGTGCTTGAGCGAGCCCCGGCGTTGCTGACGGAGTCGTTGGAGTATCGTGTTGGCTACCTTGGTGGGGAGGACCTCGTCGCGAGCGCTCGGTTCGACCCCGAGTTCGTCCTTGTCGAGGATCCGGTAGACTCGCTCTGGACAGTGGCTGCGGTTGTTGAGCCAGCGTAGCCACCCCCGGACGTTCTTCGTGTGGGTGAGAATCGTCGCATCAGAATCGTGGGTCGCTTGAAGGGCGTCGATGTATTGGTCGAGGAGGTCCGGTGAGATTCCTTCGGGAGTGGTGACTTCGTGGTCTGTAGCGAAGTCGATGAACCGTGGGATGGTCCGTTTGTACTGCGCACGCGTTGCCGGACTTCGGTCCTGGCGGCGAGAGAGGAACTGCTCGTAGAATACAGAGAGTGAACGAGTGGTACTCGAGGAGGAGTCCTCACGCTCTGTATTTGTGGCGAGTTCGAGTAGTTCCTTGATGGCCTGTGGGTCGTCGGTTTCGGCCAGCAGCTCCGCCAAGCGCTCCGTCATTCGCTATCCACGACCTCGTTGAGTGCGACCCTCCAGATGTCGCTCGGGACGACCGTAGTGGGTTCTTGAGAGTTGAGCTCCTGCCTCTTCGAGTCGTGTCGAACGGCTGCATAGTCGTGGGCGGCCCTATTCGCCTGTTTGACTGACCGGCGGAGTGTGGAAGCACTGGCCCGTCCGTGACTGGTCGTGAGTAGTGGCTGGCAGTCGTTGGTTCGAGGATCCTTACGTTCGTGCTGAAGGTAAGTCTCGAGCACCTCGACGACGTAAGGCGGAAGTTGAGTGGTGTGTGTCTGCTGAAGTCCTGTTCTAGCGACGATGTACGTGTCTGAGATGTTGATATGAGCTACACCTGATTGGGTGATGTCCGATGTGTCGAGCCGTCGGACTTGCTCTGGTCTACCCGCCGATGCGAGAATGAGCGTGACGTAGACGTGGGTTCGAGTACCGTATTCACGCTCCCGAAGATACAGGACTAGATTTCGTACCGAGCGACCTATTGCTCGGCTTGGGTTTACACTGAACTCGTCGATGAGCGTTCTTCGCGTTGCCTCAGAACAAGAAATGTTTTCTAGAATTGGGATGATAGACATTCGGAGGGTATCGGGACATTCATTGATTTGATATGAAATGTAATTAAGGATGGTATAAATGTGGCCGGTAACGGAACTAGGGGCTAGATCTGCTTCTAGGTGAAGATATTCAGTGAATTCCCCAACTAGCTTTGGTGCGGATTCGTAGTTTCTCTGTTCGCAGTGCCATGAAGATAACTTTTGGAGCGTGTTCTGGTGGGATTGAAATGTGGTTTCTGCGACTTTATTCCGGAGGGACTGAAGGTATATACTGATTGAGTTTGAGCTTAAATATGGGTGATCATAGTTCTCCGATAATTGGGGGTGGTCAGTCACTGCAATACTCCTGAGAAATGATCTGGAATGCGATGGGGAGAGAAGTCTCCTGCTTGGTGGACACTGGACGCCAACTTTGCGCACAACATCGCGGGAGTACTCGCCGCCCTGCTGGCGTAATGAGTCTGGACAGTCATCGGATTCTCCGGGGTGAGTATTCGGTACGCCCACAAAATTCAGGTCCGCCCATACCTCCTGTTTTAGGCTCCAATGCCATAGAATTTCCTCAGCCTATGTGCGCTCGAGGGGGGAAGTCTCTAATCCAGTAGTATCCGGTTCCCTTAGTTCGGATTCTCTCGGGATAAACCACGGCTGACTATACCTTTCCAATGGACTATGTCTAGAGGCATCGAATTGATTTGAGAGATACTTTGTGATTTTTTAAATCGGCCCCTGGGAGGGAAGGGAGTTAAGTAACTCCCCAATATGCTGAAGAATATGGATCTCGACGCGGGAGGCCACGACCGCGGGCTGTCGAATATGGTCGGGGTGATGATTCTCCTGGCCACCGTTCTCGTCATAATCGGGGGTGTAGCTGCCTTCTCCGGCGGAACGTTCGACTCCGCAAAAACCGGCGTGGACGTCGGTCTAGTCGAACGAGACCTGACGAAACTCTCCGGAGTCATCCACGACGTATCATTCGGAAGCAATAGTGTCCAGACGGTCGGCTTGAATCTGCGGACCGTCGACGATGGCGGGTCGACGTTCGTTAAACAGAACGCCGGCTCGATGGAAGTCACCGTATCCAGGTCCGGAGGAGATACTGTCGTCTACGATGGTCCTCTGGGGGCAGTTGAGTACGGGAATAAGCAGACGCACGTGGCCTATCAGGGCGGTGGTGTCTGGCGGAAAGGCGAGAACGGGGCGTCCGTCGTTGATCCCGCAGGGTTCGCTCTCGAGGACTACTCAACGGAGACGCTTTCCCTCCCGATCATGGTGGTCCGGGGCGACGGAACGATCTCCTCTGGAGCGACAGTCCAGATGGCAGCGGACCCGAGTTTCTCGAAGTACCAGCTCGTCTCTGGAGAAACCGTCACGGTCCAGATGGAGAGCAAATACTACACGGCGTGGGCTCGCTACCTCACTGACCGCCTAGGGGTTCCTGAGGACGACGTCTCGATCAATGACGACTCGAACACGGTCTCTGCGACAATCGGAGGCAGTGACGCGAGCTACCTCCACGTCAGTATCTATCGAGTGACCGTCGACGAGAACTAGCGGAAATTGCTTGCCCGATTGTAGAATCGGGGATCAGCGACGACCTCGCCGCCCCTGAGATGATTGCTGCTCAAACCGCTGCTCCAGTTCATCCTCGACCACGTTATCCTCATCCAGGTAGTGAGTCGTCGAACGTGGATAGGTCCTTTCGCAGTGTGGACAGACCCATGCTTCCTCTTCGAACACGAACCACTTTGGCACGGTTCTGGATTTCAGGTTCCGGCCGTCCTCGGGACAGAACGGCCCTTCCACGTAGACGTATGCATCGTCAGAATCAGTGTAGGAGCGCCTCCGGAACGTGCCATACTTGCCCTTCCATTTGACGCCGAACTTTTCGATCTCGCCTTCGGCCAGAACTGTTCTGGGTTCGCTCTTCGAGTGGAAAGCCCGAGGTGCGTTCTCTTCTCGGAGTTTTTCTCGTCGACGGATGAGGTAGTTTAGTATCCAGTAAATGATGAGAGCGACAAGAACAGTAACTCCTACTACTCGAGCCCAGAGGCTATTCAAAACACCCGTATCGACCGGATTGATTCGCTGAGAGATACCGAGGAGCTCGCCGAGGACCGTCGTGAGGAGCCCCAATATTATACTCGCTACCGCTGCTCTCAGCCTCATAGATTAACTCCTCCAGAGGAACGACAAATAAACCCGAGTTTCGCCACCCGGTCACAACATCTGGTCTATCTTCGTAACTACTGCTAGCGATTAGAGCTGCAGTTAGACTTCAACCCGAACCCGCGTCTGGATGGTCTGGACGAAGAGACGGTTCGTGGTGAACTCCGCCGACACCGTATTCGCGTCCCCGTCGACGTTCACGTTCGTGAACCGAGACTGTTGCCTGAACCAGGACGCCCACATCTCGTATCGGGGCGTCTCGATTTTCATCGTGGCAGTTGCCTCTACTGGGTCTCCGTCGGCTGTCGGCTGGAACTGCGTCGATGAGGTATCCCACTTGTGGCCCGTGATGTAGCCCTGGCCGTCTCCACCCACGGAGACGTGTTCAGGACCGTCATGATGGGTGGTGTTGATGAGTGGGATGATCGCTTCCTTTTGAGCTATCCGGAACGACGGCCCTTCCTTGATGATTCTGCCGTTGTCTTGCTCGAGGAACACTGCGCCGGCGACGAACACGTACTGGTAGTCCCCGAGCTCGTAGATGACGGGCGTCGGCTCGATTACTTGCGTCTCCATCGACTCACTGCCTGTCGATGCTGAGAGCTCAATCTGTATCGGTGAGCCGTAGGTGAGCGCTCCGTCCTGGACGTCGACGGTGGTCGTTCGGTACGGCGCGCCACCTGCGAGGTCGTACATGTCGCCTCGGACCTGGAGCATTCCGGATTGGGCAGCTGCTCGACTGTCGCCGCCAGATGCCTCGTCGAGGGCGTTGAATCCCATGACGGCGCCGCCGATAGTCATGAAGGTGATAATCCCGAAGAAGATGACTGCCCAGATGACGTTCGAGAGACCGCGCTCGTAGTTGCTGTCCACTGCGTGTCGGTGAGTAGTAGTTCTGGTCATGGTTACTCCTCGGAGATGATGGAGATGCTGTCCTCGCCGGCCTTGCGGACGATATAGATATCGCCTCCGTCGACCGTCGTTTCGTTTGCTGGTGTCTCCATCGCGAAGGGGACCGCCACCTCCATGTTCGACGAGGCGGTCTTCAGAACGACTTGTCCTTCGCCGGGCGAGTTCTCTTCGATGGTGATGGTGTATCGCTGATTGCCGATACGGTCGCTGAGGGTAATGTGGCGGCCAATCTGGCCTGTGCTTTCGCTTCCACGGACGAGGCGGTCAACTGTGGCCAGCTGGCCGGAGACCTTCTGGGCTTCTGCCTCGAGCTGCTGGCGCTGTGCGATTTCTGCACCCTGGGTGGAAGTGTTTAGGCCAGCGAAGAGCCCAGTGATGAAGATCATAAGCACGAAGAGATTGAGGATGGTGCCGATGGCTTCTGACATGCCACGGTCGTCCATCTGGGTCGTCGGCCACGAGATAGATCGAGGGTCTGGTAGTCTCCACCCCGTCATCTGAGTACGTGAATACAATCATCCAATCTACTTAAAGAACCCGGGTAACGGTCTCAAAGCTATAGAGGGGCGGTTAAACCCCTTAGAAATAGGGTTACGATATCGTGGAAAAACAGGACTCCTTAGCGGAGTGAGGGAAAGAGAGGGCTACTGGGAAAACCGCGGGGGCTACTCTTCGGAGGCCAGATTCACGGTCGGCTCGATGGTGATCCGGTCCGTGTACGTAGTCTCCTGGGAATCGTACGTGACGTCGAAGGTCGCCGAGTAGACGACGCCGTCGACGACCGTGACGCCTGCTTCGTCGCTCGCGATATCCGCGGTCTGTGCCTCGATGCTCGGGTCGCCGTCGACGGTGAGGCGGTAGGTCCCGCGGGCCTGGTTGCCGTTGTTGATCTCCAGGTCATACGCGGAGTCGATATCGCGTGCCAGCCGGAGGTTGGCGTCCTCACCGTTGATGGTGCCCTCGCCGAAGTCGATGTTGACGAAGTCACCGCCAGCGCGCCGCTGGATGCCGTTGTTCGTCTCGATGACGATCTCCCCAGTGTCCTTCCAGACGGACATCCGCCACTCCTCACCGGACTCCTGGCTGTCTGCGACGAGCTCGAACGCATCGGACTTGTCTTCGGTCAGGTCCGTCCGTTCAATCCGCATCGTCGCATCCCGGTACTCCGTGATGTCCTCTGCGAGCGTCCAGTCAGCCGTGTTGTCTTCAACGACGAACGGTGCCGTATGAACCGTCTTCTCTACGGTCTTCGTCCGCGTCTTCTCGATGTTCACCGTGTCGTAAACGGCTCGCTGGTCGTACACCGGCACCGAATCGTACACCGGATCACGGTCGTAGACGGTTCGAGTCTCGTAGATTGGGACTTCGACCGTTTTCTTGATGAAGCGGGTGTGGGTTTCGTAGCCGGAGACGTATCGTTCTTCCTCGAACGTCTTCACCGTCTTCGTGGTGGTCTCCGTGGTCCAGTAGTACTCGGTGGTGTATGTCGCACTGCAGCTCCCGTCCCGAGAGTAACAGCCACTCGAGTACCCATCGTAAACGCGTCGGCTTTCACGGACTCGAGTGGTGACGGTTTTCGTCTCCCACTTCGCAACAGTCCGGGTGTCGTAGACCGGGACTTCGTAGGTCTCCTGCACCATCTTCCGCTCCCAACTGGTGCCAACACGAACCTGTTTCGTACCTACAGGTACTCTTTCCCAGTGAGAGAGCTCTTTATCGTAGTGGGAGATGTAGCGGTCCCAGTGCGAGAAGACCTGCTTCTGCTCCGTGTAGGTCTCCTGCACTTGGTCGGTGATCGTGTGGGCGCCAGTCCCGTGTTGTTTGAGGGTGGCTCCACGGACGATGCCCTCGCCGGCGGACCGCACCTGGGTGAGCTCGCTGTCGACGGAAGCCTGCGCTTCGACCTGCGTCATGAACCCACCGACCTGCAGGGTTAGCTGTTCACGGGTCTCAGATGGCATATTGCTCCAGGCGTGGTCCGGGATTGCCTGCCGGAGTTTCGCGGCGAACTGCCGCCTGGGAGAGCTGTCTTTGGCTTCGTCCTTGCTGACGACCTTGTCGTTGGTATCCTGGAGGGATTCCTCGAGGCCGTCCTCGACGACGTCTACTTGTGACCCGGGGTCTGCTGGCCCTGCCGCACCGCTGGGAGAGCTGATGCCTGCTGTGACGGCGGCGACGATGATGACGGCGCCGGCGACGCCAGCAACGGCGGTTCCGCTACCCATAGCGCGGGTGTCGTTGGCCGGTAACCCCAGTAGGTTCCGGATTCGTCTCCACATTTCACCCCATGTAATGAACTCCGAGAATATAACGTGTGGAACGCCTCAGAAACCCGGAAGAATTCTGCCGCAGGAAATTGGCTACAATTTCCAAACGATCATTCTGACTTGTAAGATGTTGTACTTGCTGCTTTCGGGGAACGCGTCTGGCGCGTAGAACGTACTGGATTCGCTCACAGTGCGGTCACTATCCGGACCTCTGAGGTGTGTGTCGTCGTTTAACACAGTCGTGTACTGTGCGGAAACAGCATGGGCACCAGGAGTGCCCTGGTAGTACAGCCGCTTCGTTTCTGTGGACCCGTCCTCAGTCTGGTAGATTACTGCAATGTTGTACGCGATATTCTCTTGCTTGAAGATCTTACTCAGCGGCGTCTCGAGCGGATGGTCGGACGGCGGCTTGAAATACCGCTCCGAACTACCAGAATCCACCCAACGGCTTGCTGAGTCGTCCCAATAGAGCGTTGTCTCCTTCAGGCGGCCTGTCGAGTTTGCCACCGCCAAGACGTCCTGGGCGTTCGTCTGAAGCTGGGCTTCCGCCCGATCCGCAGCGACGTCCTGGCTACCCTGAGTCGGCGCGGCGTTGATCGCTAGCACGACCGCCACAATTAGGAGGCCGGCGAACAGCATCGCATCCAGCGTGTAGTAGAGACCACGGTTGTCGCGCTGGAACTCTGTGTTGGTGAAGAGGAACTGTCTCATGTTACCAGACTTTGACGCTGATGTGGTACCACTCTGCGGCACCGTCGTCGTTCGCATCCAGACCGACTTGTCGGTGATAGCCGTGGACGGTGCTCCGGTCTTCCGGGGGTTTGTCTCCGAGAGCTAACCGAGTGCCGTCGACGGTCTCGATGGAGCCGCTGGTTGTCCGGATGGTGACGTTGATCTGCTTTGCTTCTTCGACAGCGAGAGCTCGGTTGAGGTAGTGCTCAGGTTGGTCTACGCTAGACCACGACGATTCGAACCCGCAGTCTCCCGGTGTCTCCTTGTCGAAGAACGCGGTTGTACACTCTCTGTCCAGAATGGCGTCGTTCGCGTTGTCGACGAGGTAATCGTCGGCGAGACGGTCAGCCGCTCGGTCCGCCACGATTCCGTTGGAGGGGTTCGCACCGACGCTTCCGTAGATGAGTGCAGCTGAGGCGCCGAGGGCGATGACTGCTGCGGTCACGTAGATGATGACCGCGACCATGAAGTCAACCTGTGAGGAGAGCCCCCGGTTGTCCTCACGGAATCCTCGGAGTGAGCTCGTGAACCAGCGTTTGAGGCTCTGTATCTTCATAGTGCTTCGATCACAATCCATGCGAAGAGACCGAGAGTTCCGTTCAGGAGGGCGAATTTGAGGCCGGAACGGATATTGGAGCGCTGCAGGTAGCCAGCGTTCAGCCCAGAGAAGACGCCCTGGATGAGGGCTGCATGGAAGAACATCAGGCTGAGGATTCGCGGGTCGACCGAATCGAAGTTCGGCCACGCCGGGTCCTCCCCGATCATATCGGTCAGCATGTCTATCATCTGGAGTTTCATTCCGCCGAGGATAACGAGGAACACCAGGAACGAGACCTCGACGACAACCACAAGCATCATCATCTTCTTCGCTTGCTCGTCGCGGAGTTCCTGTTGCATCTGTGCGGAATGGGCTGCCGTTTTCAGCACACCGGTGATGTCGCTTGAGATGTCCTGGGCCTTCTCGATGATCTTGATGGTCCGCGCCAGCTGGGGGCGAGCGTACTTGTTGTTCAACTCGACGAGTCCGCGATTGATCGGCGTCCCGGTGTTCACCAACTTCTTGTAGACGGTGCCGAGCTCTTCTGCGAACAGCGAGTCGTTGTCTTTCGCCGTGACTCGCATCGACTCGTGGAAAGGCTGTCCGGCCTGGTTGGTGTTCGCGAGCTTCCGGAGGTCCTTCGCGAGAGTTTTCGTCACGCCTCGCGACCGCCGATTCCCCCACTCGTACATCAGGGTGTACGGAACCAGGATGATGTAGAACGGAACGAAGAAGAACCCAATTGTCTGCTGGAGAGGCCGCTCAGCGAACGCGTACGGGACCGGTGTAATCTGGCCTGTAGCGAGAAGAACCCCGACCGCCATGATGGCCAGTGGGATGCTGATGACGAGTGTGTAGTCGGGTTCGTCGCGGAAGAAGGCGAACGGGTCGCGTAGTATCTCCTCGACGCGATGCTGGGCTTCTGCGCGCCAAATCTGGCCGAACCACGCGCCTTCATCCTTGTACTTCGACGCCGGTCCAACAGCAAGCCGACTAGCCCTGGTGTTTGGGACTTCGCCATTCGTACTAATCAGGCCGTCTCCGGGTTGGTCAGCTTTGATTCCCGCCACGATAGTCGTGTAGACGATGTTCAGGAGGGGTTCTCCGACGTAGACGACACCCGCGAGCAACAGGAGCATCGGGTTGCCTGCCATCGCCATGACGACGAGGAATACGACGGCCATGATAGGCGCCATCAGAATCGCGGTGTACGTCGACCCAAGCGTCTCGAGCATCCCGAGCCGGCTCTCGTGATTCCGTTTCCGTTGACGGCGCTGCCGGTCCGTCTCCTGCTCCAGATATTCATGGAAACTCCCGCCAGAGTTCAGAACACCCAGCATGTCGATCAGGGACCGCTCTAATTCCTTACTGGGTGTGTCACGAGCAACGGTGTGAATGGCGGTCTCGTAGTCCTCGTGGAAGAGTTCTGCCTCTCGGACAATTCGCTGGAACTCCACCGCGAATTCTCCGAAGGCGTCGTCGGCAGACGCCATTTTCTGGAAGACGGTCAGCTGGTCAGCACCTCCCTCAGAGAGCGAGTACATCATCGCGACTGCATCGGGGAACACCAGCCGGATTTCACGCGCTCGGGATTTCGCTCGATGATACGGGATTGCGACAGCGACGGCGCCGGCAATCACCATTCCGATAAGGCCCCCGAAGAGCCCGGTTAGAACCAGTAATGCCGGCACCTTCAGGACGGACAGGACGGTGATGACGGCCTCTGGAAGTACGCGGATGACGTCCTGGACCGGTGCAGGGAACCACCGATACTTGAACGTCACAATCTCGATAGCGCCGGTGCTGATTGCCGAGTAGACGAGCGACACCAGGATGATCCCAATGATGCTACCGAGGATGGTGCCGACGGCCAGAGATCCACTGAGGTACGTCGACGTCGACCTGTCCATGTTGGCCTCTCGGAGTTTCTGGTCTACCCAGGTGATGAGGCCGGACCGATTGACAGACACGAAGTGGAACAGCGGATAGAATAGCTCGGCGAGCGACACGAATATCCGCCGGATGATGTTCTTCTCGGTGGTGTCGGCTCGGTCTTCCTCCGGGCTTCGGTGGGGGATCTCGTAGTTCATTCGGCGTCCTCCGGAGTGGTGTCGAAGATCTTGTCTAGGGAATCTTCTTCCTCCGAGTCGTCTTCCCCATCCTGGCTCTCTGCACCTCCAGCTGCGTTCTGAACAACAGGATGGTCGCTAGCCCCGACGACTGGCTGTGGAGCCGAGTCCTCACTTTCCTCTTCCTCCTCTGCATCTTCTCCTTCGTCTTCGTCTTCGTCTTCTGGTACGGGCTCGTCGACGAGAGTGTCGTCGGCATCACCCTGTTCATCACCAGTGGCGGACGCTTCTGATTCAGCCTCAAACTCTTCGGGAACTAGGGACGACTCAGTCTCACTGTCGTCTCCTAGGAGGCTTTCCTCGGCCTCGTTCGGTTCGTCTGTCTCTGAGGTTGGACTGTTCGATTCGCCGTCGTCAGCTGGTGGCTGTCCTTCTACGACGTCGCCGTCGTCTGTAATCGTCCACCCTGCTGCGACGGAGTCTACGTCCGCCGGGTTGTGAGCATCCAGATGGCAGAATGGGCCATCGTCTGCCGTGTCGAACCGGCAGCGAGCATCCTTCTGGGTGATTGCGATGCACTGCTCTGGGGCCTGAGTCTCTTGATCAGACTCCGAGCCACCGTCGTCCGCTGCAGTCTCGGACGAATCCTCGCTAGAGTTTTCACCGTCGGTGTGTTCTTCTGCAGAGACGTCTTCGACTGCGTTGGTGAGCTCAGCTGGCTCTTCGGTCTCCGATAGCGGATGGGGTGTCCGGCTCGACGTCGTCGACGAACTTGCCTCGCCACCTGCCTCTGCCTCCGCCCCGGCCTCTTCAGCGGCGCCGGTGTCCGCACCCCCTTCATCGTGCTGCGGCGAGCCGTTGCCGGCGTCAGGTACCGGGCCGTCTGCCGGACTACTGTTCTCGTCGTCGCGAGCCTCCTCAGGCGGGTGGCTCATGGCGTCGACGGGATGCTCGGTAGTTTCTCCTTCGTTTTCGTCCTCCCCCATCAACGCCTGCTCGAGGTCTGTAATGCCGTCCTCTGTCGTGGGGTCTTCCAGGGCAGCGGGTTCCTCCTCGTCAAGCATCGCGAAGGAGCTGCTGAGGTCGTAGTCCTCGTTCGCCTCCAGGAGCTCCTGGGAATTCTCGATGACAGTTTCTGCACTGCGGAGCGTGTCCGGATCTGGGTCCGGCCGCGGAACGAGGGCTTCCCGGTCCTCGTCGACGTCGATATCTAGGGTGTTGATATTCTGGAGGTTTTCCAGATAGTCGTCGAGCGTGTTGTCTGCAATCAGGTTCAGAATCGCTTCCGGGTCCCGCATGAACCCCTGGATGGTCCCGGTGACTTCGCCGTAGGTGTTGAATTCGTGTTTGACGAGTTCAGCGAGGACCACCCGGCGCTTCTGTAACTCTTCCTCGAGGCGTTCCTGGGTCCAGCCGTATTGGACTCGGATATCCTCGAGAACGTTACTTTCGCCGGTCTGCGTGAACGTGTCCGTTGACGGGTCCCACTTGAAGAGGGTGTCTCGTTCGACGACGTCGGAGTGGTGGTCGTAGTCCAGGATTTCACAGATCTGGGGGGACCGGCGGACTGTCTTCCCGTCAGCTCGTGTCTGCTCGAGCATGACGATGCCGTCGATCATGTCCATGAAGGACCGGGGGACGCCGATTTCTTCGGAGGAGAACCGCTTGATGAGTTGTTCTGGGTCGTCAGCGTGGAACGTCGTATAGCTGGTGTGGCCGGACCCCATCGCCTGGAAGAGTGCGTTCCCTTCCTCGCCCCGGACCTCCCCCATGATGATGTACTTCGGCCGCATCCGCAGGGCGTGTTTCACAAGGTCGAATTCCTCGATTTTGTTATCGCCGCCCTGAGTGACAGCAGGGCGTGTGATGCTGGCGACCCAGTTCTTCTGAGGGAGCTCGAGTTCGGCGGTGTCCTCGATGGTGACGAATTTCTCTGAGGCGGGTGCGAAGAGGTTGACGGCGTTCAGGGTCGTTGTTTTGCCGGACCCGGTTCCGCCGGCGAAGATCAGTGACCGACCATGTTCGATGGCGAGCCAGAGGTACGCCATCTGGTCGATATCGAACGTCCCCCAGTTGATGAGGTCGACCGGCGTGAACGGGATATCCAGGAACTGCCGAATGGTGAAGTTACTCCCTTTCGTGGAGATTTCGTCTGCCAGGGTGAGCTTCGCACGGGAGCCGTCCCGGAGGGTAGCGTCGACTTCCGGCTGCCGGCGAGAGATCCCGTGGCCGTTCATGTTCGCGAGCGTCGTCACGAACCGCTGGAGTTCCTCCTGGTCGAACTGGATGTTCGCGACCCGCAGCTGGTCGTACTCTTGGTGGTCGATAAACAGCTCCTCGCCAGGTCCGTTGCAGGAGATGTCCTCGATGGCGACGTCGTTCTTCAGTGGGTCGATCCGCTGGTAGCCAACGAAGTCCCGGACCAGATAATAGACCATCTTCTCGATCTGCCGGGGGGTCAGTGTGGTTTTCTCCCCGTCGTCGTCGAAGAAGACTGGAGCTGAACGAACGGAGGTCTCGGATTCCTTTCCATCCTGTTCGTCTTCCCCGTCGGTCGTGCGTTCCTGGCGTCGTTTTTCTGCCTGCTTTTCGAGGAAGGAGGCTGCCCGGTATTTCGCCTTGTCAATCCACGAGATTTCGTCTTCCTCGAGGTCTTGGTGGCGGATGAGGTCCCAGCGACGGAGGAGTTCTCGTGTCTGGGTTTGGATGAGGTCGATCCGGTCCTCGATTGGCGTTTCCATGGAGACCGCGTCGAAGTCGATTTCGACGCGGATCTTTTCGTCCAGTAGTTCTCGGAGGCGCTGTTCTTTTTCCGAGAGGGTTGGCTCGATGGCGTAGTAGACGTATTCGTTCTCGAGGCGGGAGTGGTAGATGACGGCGAAGGAGTATGGCTTGTTCAGCCAGTAGCGGTTTACTTCATCGAGGTAGGGTTTCTCGTCGTCTGGGACTGTTTCCTCCAGGTCGTCTGGGCTGACGAGTGTTTGCCCGGATTCGTCACTGTAGAACTCCTGAGGGTCGAAATCACTGGGGCGGTCTAACGAGGTGTTAGGGGTCGGTGTAGCCATTGGTAGTAATATCCAGTTTGCTAAGGAGTCGGTTTGTTTGTAGTCTCCTTAAACGTTTGGCTATTCCAGTAATCGGCCTTCACGAACTCTACATACCGGCTTCACGCTATCGCTGTGGAGGAAAAACCTTCCCCTCAGAACACCAAAATGGATAGTGTAAAGAACTCCAGGGCTGGTGGCCTACCGGTATAGCAGTAGTTGCTAGCGCGGTTTCTTTATTCAGAACAGGTGCTGAAATGAGGTGGCTGAATCAGTAAGTGGGAATGCGTATAGGCCAAGTCAGTAGTTCAGCATCTCACCTGTGACTGGTTTATCTTCTTTACATATCAGAAAGGCTTGTATATGTCTCGCTTAATTTTTGAGACGATGGCAAACCCTCCCTCAAACCGGTGCGGATACATGTGGCCACCGGACCACGAAGTTGGTAATTACCCGGACAATCAGAGTTGTTGTTGGCGACCAGCACTGTCTGATGCCGACCGCTGTGCATGGCATTCTGACCCGAATAAAACCGATAAAAAGACGATTGCAACACTACAGGAATCCCGCCCTGACCCCGCAATCAGGGATCAAACCAATCCGGGTGCTGAATTACTGGGTGGGGCTGTGCTGGCTGGGTGTGAAATTAGGGATTCTATTTCGCTTTTCCGTGTTTTGTTTCAGGGGGCCGACCTCTCCGGTGCCTACCTCACCGACGCCGACCTCCAAGAAACCGATCTCAGCGACGCCAACCTCACCGACGCCCACCTCGTATTTGCTGACCTCACAAACGCCGACCTCATCGGTGCCGACCTCTCCGGCGCCTACCTCTACAACTCCGACCTCATCGGTGCCGACCTCATCGGTGTCGACCTCTCCGGCGCCTACCTCACCGACGCTGACCTCACAAACGCCGACCTCTCCGGTGCCGACCTCTCCGGCGCCACCCTCCCACGTACCGACCTTAGCGACGCCGATCTCCGAGGAGCCGACCTCACCGAAGCCACCCTCTACAAAGCTGACCTCCGAGGAGCAGACCTCACCGATGCCGACCTCGCCGACGCCGATCTCACCGACGCCGATCTCACCGACGCCGACCTCACCGACGCCGACCTCACCAATGCCTCCCTATCTAATACTGCCGCCAGCGCGAATCTGGAACGGGCGAACCTCACCCGGACGGACTTATTCGATGCACATCTTCGTGGGGCCGAGTTCTATGCTGCTGTGACGACGGACACACAGATCAATGAGGGCACTGAGTTTGGTGATCACTACGTTTCGGATCAGGGTACCATATCACACGCAGAGAGCCAGCAGGCCCGTTGGTGTGCGCGAACAGTCGAACAGGTAGCCGAGGACAATGCACTCCCTGACACTGCACGAGAAGCTTTTCTCACTCGCAAGCGGCTCAAGCGGAGGGAGGCACGGGATGAAGGTAAGCGGGGAACATGGATTCATCTTACTGTGTCGGAGTTGCTGATGGGCTACGGTGAGAGTTTCAAGCGAGTCCTGATCTCCGCAGTCGTTGTGATTGGAACAGCAACTCTTCTGTACCCGTGGCTGGGTGTGAGACCTACTGGGGAAGACAGCGCGAAACTGACATATCCAGCACTGACGCCAGACGCACCGATACAGTTTGCAACTGAACTCGTCGATACATTGCTCACCGCCGGTTACTTTAGTGTATTGACGTTTACCACGCTGGGGTTTGGAGACTTGCGTCCGGTTGGGTTTGGACGGGTCATAGCGACTGCCGAAGCCGGGTTTGGTGTGACATTGTTCGCCCTATTCGTGTTTGTCTTGGGCCGTCGAGCGACACGATAAGTTCTGGCGTGCCAATTTTCTTTTCACCTGCTTCGCTCCTTACCGGTTCCCGATTTCAGGAACTGCACGCTCGACAGTTGTTCGACATATCTGGTGTACTGTCCGGGCGTTTCACCTCACCCACTGAATAAAGAAACCGTATTGGCAACTACTGCTAGGAAGACCACTGAACGAACTAACACACGAAATGGAGGGAGAACGGATGAGAAAACCTGAGCGTCAGAAATCACCGACAGTGGCGTCCGTGAACTTCTTCTCTTGCTCGAGGACGTAGACGCCCCGTTTCGTAATCGTATAGCTGTTAGTTCGCTCGTCCACTTTCCGTTTATCCAGAAGCCCCTTGTTATTGAGCTCGTCAAGATTCGGATAGAGACGACCGTGATTGATGTCTTCCCGGTAGAGCTCGTCCAACGCCTTCTTGACCTCCAGTCCGATAGGTTCTTCCTCGACGTAGAGGACTTTCAGCAAGTCACGCTGGAATCCAGTGAGGTCTTTCGGAGGGTCAAATTGGCTGTAATCCAGGGTTAGCGATTCTCCCCTACTATCAGATTCCTCTGCTAGTTCCTTTCCGTCTTGGTCACTCATGCTCGGGTATATCACAAGCGCCCAATTAAAACCATAGGTCCCGGAAAGACGATTCCGGTTATATCATCGGTGTAACCAGGGATTTCAGGGGTTTCGGAGAATCAAAATACGACCGGCTGATGACAGGTATCAGGTGAGCGAAGGCAGTGAATTCTATAACCAGAACACCAGATACCCTGGTCCGGTCCGCTCAGAGAAGGGAATCCAGGCCGTTGTACTGATTCCGAACCGTGACGATACTTACGTCCGCCTCCTCGGCCAGCTCCTTCTGCGTAATCTCAGCATCATGCTCGCAGGCCGCAACGTAGATCGCCCCAGCTGCCAGCCCCGTTGGCGAGTTCCCCGAGATGTAGTTCTCTTCCTCAGCGATATCGAGGACGTCCCGGGCTCGCTGCTCGACGTCAGTAGAACCGTTGACGCTGTTCGTCAGCGGCACGATGTAGTCATGCGGATTCGCTGGGGGCACGCCCAGTTCGAGCTCCCGAAGGAGGTACTTGTAGGCGCTCCAGACACGGTCTCCGTCGACACGACTGGCCATCTTCAGTTCATCCAGGGTCTTTGGCAGGCCAGCCATCCGGATGCCGACGTAGAGAGCTGCCGAAGCGACACCCTCGATGGACCGTCCGTGGAGTAGCTCCTGGTCGTGTGCGCGGCGGAAGGTGACCGCGGCGGTTTCCTGGGCAGATTCGGTCACACCCAGTGCAGCCCCCATACGTTTGATCTCTCCAATCGCATGGCGAAGGGCTCGGTCCTTGGAGTCGTTTTTCGCGTGCCGGTTGCGCTTCCGAAGCCGGTACATCTTCTGCCGGCTCTGACTCGACAGCTGGTTCCCCTGGCCGTCAGTGTTGCTCCCGATCTTCGTGGAGAGCCCGCGGTCGTGGCGGAGTTCAGTACGCGGTCCGCCCGTCCGCTTTCGGTTCTGGGACGGATCATTGGTGTACGAGCGCCACTCTGGGACGTGGTCGATTTCGTCTTCGTCGACGACTAGGCCGCAATCAGGACATGACGTCTCACCACGAGAATCATCGTCTCGGAGACGAGAGTTACACTCGGGACAGGTTCGCTGCTCCGCTCCGTTGGGTTGCTGGCTGGTTGTCTGGGCCGCAGTGTCGGCTGTTCGGACCCGCGCGGTCATGGTGGGTGCTTCGCTCATCTGTAACTGCCTCCACCAATTTGAAATGCACCGCTTGGTAATAAAACTAAGTATCGGTCCGGCTCACGCTACACAAGCGGTATCTGTCGACTTCGACACCATCGCCAGAAAAAATCGGTGCTCTACCAGAACGGGGACGACAGTCAGCTGCTCGCGCGGAAGAGCTCGGAACCCTGAGGGCCGACAGTCGCAATCGAAAACCCATCTGCTGCGTCGAAGTTCCCGGGCTTGGACGTCGACATGGCAGCACTGTCACCGTCGACGTACAAGTAGAATGATTCGCCGGCCTCAACTGTAGAGTCGACAGAGAGCTCCGACTGACCGGTAGCTTGGAAGTACGCGTAGATGGTCGACCCCTCAGGAATCGGTTCCTCCTTCGGAGTGATCTTCACGACCCCGTCGTCAGTCAGATTCGCGTCCACGGAAACAGATTTTTCCTCAGCATCTGCGGTCCAGCCGGGTTTGGTAATGTCCAGTGACTCAGCGGACTCCGTGGTCGACGAAACTTCGAGGCGGCCTGTGCTCTCCCCTTCTTCCGGACTGAAATTCAGGGAGAACTCCATGTTGGTGACCCGGCCAGACGGTTCGACAGTCATCGAGCCAGTGAGGTTACTGACGGACGACGCTTTCAGGTCGCTTTTGAGCTGGTCGCGATCACTGAACCCAGCAACCTCGAGTTTGATGACGGTGTCACCGTTCTCAGTATCAGCCTCCACTGGTTCAACGTCGAGTGCCTGGAAGTAGTTCTTGTAGAGGTACGAGCCGGACAGCTCCGACGGCCGGGGACTTCGGTCGGCAATCGTGTAGGAGGCTCCGCTCTCCCCCATGGCTCGCGTGTAGAACGACCCGTTGCCGTAGAACCGGGACTGAGACGGTTCACCGTTCCGGGTCCCCGTCGACTTCAGACGTCCGTTCTCAGTATCGCCACGGATCTTGTGGGTCTGCTGGAACTTGGTTGGGTTCTCCGTATTCACACCGGAGATGATTGCAAACTCGACTGTCGATTTGTAGATAGAGTCCTGGAGCGATTTCTGATGTGCTTCCAGGAGTTCACCTTCGGCGACGGAGTCTTGGGAGACGCCGGCGGGGAGTTCTACTGATGACAGGCCGTTCGACTGCGTCGTTTGTTGAGCTTCGGTTGTGGTCGCGGGCTCAGTCTGTTCGTCGACGGTGGTGGTTGCGGTGTTGCCTCCGGAGCCGCCCATGCACCCTGCAATGGTGACGAGTGCGACTACTCCGATGGTAAGTAGGACTTTGGTTCGCACCATGGGGAGTTCTTTCTAATCCTCTGAACTTAAACATACTGAAGCCACGCCTTCTGGCGGTTTACGATATATTGACACGCTACACGAATATACCTACAAGTCCAAAAACGGCAAACTAGGGCTTATGACGGCATTTCTCCCGCTTTTTCACCATTGACGCCCGCCGACTCGAGCGCGTTGCGAAGTTCTTCGTCGGAGATAGACCCATCCGGACCGTCTACTTCGGGGTCTGAAGTGCTTTGCTTGCCGATATCTTTCGATTCCACAAACTCACGGACAGTCTCCGGGGATGGAGGGTCTGTGTGGTATCGAGCGAGCCGCCCCGTAATCCTGGAAACGTCAGTAATGCCATTTTCAAGCGCTGATTCAACGGTCTTCTCGATATCGTCGTGGATGGGGAACGATTGCATCGTACTGCCTCCACTAGGACACGATGCACTCCGTTATAATAAAAATGAGTTTCAAAGGATTGGAATTTGATAGCGGCTCCAAAAGATGTTAGGAACGACGGGTAGGGAGCTTATAGCACATGATTTAGACGACAACCGAATACAGACGAAGAATTAATTACAGTACTGTGAAAATATGGGGGCGATGGTGAGAGGACGGAACAGTTCCGAAGCAGCCCAGGACTGCCCCGAGTGTGGTGGTACGGCAAGCCACCAGAACGGGGAGCTGGTCTGTTCACAGTGCGGACTCGTCCTCGAGGAGCAATTCTCGAACACACGCCGGTCCCCATCGAATACTGGCTCAAGCCCTAATACTCCGGAATACCTCACTCGCGGACTTACGACCGAAATCGCTGAGGACCACTCAGAGACCTTCCTGACGAAGCCCGAAGATCGACGAACGCGGAGGCTTCGAACATGGCAGCATCGAATACGGCGAAATAGCTCACAAGAGCGCAATCTCGAAACAGCTCTCAACGAGATTCATCGGATCGCCTCGGCCCTCGGCGTCCCAGATGTTACACGAAAGACTGCGTGTGTCCTCTATCGACGTGCGCTCGAGGAGAATCTCATTATCGGCTATTCAATCGAAACCATTGCGACCGCCTCCCTCCATATCGCATGCCGGAAAGCCCAAATCCCACAGAGCCTCAGTGATTTTGAGACCGTCGCGAAAGTCCCTAAGAAGAAGATCGGTCGCGGACTTCGACACCTCAAGAAGGAGTTAGAGCTCGAGATCCCGCCCGCTGACGCATCTTCATATATTCCTCGTTACTGCTCTGACCTGGACGTCGACGTCGACGTCGATGTTGAACGGCGGGCTCGGGAGCTTCTAGACTCGTTAGATGGGGCTCCGACAGTGTCTGGGGTTTCTCCGCCCGCGCTTGCCGGCGCCGTGATCTATCTGGCTGCCCAGGACTGTGGTGTGGAGGTTCGCCAGGATGAGATTGCCACTGTAGCTGGCGTGTCGACGAACACGATTAGTCGCCGGTCCCAGCAGCTCCGTCAGGAAAATGCGGTTCCAGTCTCGTAACGGCCGACGTCGATCCGACGAGTAGTCAGCCGATTCTCGAATGTGGAGCGCTTCTGCTGGCCGAACAGAGTTTAACGGAAGGGAGAGATGGGGTGAGGGGTTCCCCAAGTTTCTGGTGTTCTGAGGGGTTCGCCAACCCCTGAGCACCGGGGAGCTACATCCATTTGCGCCCACCGAGGGGGAGACGGGCGCATTTCACCTTAGAGGACCGAGGATTAAAAATGTTCTCGATTGCCCATAGTCCACCCTCGAGGGAGTGCTTGGTCTGGCGTGAGGTATAAATACGACGGGTGCAGAAATTTGAGTTGGCCCCTGAGGGACGAGTCTTTGACTCGCTCATCGTGTACTGCCTCCATTAGTTCACGACCCCTCTGGGGGCCGTTCCTCATACTGCTGAACAGCTCCGGCTACCACCAGCTGGGCTCTGTTCGCTTACAAATCGACGTCCGACAACGTCTCAGTCTGCTCAATATGGGTCCAGAGAACGGATTTCTCTTTAATCGGAGTGGCTGCAGGAAGCCACGGTTCGCGACCGAGGCGCTCTGCGATCAGGGCTGTGATAGCTGCCACCGCCATCCGTGTGACGGGTCGTTCACCGAGTTCTGGGTGGTCGTCAACGAAGTCGTAGAGCTGGTGGTACAATTCTTTCTCGATATTGACGGTCGACTCCTGGACGTTCCCACTCGATGCAGCGAGAATCTCCTGATTTGAGGCTCCCGTCATCTCAACTGCGTCCGGATTCGCGAGGAACGTGGATAGACCCAATCGGATGAGCTGGGCTTTCGACATCTTTGGACCGACCGAGTGCGAGATATCGTCGTTGATCGAGCTGATGACGTCCTCCATCATCTCTACGACCTCCGGAGGGAAGGAAACGGGGATAAGAACGCCGTCCTCTTCCGAGAGCACTTCTCGGAACAGCACTTGCTCGAAGTCCCCAAGGACCCGTTCTTCGCCGAGAGACGTGGGAAGAATGGTTTCCGGAATAAAGAGGAGTTTGGCGTCCAGTCCAGCGTAGTGACGGGAGAGAGGAATTCTTCCGTTCGACCGGGCGACGCGAACTTGGAGATGCGCGTGGGTGTCGACAGTCCCGATAGTCTCGAGGACCTTCAGTAGCCCAATAAGCGCTTGCTCTTCGCTTGTCTCGGCGCTGGCGCTAGCCTCCTTGAATATCGAGGGGAGTCGGTTCGCGAGCTCCTGGAGTGTCTCTGAGGTCCGGTGGCGCGCAACTCCCCCGGTGGAGTCGTCCAGGATGACGAGTGCGAGCCCCTTCTCGTCGTAGTTCTGCGTTGACGCCCACAGGAATCCGTCTTCGGTGATGGTCGTGTCTCGAGTATCCACCTCGGGGATCTCTCCAACCGTGTCGACGAGTGTTGCGATGGTCCGCCTGTAATCTCGTCGGGAGGGACTTACTGACTGTTGGAGGCTGTCGAAGAGTTCGGGAGTAAGGATGTCTCTAGGACTGACCGGAAAGTGCTCGTGGAGGAGCTGCGTGACCTCTTCTCTGGTGGCCCGGTTCCCAGGGTCAGCGAATGCGTTCTCCATCTCGCCGTCTTCGGTTTCGATGAAGAGTCGCCCGGCCCGCATTTCCCAGTTGAGTGGAGACGCATAGGCAAGATCGTCGCGAATGTAGGCTCTTTCAGTCATGTTGTAGAGATTTGGTGGCGTTCACGACGGAGACTGAGGTGTCGATAGTAGCCCTGCACACGCACTGATGTGCATTCACCAATCTCTAATCTACTTCTTGTATTAAAAGCCCGGGGTGGTGATCACCCGACCCCCTCAGCGCTGGAAGACCGCTAGTCCTGGTCGGAGGATTCCGCTGGAATAGGAGAGTCCATGGACTCGCTCTGATCCACCTGGACTCGGTCGCCCGAACTGGAATCTACATTCAGTGACTCGTCCTCGACGGCGTTCTCAACAGCGCGGATGCTGGCGTTGATACCGCCACGGGAGACCTCTCGGATTGCCTTCCAGTTCGACCGCGAGTACGTTCCCCGTTCCTCAACGGTCACGTAATCGACTGCCTGGACGAGAGAGACGTCTGGGAGCTCCATTAGTTCCGCCACCCGTTTCGCAAACGGTTTTTCGTCCCCCGGAAGGTGGGCCGATTCGAACTCGCCTGCCTCTGAGTCGTACATCGCGATGATCTGGACTGACCCGGTTTCCCGCAGTTCTGCACGAACTTGGGGAGGTAGAGAATCAAGAGCCGATGGAGGAACGGGATAGCTAGACCCGTCCGTATCAAGAATGTCGAACGCGCTCAGATTAGCGTATTCGACCGGCGAGAACTTCATCATGATGCCAGTCTGGCTTGACGGTTGGGCTCGAGATTCAGCGAGCTGTTCGGCGAGATCAGGGTTTGCTGCTGCGTTGACTTCGGTTACCTCGTAGAGTGTCACGCAGCTGCGGTTTGAGGGGTCAGTTCGGGGCATCGGAATCCTTGCCAGATTGAGGTAATATCACCGGGAAACTTAATATTTCGCCTAACAGGCTCTTTCTGGCGATAATACGGGGGCGTTCAGAACCCCCAGAAAACCTAATAGTCGTCTCTGTCAGGCGGTTATGTCCGCCGCTCCCCACTCACTCCATGAGCGTCTCGCAAGACTGGTTTGTAGGTCTGCCACTCCTCTTCTGAAGCAGGCTGGCCCTTGTGGCGACGGTCGAACCCGACTGGTACAACCCCCGTAGTGGGTTCTAACTCGCCTTCCGTCGTCGGTTTCGCTCGAACGGTGTCGGAGAGTAGCTGCCCACTCGCGGAGAGATACGTCAATTTCGCTGCGGGGAAGGTCGGCGGATTAGCGAACGGGTCACGCAGGACGCCAAGCTCGACCTCTACGAGGTAAAACCGCACACGGCCGGCGCCCTCACTCCCCCCGATTCCGTACTTGTTCTGGAGCGCCTCGACTGCTTCCTCAGTGGGGATCTTCGTGCTCTGCTGGTACGCCGTAAACTCCGGCTCCATCAGCTTGGAGACGGCTTTGGCGATACTCATTGGGTCACCTCTGGCTTCGTTGCACTACAAGTTCGAACTGGGGTTTCGCGCATGCTGGAACACACCTTCGACACTCTATAGTTGGGCTCACACCGACTTAATATTATCGACCATCGTAATCTGTTAGAGCTAATTCACGGCTTATAGAGGGGCTGAGAAGGGACTTTAGAAAACCTCAATTTGGTGGAATTGAACAGCTCAACACGTTCTGATTTTCACTCGGAGGGCCAGAAGAGCGGAGCGACGCCGACCGGCGAGCGGAGCGGGCGGCAGCGACCCCTTGCGGGTCGACCCGCCAGCTGGCCCGCACTGGGGGACGACCGGCGGGAGGACCCCCTCTTGACTTGCGGTGCGGTCCCGGGGCGGTTAGAAGATGGAGTCGGTGGCGGTCAGTCTACTGGAGCGGCGACTTTTCGTGATGTTTCGCCCGGCTTTGGATAGTATCTGCATGGAACGGGTTGATCACTCCAGTCTCAAGGTACCGCTGGAATGCCTCGTCCGCTGTCTCCTCGTCGATTGGGTCCTCCTTGCCCGGTGGAATTCCAGTCTTCGCGATATCCAGGAGGTCAGCGAACGTGGCGGACTGATCCAGGCTGGTCATGAGTTGGCGTTACTAATTCATTAGTTGCTCCGCGATATATAAACTTCAGTACGCGCTAACCCAATCGTCCCAAGAGACGGTCATGAGAAGGGTTTGCCACCCACTCAATTTGCCTGCCTGCAAGCTCTAACGCATCCCCCAGCGGACGAGTTACTGTCACTCGCGGCTGACCACTCTCCGGACCAGCCATTTGGAGACGGAACTGGTCTAGGCCGTCGACGTCCGGATCTCCCGTAGAAAGGAGGAACAATGAGACGCCTCGGAGGCAGTCAAACCACACGCGAATCAGGTCGCTTTTCGAGAACCCCACAGCCTGAACCTTTCTCGTGGGGAGTGTCGCTGAGTACGTTCCGGAGCTGCGGCGGGTGACTGATGTGGCGGTCGCGTTTTCGAACGCTCCGAGGTATCCAGGGTTCAATAGCGGTTCTCGGTTCAGCTCTGCTCGGAGTGGCGTCGACGACCCATCCCAGGCCACAGTGACGTCCTCGAGTCGAAGAACGGCGCAGAATCGACGAGGTGGACGAAGAACGGCCTGCCGATTCCGCGGCCCCTGCATCTTCACAGAAACCACGTTCGCGCCCTGATATCCGGGATTCATCTCCAACTCCAGGACTAAGCTGCCCTCCGTACAGCGAGGGATGATTGCGACCCGGTCCTGGTTGCTGATTCCAGCACGTTCGACGGTCTCCCGGGGGATGGTTGTCGCGTATTCGCCGGCCTTCGACTTCCTGAAGACCGATGTAGGGTAGTCCTCGTTCATTGCAGCACCTGTGGCGTCAGTAACCGATTGTCACAGAGGAGTTTCCTATAACTTGCCCAATGACTCAACCCGCCTCCAGAAGTCCACTTTACCAAATTGAGGAGTCAAAAACACGTAGACAGTACGGGGGTAAGTATGCTTCCCTTCACACCACAAGGACTACGGAGGGTGAAAGTGTACGGCAGCGATATGATTCCACGGGGGCGGATTCGCCGTGTCTACTGACTCTACACACGACTCCCCAGCGTGGGAGGAGATCTTCGGCCACCCCGAACCGTACAAGCACCAGCGGAAAGCAATCTCCGAAGCACTCGACGTCGTAACCGAGAACGGCTTCTACGCGATGGAAGCAGGGTGCGGAACCGGGAAAACAATGACCTCGTTGACCGTTGCCGGCGAGTCAATTCGTGACAACAGTACTGGCCACACGACTGCGTTCTGCCTCACTTCGGTCCTCCAGCAGCTGCGTCAGTTCGTCCAGGATGCTCGCCAGATCAATCGGAATCTTCCCGACGACGTCGCCCCACTGAACACGCTCGTTCTTCTCGGCAAATCGAATATCTGTCCGTATACTCTGGCTGGGGAGAACGATTTCGACGAGGCAAACACCAATTCAAAGTGCAATACGCTCCGCCGTAACACGTCGAAGGCCGGGCGGAACGAGTCCTTCCATAGCGTCAAACGGTCCGCTCTCCTCGAGGCTGAACAGCAGACGCTCGACGGCTCCTCGCAGAATATGACCGTCGAAGGCGCTGAAGCGCCCTACACTGCGGATCTCCCTGTCGAATATGGCCGGGAAACGTGTCCGTTCTACGCTGCAGCTCGCGACACCGAGAACCACGTTCCCTTCGACTTCTCCGACGCGGAGGCGAACGTCATCGACGAGAAAGAGCTGGTCCGGCTCTCTGTCGAACACGGGGTCTGCCCTCACACTGCGATGTCCAGGCTCATGGACGACGCCGACGTCGTCGTCGGGAATTACTATCATGCTTTCGACTATAATACGAGGCAGCTTACGCAGTCCATTATCGAGCCGTCTACACTCCTAATATGTGATGAATCGCACATGCTTGAGCCGCGTGTTCGTGACGTGCTCAGCCAGGAGGCTTCTCTGTATGACCTGGAGCAAGCTGCTCGGGAACTATTGAAGGTCGCCGTCGCGACCGGCCACGGAACCGAACACTCGGACATATACGTCGGAGACCGCCCTGATGACAATCTCGTCCACTCCGAGCTCGCGAAATATGGGGTGGCACCCAGTGAGCTAGTCCCCGTCGTCGAACTCCTCCAGTGGGTAGCCGACACTGTCGAGGCTCACGCAGAGAGCTTTCTGGACCGAGAGTTCCCAAATTGGGAAGCTCGAGGAGATAACATGCCGTCCCGACTCGAAGCGCCACTCCGAGAACCTGACGTGGCTGAACAGGATGACCTCACGGCGGAACTAGCGGATACTGGGCTGGCAGAGGTCTTTCAGCAGCCTCTCGGCCAGATGGTGACTGCAGTCACGAACGTACTGAACAAGAGCGATGTCGACGACCTTCCCGGCGAGCTTGCTCTCCCAGAAGTGGTCCGTCTGCTCACCCAGTGGCGGAAACGCGACCACGAGCAGCACTTCCGAGAAGTAACCCTCGACCGGCGCTGGGAACACCGCAACGAGGGCCTACGGAAGCACTGGCGGGTTTCGCTAGAGCTGCGGAACTGCCTTCCGGGTGGTCTGATTGCGTCCCAACTGGCGGACTTCGGCGGTGGAATCCTGATGAGCGCGACCCTGAAACCCTTCAATGTGTATAAAGACGTGGTGGGCTTGGACTACCTCGATCACCAGCACGACCGCCCCGTGGAGACGGCTGAGCTGGTCAAGAAGTTCCCCGAGGAGAACCAGGCCTCGTTCATCGTCGACGCGCCAAAGTTCACCTCCAGGAAACGAGGGCCAACAGACGAGTGGAACGACGTCCGAAAACAGTACGCCCGGACCATCCTGTCCGTCGCTAGAACACCCGGCAATATTTTGGTGTGCATGCCGTCGTATGCGGAGGCAGAGTGGGCGGGTGAAATTCTCCGTGAGACGAATCAGTTCGAGAAGGGCGTGCTGATCGACGAGAGCTCGAGTAACGATGAGACGGAGGAGCTGAAGGAGGAGTTCTTCAAGGGCGATGGGAAGATCTTGGTGACGTCGATCCGGGGGACGCTCACTGAGGGTGTCGACTACCGCGGAGACCGCCTTCACGGAGTGGTCGTGGTCGGTGTTCCGATTCCGAACACGGGGTCGCCTCGAGTTCGCGCGCTCCAGCACGCTTACGAACTGGAGTACGGCAGTCTCGGGTTCCCGTACTCGATGTTTGTCCCGGCAGTCCGGAAGGCACGGCAGGCGCTCGGTCGTGTGATTCGCGGCGAGGATGACGTCGGCGTCCGGGTCCTGGTCGACGAACGCTACGCATCGTCGGGTCAGGGAGCTGTCCGGCAGTACCTCAGCGACCACGAACAGCAGCGCTACGACGTGACAGACCCGGCGTCACTCCAGGGAAAAATCGAGGCGTTCTGGCAAAACCAGAACGCGTTCTGACGGCGTTCTCCGTTACAGGTCGCGCGGCTGCACCGTCTTTCGGTCATTTTCCGAGGCGCGTTCGGCTGCGTCCTCGAGGAGTTCGTCGACCTCCTCGTCGAGCGCCTCATAGAAGTCGGAAGAGACGTTTTTGTCTGCGAGCGCGTCTTTAACGGCCGCCTTCACGATTTTGTTCGCCATGCACTCCTCATTCTGGCCAGGGAGTATATAAATCTCCGGGGCGGCCACCGCTGCCTCGCAGGGTCAGCGGACTCAAGATGGTAAGAACCCCGCCGGGTCATCGGTCCGCGTTACCGTTGGGACTGGAGTTCGTCTTTGAGGGACGTCCGGTGGCAGATCTTCTGCTCGGTGTTCTCGTAGCACACCAGCCAGACATCTCGCTCCTGAAGGACGTCCAGTAGGTCGTGCATGGCGTTCTGTGCGGCTGGAGTCTCGAGATGGTCCAGATATCTGTCTTCGAAACGGAGCTCTCTGCAGGCCTCGTTGTGGCCTACATCATCGGCCACTTCCTTCACCTCGTCCAGGAGATCGGTGGGAGGTGCAAGCGCTGGCTGGTTCTTGTCGACGACAGAAGAGAACCCGTACATCGGTTTCCGAACTACACCCAAGACGAGCGCCTCTGGATCTGGCTCGACGTGGTCATGCTGTAGGGCAGCAAGATAGGTATCCCGCAACATCCCATTCTCTCGAGCTTCAGACAAGGTCACTACCCCCATCACTCATGATACGGACTGTTCCGATGGACAGGACGACACCCAGCTGCAATAGTAGAATCCAGTATACTACGCGAATACCCTGTTGGAACCCTGGTGCTGAGGCTCTATCCCTCCAAAATGGAAAGGTGAGCGCCAGACCAATAATTGAGGGGACGACTGCGAGGATGTACGCAACGAGCTTTCCCGCGTGGAAGCACCGCTGCGATTGGTCCTGGCCGTTATCAGTCATCGTACCACCTAATCCGGGCCTTTGAGAAGAGGTTCGCCACCGCCAGAAACGGCAGCGGAAGCAGCAGGAACACGCCAAGACTACGCGGCGTTAGCTCCGGAGACGTTTGAATAACCCATGCCGCCGGTGCGATCAGCCCTAAAATGAGGGAAGCTATCGACGCTACGAGTAGGACGACGGATTCTGCAAAATTGCTGGAGTGGGCGTTGGGCTGTGGGGACTCTGTGTCAGTCATTGGTCTCGCCCCGAATGACGCGGGTTGCTTCATGAGTCGACCAAACGTTTTCCTGATTAGCTTTCGATTCATCCATCACGACCGCCGTAGATTGCCGTAGGGCGAGAGCTCGACGACCAGCTCTGACCCAGAGCCACACTACGACGATGAGAGTTGTCGCTCCGAAGTCCATGACCCCGTTCATCAAGGCCATGTATGTGAGAGGACTGAAAACGATTGTACCGATGAGTGCTGCCAAGAGTGCCCGCGAGATCCGTTCGCGCTCGTATTCGAAGAGGGGGTCGGAGAGCTTCTGATGGGTCATTCCTTCCCCGAATTCGAACCTGACGGGATTCTCAAAGTCTACGGACCCGGGGAACAGTTCTCTCTCGCTGTCGGAGTCTTCAGGCATTGGCCATTCCTCCGTAGTCAGCGTCTCGCTCTGCGTGGCGGGCCTTCCAGTCCATGAAGTCGGCGAACTTCTTTGTCTCTTCGTTGGTCGGTCGCCGGAGGAACGCCCAGCATTCCGAACAGCGACCCTGTGCTCGCCGGTCGTCGCGTCGATGTGATGCTCGTGTCCGCACTTTCCACAGGCGATTCTCGGCACTCTGTGCGGGCCGAGGCGGCGGTTGCTGCTGTCCGCAGAGGGAACGACTGTACCAGGTTCTTCCATCCGGTCTATCGGCATTACAGAAACACCTCCACGAAGGGGTACAACACTGCGGCTATAGCGGCGCCGAGAAGTCCGACTAGCATCAGAGTCAGCCAGAGCGACGTGACCGACGCGAAGCTGCTCGGAACGAACCGCCCGACGGTTCCTCTGTTCATCTTCGTTGGTCGCCATGCCAGGTACAGGTAGATGGGGAGAACCAGCAGGGCGATCCACTGGCCGCTCGGACCATAAATCGCCTTTCCTGCGATAGCAAGCGGGAACGTGGCAATCAAGGCTACAAGTAGCAGCAGGCGATCACGGTCTTGGGTAGCCTGCCACCCCCGTGAATCGAGCCTATCCATACTCCGGTTTTCTTCCTTCACTGGCTAAAATAATGGGGTCTCCATATAGACGGATTGAAAAGACCCTACTCTCCCAGCAATAGCGGAATACCACCTGGAAAACCTACTTCGTGCCGTCCTTTATCAACGCTCAGTGCGGTCCATCGACGTCGACGCCACCCGCCTGAAAGCTCCAGGTGGCGCCAAGGAAATCCTCGGACTCAGCATAGAACGAAAGTCCACGGTTAACCGTCTCTCGGATAAGATATCGACCGTACTGATTGGCAGCGACCACTTCACACCGCACGTCAACGTAGTCAGAGGGTCTGACATCCTCGATCTCCATCTTAGTCTCCCGTACAGACACCTCGATAGTGTCCCCCGGCTCGAACTCGCTACGGAGAGAGAGTTCCGCCGTCTCCGAGACTGACTCCTGGCCAGTAGATTCCCGGCGACAAGTCTTGGAGCGTCGGCTTGCTTCGCCCAGCGTTAGCTGCACAGAATCATCCGGGTCAGACTGAGGAGAGCTCGAAGAATCCATGGTGGCTACCGGTCTTCCGCAATAGGCTTCTCACAAGTGTGGCAGAGGAGAATCCGACCATTTGAGACAGACTGAATATCCAGGTCGTCGTGTTCGTGCTTTCGAGCGGCAGCCCGGAGTGGGTTCTCGGGCTGTGGAATCCAGGGATAGTCACTCATGAGAGATCACCGTCTCGACGCTGAAGTTGATGACTCGAACCGTTGACTCTCGCGTGATCTCGTCGGCGCTGTCTATGTTCAGCATCTCGAGGAGCTCGTCGACGCTCTGTATCGCGCAGTTCCCCCCGAAACTGTCGATGTACTCTAGAGCTGCCCAGGCCGGTCCGTCGTTCACAATTTCGACCCGCAGGTGAGCGAACGCACTCTCTCCAGGCGTACGGGCTACCACCCAATCACCCTCAGAGACGTTGCGATTGTCGTCAAACCGGACGATAGTATCCTGGACTTCGTTACAAACAGACGCTATTTGAGGGCGCTCGAAACAGTAGTCGTGGGTCGATAGGCTGTGGCGCCGACTTCTACAGATTCCAGTACGCATCAGAGAATCAGCCTTCAGAGGCATCTTTAGACAACGTTCTCGGCCTCCTCAAGCAGAATTGCGTTGACGTCCTCGAGTTTGCCATCGAGTCTGGGGCCTTCACCCGTATGAGGGTGGTAGGCTCGGACGACGCCGTCGTTCTTCTCGACGCGGTAGAATACCCCCTTGATTAGTGCGGCTCCATCGTGGGCCGCGACCTCCTCCGGGTGTGCGCTTTCACCGACTGGCTTGTAGCACTCGACGCCGTGCTCGCAGTCTCGAACCAGGACTTCTTGGCCGTTCACGTCAAATACGTGGACGTCCCGGAATGTTCGGCTCCTCAGGTGCGGGTACCGTTCCGAGGGCTGGTCGGATTTGTGACGCTGCTCAGGAGTCACTGCGAGCCACCTCCTCTCCCTGGATGTGAGTCATTTCTTCCGTGACCGGCTGCCATTCGTCAGATTCCGGCGCCGGCGCCCGCTCGAGTGTCCTGTTGTTCCCTGGTGAGCGTCGCTCGATGGCGAGAAGTTCCCAGTTTCCGTCAGCGGTCTGGTAGTCGTCGATGGCGGTTTCCCGGTCTCCCCAGGCTGTCGCCCGCCACTGCTCGTCAGAACACCCGCTGATCCGGTACTCTTTCTCGCCATGCGTCTCCCCGGTCATTCGATTACCTCGCTGTCGATTTGTCCACCGCACACGGGACACTCCTCGAACTGGTCCAGCTCTTCGTAGGTATCCTCAGCCTGAGTGCCGGCGGCACCCGTGTACTGCTTCGTCAGTTCGAACCGGCTACAGTTTGTACAAGACAGTCGCTTTCGCCGGGTTATCGTTCCGTATCCAGGGAGGGAGTTTTCAGTGCTCATGGAGTGCTATAGTCGGTCGATGATATCGGCGAGGACGTCGCCGTGGCAGAGCGGTTCTTCCTGGTCGCTTGTCCTGCAGGTACAGCCGAGTCGGGCGCCCTTCAGATCGCCCAGCGCGGCAACGAATTCGGGGTCGTCGTCAATCCGCTGAAATACAGCCTGCATGTACATCTCAACCGCTTCCTCGCGGGGCCACGTCCCGCCGTTGTCGACGAACCGGTAGGGGTTCCCAAGCCAGCCAGGCTCACCGACGTCGACGGTCGCGAGCGATGCCTCGCCATCCGGCCCTCGGCAGATCGAGACGTCGTGGGGCTCGTCGACGTGGCAGACCGTCGGGCGTTCTGGGGACTGGTTTTCCTGCTGGAAGGCCTCGCGTCGGACTGGCACCCAGTGAGAGCCGTCCTCCCCATCGAACGCGATACAGACCGGCTTCCAGACCTCTGGGTCGAAAGCGATCTCCCGGGTCGGGCTGGCTTTCGGCAGAACCAGGTCACAGTCCTCACACTCCCAGCCAACAGTGGTGACGGTGTCTTCAGCTGCTTCCTCTGCGACCAGTGGGTCGGCGAACGTGTCCGTCGAGAGTTCGCGCCGCCCTCGATCACTGAGTGCGCTGCCACAGCTAGGACACAGAACGCCGTTCGACGTCTTCTCTTTCGGACGTCGGACCTGGCGGCCTGTCGGGGCGAACCACTGCGTTCTAGTCGAGGCTTCAGGCATCGAACTCCCCCCGTAGGTCGCCCTGGGTGATGTCTGCCGCGTGGGTGAACGGAGTGCGGTCTTCCTCGAGGGCCTCCGGTTCGAAGAGCGGTTTCCCCTCCGTGAATCGGATGAGGATCGCACAGACCGCATTCCAGATGACGTCCGGCTGCTCGTGTTCGAGGCAGAGAATGGGATCGCCATTGAGGTCGAACGAACACCACTCCCCGAGTCCCTTCCCTGGTTCATTCGGCCGCCGAGTAACTAGTACCGCGCGGTCTTTCGAGGACGCTTCCTGGCCCGTGTCCGTGGGGGAAGCTGGCCGTTCCCAGAGAACAGCGCGGGTAGTCGTAGCGGTGACGGACCAATCACGAGGGGCGGGGTACTGATCGCCCCGGTAGTCCGTCGTCTCGAAGTCCTCCCAGGTTTGGCCCTCTCGGGTCGGGAGCTCCAGCTTCTCTTGGGTGGGTCCTGGCATGACGTGGGGTTTACTCGCGGAAATGGTGGTGAGGCAGTGATTCCTCGTGCTGGAGTTCTGGCCGCCCGCGAGTCGCGCGGTCGATGGGACGGCCGGTGATGTGTGGACGTGCCATGTCTTAGTTGGATTTCAATCCCCTGCGATTATAAATGTTCAGGGGAGCGAGGAGTAATAGAACGCGCTGTAACTCACGAATCACCGGGTTTTAGGACGTACTGTAGAACCATTTAGCCAAATTGAGGAGTTCTAGAACGCGTCGATAGCGGCCTGCTCAGTGCCGCCATCAGTGGATGTCCCATGCCCGAAGTCGCTGGGCATCCCGACACGACCAGCCTCGATAGAATCTGAGAGCCAGCCCTGCTGATATCCGATGCCGGCCGTCTCGTCGAACGGCCAGACGATGTCGACGTCAACACGTTCGAGGAACGCCCGCAGCGTGGAATCACGTAACCCCTGTGCAGGGTCAGTAAGTTTCCCCTGGGAGACCATCACCCAGATCTCCGCCGCCTGGTCTTGGAATACGTCGACGTCCTGGAACTGCTCTCGAACCATCGAGAGCCACTCCGCGGTGTCAACATCTTTCATTTCCGTGTCGTAATCTGGGATGACTCTGTCCGATGGGATCAGCCCGAATTCCGCGGATAGAATCCAGAATTGGTCACAGAACGCATCGGACCAGTCGCGCTTCAGCTTGAAGTATCCACTCGAGTACTTCTCCTTCGCCGGGAGAGCACCGTCGTGCTTGTCGCTGCCGCATTCGATGATCGCGAACCGCCGGGTAGTCTCTTCTCGGGAGCTACTCGCCAATCCGAGTCACCTCCACGTCAGTCGCCTCTTTGCTCCAGGATGACCCCCAGTAGCTCGAGACCTGAACTTTGAACGTCAGTGACCCATCTCCATCTTCTCGAATGAGGTAGCGCCCGTGATGGTTCTCGGCGACGAGTTCGGTGCCTGCATCATCGAACTTGGAGTCCCGGACTTCCTCGACCTCCATTGGGGTGGTCCGCTCGGAGACCTTGATCTTCTCCCCTCCTCGAATTCCGGGATGACTGGGTTATCGGGTGTCACGTGGTCTGCCTCCACATGGTTACAATGCGCCGTAATGGTAAATAGGCTAGGACTATGCCACGGCGGGCTGCGTTTCCAGGACTTCCTGACGGAAGTGGCCGGCGACGGAGAGCGTGAGGAGTGGCGGGACCGCGTTGGCGACCTGTTCGAACTGCTCCTGGCGGTTTCCGGCGAATGTGTACGCGTCGTCGAACGACTGAATCCGAGCTGCCTCCCGAACGGTAATCCGGCGGACCTCCTCGATGTCTCCACCTTCCCCGGGTGTCGCGCCCTGGTAGTGAACGGGTCCTGTCCCTGAGGAGACGGTCATGGTGGGTGCGGGCTCTCCCGGTTGGAGACGGCGGTCAGTTGTCGACGTCCCCGAATGCCCGTGGGGTTTCTCGGCAAGCGTCTGCCGTGTCTCGAGCGCGTGGTCGGTCGCGACGTGGTTCGTCGGCATCCAGACGTCGGTGCCGTCGCGTTCGATTGGCTTCCCGCAGCTGTGGGGATCGACTCGCCAGCGGTCACTCGTTTCGAACCGGTAGGGGACGCCATCGTCGATGCTCAGATGCACCGGATCTTCGTGGGGCCGCTGCGGGAGAAGCGGGTCCGGTAGCTCCTCGAGGACGTCAGCGGCGGTCCGGTACTCGGGGAGGTCTTCACCAAGCCGGCGCTGCGGTCCAGTGTGCGTGCGGGCCGGTGTCCAGGTCGTCGGCTGGGGCTGGTCGTTCCGAACGCCGACGATGAAGAGCCGTTCACGGTGCTGTGCGACGCCGTAGTCCGCTGCATCGAGCGCGAGCGTCTGAACTGTGTAGCCGTCGCCGGCGTCGGCGAGCTCGTCGACGAGTGCGTCGTGGAGGTCGCCGTGCCGGTCCCGGAGACCGACGACGTTCTCGATGATGACTAGCCGGGGGTCGGTCGCGTCGACCCAGTCGATGGTCGTGAACAGGAGGTCGTTTCGAGGGTCGTCCGGGTCGATAGTCCCGCCTGCGGACGATACGCCCTGGCAGGGCGCTCCTGAGAAGAGGAGATCCAGGTCGTCGGGTACCCCTTGGAGCGAGATTTCCGTCGCGTCACGGTAGGTCGTCAGGAATGGGTTCGGTTCTGAGTGCCGAAGGTAGTAGGTGTAGTGGGCTGGGGCGGCGATTTCCCAGGCGGCGCTGACCTGGAATCCGGCGTGCATCATGCCTTCTGTCGCGCCGCCGCAGCCGGCGAACAGGTCGATAGCAGTGGGCGGAGCGTCGTTCTGGGGCTCGAAATGCGGCATTACGCTTCCTCCTCCGGTTCGAAGCCTGCGGGAATATTCAGGTCTCCAAGCTCGAGGCGTGGCTCCTCGTAGTCAGAGTACGGTCGCGCAGGCGTGGCGAACCGTCGGATGTGGGTGAAGCCCTCGTACGTTTCGAGGTCTGCTCCATTTTCTGGGATGCCCACGAAGTCTGCGGTGAATTCTTCTTTCGGCTCACTGTCGTTCCGCCGGGTATCGGCGAAGTTGAGACTACCCCAGCTGGTGCCAGAGGAGACTACTGCGACTGTCGAGAGGTCGTCCGCGATGCTGGCTACGGCCTGGAGGCCAGCTTCTGCGGCTTCCCGCAGTTTCTCGTCAGAGGCTTCAACTGGGGTTGGTGGGGTCTGGAGATTCTCGATTGCGTAATGCCGGCCTCCGATGTAGACGCCGGATTTGGCCTCAACTTCTGTCAGAAGGTGCGTTGGCGTTCGCTCTACGAAGCTCGGTTGGAGAACGACTGCCCAGCTGCCTGCGGGGTGCGGCGTGGGCTTGCCCCAGTTGTCTGTCCAATGGTCGACGTCGGGGTCTGCGTACGGACAGTGCCCATCGTCGACTGGGCTGAGGGCGGCGTGTTCTCGAGGATCTGTAGTCGTCCCCTCGGCGTCCCCATACGATTGGAGCGTGGCCTGTTCCTCCGTCACCATGCGGAGCACCCCTGGGTGTCTCGACGTGACGTAGCTTGCGCTCGCTGCGGGTTCGGGAGCGCTCGCTGAATACTCCTGGTGTCGGTGTATCTCATTCCTGTACTGCCTCCGCTTAATTGAAATGCGGGCCTACATATTAAAGGTCAGTGCCGGGGCTGTATCGGGACGCTGGCAACCAGCTGGAGGACCCACCGTTTGCGAGATGAAATACGGACGTCCAACCCAGTGACGACGCTGTCGGCTCACTCCCCCTCTACGAGATGAAAACTCCCACTGTGAGAACACGGACCGCAACACCCGCGACACCCCTCTATCGAAATGTAATCCAGCCGTAGCCCGCCCAGAAGCCCCGATTACCCGCGTAGGCTAATTCTCGACGATACCGAGACCGTTCTGCATCTGTGGAGCGAGAAGCGCTCGAACGCGCTTGGGCTTCGGCGTAGGGAACGACGGACAGTGGTGGAGTATCCACTCCACGTACTCCTGCGGGATAGCTGACCGAACACCCTGTTTGCCCCAAGAGGCTGGGACGTTCTTCGCCTCCGCGAGATCCTGGACGGATTGGTCACCTCGCGTGTCGACCGGGACCTCGGGCTCCCCAGAGAGGTACGCGTCGGGAACCGGGAAGGTCGTCTCGAAGTGGCGTTCCAGGTCGAACGGTTTCCCGAATGCAAGCCCGTTGACGCGAACGTTTGCGTCCAGGTCACCAACACGGGTCGCTCCGGGTACGTTCTCGATGACGTAGTGCGGTGCTATCTCGAGCAACTGCTCGCGGACGTCGTCGGTGATTCGCGGGCACGCCTCAAGGGCTGCCTCCCGGCTGCCGTAGTGCGTTGGAGAGAGCGACGAGTAGGCGGTACAGGGCCAGGACACCCAGACGACGTCCGCGGTCAACCCATAGTTTGTCGGGAGGCCGTGTTCGTCGTCGACGACCGACGTCGGCACGGTGTGGCTGGCTGTGATACCTCGACTGCAGGTGGTGTCCTCTGCGAGGTCACAGACCGACGGCATGGGGATGAGGTCGCGCTGGTAGAACTCCCCAGGGTAGCTGTCGGCGTAGTCCTCGTGGTCGAACCCAGCGAACGTCCACGGGTCCTTCGGGGCGCGCCCGCCAGCGAAGGCGCGACCGACGCCGCCACGGCCGCAGAACAGATCGACCGCCTGATACCGCCACTCCTCCGTCCAGTGCATCCCCACGCCACTCCGATCAAACCGGGGCGTGTCTCGGAGTTCCGAGGGGCGCGAGCTCGCCAAGCTCACGCCCATCCCTCCAGGGCGACTTGTTCCGTCGACGGCGGGTCGTTGGTCTCCTTCTCTATGATGTCGGTCTCGATGGCTAGCTGGATCCGGTCGCTGTGGGACTGCCGGACGTCGTGGCCGCTTGGACGCTGGCACTTCGTACCTTCGTCCGCTCCACAGGCCGGGCAGGAGACGGCTCGTGCCTGCCGGTCTTTATCGCTGGCGCCGCCGCGGCTGGTCTTATCGTTGGTGTCCGCGATTTCGCGGACCTGTTCGCGCATCTCCTCACGGAGTGTCTCTGGGGTGCCGTTGTACTCGGGAAGCCACTGCCAGGGATTGTCGTCGTACCAGCCATCCGCGAGTTCCTCGAGGGCGAGCCACTGTTCCGGGGAGGGGGTGGTTCCGTCGACGAACCCGAGGTGGCTGTTCTCGTCGACGGAGAGGAACTGCCAGATGTACTCGTGTGGTTTGTGAGCCGCTGCGAGGGGGACCGGGGAGCAGGCGCAGGCGATGATGAAGTTGGCTTCGCCGGAGCGGAGGACGCGGACGTCGTCGCCTGGGACTGTGTGCTCGGTGCCGAAGGGGCACTCGAAGTTGGCCATCGGGTCTTCGGAAGTGGTGGTTTCGGTGTAGTCCATTCCTGTACTGCCTCCACCTGTTTGCAATGCACTACTGGATAATAAAGGCCAGTGCGGGGGCCGGCGTTCCTCTTCCCAGATTAGTGAGGACGAAGATGCTCCGGGTGGCTCAGGCTTCCTCCAGGAAGTCTTCGAAGCTGTGCTGTCCTTCTCCCGCTTCCTCAGGGATGCCTCGGGACTCTATGTTTTCCTCCGTGACCGCTTCGAAGTGGGGAGTTGTGGCCAAGTGCTGGGAGACGCTGGCGTTCTCTCCTGGGTGGTCCTCACGGTCGTGCTTCCTGGCGCGGTCTTCTCGGTGGCTAGTGAACGTACAGCGCGTACAGGCGAACACTTTGCCGGGTGACATGACCCTCGGAAGGTCTCCTTCCCAATCCTCGAAGGAGGAGAGATCGAGGTCAGGGAGGTCGTGCCAGCCAGTCACTTCTTCGTCCGGATAGGCGGTGAGCGGGCCTGCATGGAACGTCCACGTCTCGGGGCCGTCCTCGATGCTGTATCCTTCGATAGCACTCTCCCAGATTTCGTCAAACGCAGACCTAACCTCGCCGGTCTCCGGGTCGTAGGGATGGTACGTGAGTAGTCTCGGAGTGACGCATCTGTCCACCGTTCTGTGGCGGTGGTAGAGACGATAGAGGACCGCTCTTGCAAACTCGTCTTCGGGGTATGGATAATCCGCTTCAGGGTCAAACCCCATCATACCGGACACCCCTCCTCTGCCGCGACCATCTCTCGAGGAGTGCTTCGGAATCCGCAGGACGGACACTCGTAGACGGTCTGCGTCCCCGTCGAAACGGGAGTCAGCGTGCCGTGTCCACAGTTCCGACAGCTGTAGTTCGGGTCGGAGACGAATCGCGGATCAAGTTCCGGACTGGTAGCCGGCGTTTCTCCCGGCCACTCTCGGTGGGCCGTCAACGATGAGCGGCCGGACGTCTCCATATGGCCGGTGAGCGTGTAGGAGGCAGCGCCGAGGTCAGGCTGCTCCTGGACTTCAAACTCGGTGAGGAAAGAGAGCCCGCCCGGTCCACCCAGTGAGTCCTCAGTGACGTTCGCGATGACTGGCCGGATGCTCGTGAGCGTCGCATACGGGTGGTGTGGAATCCACCAGGCGTTCACGAGGACTCGACCGCCAGCCTCGACGACACGGACGGCTTCACTGAACAGCTGGACTCGCGTCTCGGAGTCGACCTTCCACGGTGGGTCCGTGATGACGCCGCCGAAGACGTTGTCGTCGAACGGTAGGTCTGTGGCGTCTCCGATGTGCGTTGCAGCTGTCGGCTGTTCCTCACCGTCGCTGTCGGTCCAGGACTCGAGTTGGTCGATGCGGATGTCTCCGAGGTCGTTCGTGCCACAGCAGAGGTTCGCAACCCGGCCGGTGACGTCCTCCGTCCACTCCTCGGCGTGTGCGGTAAGCTCTGAGTGCCACGACCAGCCGGGGGAATACTCGGTCGCTCGTGCGTCTTCAGGGAACTGGGTCACGAACGAGCGCGTCTGTTCGGCAAGCTCACGAGGCGCGTATCCGTCTCCACCAGCGCTGGTGGTGTTCGCGACAGCCTGAGTGTCGAACGTCCCGAGAGTCGCCTGTGTGCGGTTTTTCGTGTACCGGAGGTAGACATGGGGGAAGTCGAACTGGTGAGCGCCGGCGACGGCTATCTCCTCGAGGTCCAGGCGATTGCTGTCAGGGAGCCACTTGCTCTTGACGAGGAGTGTTCCTCCCTGTTTCAGGTGAGGGGTGAGGCGCTGGAAGTCACGGGACCGACCGAACCAGGACGTGGTTTCCTTCGTGTAGCAGATGGTATCGAAGGTCTGGTCGTCGATCCCGAGGTCGTGGGACTTGATTTGGCTGCTGATGCCGGTATCGTTCAGCCGCGTCGTGACCGAGGAGACGCCGTCGACGTCCCGGGCGAACGCTTCAAGCCGAGCGAGGCGGTCGGAGTCGCGGGCGATGATGTAGACGTCCCCGTTGAGGTGGTCAGTAAGGTAGTCGCCGTGGATGCCGGCTTCATCGGTCAAGGGGTGGGGCTCTAGGAGCGTGAGTAGTTCCGGCGCCGTGAAGAGCGGGACTGGTCGCGTCATGCTGAACACCCCGTAGTGGATTCCTGGCTCTGCCCGGGATACTGCTGGTACTGGTTCAGGAGTTCCTCGACGTACGCTGGGGGGATGGCTTCGCGGAGCTGCTTCGTCGCGAGCTCGCACTCGGGTGCGAACCCGTGAGCCGCGCGGTAGCCTTCGACTGGTGCTTCGCGGTCACCGATGCAGTACTCGAACCCGCCGTCGGGGTGGTTACAGGCCGTCCCGTGGGCGTAGAAGTTGGTCTCGAAGACGCGGTGTTTCTGGACACCGAGGTCGAACGCGCTGCCGCAGAACTGGACGGGGTTCTCCAGATGCTCGGTGGCGCCGGGAACGTTCTCGATGACCTTCACCGGTGCGTCGATCTCCGCCAGGAGCTCGCGGGCGAGAGGGATGAGGTTCTCGCCGCTGCGCGCGAACTGAACGCCGGTCGCGAACTGGCAGGGCGGGCTTGCCCAGACGATGTCGATGAGACCGCGTTCTGCGAGCTGGTAGACGAGCGGGGGGAGGCCGTCGGTCAGGTCCCACTCGATGAAGTAGTCGGGGTACGGACCTGCTTTGTCCGCGTCGACGTCGATGCCAAGGACGTCCCAGCCTGGGCCTCGGCTGCCGTAGTTCGCGAGGGTTCGGCCGACGCCGCCGACGCCACTGAAGAGGTCCAGGGCTAGCGGGTGTTCGCCGAGTTCCCAGCGGAGGTCGTTCCAGTCCATCGGTGGGATGACGGTGACGCCGCTGCTCATACGCTCCACCTCGTGAGGCTGGCCTGCTGGCTAGCGTGGAATAGCTCGTACCGGCACCGCGAACAAATCGAGGGGTCGGCAGCGACGTCGAGGGCCTTCCAGTCGCGGCGACCGCAGCGGCCGCACTTCTGGCCGCTCCGGTAGCACTCACGGTCGTCGTCGGGATTGGTGCAGCGGCGACAGTAGCAGTCCAGGTCGTCATGCTTGTACTCGCACGGTTCAGTGGTGTTCTCGGGGTCGCTGCAGACCCGGCAGTAGCAACCGGCCGTCTGACAGTCGTGGCGACCTCGACTCGGGGCGCGGGGTGCGTTGGAGAATTTCACTGTCGCACCACTGACGGGGTCGTCGACGGTGACGCGCTCCTCGAGGGCGCTGGGCGTGCTGTTGGCGGCCATGTCAGGCGTCCTCCTCGGTGGAGCCGCCCAGTAGGGCATCGCGAACTGATTCCGAGTGCCAATCCTCGGACTTGCACTCCGGGCAGACGACTATCTCGACCTCTTTCTCCCGGCGGCCCGAACCGACTGTCTGTGTGACTGTCTCGCCGGTCACCTCGTCAATAGGGGCTTCCTCGGTGTGCCCGCAGTCTCCGCAATCCCATTCTTCCGTGATTTCTGAGTCCTCCATACGTGTACTGCCTCCGCTAATTTACAATGCTCCGTTAGATTATAAAGGTCGGTATCGGGCATCCTCTCGTAGAGCGGTTGCAGCAGCGAAGAATCACAAGTACAGCAGCCTGAACTACCGCCGGCTCCAGACAGAACCCAACTCAGTCTCCAAGCTCGGTGATGGTCAGCTGGTCGTCGTCCCCACTCGCCTCAGGGGGCTCGGTGACGTCCCCGTCGACGTCGAAATACGTCAGGGCATCTTGGTCCTCAGTCCGTTCACGGGCGGCCTCCTGGGCAGCAGCCACCGCCGCGTCGACCGTCTCGAACGTCGCTCCCATCGGGTCCTCGACCGGGAGAAACACCGAGGACTGCAGCTTTTCCGAGCCTCTCTTCCGCCATTCCTTCCGGACACGCCATCCCCGCTCGTCGCCGGCGACGGTAGGCATGATCACGTAGACCGCATCGTTGTCTCGTGCTTCTCCCGTACTCCGAACAGCGTCGACGGACTGCTGCTTGAGGACCCCCTGTTCGACAGCCACTGAGAGCGCATCGTTCGCTGTCTGGCCGAACCCGTCGATGTACGTGAGGTCGCCGTCCGACTCCTCATAGAGGCTGCAGAGACGGCTCCAGGTATCGACTCTAGGCGCGAGGGCGTGACCCACACCTTTCTGGCCGAGTCGGTGATTGATATCGTGGCCGGAGATTCCGTCCATCCCGTGCATCAGCTGTTCGGCTACCGCTACCTGGGGGCCGAACCCATCTGCGCGGGCGTCGAACTCGCGGTCCAGGAGAGGGGTCGACTTCGTGGTCGTGTAGACCGGATTACTGTGGCCGTCAACGCGTGTTACCTCGACGGTCACCTGAGGGCGTGGGTCGTAGCTCCATCTGGCGTGCTTTGCGTCTCCGAGCTGCTGGCCGGTGGTACTCGTTTCGAGCGACCACTGGCAGGGGGCGGCGTCGTGAAGTTGGTCCGGTAGTGGGTTCGTCATGGGCTGCCTCCGCTAGCTTGTTATATGGCGGTGCAACTGCGTGGATGGAACCGGGGCTACGAGAAGGCGCCCAGGTCAGACTGGCCGATGGACGGTGGCTGGGTGGCGACGTCCTCGACGTTCTCCCGGATGAACTGGCGGGCCATAGACAAGCCGACGTCCAGCCCGCATTCTTCCGGCGTGTCCACGACCTCCCGCATTTCGTCGTCGTGAGCTCGCTTCCAGGGCGACAGACTCACAGTCGTGTTCCCGCTGCCTCGGTACGTCTCGATGACGAGGTACGGGCAGTTCTCGAGCGTCAGGTCCTCCGGGGGACGTCCAGAGCCGAGGACGGTCCGCTGCTCCCGGCCCGTGCGGTGATAGTAGATGATGGACGACTGAAGGCCGACGTCGTAGAACGCGAGTTGATACCCTGCAGGTGGGTCGAAGACGGACTCGTTCACCGCGTCACAGCTCCAGGCCGTTGGTTCGTGGCTCTCCATCCAGTTGATGGCCGCAGTAACTGCGTCTGCGACGAGTTCCTTCTTCACCGCCTGGTGGTCGCCTTCGTCGGGGATCTCGGTTTCGAAGGTCCGTTCCCCGCGCTCCAGTCCGTGGCAGCGTTCGTCCATCACCTTGACGTAGACCGAACCCGCCGACGCGAAGACTCCGACCGACGTCTCGCCATTGGGTCCGTACCAGGTGTGGCCGTTCTTCGCCGATTCCGGATCTAGCGTCCACTCTCCGATGGACTTGGGGAGAACGACGTTAGCCGCGAGGGGTGGTTTGTGAACCATCAGTACTCAGAGGTCAACAGCCACGGTCAGCTGGTAGTCCTGGACTTCGCGAGTGGCCTGGTGGACCTGCATCGTCGCGACGCGGTCGCCCACACCGAATTCGGACACGTCGATCAGGTCCTCGAGCTCTTCCATGGTCTCCAGCCAGGATTCGTAGCCTGCCTGATCTGGGGCGTGCGTGGGGAATCCGAGTTCACGCGTTCCGAGAGCAGGGGTGCGGTTGCGGCGCTGAACGACATAGACGGGAACGGTGTCCGTGGTCTGGGACACGTCTTGCGTTTTGCTCATCTGTAACTGCCTCCACTAAGATGAAATGCGCCGTTGCATAATAAAGGTAAGCAGCGCTTCGATGAATTACCACCCAGAGGGCCAGAAGAGCGGAGCGACGCCGACCGGCGAGCGGAGCGGGCGGCAGCGACCCCTTGCGGGTCGACCCGCCAGCTGGCCCGCATCGGGGGACGACCGGCGGGAGGACCCCCTCCCGAACTGCGGTACGGTGGCGGAGTGGTTCAGGTTGTGCGAGAAGGAGAGAACCGGAACTAGTTAGCCAAGAAATGTATACAATTTAAATCTTCCTAGGTTTCACACAATAGTAGAAGGGTTGAATTAATTTACTATCTGTCCGTGTCTGGTCCCGGCTGATGGTTTCCAAACAAAACCGTCGCACGTTCCTGAAAGGCCTCGGTGCGTCTGGCACCGCAGCACTCGCCCTCTCGACTGCCGCAACAGCAACTGACGAGAGAGAGGAGAGCACCACGATCACTGTCGCTGACGAACCCGCCAACGACGCACTAATCGAGCGCGCTCGCGAGCTGGACTACCAGCGAGTTTCCAAGGTGTCCGGTAAAGACGAATACCGGATTACGCTTCTCCCCGAAAAGAAGCCCGACACCTGGGAAGAGGACGTCGTCGACAACTCGTCCCCCTCAATGGAACCCCAGGAGATCGCCGGCGGTCCGCCGGAAGTCCCTCTCGGAGCAGACCAATTCTTCGGTGACATGGAGACCGGGGACTCGTGGGGGAACTGGTCGGGTGACGTCATCGGAAACGCAGGCTCCGGCACCGACCTGGACGCGGACCGAGCGGAAGCAGCAGCACTAGCTGTGAGTGGTCTTGGAGAGATCGACCAGTACGCCTAGGTTGGTATCCCATTCACTGTGACCGGGGATGGTGGCCAATCCGCAGACGTCACTATCTCAGGCAACTGGCAGGGCCGCGTCCTCACTACCCCGTCGGGTTCAATCGAACTGACGATCAAGGCGTTCGTCGAGAACAAGACAACTGGCGCGATCTGGGAATCCCAGATTCACAAGAACAGCGGGACGTTCATCGACGGCTACGTGTATAACATGTCGTCGTACTCGGAGACGGTGACGCCAGAACTGGAGGCGGGGAATACGTACCGGGCATACGCACAGATCCACGCCCATGCGTCGGTGAGCGGTCTTGCTGACGCGTCATGTGACTTCGGTCCGGGAGACGGAGACAACGGCAACCCGAAGCAGGGACTCTACGTGGACGACGTCGAAATCGAGTTCTGAAGAAAGTATTTACGAACGCAACCTGTTATTTACGAATATGGTAGACCTGAGTCAAATCGCGTGGCTCGGCACGATGGTCGTTGCGTTCATCGTCGTTGCCGGGTTCTACTACACCGTCATTCGAAAGAGCGGGGGCTTCCTGAAGTGGCTCCGTTCCGACGCTAGATAACTTCCAAGCAAACCCCCTGACGCACCATCTCGCCCTTCCTTCTTCTGGGCTTGGCCACGGTAGAACTATTTCCTTGATAGCGACCGCCTCGAACCATCACCAGATACGCTTACGTATCCAGGAGCTCGCCTCGGTCCATTGGAGAGCGTGAATCGTCGATCCTCCAATTTCCTTCTCGGACCTGGCGACGGGCGAACTTCAGTGCTCGATCAGGGGGAGTGAGGAATTCGACCCCTGAGTCAACGATTTTTCGTTCGTATATCTCGAAGGCGTGGCCGTTGGGTTTCTCGAACGCTGCTCGAAGCGACCCAGCGCAAAGCGTGAGGTCGTGTGCTTCGAGCTCGGCAGGTGTTGGTCGCTGGAGAACTTCTCCAACGCACCGGCCGTCACTGTCGGTAAACCGGTTGACCAGATGGAGCCCTTCTAGGTACGTCAGCTGATTACGAGAGAACGAATCACCGGATGTGGGCCGTATAGGATGCCCGAATGAGCCATCGAGGCCGTGGGTTTCGCTTGATGTTGTCATAGTGAATTACGTAGTCAAGTCGTGGCAGGGTTCCAGTCTATCTGTTCGTACCTTCGGTTCCACGGATAAAGTTTCGCCGTCCCGAGAGTTGGAAATACGTAGGCTCGGGAAGCCCTAGCGCCAGCGATGAGGGGTGAAACAGATGCAGCCCCGATGTCAGAGTAGGAGGAAAAGCGGGATGTAGGAGAGTCCTCCGCAGAGGAGTAGTGAGGTGTTCCAGAAGACGGAGCTAGCTGAGGCGATGCCCAGTTGGTAGGTTTGGTCGGAGAGTGGCCAGAAGGGAGTGACGGCGTAGTCGTAGCCCTCAGTGAGCATGTCGGCGGCGAGGTGGCTCACGACACCGGTGAACACGCCGCCAGGGACGAGGGCAAGGAGAGTCACCGTCGAGAGAGGGATTTCTGGGAATGGCTTGTACTGGAGAGCCCCGGACGTTGCTACAGCTGCCACTGCGGTTAGGAGGAGAGCGAACGCGAGGGTGTGGGTGGCGCCGCGGTGAGAGATGAAGGGGAGCCGTTGGTCGATGTCGGGTGCTCGAGAGAATGCGACGGCGAATGCCACGTATGGAGTTGAGAGGTAGGGGTTGCCAGTGATCGCGGCGGTCGCGAGCGCTCCTGGAGCTGCGAACAGGAGTGCTGCACCCCAGTGACCCATCTGGTTCATGCGTTCACCCCCGCCTGAGTTGCAGTTCGGAGACGTCCTCCGGATGCGGCGGGCAGCTGAGTGGTTAGTTGATGCATCGTCCGTTGCCTCCACCAATTCTTACCATGCTTTGTTGTTTTAAATCTCGGGGTGGTTATGCCGTCGGAGTCCAGCTCTTCAGAGACGCCTGTCCCGACTCATAGTCCGAGATGGCGTCGGCTTGAACCTCGAGCGTCTGCACTCTACGAGAGACACGAAGAGCCGCTGCGCAGAGGCACCGTTTGGCTCCCGGAACCGTCTCGACGGTATGGGGGTAGCCTCCTGGATGGCCAGCTGACTCGAGGTAGCTGTCGGTCTGGTCGACGTCAGCCGCATCGACGTACGAGATACCGCTGTTCGCAGTTGGAACGACGTACTTGGGGTCTTCGAAGGTCGGTCCTTCAGCGCGGACACGATGAGCTCGCAGGAGGGTCGGTCCTGGCTGGTGACCCCAGGGATCGAGCGCGCTACAGTTCAGGACTGCGCCGGCTTCGTGCTCCAGAGTGGCGTTGATTGGGACCTCCCCACCGTGGTTCGGGTTTTCGACGAGAGAGATGTTGGTGACTGCCCAGCGGTCGCTCGTCGCGTTCTCGAGGTGCCATCGGTCGTCTTCGATAGTCCGCCACGATTCGTCTGCGTGGGGTGGGTTTGCTGGGAGCTCGTTCTGCTGCATCAGTTCACCTCACTGGTGGCGGACGTCCAGTTGCTGAGCGTCCTATTGGCGAGTTCTGGGTTGCTGTATCTGATTCTGCTCATTGTACTGCCTCCACCTAGTTGAGATGCATCCTTAGATAATAAAGAATCGGACGGCAGGTGGTCTCGAGAAGTTGTGGTCAAGAGCTGGGAGGGAGGAGTCGGTAGTTGGGTTCTCCTCGTCGGACACCGACTATGGGGCAGCTGCCTGAAGCGATTCCACGTACTGCTCTTCCCACTTATCTCGGTCCTGGATTTCGCGGCGTCCTCGACGAGTCAGTGTGTACTCGTTCGTCCGTTGATCCTGCATTGATTTCTCGACGAGGCCCTTGTCTGTGAGAGTATCTAGATTAGGGTATAGGCGACCGTGGTTGATCTCGCCGTTGTAGTATTCCTCGAGTTTTTCTTTGACTTTCAGACCTTTCGCTCCATCAAGGCCTGCGACTACGTAGAGCAGATCTCTCTGGAAACCTGTTAGGTCGTGCATCTTCACGAGGGTCTTGTAGTACTGTTAAATAAAATTGGGGGGTCACACCCCGTACAGCGGTTTTTCCATTTAGCAGAATTGAGGAGTTCCGGTAGGAAATCGAAATTGCAGTCGGAGTAAGCGACTCCCATTCAGAAACTGATGGATACCGACCGTCTCAACGCTCACGCACACGCCACCCCGCGCACTCGGAGACCCGGCCCACCATCGGGGTACCAGATAGAACTCGCGATTACTTCGACTTCTGGTCGATAAATGCCGTCTCGATGTCCTCGATAGCCTCCAGGATTTCCAGCCGCTCGGCATGGATCGCTTCGTTGCCACACGCTTCAGCGTGCCGAGTGAAGGCACGCATCGACTCCTTCGCGAGAATCAGGTCTGAATAGTAGAGGCTGATGAGGGTGTTGCTACAGCCTTTCGAGACCGCTTCCTGGACCGACTCGTAGCGCTCAGCCAGAGGCACTGAAACGCCGTAGTCCTCGAGCTGGTCGACTCGCTTTGACACAGCTGTCGAGATGGTACGCCAGTCACCGATGTCAGCGTTCACCTGGAGCACGGAGCCGTCGACGTCGCGAAGCTCCATCACCACGCACCTCCACAGGGACTCTCGATACGGCCGTTGCCGTGTTCGAAGACGGTGTAGTCGGCCTTTGCCGAGTCGCCGGCCCAGCTCAGACTACTCCGGGAGCCCCAGGTTGCCGTTCGACATGCTGCGGCGCCGGCGTCAGGCGCCCGGACAAACACGAGATGGGCTCGATCTTCGTCGACGTGGTCGACCTGGACGACGTAGTTCCAATAGTCGGCAGGCGTGAGATCCGACTCCATTACAGCTGCTGCACTGACCACCTGCCGTTCGTCGAGAGGCGTCTCCAGGTCGTCAGTCCGGAGATGGACGCTGAGGGTGGCCGGGAGCTTGGTGTTCGGCTGCTCGGGCTGGGTCTGTGGGCCTGCAGTGGTGGTGCTGGCCGTCTGGGAAATCGCCATCTTGTACTGCCTCCACTAATCTGAAATGCACTCTGAGATAATAAAGGTAAGTATCGGGCAGGACGCGTGAATCCCGGATACACGGGGCGTCCCCCCCGCATCTCGACGGAAGCTGCAAGGGCGCGCCGGATGGGTGGAAACTGGCACCACCGGCATGGCGGTGGAACAGGCAAAATCCTCGTTCCAAGCAACCGACAGCGAAGCAATCAGGACGGCGTCGACGAACGGTGCCTAGTCCTCGAGTTCAGACACGGGAGTAAACCGGTCCTCGAACTCGAAGAGGACCGTTCCCCAGTCCAGGACCTCGAGCCCATTCCCGTGCCGCGGGCGAAGATCTACACCGCGGTCATGCGGAGAGGAAAGGTAGACTTCCTCGCCACGGTCCGAGTCATAGTAGTGGTCGGTGCCCGGACCGTAGTCGACCGTGTAGGTGTTGACGACGCTGAGAGCGCCCTCGAACAGGCGCTCCTTCGCCCGCATCCGGAAGAGACCGCTGTCCCTCGTGTCGGCAACCTCACCGTCTCGAACCGTGACCCCGATAGTATCGATGTCGTACCCGTGGGCATCTGGGACCCCCTTGACGATGTGGAAAGACTGGTCCGGGATGGGGTCAGTCACCTCGATGATTTGCCCCACGGCGAATTCGTGGGAGTCGACCACTTCGACGCTCTCCAGCGATAGGCGCTCTGTGGCCGGGTGGCCCTTGTCGGTCGTCCCCGTCTTCCTCGTCAGTGACACCGACGCCTCCCGGTACGTGCTGTCCCAGAGAGACAACTTGTACTCGCCGCCACGGGGGCCGCTGAGCACGGCCCGTCGAACGTTCCGAGGCGCCTCGCGACGAGAGACCGTCCGCTCGACCGTCAGTGGCTGCACCCGGTCGTTGAACAGCACAGTGTCGCCTCGGCCGACCGTCTCCAGGAGCTCGTCGACGTCGTCGCGAAGAGAGCTGGCAGCAGCGCCGTCCCCAGACGTCGACTCCACAGTCATGCTTCCACCTCCCCGTCTGCTTCCTGCTCCGGTTCCTCTGGGACTGAGAGCGTCTTCTTCAGCTCCTTCTCAGCCTCGAAGGTCGCGCCGACGAGAGGGTCAGCGTTCGATATCTCGACGCCCCGCTCGTCACTAACCTCCTGAAGGAGCCCAATCACGTGCTCCTCCATCTCGCCGGTGACCTCGCTAGATGCCTCGACCTTCTGGCGTGCGAGTGCCAGCGGGCTGCAAGCGTTGTCGCCACTGGCGTCGGGACCGCCAGTCCGTCGGATGGCCGCTTCGACTTCTGTTAGCGACGTCCGCGCAGTCTCTGCGGAGATGGTGACGTCGTCGGGCTGTGCATCGTCTTCCTCGCCGGGAGTGGTCTCGCTCATCAGTCTGCCTCCGCTAAAACAACATGCACCCCTACAATATAAAGGTAAGAACCGGGCTAGGCGCGTGAATTCGGCCAAGCCCCCAAGGGCCAGAAGAGCGGAGCGACGCCGACCGGCGAGCGGAGCGGGCGGCAGCGACCCCTTGCGGGTCGACCCGCCAGCTGGCCCGCATCGGGGGACGACCGGCGGGAGGACCCCCTCCCGAACTGCGGTGCGGTCGCCGGGCGGTCTGGATTCAGTTAGTTGTCGTCCTTTATCGCGGAGACCACCGTCTCGAGGCCGAGGACGAAAGCTGCGAGGACGGCGGTAGCGATGCCCAGGAACACGAAGATGGAGCGTTCGCTGGTCATCGCGAAGTAGATCGCGAAGATCAGTGAGCCGAGAGTGACCAGGGTTCGGCGGTCAGTCCACCCTGCCTGGTGGAGAGCTTCGGTGGCCCGGGTTTTCACGTTCATATCTGGTACTTCCTGCCGTTCTGTATTTAAAATTCGGGGCGAAAGTCCGGCGGCCCCTTGTGGGCCGCCCGAACCGTGGAGGTGGGTGGGACGGTGGTGAGCTGGTGCGGACCTCGAAGCAAAAAGAAACGACGTCGATGGCGACTATTCCTCGTCGCCTTCCTCTTCAGCGACCTTCGCATCCCAGCCTTCGTGGAAGTACGCGAGCGCAACGTTGCTCTTGAACTTCTGCCCTGACGGGAGGTGAACGAGCTTCTCCTCTTCCGGGATGATGTCGACGACGCCCTCGTCACGAAGCACGTACACTACTTCACTCGCCACAGATTCGTCGATGGAGAGTACATCCGAGTTCCGTTGGTCTCGGTCCTTGGCCAGCTGGCGGCGTTCGAAGCGCTCTGCATCGTTCGATGCATCGTCGTGTCGTGTTGGTTGATGTGGTTCCATTGGAAACACCTTCAGACCCGCCTCTACTGCCGGAGGCGCGCCCTCGCCCCGACCTGTCGGGGCGCGCCGACCCGCTACAACACAACCAGGAGTGCGCAAGGGCGAACCCGTCCAGCGCATAAGCCGGTTCCGCGTCCGTCGACCACCGGGAGACGCAACCGGAAGCGCGCTTAGTGCTGGCGCCCCGGGAAGGGGCGAGTGGTGCTGCCCGACTCGGCGCACGACGGGCCACTAGCGAAAGTCCGACCGCGAACGACCCACCGTGGTCGTGAGCCGTCCGAACCGTGGAGGCGGGTGGGGCGGCTGGACGTAACAAGAATCGAGGGCGGAACGCTACTGCTGCCGGCCGTACTCGAGACAGTCCACGAGGACGTCCTGGCTGACTCTGGACGCGCCATCAATGGTCGCGACCTCGCTGACGACCTCGGTCTTCGCGTGCTCAATCTCCTCCCGGAAGCAGTGATGCCAGAGTGGGAACTGGTTGTGGAACTCCTGGACGAATGCCGCTTCCACCATCTCGTAACTCGCAGTGACGGCTCGACGGGCGATATCCTGCGTGTAGTCGGGAGCGGCGAACGTCAGCCCGGCATCTGCAGCGTCAGCGATAGCGTCCTTGCTGTCGCTATTGGACGCTAACGCCTCCAGGGGTGGGTTGCAGACTGCTCGATAGAGCTCGTCGACGTCGACGAACCCGTCCATCACGTCTGCCTCCACCAAGATGATATTCACTCCATCTGGCAACGTGTGAACCTGCCACGGTTGCTGCCGGAGAAGGTCGTCACGAAAGCGAACAGCTTGGTCAAATGCCGATTCTGCGACGGTCGACCGGAGGTTGGGAAACGATGTTGGCATCGGTTGAGTCGGCGGCGCGCCGCCGCCCGGCTCTGCCGGGCGCGCCGCCTACCACCCATCAAGCCAGCGGGCCAAGCGCCCGCGCCTGACGGCGACTGAAGTCCCCCAGTGGTCCGTCGTCCGAGCCCTGGCGAGGACGACGCAACCCTGGCGGGGCTTCGTCGACGCGCCCCATCGGGGCGAAGGCGACGGGCGCGACGGCCCGCGTGCCAAATAAAAAAGACCGCCAGCCGGGCTAGACCTCGAACGGCGTCTCCGACAGCGGGAGGAACGTGACTGGGTAGACGGACGTGAAGTGAACCAGCCGCGGGAACCCGTAGTCCTGCAGTTGCTTCTCGAAGATGGGCTCACCCCCGCTCTGGATGCCGACGAACCGGAATCCGTTGAACCACACGTACTCATTTGGAGTGTGGTCCTCGCTCCGGTCGATTTCGATGGCGACGTCTGGCAGAGCTCGGAGTGCGTCGATGACCTCCAGCGTGGAAGCACTGGCCTCGTCAGACCGCTCGAACTTGTTCCGCAGCGTCTCGAGCTGAGGGACCGGCGTGGACGAGTTTTCACCGTCTTCGCCGGCCTCCTCGACGTACTCGTTGATTCGGTTGATGACCTCCTCGTTTCCGGCTTCACTGGCATCCTTCAACTCGACGGTGAGCTGTTCGTCTGCGTCCTGCTGCTCGACAATCAGGGGTTCGTTGTGAGAGAACATGGGTGGTGACTGAACTGGATTGGTTACGCTTCGGTACTCCACTGCGAGAGGGTCGTCGATGAGGAGACTGAGTGCTCCTTCATCCACGCCATCGCTGCTTCGAAGACCTCATCCAGGTCCTCGGACTTGTGAATCGTCTCCCCCGCCTCAGCGTCGTGATGGGGGTTGAACTTCGCCCGCCACAACTCCGAGTCCTCGACAGGCGACGGCTGACTGATGTTCACGAACACCTTCGCTCGAACCGGGTCTTCGTAGTTGACTACACGTCCTATGCTACCGTCCTGGAGCGTGGCTCTGGACGAGTCGGTGAGCTCCCAGCCAGCCACCTCGACTGGCACAGTTCGCTCTTGGGTTTCAATTTCCTCTTGCATTGTTCTCGAACGCACCTCCGGGTGGGAGGCGCGCCCTCGCCCCGACTCGTCGGGGCGCGCCGACCCGATACCCGACCATCCAGAAGGCCGCCACGGGGCAGTCCGGCCAGCACACAAACCGCTTCCGTGTCCGTCGACCGCAGGGAGTCGCAACCGGGAGCGAGTTTGGTGCTGGCGGCCCGGAATGGGCCGAGTGGCTGCCCCAATCCGGCGGCCTTCGGGCCGTCCCCCAGCAAAAAAAGGGAGGCCTGTGTGGCTACCCGGAGATGTGGAGCCGGTAGCCTTCGGTGTAGAACACTGCGAGCGCTTCGGCGAGCGCCCCTGCTTTACCCAGGCGCGGATCGAGACTGCTGTCGAAGTGGTCGGCAGCATCACCGAACGGCTCCGTGATGTCCGCCTGTCCAGTCGGACCTGCTTCCTCGATGACCTTCTCCACGATGGTGCTCTCGGGACCGAACAGGTCCTCCAGCGTTGCGACGACGCCACGAACCTCGTCGTCCGCGATCTCGGTGTGGGGCCGGTCAGCTTCGGGCATGTCGGCCCCCGGCCGTTCGACGTCCACCGTCTCCAGGAGTTCCTCGAGGACGTCGCGGTTTGCTGCATCGACCAGCTGGTGGACGACGTACGTGTACCAGGCCTTGAAGACGTCTGCCGATTCCGGGCCAGCATCATCGACAGCATCCCACTCCGCAACCTCACTGATCGCTGCGAGCTCGTCGGTGCTCTCGTCGACGGTTGCGAACTGCGTCAGGAGACTCTTCGAACCGAGCATCGTCTCACAGTACTCTACGATAACGTTGTCTTCGGGGCTTGAACCCGGATTGTTGGTAGCACTCATAGTGAGTTCAACGGACGCTTGTCGGCGGCGCGCCCTCGCCCCGACCCCGTCGGGGCGCGCCGCCCCCTCCCCCCGACTTCTAGAGGGACAAGGCCGGGGACCCCGACGACGCCTGAAGAGCCCACCGTGTCCGTCGACCGACCATGGGGAGGGAGACGCAACCGGCGGGCCTTCGGCGTCGCGCCCCGGACGGGGCGAGTGGGGACCCAACGCGGTCCCTCGGGCTGCGGTGGTGGAAAGCGAAAGCCCGGCGCGAGCAGCGCCAGGAACGTGGAGGGAGCGAGCTTCGTGAGCGTGGCGGGGTTGGTACGGGCAGTAGTAGCCGAACCCGCGAGGGGCGGCTACGTCTCGCGGAGTCGGTACTTCTGAACTCCGTCGTGCTGACTGTGGGGATCAGTTGCTTCGTCGGACGCCGAGTAGCGGCCAAGGGGGACGCAGTGGTCGTCGACGAGAGCGAGCGCTTCAGTAGCTGGCAGTTCGCGAGCGTCCATCAAGCGGGCTCGGGTATCACGGTAGACGTCCAGGCCGTCTCGCCGCGCCAACTCGGTGACTGCGAACGTGATGTGAGTGACGTACTCGCAGCCTCGTCTGTCGTTCTCGGACTTCGTCGTGGTACTATGGCCACCGTACTGGATTACAGCATCCCACTTCGGGCACCAGTAGTGGGTGTGGTTGCTCGCGAACAGCGAATACCGGGAGAGGTTCTTCTCGAGGATCGACGTCTCCTCGTCGACCCAGGTGTTCGTCGACGCAGACTTGGCGGCTTCCAATTCGGCCTTTTTCTCCTCCAAGAGCTCCTCCATCGCCACGATGGTGCTCACCTCCCCCTGTTCCGCCAAACCTAGTTGCTCACCGTCGACGGAACCGGGAGCTGTCGTCGCGTGTTCAAGCCGACCCTCGATGGTCCCGATGAGCTCCTCGAGGAGCGCGATCTGTGCATCCGCTTCATCCACTGACGTTGTCGACTGAGTGCTCATACTGAAAACACCGTTTGGGCACGCTGTTTCGGACGGAGGCGCGCCCTTCACCCGCCCCTGGCGGGGCGCGCCGACCACCCACATCACAAACCAGTGAACGCACCGGAGGGCGGCGATTATCGTGGAAGTGCGTGCTGCTGACCAGCGGGAAGCAGTCACGGACTTCAACGATAAACCCTGCCAGGGTAGCCGCCCGGAGGAACGTGAACGCGCCATTGCGATTCGCCAGAGACTCGGCCCAGGAGTCCGCAGCTGGGCGTCAGTTAGCGGCCGTAGTCGATGGCCACCAGCCGAGTGACGTCTTCGGTAGTATGCCACCCGATGTTCTCCAAGAGCCCGACGTCAAGCGTCCAGCCGTGCTCCTCGAAGTAATACTTCAGGTCCTCAGCGTACGCTTGCTGATTCGCCCGTCGAACGTAAGGCATGACGACCCACTGTGCATCGGGGTGCGCGTCTGCGATAGGAGCAACGTGGGGCCGCAGTTCGTGGGGGAAGTCTGGATACCGCTCTAACTCTGCCCGATTCTGGCTTCTGCCGTCCTGCCAATAGTTGTCGTCAAACGGCGCGAGTGGGAACTTGACAACGAATCGGCCTTGACCGTCGACGAACTCGTCAGAGAGTTCAAGGACGACTCGGCTCTGCCCCTGGCCGACGGACTCGAATCCATGCGCTTCCTGGACGTCGCCGTTGATCGTGCGAAGGCGTTCCCCGCCGTACTCGGCTTCCCGCTCCATCTCGTAGAATCGGTTAGCGATGCTGGTCAACACGTCGCGCTGCTCGTCTCTGATGATGTTCTGGAACATCTGAAAATCCTCTTGGCGGCCTCTGTCGGCGCGCCTCCGCCCGACCCTGTCGGGCGCGCCGACGGGCTGACTGACTCTACCAGCGCTACAGGAGGTCGCGACCGACGGCGACATAACCCGGTTCCGCGTCCGGCGCCGCGAGGTTTGCGGCGGCGCAACCGGAAGCGCGGTTAGTCGACGCGGCCCGAGAGGGCCGAGTGAGCGGCCGACGATGTAGCGCGGGCCGTGCTGAAGCAAAAGAAGCTCGACCAGGTTAGGCGAATGTTCCGATCGACGATTGCTCGAAGACGTCATCGTCCGGTTGTTCCTCGGAGTCCTCGGTCAGGTCGATTTCTCGGATGGCAGTTCCATCAGGTCGAATTCCGGTTTTCCACGCCTGCTGAGTAGTCATTTTGATGGAGTCACCCTGTTCGACGTACCCCTCCAGGCCGAACAACGCGAAGTTCACGACCGTCATCTTCGCGCACATCGAATCCTTGTCTTTCCCGTAGTACATGGCGTGAACACCGTCGTTACGTGCCTGCCGGTGGGCTGCGATCAGCATCCGACCACTTCCGCAGGAGCTGTCACAGATTTTCTCGCCTTCCTCTGGCGTCCCAGATAGGGCAGCCATCAGGTCAGCGGCCGGATGAGGAGTGAAATGTTGGGCGAAGTGGTCCGATGCCATGCCGAATTCCTCGTAGACGTCCCCCAGCACGTCGTGCATGTGGTCGTCGGTCATAGCGATGAGTTCACCGTTCGCTTCGGAGTACGTCTGGAACACGGGCGTAGGGTCGTCGACGTATTCGTCAACCGTCTCGAGGACGTCCTGGTGGAGGTCGTCGTCGCGTGCGAACATCGCGACAAGGAGGTCTAACCACTGCCGGAACACGCGAACCCGGCCCAGACCCGTCTCCTGAGAGACGGATTCAAGCCGGTCGGTGATCGGGGAAACGTCGATACTACTCGGGACTGAACGTTCGTCACTGCCACTTGTCATAATTATCTGCCGCGCTCGTCGACGGCGCGGCCGCGCCCGACCCTGTCGGGCCGCGCCGTCCCCCAATTCATCCTTCCAGGAGCGCGGAAGCGGCACGCCCGTCCAGCACATAAGCCGGTTCCGTGTCCGTCGACCGCAGGGAGTCGCAACCGGGAGCGCGCTTAGTGCTGGCGCCCCAGGAAGGGGCGAGTGGCGGTGCCGCGACTCGGCGCGCGACGTGCCGCTGCGGTCATACTAGACTAGAGAGCATCGAACTGGAACGGCGTTTGAGAAGTGGGGTGGGACTGCGTCTTCGGTTCTGCCCTATGAGTCCCGGAGTTGGTTCCCTACTACGCAACTACGCACCCGAAGAGGGCAACGTAGTACGCGGCCTGACAGAGGCGCGCGGCAAGGTGCGCATACCAGACGGCGTCGCGGTTTGGTACTTCAGCTTCATCGTCGTCAATCATGCTTGACCGGAGTGACGACCGGTCGTCGCTTCAGACGGCCACGGGAACGTCACCCCGGGCGGTTATTTGCAACACACGCTCCAATCAAAAACGTGTCGCCTTTGGCGGTTTCACCCGTTCCAACCGTTCTATCGGATGTATTGACCATCTGATTAACAAGTTTTATAGAGCCTACTGCCCTACCCCCAGATGCAGTCAGACGGCCCGGGAACGTGTCGTACCCCAATAAGGTACGAACGCCGAGTCGTCAATCATGCTTTCACAGACTAACTCCCCAGCCGCTGCTATCCTCGACAAAAAAGAGAGCTGGTGGTGGTCTACGGCTGCTCCGTCTTCTTCGCGAGGTCCACTGCCGCCTTCAGGTCCGCGACAGTGGAAACGTTCTCCACGCCGTCGTAGGATTCCATCATCTCACCGTCGACAACTTCGGTCAGCTGCTCGTCTGCGAACCGAAGCACCGTCTCTTCAGGCGCCTCGACAGCTGCCTGATTCAGGCGATAGAACGAATCCGACTCGGCATGACCCGCAGCGTTCCAGGCAGTGGTGCTGTAGACGCCTATCGTCCGCTGCTTCACCTCGTCGACGGGCTTCGCCACGAACCCGTCGGGACCAAGTTCGGTCACGCGGAGATACGCGTCAAGCTCTGCGAAGAAGAATACTGCCCCAACCTCAAATCCCCAGGACTCGAGGTCGTCCGCAGCCGTCTCACGCTCTCCAAGCGGCCGGGAGTTCGTCCCCTCCCGCCGCTTCGTAGCCGGACTGTCGATCCCATCGTTCAGCCGGAAGCCCGCGAGCTCTTCGTGGTCACCCAACCACTCCAGGGCTACCTTGTCCGCAACTTCACGACTCTCCTCCATCGCCGAGATCTCGTAGAGGTGAGTGCCGCTTGCCGTGAACAGGTTCACGGACCAGACCAGCACGTCGTCGTCCGTTTCGGAAACCTCACCACGAATCTCGAGTCCGTACTTGTTGTGGCTATACGCGAAGGAATCGACGTTCATCGACTCCTCACTCCATCCGAATTCGCCTGACATAACTTGGAACACCTCAGCAGGCACCCCGCTCGCTGGCGGCGCGCCCTCGCCCCGACCCCGTCGGGGCGCGCCGCCTCTCTCTACTCAACAGCCAGGAACGGCCGAAGAGAGCGACTGGCGACGACTGAAGCCCCTTCCGCGTCCGTCGACCACCGGGAGACGCAACCGGGAGGGAGCTTCGTCGTCGCGTCCCCGCCGGGGCGAAGGAGCGACTCGGCCGTGACGAGCCGGCGGATACGGCAAAAAAGGGGGCTGGAGTGGCCTACTCTGCGAGTTCGCGTTTCCCCAGGTCGATTGCTGCCATGAGGTCAGCTAGCCGCTCGACGCCGGAGACGCCCTCGTACGTCGAGAGCAGACTGGCATCCGCCAGTTCTTCGTGCAGCTGTGCTTCAGTGAACTCCACCAGCGTCTCCAGGGGAGACTGCACCGTTGTCTGGTTCAGGGGGTAGAACACTGACTTCTCCACTAGGTCAGCGGCTTCAGCGATGTACGTGCTCAGAACGCCGTAGTTCCGCCGACGGACGAGGTCCATCGGTTCCGCGATGAACCCATCCGGTGACAGTTCGACAACGCGCATATAGCCGTCCACTTCGGGGTTGTAGAACACGCAGCCCTCGCCGAACCCCCAATCCTCGAGGTCGTCAACCGCACGTTCACGCTCTGCCTTCGACCACACCGTTACTTCGCGACCGTACGTCTCGTCGACTTCCACGCCATCGTTCAGCCGGAAGCCAGCCAGCGGTTCGTGATCGACCGCCCACCGCAGCGCCGTCTTCTCCGCCGAAACGCGCGTCTCCTCGTGAGCCGAAATCTCGTAGAGCTCCTTGTTACCGGTCGTCAACAGCAGGACCTGCCACCCATCCGTGTCGTCGTCTGGGATTTCAGTCCCGGCGATAGTGAGCTCGTAGTCGACGTGCTCGTAGAAGAACGATTCTGCGTCTCTGCGACCATCGCTCCAAGCGAACTCAGTTGTCATAACTGGAATCACCGTCCAGGCACACCTTCTCGGACGGAGGCGCGCCCTTCACCCGCCCTCGGCGGGGCGCGCCGACCACCAACCTACACTCGAGGGATGACCGCCCAGCACGACCGGCGACGACATAAGCCGGTTCCGCGTCCGTCGACCGACCGGCGGGAGGGAGTCGCAACCGGGAGCGCGCTTAGTCGTCGCGTCCCCGCCGGGGCGAGGGAGTAACGGGCGGTCACTCCCGTACCGTGCGGCTGGAAGCCCGGCGGCCCCTCTGTGGGCCGCCCGGAACTGGAGGTGGGTGGGGCGGCGGCTGTAAAAAGAAGAGACGCCCGTTGGCGTCAGTAGCCGTGTTCAGCGAGGATATCGCGGATCAACTGAGAGCTCAGATGCTGCTTACCACGGAGCTGCGCGAGAAGGTCGTGGACGGCGCCGATTTCGCGGTGGATGACACTGTAGTTCAGAGAGTACCAGATGGGGAACTGGTTGATAAAGCGTTTCACGAACACAGCCAGTTCATCGTCCCCGACGTCTTCGGTTGCGATCTGGCGAGCGATGTCCTGGCTGTACGCCTTCGCCTTGAACGTCACTGCACACCGTGTTGCTGCTGCGAGCTCGTCCGCGTCACTCTGTGAGTCGAAGGAGTCGATGTCACCGACTTCAGCGACGAGTTCCTCGTAGAGAGCCTCGGGGTCGACGAACCCGCTGAGTTCCGCGTCGGAGAGGACGAGGATGGACGTCTCTGGATCGAGGTCCGCGTACACCTTGTTTCCGGCTTCATGGTACCCATCGAGTTTCTCGATGGCTTCGTCGACGAGTTCTGGGTCGTACTCGTCCCGAAGCGCCGGGTACCGGGCCGTGTCCTGGTCTATCTGGCCGCGCGTTTCTCCAACCGACTGCTCGTGTTTCGACATAACTGGAACACCTACGGACGCTAGTTGGCGGCGCGCCCGCACCCCGACCTCGTCGGGGCGCGCCGCCCTTGGTCGATACATAGCCAGAGAGCCCGCCCAGAGCGACTGGCGACGACTGAAGCCCCTTCCGCGTCCGTCGACCGACTCTGGAGGGAGTCGCAACCGGGAGGGAGCTTCGTCGTCGCGTCCCCGCCGGGGCGAGGGAGCGGCGGTCGGGCTCTCGTGCCATGCTGTTGGAAGCCCGGCGACCCATGGGTCGCCCGGAACTGGAGGTGGGTGGGGTGGTGGCTGTAATAAAAAGAAGTGCGCCGGGTCAGGTCTCGAGCTCGGAGCGGCTGAGGAAGAGGGCATCCCGGACGTCGCTAACGGTGTCGACGCCGTCGATGCCCTCGACCGGCTCGTGGGGACCGAGCGACTCGAGGTCTTTCGAGATCTCCTTCTCCGCGTACCGGAGAAGGGTCGCGACGGGCGACGTTTCGACCGTTCCAGAGACGGGCTGTACTCTGGTCTGCTCTCTCCGTTTCGAGATGTCTGCCAGCGTCGTGCTGTAGACGCCATCGACCTCTCGGACCCGCTCGTGGTACGGGACTGCGACGAAGCCGTCGACGGTGAGCTCAGTCACCTCATAGTAGCTGTTCTTCGCGACGTCGAAGTAGACCTCCCCTTCGGCAAGCCCCCATTCCTGGAGGTCCTGCACTGCTAGCTCGCGCTGTTCTCCGGTCCACTCTGTGGCTGTCCGCATACAGGCATCTTCGTGGCCCGTGACGATCTCCGATTTCACGCCGTCGTTCACTCGGATACCTGCAAGACCAGGATGGTCTGCCAGCCAGGCTTCAGCTGCATCGAACGCGGCCTCCCGCGTCGCTTTTCCAGTACAGACAGTGAGAAGTCGTTCCGAGCGATAAATGACGGTCACGCCGAACGCCGACCTCTCCTTGCCGTCCGAAAGTTCGCGATCATCGCCACGGAGCTTCAGGCACGGGTAATCGTCGTTTTCGAACTCGAACAATTCCTCCTCGTCCGTCGTCAACGTCCAGTTGTCGACTGTCATAGAAACTCTGTCCAGGCACCCGCTCGTCGGCGGCGCGCCCTCGCCCCGACCCTGTCGGGGCGCGCCGCCCCTCTCTACTCAACAGCCAGGAACGGCCGACGGGAGCGACTGGCGACGACTGAAGCCACCTCCGTGTCCGGCGCCGCGCGGGTTGCGGCGGCGCAACCGGGGGTGAGCTTCGTCGTCGCGTCCCCGCCGGGGCGAAGGAGCGACTCGGCCGTGACGAGCCGGCTGATACGGCAAAAAAGAGAGGGGGGTGGAGTTACGGCCGGACCACTGCCTCCTCGTTGGTCGCCTCTGCGTCTAGAAGGAGGTCTGCGCTGGGGTGCTTGAACAGGACTGCATTACAGTTCCGGCAGGTGGTGAGGAGCGTACGACCGCGACGTCCGTGGTCGTTCCGACAGACCGGAGTTCCGCTCGAGCTGTGACCGTAGTGTCCGGCACTCGTTTTGACGTGGTTGAACTCTGCCTCCCCACACTCGGGGCATGGATCTTGGAGGCCGTCCCAGTCCGTTCGCGTGATGAGCGTAATATCCACGCCTCCATCTGCGCCGTCGATGGTCCAGGTCTCCTCGGCGACTGGGTCTTCATCGCCGGCCTCGAACGGGGTCCGTTCTAGAGGGATAATCGAGACGGGGAAGGCCTGGACAAGCCCCAGTACTTCTTCCCAGTCAGCATCTGTTATTTCGCCGTCGTCCAGCGCATACTTGACGCCGTCAGCGTCGTCGAACCGGATGAATCGAACGTCCCGGTCCGCCTGTTTGTCGTAGAAGACTTGGAGGCCGAAACGGGTGTGAACCGCCTGGAGAGCGTAATCCAGGGACGATAGGGCGATTGTACCCTGGTAGTTGTCGTGGATGAACCGCTGTACCCGGTTGACGTCCGCCAGAATCAATTCCTCTTCAGGCACCAGTTCATCCAGTTCCTCCTCGAGAGACCGGAGTGCGTCCAAGAAGGCGAATGTAACGTTGGAGTCGTTCGGCTCCACGAGGTCAACCCATACTTTGCGTCCTTCGCGACGAGAGAACTGTCGTTCCATAGTTGGAATCACCTTCAGACACACCACCTCAGTCGGCGGCGCGCCCTCGCCCCGACCCCGTCGGGGCGCGCCGCCCCTCTCTACCCAACAGCCAGGAACGGCCGATGGGAGCGACTGGCAACGACTGAAGCCCCTTCCGTGTCCGTCGACCGACCGGCGGGAGGGAGCCGCAACCGGGAGGGAGCTTCGTCGTCGCGTCCCCGCTGGGGCGAAGGAGCGACTCGGCCGTGACGGGCCGCGGGTGCGGTGAGGAATAGCCGGGCTGCGTGTTCAGAGCGCGTCGTCGACGGCCTTCATGATATCTACAAGCTCTGGGCCGGTGACGGTTGGTGAGAAAGCCTCGGAGATCTCGTCCTCCACATGGTCCGGAGCGAAGTGGAGGTCCCAAACATGGGTTGCGTCTTCGGGGTCGGTGTTAGCCACTGAAAGTCGGAGCCCCGTGTCCGTCACTTCGGATTCATTCTGCTGAATCACGGGGTCTGCGTTCAGTGGCGTGACCTCAAGGACGATGTCTGACTCCTGATGGACGAACGAAGCCTGGAATCGAGGGACGAAGAGGTCGGATTTCTCTTCGTCATGCTTGGCTTCGGTGACGATCCAGCCGTCGGGAGTTGGGGACGGGTCCTCTGCGTGGAGCATCCCGCCAAGGAGATTACTTGCGCATCGAATGCGGTCAGGGGTCCGCTCGAGGACCTCATTGGAGTCGCTGTCCAGCAGCGTAGACAGTCCTTGCGCCTCTTCTGATTCCAGAAGCCCATTTGTGAGAGAGTCGTCGTCGGCCCGTGTCGATAGGTAGTACCAGGAGAACCCGATTGGGGAATCGGCTGTCGGGAGAAGCGTAAATATCGAGAATGTCCCGTCATATTCCAGGTAGAACCGGATTATAGAACCTGGAACGGCGTTGCGGTATTCGCCGACTGCTGTTTTGTCGATGATCTCTGGCTCGATGGGGACCCAAACCTCGTAATCGGAATCAATCGGATCGACACTCTCGATGACCAGGTCGATGAGCTGCTTCAAATCGGTCGGCGTGAGTGGCTCCGGAGGGAGACTGTCGATACGGGGTTTCCCGACGCTCTGCATGTGCATCTGGAACTCCTCTGTCAGAAGGTCATCACCGGAGTCAGTCACGAGTTCGACTTGTTCTCTCGGTTCGCTAGGGTATGCTCTCTTGTCACGGGGGTCGCCGTCTATCTCGCCCGTGAAGTAGTCCGGATTGACACCTCTCTTTCGCAGAATCCGCTGTGCGAAAGCCTCCTGCATCTGGGAGTCCTGTCCGATCATCTCTTGGACTAACTGAGGGGGGTCTAGCGTCTCGATATCAGTCTCCCCCGGGATGTCAGGTCCGTCAAATGGGTCGTGCATATGAGAGCGGATAGAATACCACGCCTGATAAAACTAGACGAGTAGATCCGGACTTAGAACGGCAGCGGGGGCTGAATCCCGGCGTCTTCATGCCCTCATTGGGTTGATAGTAGAGAGCATTCCGTAATCCATCATCACGAGACGCCGTCCGTCCTCGTGGAGCTCGTCGCCTGGATCGCGCTCGTCGACTGGAAGCCAGCCCAGATTCCCTTCATGGAAGTCACCTGGCTGCAGGAGTGCATCATCAAGCCGATTCTCCAGCGTTGCAGGAAGCCCCGACCCGGTTCGTTCTGGATCGAAGTTGTCGACGTCCTCCATGACGACCCAGCGGTAGTAGTCGTCGAACGCACGGATTGGAGCGAGATACGTGGTATCCACTTTCGCGTCGTAGAACATCTCAACCTCAGTCTCTGTCTGGTTGATACCATCACGCCACGGTTCCCCCGACACGCCTTCTGGCTGAAGAGGGAACTTCACGACGAGCTCCCGGCTCGTCGACGTCAACGAATCGGGGATACCGAAGACCGTTCGTGCTGACCCACGCCCTTTGAACGACCATCCCCTCTCCTGCAGTTCGTCCTCGACGTTTCTGATATCCTCCGGGACTCCAGGAGGACCGCCGGCCTCCCGGGGAATGTCGTAGAATACCTCAGCGTACTCGTTGAACAGTGCTATCGCTCGCTCCGTCAGAACATCTGAATTCATCGTGGAACACCTTCGACACGCCTCTCTGGACGGAGGCGCGCCCTCTACCCCGCCCCTGGCGGGGCGCGCCGACCTATTCGGGAACCAATCCAGGGACTCGGGTCAGCGCGACCGACGACGACTGAAGCCCCTTCCGAGTCCGTCGACCAGCGGGAGACGCAACCGGGAGGGAGCTTCGTCGTCGCGACCCCGTCGGGGCGAGGGAGCAACGACCCGACTCCCGGTACCGGTCGCCAACCAGCGAACCAAGCAACCGTGTTACTCCTCGAGGGAGCTGGATGCTGTGAGTCCAGCCTGCTTGCAGCTGGCCGCCTCGACCTCTGTCGGAGTTTCAGGCGGGTGGAGCATGTCGAAGCCTTCGAGCGCTGCCCACTCTCGGGCCTTCGCGATAAGTCGCGCGCCGACGTTCGTCGGGTAGTCGACGTCGGCTACTGCGAGTCGGTCGACGCGAGCGTCGGTGTACCGGCGTACAGCCTCGCTGATGTTCGACACTGCGAG
>Ga0207754_100030_pt1 | contig 168435 bp, 177 predicted proteins | sample A23E1SouthBayCA_FD_187728 | JGI IMG/M metagenome (GOLD analysis project Ga0207754, IMG submission 187728) | Aerobic enrichment media microbial communities from Eden Landing Ponds, California, USA - A23 E1 (SPAdes) | ecosystem: Environmental > Aquatic > Marine > Unclassified | place: Emeryville... | reverse complement strand
CGTAGCCGACGATTTCGATGCCGGCGTCGGCGAGCGCGGGTCGGACGAGGTCGCGGAAGCAGTCGGACTGCCGGTCGAGCAGGTCGCGGGCGCGGTCGAGGACGAGCGACCACTGCTGGCTCGGGGTCCGGCCGTCGGGGGAGAGTTCGCTCACGCCCGCGGCCATCTGCTGTTTCAGGCCGCCGACGCGCTTCATGAAGAACTCGTCGAGGTTCGAGGTGAGAATCGAGAGGAAGTTGACGCGCTCGAAAAGCGGGTTGCGGTCGTCTCTCGCCTCGTGGAGGACGCGCTCGTGGAAGGCGAGTTCGCTGAGTTCGCGGTTGAGATACAGCGCGGGGTCCGCGAGGTCGGCGTCGGCCGGATTCGACTCGTCGTCGCGGTCGCGAACGCGGACCGGCGCGGTCGTCTGACCGGCGTGTCGGGCCTGCGAGTCGCCGCCGCGAACCTCGTCGTCGGACATGTGCTGCGTGGAGATGGTTCGGCGGCGACCTTTAGTTCGCCGCCTCCGTCGTCGCCGTCACCGTCGCCTCGTGGGATCAGACCAGCGCGGGCTGGCGGGGTTCGAGAATCTTCGAGTCCTTGCGGGACTCGTGGGTGACCTCGGAGTCGACGGCGACGAGTTCGTCGGCGTGGAGGTCGTACGCCGTGAGCGCGCCGCCGTAGACCGCGCCCGTGTCGAGGCCCATCGCGTGCTCGAAGACGGCAGGGTGGGCCATCACGGTGTGGCCGAAGAAGACGCGCTGTGGCCCCTCGTAGTACTCGAACCAGAAGGGGCCGTCGTAGCTGTCGCCGGGGTTCATCGCCCGGGTGTTTTCGAGTTCGTCCACGTCGTGTTCGTCGAGCGGCTTTTCGGGGTGAATGCCGCCGTGGACGACGATGGCATCCTCCCACGTGATGGCGACCGGGAGGTTCGACATCCATTCGAGGTCGTCGTCGGTCAGCGCGTCTAGCTCCTTCGTGCCGCGGATGAGCTTTTCTTCGTTGTTGCCGCGGACGGTCAGAAAGTTGTCGCGCTCGCGGACGAAGTCCACGACGCCCTTGCTGTCGGGGCCCTTCCGCACGAGGTCGCCGACGAAGACGACGAGGTCGTCCTCGGAGGGGTCGAGCCGGTCGACGAGGCGTTCGAGCGCCGGCAGACAGCCGTGTACGTCGCCGACGACGTACACGTCGTCCCAGTCGTCGATGTCGACTCGAAGGTGTTGCTCGGCGACGTCGGGGTGGAAGGATGGGACACTCATTGGAAACGTTCTCTCCTCTGTCTGAAGACGGCTACCTAAGAAAGGGTTGCTAGTTTCGAACTGTTGTGCTATATAGACATGGCTGCGTGTCTCACGCACGCCGCGCGAGCCGCCGGCGACGACCCGCCCTCTGTCGCCGGCCATCCCGCAATCGCTTTCCGGCGCGGCCGCGAAGTCGCGGCCATGAGCATCGGACCCCTCGACGACGAGACGGTCGAGAAGTATCGAGAGGCAGGGGAGGTCCTCCGCACGGTGTTGGACGAGTCGGCCGAGATGGTCGAACCCGGCGTCACCCACCTCGAAGTCGCTGAACACGCCGAAGCGCGCATCCGCGAACTCGCTGATGGCTGTGCGTTCCCGGTCAACATCAGTATCAACGAGGAAGCGTCGCACGCCAGCCCCGGCCGCGACGACGATACCGTGTTCGGCGAGGACATGGTCTGTCTCGACGTCGGCGTCCACGTCGACGGCTACATCGCAGACTCCGCGGTGACCGTCGACCTCTCGGGCAACGACGAGCTCGTCGAGTCCGCCGAGGAGGCGCTCGACGCCGCCCTCGACATGGTCGAAGCGGGCGCGCACACCGGGAAAATCGGCGCGGAAATCGAGGACGTGATTCGCGGCTACGGCTACACGCCCGTCCTCAATCTCTCGGGCCACGGCGTCGAGCAGTGGGACGCCCACACCGACCCGACCATCCCGAACCGCGGCGCAGACCGCGGCGTCGAACTCGAAGTCGGTGACGTGGTCGCCATCGAACCGTTCGCCACCGACGGCACGGGCAAGGTCACCGAGGGGTCGAAAAACGAGATTTACAGCCTCGTCAACGACCGCTCGGTCCGCGACCGCATGTCGCGCAAACTGCTCGACGAGGTGCGCGAGGAGTACAAACTGCTCCCCTTCGCGGCCCGCTGGTTCGAGGGCGGCCGCTCCGAGATGGCCATCCGCCGGCTCGAACAGCAGGGTATCCTCCGCGGCTACCCCGTGCTGAAAGAGGAAGACGGCGCGATGGTCGGGCAGGCCGAAGACACCATCATCGTCACCGAAGACGGCTACGAGAACCTCACGCGGTAATCGGACGAAGTCGGGGTCGGCGTCGGGTTCGGGGTCGGCACCGACCGCTCCGAGACCGAAACGGCTTGCACGTCCGGGTCCATTGAGCCGCCATGGACCAACTGTTCGCCCCGTGGCGCATCGAGTGGGTCGCCCGCGACGACGACCAAGACGCCGACGCCGACGACCCGGACGACGACCGCTGTCCCTTCTGTGCGCTCCCCGAGCGCGACGACGACAGAGAGAGCAAAATCGTCGCCCGCTCGCCGCACTCGTTCGTCCTCCTGAACAACTACCCCTACGCGCCGGGGCACGTCATGGTCATCCCGCACCGCCACACCGGCGAGTTCGCCGCCCTCTCGGACGCGGAACTCCTCGACCACGCGCGGCTCAAGTCGAAGACGCTCGCCGCGTTGGACGCCGCCTTCGACCCCGACGGCTGCAACGCGGGCGAGAACCTCGGTGGCTCGGCCGCCGGCGGCTCCATCGACGACCACCTCCACACCCACGTCGTCCCGCGGTGGAGCGGCGACACCAACTTCATGCCGGTCATCTCCGACACGAAAGTGCTCGTGCAGGCGCTCGACGACTCCTACGACCAGCTTCACGAGGCGTTCGCCGGCCTCGACGGCGCGGTCGTCGACGGCGACGACGACGCGGTTCGATTCAAATTAGACTGACTCTAAAACTCACGTCGAGTGCGTCTAATAGCCCGCTCCGGCCCGAAGCGCATTTGAACCCCTCTCCCGAAAGCCACGGTAATGGAGCGAAAGCGGGCCATCCGTCGGGTCGGATTCGTCGTCCTCGCGGCGAACGTGCTTCTCGTCGCCGGGAAGGCCGGCGTGTGGTGGACGACCGGGAGCCTGGCCCTCGGGTCCGAGGCGGTCAACAGCCTCGCGGACGCGGTTTACAGCACCATCATCCTCGGCGGCCTCTACCTGACGACGAAGCCGCCGGACTGGGAACACCCCCACGGCCACGAGCGCATCGAGCCGTTCATCTCGCTTTTCGTCGCGGTCGGCATCTTCGCCGCCGGCGGGGCGATTCTCTGGCAGAGCACGTCCAGCATCCTCGCGGGGACTTACGGCGGAGACGCGGGGACGCTCGGCGTCGTCGTCCTCGTCGTCGCGGCGGCGGCCAAGTACGTCCTCTACCGCTACTGCTACTCGGTCGGCCGCGAGCAGAACTCGCCGGCGCTCGTCGCCGCCGGCGTCGACAACCGAAACGACATCCTCACCGCCGGGGCGGCGCTCGTCGGCGTGGTCGGCGGGCAGTTCGGCTACCCCATCTTGGACCCGCTGGCCGCCATGGTCGTCTCCATCGGCATCGTCTACACCGGCTACGAAATCGTCCGCGACAACGTGAACTACCTCGTCGGGGCCGCCCCGCCGGAGTACCTCCGGGCGCTCATCGTCCAGACCGCCCTGTCGCACCCCGACGTGTACGGCGCACACGACGTGGTCGCCCACTACGTCGGCCCCGAAATCGACGTGAGCCTCCACATCGAGGTGGAAGGCGATATGACGATTGCCGAGGCCCACGACATCGAGACGTGGGTCGTGCAGGCGATTCGGAACATCGACGAGGTGGACGACGTGTTCGTCCACATCGACCCGAAGGAACTCGGCGAGTGGAAGGAAGACGACGAGACCGAGCGCTACACCATGTTCTCGCCCGACGGCGGCGACGACCGCTGACGGCCACTAACTGCCACTAACGGACGCTGACGACCACTGACGCGTCGGGTTCCTCAAAGTAGCTTCTGGACTTCCAGCCGTAGCTCCCCGAGATACGGCACGTGGAACTGGCCTTTCGCCCGCACCCAGTCGGGTCGGACGGGCGTGGCGATGCCCCGCGCCTGGTCGTAGTAGTCGTTGTCGTCGCCGCGAGTGACGTAGCCGGCGTGCGGCGCGGGGCAGTACAGGAGTTCCGCACAGGAGTCCGCGCCGTCGACGTAAGACGTGTTGGCCCGGTCGTACCAGTTCTCTCCGTCCTCGACCCAGAAGACCGCGCGATGGATGATGGGCGAGCCGTCGCGCGACGGCGTGTCGTAGACGACGACATCGCCCGGGCCGCCGAGCCGGCCGTAGCCCTCGCTCGCGTTGGCCGTGACCACGCCGTAGTCGTCGGCCGCGGGGCCGCCGTAGCGACCCTCCGCGGTCACGACGACGAGGTCGCCGCGTTCGAGAGTCGGTTGCATGCTCCCGCTCTCGACGGCGACCATCGGGGGCCACACGCCGCTCACCGCGAACAGCACCGCGCCGACCGCGACGACGACCGCGACCGCCTCCAGCGCGTCTCTGGCGAACGCTCGGGCCTCCGATTGATTGTCGTCGGACACGGGTACTGTCAGCCGTCGCGTCGCTATCAATCTTGTTGCCGGCGTCGGCGTGAGAGAAACCGTTAGGGCCGGGTGGCGCGACGGTCGAGTCGTGAACGACGACTACCACCTCGTCCCCGAGTTTCCCGCCCCCGAGGCGTACGTGTCCCTCCGCGACGCAGCCGGGATGGCTCCCCGGTCCCTCGCGGCCGCCGAGCGCGGCGTTCCGAACACGATTTTCGGCGTGCGCGTCGTCTTCGAGGGGGCGACCGGCGACGAGATAGTCGGCATGGGTCGGCTCGTCGGCGACGGCGGCACCGTCTTTCAGGTCGTCGACGTGGCGGTCCACCCCGACCATCAGGGCCGCGGGCTCGGCACCCGCGTGATGGACGCGCTCGTGGACTACCTCGACCGCGAGGCCCCGCCGTCGGCGTTCGTGAACCTTCTCGCCGACGTGGACGGCTACTACGAGCGCTGGGGGTTCGAACCGACCGCGCCGGCGTCGAAAGGGATGTTTCTCCGGGTCGGCGAGGACGGCGTTCGAGGGCGCGACGAGAACTGAGAACCGAGCGGAGTGTAAATCGGCGGAGCGACGTGTCTTCGGCGCGCAACCGACCGTTCAGGCGGCGGTCGGCTCGCGCGGTTCGGGCTGTGCCTCGACCGGTTCGGCGAAGGCGTAGACGGTCTGGTGGGCGGTCACCGTCACGCGGGTGAAGTCGCCGGGTTCGAGGCCGTGTTCGGTCGCGTTCTGGACGATTATCTGGCGGTAGGCCTCGTCGCGGCACTTCACGGAGTCGCCGGTACCCTCCTCGACGACGAGCACCTCGCGCTCCGTGCCGACCATCTCGTCGTAGGCGGCGGCGACGATGTCCATCTTCGCCTCGGACATCTCCTTGGAGCGCTCCTTTTTGAGCGTCCCGCCGAGGCCCTTCAGGTCGGCGGCGTCGGTGCCGGGGCGCTTCGAGAAGCGCGTGACGTTGACCTTCTCGGGGCGAATCTCGCGGAGCAGCTCCATCGACCGCTCGTGGTCCGCGTCGGTCTCGGTCGGGTAGCCGACGATGAAGTCGGTCGAGAGCGTCCAGTAGTCGAGTTCGCGGTCGAACGTCTCGACGATCTCTCTGAACTTGTCGACGCGGTGCTGGCGACGCATGTGTTCGAGCACCTCGTCGGACCCCGACTGCACCGGCGCGTGGATGAAGTTGTAGAGCTTGTCGTGGCGGGCGAACACCGCGGCGAGTTCCTCGCGGATGCCGTGGACGCCGCCGGGGTTGGCCATGCCGACGCGGACGCGGAACTCGCCGTCGATTTCGGTGCAGATGCGGTCCAGTAGCTCGGGGAGCTTCCGGTCGCCGTTGTCCCAGCCGTAGACGCCGGTGTCCTGGCCCGTGATGCGGAGTTCCTTCGCACCGGCGTGGACGAGCGCCCGCGCCTTCTCGACGTTCTCGTCGACCGAGGGCGAATCGACCCGGCCGGTGGCGAACTTCGTGATGCAGTACGAGCAGTTCGACATACAGCCGCGAGCGATGGGCAGGATGCCGACGACGCCGTCCAAGACGGGCTCGACGCCGGGGCCGGGGGTCGGACACTCGCCGTTGGTGACGGCGGTCGGCACGTCGTCCCAGTGGAGAATCTGGGCGTCGATGCCCTCCTCGCGGAAGTCGTTGCCCTGCGCGAGCGCCATGCAGCCGGTGATGATGAGATCCGCCGTCTCCGCCTCCAGCTCTTTGGCCCGACGGAGCATGTTCCGCTCCGTCTTCTCCACGACCGTACAGGTGTTCATGATGGCGACATCGGCCTCCTCGGGCCCGTCGACGCGGTAGTGACCGGCGTCTCGGAGCGCGCTCTCGATGGCGCGGCTCTCGCCGCGGTTCGAGGTACAGCCGTATGTCTCGATGTGGTATCGGGCCATTCGGTTATCCCACGTACCGGGTCAGCGGGCAAAAACGCCGCGGTCTCCCCCGAGACTGCCGGCGTCCACGGGCCGTGATAGCGTCCCTCGGAGTTCGTCTGTGCGCTCCCTGAGATCGCCGCACCCGCCGTCGTCTCTGTCCGCACGAACACGCCGAACGGAGCGTCGGCACGACGCTGAGCGCGATTATCGTCGCCATCGGCCTCGTGATTATGAACGTCCTGCTCGCGGGCGCGTTCTTCGGTCTGACCGTGTTCGCCGCGTCCGTCGTCATCATCGCCCTCGCGGGCATCCCCGGCGCTATCGGCGGTGCACTCGGCAGCGTGCTGCACGACCGCTCGGCCGCCCGCCGCACCAGACCCGCGGCCTGAGCCGACTCGGCCCCGGTTCCTGTTTTTCGCCCGTGTTTCGCCTTCCGCCCGAACCCTCACGTATCCACTCACTTCCTCTCGCTCCCTCTCACTTGCGCGCCCTCGCCACCGCTCCCGGCGAAAAGTTACTTGTCACGGTGTTGTGCAGTTGTGATAGATGCGTTCCCGCAGGACACCCCCCGGTACGCCCTCCGACCACGACTCGGGCTCGACCGACAGCGACGCTTCGTCCGCCGCTCGCAGTTCGCCTCCGCCCGCCGCCGGTACCAGCACCCGCCGCGACGTACTCCGACTTCTCGGGTCGGGTGCGGCCGTCGGTCTCACCGGTTGCCTCGGCGGCGACGAACAGACCGACGACGACTCCGCCGAAGGCGTCCGCTTCGAAGACGGCTGGCGGACCTACGCCCACGACGACGCCAACACCGCGTTCCGCCGCGAGGGCACCCCCATCTCCGAGCCGACCATCGAGTACGAACCCGACTTCGGGATGGGCTCCACCGAGCCAGTCGCCGCCGACGGGGTGGCTTACACGCCCAGCGACCCGATGCGGGCAATCGACCCGGCGGCCGGCGAGGAACTGTGGGCCGCGCAGGGAGAGGAGTGGACCGCACCGGTCGTCCTCGACGGCGTCGTCTACTCGCTCGGTGTGACGGTCCACGGGCCGAACCGACTCGCGCTCTACCGCGCTCGGACCGGTCGGCTGTTCCGGACTATCGAACTCCCGGGGCGTCCACAGACGCCGCCGGCGTTCTCCAACGACCGCGAGACGCTGTTTCTCGGCCTCGACGACGAGCGCGTCTGCGCGGTCGATATCGACGCCGCCGAGGTCAAATGGACGCGGTCGCTGTTCGGCGCGGTCCGGCGACCCCTCGCGGTCAATCTCCACTCGCTCTTCGTCGTCACCGAGGGCCAGCGGCTCTACTGCCTCGGTACTGACGGCAGCGCCTACTGGCAGGCGTCGACCGAGACGGTCGAGGCCGTCGCGCCGGTCGTCGGCGACGAGCGGGTGTACCTCGCGGGCTGGGACCGCATCGCCGCGCTCGAACGGCGGAACGGCGACGTGGTCTGGGAGGACGACCGCGGCGTCCACGAGCGCCTCGCGTTCGACGGCGAGCGCCTCTACGCGGTCCGCGGGTCGCTCCGGGCGCTCGACAGCGCGACCGGCGAGGAGCGGTGGCGCTACTACCCGGACGAGACCGTCTCCGCCGCGAGCATCGTCGGCGACGCGGTGTACGTCGGCACCGGAGACGGCGACCTCGTCGCCCTGAACCGAACCGGCGACGGCGGCCTGTTCGGTGACCGCGAGCGCTGGTCGATTTCGCTCGGTCGCAACGTCGGCCACTCGCTGGCCGCGACCGACCGCCGGGTGTTCTGCCCGGTCGTCCGCGACGACGGCCTGCCGAGCATGACTGTCGTCGGCGATGCCGCCGCCGACGGGTCGAGTGCGGGGACGACCGCGGACGCCGGCGGGTCGGAGTCGTGACGAACCCCGACGCGAGACTATCGAGACGGGCGTTCCTCGGGACTCTCGGAACCGGCGCAGCCGTCGGTCTCGCGGGCTGTGTCGGCGGCGATGAGGGCTCCACGGGCGACGGACGGGCCGACTGGCCGCATCCGTACTTCTCCCCCGAGGGGACGGGCTACAACCCCCGTGCGACCGGCCCGGCGTCGAAGCCGAGCGAGTCGTGGGGCATCGAGGTGAACGGCCTCGAACTGGCGCGCCCGGTCGTGTTCGGCGAGACGGTGTATCTCGCGACCAGCGAGCGCCTCCGGACGTTTTCGGTCGCCGATGGCACCGAGCTGTGGTCGGTCGAAAGCGACACTCAGAGCGGCTTCCGCTCGTCGGTGACGGTCGATTCGGAGCGCGTCTACGTCGGCCACGTCGGAGCTAGAACCGGCGTGCTCGCGTACACCCACGACGGCGAGGAGGCGTGGCACGCACCGACCCAATCGAGCGTCCGCGCCCCGGTCGTCCGACCCGAACCGGACCGCGACCGCCTCTACGCCGCCGACACCGCGGGGAACCTCTACCGCGTCCGCACCAACGACGGGAGCGTCGAGTGGCGCGAGGAACTGTTCGGCCCGGTTCGTTCCCTCGCGGCTCGGTACGACACCGTCGTCGCCGGCACGGAGGGCGGTGAGGTGGTCACGTACCTCGACGAAGGGGCGGGCCGCGACCCGACCGGGCTGTGGCGGACCAAACTCCCCGGCGGCGTGCAGGCGCTCGCGGTCGCCGGGTCGGGCGACGTGTTCGCAGGCTTCTTCGGCGCGGGCGTCGCCAGACTCAGCGGCGGCCTCCGCGCCGGCGCGGTGGCCTGGCACCAAGAAGACCCCTCGCCGCACGGCTCGCTCGTCGTCGGCCCCCGGCGGGTCTTTTCGACCGACGGGGCCGGCCTCGACGCCTTCGACAAACGTTCCGGCTCCCCCTCGTGGGCGGCCGGCGACGATTTCTTTGCCCCGCCAGCGGGTGCCGGCGACACCGTCTTCGTCTCGGATACGAGCGACGACGGCGGCGTCGTCGCCTACGACACGGGGGGCGGCGTCGGCCTCGACGACACCCGCATCGGGGCCGAGCGCTGGCGCTACGACCTCACGGGGCGCGCCTTGACCGGTCCGACGCCGGCGGGCGACGCGCTGTTCGTCGTCGAATCCGGCGGCGACGACGGGACGCGGCGGCTCGTCGCGCTGCGGGCCGGGTAAAAGAGCGATTCGGGGGGCGCTCGACAGGGTCGTCTCGGGAGACCGCGACCCTCAGATGAGTCCCAGTATCCACCGCGTGACCTCGGAGGTCGCGAAGAAGGCACCTTCCACCCGGGAGAAGACCCTCCCGGTCCAGAGCGCGGCGACTATCAGGAGGGTGACCACGACCAGCCACGCGAACGTCCCGAGCGCCGAGGCGCTCACCGCGAGCGGGCTGGCGACCGCCGCGACGCCGACGATGCCGGTGATGTTGAGGATGTTGCTGCCGACGACGTTGCCCACCGAGACCCCGAGGCTCCGCTGTCGGAGCGCGACGAGCGAGACGGCGAACTCCGGCGTCGACGTCCCCGCCGCGACGATTGTGCCGCCGATGACCCACTCGGAGATGCCGGCCCCGCGGGCCAGCTCCGAGGCGGCGAGCACCATGTAGTCGCCGCTCACCAACACCAGCGCCAATCCGCCCGCGAGGAACACGGCGTCGCGGCCGGGGAAGCCGATTCGGTCGGTTATCGGGCGGGTCACGCCGCCGTCTCCGTGCGACTGGTCGGCCGATTGCTCAGTCGATTGCTCGGTTGCTCCACCGGCCTCAGTCTGAGAGCTACGGAGCAGGTACGCCGTGTAGGCGACGAACGCCCCGACCAAGAGCGCGCCTTCGAACCTCGTCACCCGGAGGTCGAACAGAACCAGTCCGCCGAGGAGCGTGCTCGCCAGCAGGGCGACGCCGTCGCGGGAGACGAGCGACTCCGCGACCGGAATCACCCGGAACAGCGAGATGACGCCCAACACGAACGCCAAGTTGTAGATGTTCGAGCCGAGGACGTTGGCGACCGCGATGTCGCCCAACCCCTTGTACGCGGCGTCGACCGCGACCGAGAGCTCCGGCGTCGAGGTCCCGATTGCGACGATTGTCAGCCCGATGGTGAGCTCCGAGAGGCCGAACCGCCGAGCCGACCGAACGGCGGCGTCGACCAACAGCCGCGCGCCGACCCAGAGCCCAAGCACTGACACGAGAATGACGGCGATTTGAACGACGGGTCCGCCTCTGAGCATGGTACTGGGTTCTCGGGAGTCGGATAATCAATGTTGGGCGCGCGGCGTTCACAATCTATCGACGACCGCGAGGCTGCGAGGCTGCAAACCCCCCAGACTGCCGACCTACTCCCCGGGGGCGCCGGAGACGATGTCGACGCCCGACGACGCGCCGATGCGCTCCGCGCCGGCTTCGAACATGGCGACCGCTTCGTCGTAGGAGCCGACGCCGCCGGAGGCCTTGACGGGCAGGTACTCGGCCATGAGTTCGACGTCTTCGACCGTCGCGCCGCCGTCGGCAAAGCCGGTGGCGGTCTTGACGAAGGCGGCGTCGGCCTCGGCGGCCGCCTCGCAGGCGCGGTGTTTCTCCTCCTCGGTGAGAAGCGCCGTCTCGATGATGACTTTCACGGGAACCGGGACGGCGGCGACGACCTCCGAGATGTCCTCGGTCACGAGTTCGTCGTCGCCGGCTTTGAGCCGACCGACGTTGATGACCATGTCCAGTTCGTCCGCGCCGGCCTGCCACGCGTCGACGGCCTCCTCGCGCTTGGCCGTCGTCGTGTGCTGACCGTGGGGGAAGCCGACGACCGTCGCCAGCAACACGTCCGGGGCGTACTCGCTCGCCTCGGCGACGTAGCACGGCGGGATGCAGGCGTTCATCCCCCACTCGGCGGCGTCGTCGAGGACGGCCTCCACGTCGGCCATCGTCGTCTCGGGTCCGAGGACCGTGTGGTCGATGCGGGCGGCGAGGTCGGCTCGGTTCATACCCGGTGGAGGCGACCCGAGGCTAAAGAACGTAAGGCTTTCACGCCGCCCCGCCGCGCCTCCTGCATGGCCATTCTCCCCGAGGGGTTCGCGCTCCCGCCGCTCCCCTACCTCGTCGCCCTCGTCGCGGGACTCGTCGGCGTCGGCGTCGGACTGCGTCGCACGCGACCGACGGTCACGCCCGCGCACGTCCTCGCGCTCGTCCCGTGGATGGTGTCGGGGTCGGCGCTGCACGTTCTCTACGTCGTCGGCGCGCTCCCGCCCGCGGTCGAACCGCTCGCCGGCACGCCCTCCGTCTACCTCACCGTGGCCGTCGTCGCCGGCGCGACGTGGCTCGCGCTCGACGCGGCCGACCTCGCCTCGACGCAGACGCTCGCGGCTCCGGGGTTGCTCGTCGCCGCCGGCCTCGCCGGCTTCGCGCTCTTCGCCGGCCTCGCCGCCGGGACGCTCTCGGTCGTCTGGCCCGGCTTCGCCCTCGTCGCCGCGGTCGTCGTCACCCCGCTGACGTGGCGGGTCGTGACGCGACTCGCCCCCGAGGCGGCCGCCGCGGGGTCGCTCGGCCTGCTCGCACTCTTCGGGCACGCCCTCGACGCGCTGTCGACCGCCGTCGGCGTCGACGTGCTCGGCTTCGGTGAGCGGACGCCGCTGTCGCGCGTCATCCTCGACGCCGCCGCGGCGCTCCCGACCGCGGAGGTCATCGGCGTCGGCTGGCTGTTCGTCCTCGTGAAACTCGCCGTCGCCGGCTTCGTCGTCGCCCTCCTCGCCGGCTACGTCCGCGAGGACCCGACCGAGGGGTCGCTCCTGTTGGGCCTCGTCGCCGCCGTCGGCCTCGGCCCCGGCGTCCACAACCTCCTGTTGTTCGCCATCGCCGGCTGAGGCTGCGACCCTGTTTGGGCCGCCTGCCTGCCGGCCTCCGCCTGCCCGCTGTTGCGCCGCGCTCCGTAGTCGCCCGACCCGGGAGAGTTATCCCACCGGCGAACCGACCTACGGGGACGCATGTCCCGTGTCATCTGCGCCGGCCACGTGAACTGGGACGTCACCCTCCGCGTGGACGCCCTGCCGGAGCCCGACGGCGAGGCAACCGTCGAGTCGCGGGTCGGCGCGGGCGGCGGCAGCGCCGCCAACGTCGCCAGCGGCCTCGTCGGCCTCGACGTGCCCGCCGCGCTCCTCGGGAGCGTCGGCGACGACGAACACGGCCACGCCGCCGTCGCAGAACTCGCCTCGAAGGGCGTCGACTGCCGCCACGTCGTCAGCGTCGCCAGCGGCCCGACCACGGTCAAGTACATAGTCGTCGACGCCGCGGGCGAGGTGTTCGTCCTCGGCTCGCCCGGCGTCAACGAGGCGTTCGAGGCGACCGACCTGCCGACCGACCCGCTCGCGGCGGCCGACCACCTCCACCTGACGAGCCAATCGCCCGACACGGCCGCGACGCTCGCCGGACGGGCCCACGAGGTCGAAACGACCGTCAGCTTCGACCCCGGCCGGCGCGTCGGAGACCGGGGCTACGCCGACGCGCTCCGCGAGGTGGACTACGTCTTTCTCAACGACCGCGAGGCCGCCACCGCGCTCGGTGAAGCGGCGGTCCAGCGTGGACGAGACGCCGCCGCAGACCCCATCTCAGACGTGGCCGCGGCGCTCGCGCAGACGACGCTCGTTCTCAAACACGGCCCGCGCGGCGCGGAGGTCAGAGACGGCGACGACCGACACGTCCACCCCGGCTACCCTATCGACGCGGTTGACACGACCGGCGCGGGCGACGCCTTCGCCTCGGGCTTTATCGCGGCCCGCCTCGACGGGGCGACCTACGAGCGGGCGCTGGCGGTCGCCAACGCCTGCGGCGCGCTCACCGCGGCCGAGCCGGGCGCGCGGACGCAACTCAGTTGGCGGCGGCTGGACGACCTCGTCGAGGGCTGAGCCGCCGCGTCCACGCCGCTCGGCGCCGACCCCACCAGTTTTATCCTCACCAGCCATTCGTCGGGACGATGTTCGACCAGCTCCCGGCCGTCGTCGCCGCCCTCGACGCCGCGTCGAGCCTCGGCGCACTCGCCGGGCGACTGCTCCTCGGCGCGGTCGTCGGGGTCGCGGCCGCGGTCGTGATGGCCATCCCGATGTGGCGGCAGGACGACGGCTTCACGCCGGCGTACGTCGCCGCGGCGGTCGTCCGCCGAACGACGCCGGACGAGGTGAGCTTCGGCGACGCGAACGTCGCCCACCACGCCGCCGGCGCGCTCGCCGGCGTCCTCTACGCGGTCGTCTACCTCGTCACCGACGCCCTCGCGCCGGACCTCGCCGTCGCCGGCATCGACCTCCCCTCGCATCTCGTCGCGACCGCGGTCGTCGTGGCGTTCATCTACGTCGCGTTCGCCCGATTCATCTTCCCCCGCGCCGGCCGGCGCATCTACGAGGAGCGCGCGACGGCGGTCCGCGGGCAGTGGCTCCGCTCCTCGCTCGTGTTCGGGGCGACGCTACTGGTCCTCGCACCGGCGATTTTCACCGGGTTCGCGTGACGGCGACCCGGTCGGTTGGCTGGTCGTTCCAGCCGACCGCTCCCGCCCCCGGTCGAACCGCGTCGTTTTTGCCCGCGACCCGAGTGGGTCGGTACATGGCGAAACAGCCCCACCTCCTCGTCGAAGAAGGCGACGTGAACGATATCGCGCTCATCCCGGGCGACCCCGGGCGCGTCGACCGCATCGCAAAGCAGTGTGACAACGTCGAGGAAGTCGCGCAGAACCGCGAGTACAAGGTCGTCAACGCCGAGTACGAGGGCGTCCCGCTCACCATCTCCTCGACCGGCATCGGCTGTCCCTCGGCCGCCATCGCCATCGAGGAACTCGCCCGCGTCGGCGTGGAGACGTTCATCCGCGTCGGCACTATCGGCGCGCTGCAAGCGGACATCGAAGTCGGTGACATGATCGTCGCCACGGGCGCGGCCAAGGAGGAAGGCACCTCGAAGCGCTACGAGTCCGAGGTGTACCCGGCCGTCCCCGACTACGACGTGCTCACGTCGCTCGTCGACTCGGCCGAGGCCAACGACGAGGACGTCCACGTCGGCCCCATCGTCTCCGACGACGCGTTCTACAACGAGTCCGACGAGTACGTGGACGACTGGAACGCCGCGGGCCTGCTCGCCATCGAGATGGAGGCCGCGACGGTGTTCTCGCTCGCCCGCCGGAAGGGCCTCCGCGCCGGCGCTATCTGCACGGTCGACGGCAACCTCGTCGCCGGCACCCAGAAGGGGGCCGACTCCGACGAGGAACTCCCCGAGAAGGCGAAGAACAACGTCGAGCGCGCCATCTCCATCTCGCTCGACGCCGTTGCCGACCTCGCGTAGACGACAGCCGTGGACCCTCGCCATCTCGCGGCCCGCGCGGTCGCACGCGTCGGCGCGCTCCGCGACCGGATTCGCCGGATAGAGCGGCGCGAGATGGTGGCGTTCGGCCGCTGGATAGAGAACACGAACAACCTGCTTCACCTCTCGATTCTCCTCATCATCCCCGTGCTCATCGCGGTGGTGACGCTCATCTCCAACTCGGTCAGCACGCTGTCGTTCCTGCTGTTCCCGCCGCTCGCGTCCGGGTCGTACACGCTGTTTTCCGACCCGGAGGGGCGGTACGCCTCGCCCGTGAAGTTCGTCGTCGCCCTCACGGTCGGCGCGCTCTGCGGCCTCGTCGCGGTCGGCTTCACCGGCTGGGCGTACGGCCCGACCGGGACCGCACTCGTCCACCCGTCGGCGGCGGCGCTCGCCATCTTCCTCGCGGGCGCGACGACGTGGGCGTTAGACGTGGAAGCGCCGTCCGCGTTTTCGACGGCGCTCTTGACGCTCGTCACGGGCAACGTGAACCCCGAGGAGTACGTGGTGAGCATCTTCTTCGCCAGCGTCGTCATCGCCATCGCGTTCACCATCTGGCGCGAGCAGTTCTACGAGCGGCGCGCGGAGTACCTCTACGGGACCGTCCGCGGCGACGACCACGTCCTCGTCCCGATGCGCGGCGAGACGGCGACCCAGACGGCCTTTTTCGCCGCCCGACTCGCCGCCGCCCACAGCGCCGGCAAGGTAGTCCTCCTCGACGTGCTCCCGGCGACGCCGGCCGACGAGAGCGACGCGGCCCCGGACACCACGGCCGACGGCGAACTCGACGCCGACGCCGACGCGTCGGTCGAGCGCCTCGAATCCTGCGCCCACAACCTACGGACCCAGTTGGGCGTCCCCGTGGAAATCGCCGTCGCGCGCGGCGACCCGCTGACGGCGACCACCGAGGCCGCGGCGAACACCAACTCCGACCTCGTGGTGACGCCCTACGAGGAGGACCGCGGCCTGCTTTCGGACTACATCCGCGGCCTGTTCGGCGGCTCGTACGACACCGTGGCGTTCCGCTCGACCGGCGAGACCTACCGCTGGCGGCGCGTCCTCGTCCTCGTCGCGCGCCCCGGCGACGCCGCCCACGCGATGATAGACTTCGCGACTCGCCTCGCCGGGAAGACGGGGAGCGTGAGCGTCACGACGTGCATCTCCTCGGAGGTCGAACGCCGGCCCGCGGAGTCGAAGCTCGCCAATCTGGTCGAGACGGCCGACGGGAACATCGAGACGCGGGTCGCCCGCTCGGAGGTGACGGCGTTTATCGCCTCCAACGCCGCCTCCTACGACCTCGTGGTGCTCGGCTCCAGCGGCGACCGCTCGCCCGCCTCGCGGTTCATCTCGCCGCCGACGTTCGAGCGCATCCGCGAGATAGACTGCGACGTGGCGGTGTTCGACCGCGGGCACTGAGCGCCCAGAGAGAGAGCGACGCGGAGCGGCCGGCGTCCGAATCGGCTCGCGCTTGCGAGCGGCGTCGCCGGGTTTGTCAGTTACGGTCGTCCGTCCCGGGGTCGTCCGCCTCGACCGTCCCGTCCGCCTCGACCGTTCCGTCTTCGGCCGGCTCGGTGGGCTGTTCGTCGAGCAGCCGTTCCTCGATGGTTTCGAGGCCGCTCCCGCCGACGGCGGACTCCGCGAGGAAGTGGCCGCCGAGCGCCGCGGGGCTGATGACGGTGTTGGCCCCGGCACGGCGCAGTTTCCGCTCGTTTTCCCGCTGGGTCGCCGCCGCGACGATGTGCACGTCGGGGTTGAGCTGTCGCGCCGTGAGGATGGCCAGCGCGTCTTCGGCGTCGTTGTTCGTGGCGACGACGACGGAGCGAGCGGCGTCGACGCGGGTCCGCTGAAGCGCCTCCTCGTCGCTCGGGTCGTCGGTGACCACGTCGTAGCCGCGGTCGGTGAGGCGCTTGGCGCGGCCCTCGTCGGGCGTGACGATGACGACGCGGGCGCGGTCGCCGAGCTCTTCGAGAATCGGTTCGGTCAGTTCCCCGTAGCCGAGGACGAGGACGTGGTTCTCCAGGATGTCGAGTTGTGATTCGGTCATGCGTCCGAGTGCCTTGGTGAGTCGCGCTTCGATTGCGGGCGTGAGCAGGACACCGAGCGCCACGGCGAACGTCGCCACCGTGATGAGGAGCGCCGATATCCCGAACAGCCTGGCAATGGCGGTCTGCGGGTAGATGTCGCCGTAGCCGACCGTGCTGCCGGTGACGACGCCGAAATAAAACGCGTCGAACAGCGTGTCGATGCCGTTGAACTGCTCTCTGAGCGCCCACGCGCCGGCGGTCGTGTAGGTCTGTGCGCCCGCGATGGCGAGCAGCGCCGACAGCTGCGTCGCCGTCAGGTCGAGGTCGCGGTCGAACGCCCTGTGGTTAAACACCAAGAGCGCGAGGCTGATAAGCGAGAGGCCGACGAGCGGGGCCGCCCGCTCGGGCGACTGGATGAGTCCCTGTGCGGCCGTCACCGGGAGCAGTATCGCGGTCGAATACCACGCGGCGCGGTAGCGGCGGCGGAGCCCGAAGACGCTCGCGAGGAGCAGAAAGCCCGTCAGCGTCCCGGTGAAGCCGGCGGTGATGCGGACCGCGTCGGGGATGTAGGGTGCCAGCACGCCGCCGGCGACCGGGGAACTGATGTTGAGGATGCCGATGGCGACCGACAGGACGGCGGCGACGAACACCGTCCCGATGGTCGCGCGGGCACCGATCCACTCGCGTACCGAAGCCATGTCTCTCGCAGTTCTGGCGTCCGAGGCCAAAAGCGGTCGGGTATCGGCCCGTCACGGGTGCGTCGTCACGTCTTTATCGCGTCGGTGAGTGTACCGGCGCATGGCTTCACTCCCCGTCGAAGTCGTCTACGGGCTGTACTTCGGCGTCCTCACGGGCCTCGTCCCGGCCGCCGTCGCGTGGCTCCTCGGCTTCGGCTTCCGCTACGTCACCGGCGTCACCGTGCCGGGCCTCGCCGTCGTCGTCCTCAGCGTCGCCATCGCGGGCGCGAGCGGCGGCCTCATGGCGCTGGCCGACCCGACGATTACGCAGTCTGAGAGCCAGGTCAGGCTGACGGTCGCGCTGTTGGTCGTCCTGATGGGGTCGTTGTACGCCCACAATCGCGGCGACGCTTTCGCCAACGACATCCCGCGGAAGATGTCGCTGCGCAAGCTCACCGAGCGGTCGCTGTCGACCGACGTGGTCGAACTCGTCGGCGGCCGCGGGCAGGTCAGCGTCACCGTCACCGGCGAGGTCGGTGACATCGAGGGCTACCCGCCGGTTCCGCTCGACATCCGCACCGGCATCCGAAACGGGGAGTGGACGTTCCCCGCCGACATTCCGCTCGTGGAACTCGAATCGCGGTTTGCCGACCGCCTGCAAAACGAGTTCGACCTCGCCGCCGTCGAGGTCAGACTCGACGAGCGGGCCCGCGCCACCGTCACCGCCGCGGCCCCGGTCGGCGGCCTCTCGAAGCGCCTCCCGGCGGGCAAGCGCGCGGTGTCGGTGACGGCGCTCGTGCCGACGGGCCTCGCGCAGGGCGACGACGTGGTCGTCGTCACCGACGGCGGCACGGTCTCGGCGACCGTCGCCGGAGTCGACTCCGTCGCGGAGGTCCCGAGCGAACCCGACGACGATGACGACGACGCGGACGCCCCGAAGGCCGCGCCGCGCGCCCCCACGGCTGTCGGCGGCGAGGGTCGCGTCACGCTCGCGGTCGACCGGGGGCAGGTCGAACCGCTCCTCACGAGCGACGTGGAGCGGCTCGTCGTCACCTCCCGCGGCGTCCGTCGGGAGTTCGAACTCGTCTCACTGCTCCGCCGCGCCGGCAAGCGCTTCTCTCGGCTCTCGGTTCGGTCCGAGAGCCCGCTCGACGGCGTGACACTCGGCGAGGCGGGCGTCCGCGACGCCTACGGCGTGGCCGTCCTCGCGGTCCGGCACGGCGGAAACTGGATGATTGCGCCGCGCGGGGACCAAGCGGTCTCCGCGGGTGACACGCTCTACGCGGTCGGGTCGAGAACCGACCTGACCGGCTTCGAGGAGGCGGTGGCGTGATGTCGGCGCTGCTCTCCGCGTTCGCCTCGGCCGCCGGCGCGGGCACCGCCGTTTCGGTCGCGCCCGCCGCCGACCTGTTCGGGGCGGTCGGAGGGTCGCCGGCCGCCGCCGGGCAGGTGTCGATTCCGCCGGCCGACGACTCGCTCGTCCTGCAGGCGCTCCGGCTCGTCGGCCTCGTCGTCGGCGCGTTCGTCGTCTCGGCAGTCGCCTCGCTGCTCTATCGCTGGTACACCCGCGAGATAATCCCGCGGGCGCTGGCGGTGCTGTTCGGCGGCGCGGTCGTCGCGCTCTACCTGAACACCATCGGTCTGTTCGGCGCGTTCACCACCGGCACCGAGACCGAGGTGTTCCAACTCGACACCGTGATTTTCAACGTCGCGTCGCTCGCCGGCGGGGCGCTCGTCGCGCCGGTCGGACGGGTCGCCGGCGACCGACTGGCGACGGACGTGTTCGCCGTCGCGGGCGCGAAGGAACTCGACGCCGACGTGAGCCGACTCGTCCGGACCGTCGGCCGCGTCACGTCGGTGACGCTCCCCGAAGACATCGGCGACATCGAGGGCTACGACCCGGTCGCCGAGGCCGTCAAGACCCAGCTGAGCGGGAAGACGCTGCTGTTTCCTCGGCGGCTCGGCGAGGCCGAACTCCGCGACCGACTCGCCACGCGCATCAAGGACGACCACGGCGTCGGCCACGTCGACGTGGAGTTCGAGGCCGGCGGGAGCGAGGTGTCCTACCTCGCGCTCGGCAGTCGCGCGGCCGGCCTCGGGCCGACGCTCGCGCCCGGCACCGTCGCGGTCGCGATTCGCGGCGACCCCGGCTCCGGCGCGGCCGCCGGCGACCCCGTGCAGGTCTGGTCGGTTCCGAAGCCGGACGCGGACGACGACGACGACGAGGACGGGCCGTCAGACGCCGCCGTCGCGGGTGCGTCCGACCCGACCGATGCGCCCGAGTCCACCGGCTCGACCGAGACGCCCGCCGGCGGGCCCGACGCGGGCTCGCTGTCCGACGGCGGCACCGACGCGCCGGCCGCGCCGACCCGCGTCGCCTTCGGCGAACTCCGGGGCGTCGCCGACGACGTGGCGACCGTCGCCCTCGACGAGGAGGACGCCGACCGCCTGACGAGCGGCGAGGCGTACCGGCTCGTGACGCTCCCCGCGGACCCCCACGTCGACCGCGAGTTCGCGTCGCTCCTGCGGAACGCCGACGAGACGATGGCGGCCACGACCGTCGCACCCGGTGCCGACCTCGACGGACTGACGGTGTCGGACGTGGACACCACGGTCGTCGCCATCCGGTCTTCGAACCGTCCCGTGGACGCGATTCCCGGCCGGGGACGCGAACTGGCGGCCGGCGACACGCTCTACGTCGTCGGCCGGCCGGAGGTGCTCCGGAAGGTCGAACGCCGGGCGACGACCGACACGGGCCGCACCGACGGCGGCGACGACGACGGAGCCGACACCGGCGGGTCCGACGGCGAGGCCCCGCGGTCGTTCGGGGCGCAATCCTCATGAGCGCCGGGCGACGAGACGGGAGTATGGAGTGGAAGCTGTTCGCCGACCTCGCGGAAGTCGCCGGCTCGCGCACCGTTCGGGTCGATGTCGACGGCGACGCGACCGTCGGCGACGCGCTCGACGCCCTCGTCGGGGCGCATCCGGCGCTCGAATCGCGGGTGTTCGGTGACGACGGCGAACTGTACGACCACATCAACGTCCTCCGGAACGGCGAGGCGGCCGCGCTCGGCGAGGAAGCGGATACCGGCGACGAACTCGCGTTGTTCCCGCCGGTCAGCGGCGGCTAGCGCGCGGTCGTCGCCCCGACGCGGCGACGGTCATCGGTTCTCGAAGCCTGACGGACGACCCGCGAGCGGCCGGTCTGTCAGTACGCGGGACGGGAGACGACGGCACGAGATGACACTGGGTGAGATAGAACGGAGGGACGGGAGAGAGCTGGGTGAGATAAAACGGCGGGGCGGAACGCGAGAGAGAACGGAACGGAACGGAACGGAACGGAGAGACGCGTCGCGGTCGGTCGCGAAGCGGGAAGGCGAGTTCCGAGTCCGAGTTACTCGCTCGGGCGCGGCAGCGCCGTAAACAGCGTCTCGACGATGGAGAAGGGGTCGTAGACGGACTGGTGACACTGGCAGTAGACGCCGTCTTCGCCGCCGAACGTGGCGGAGCTGGCCGCCTGCTTGTAGCCGGGGACACAGCAGAAGTGCGTACACTTGTTGAGCCACGCGATGACGCCCTGGTCCGTCGAGGCGGCGAGCCACTCGTTGTCCTGTGCGGCCTCCTCGATGCGCGTCGAACGGAGCACCTGAATCGGAATCGTGTCCTCGGTGTCCTGGGAGCGCCACGTGCCGGTCGCGGGCTGTCCGAGCCCGGCCTGTCCGATGCCGTTGCCCCACGACTCGTACTCGTCGAAGTCGTTGACGTTCAGGCGGTCGCCGGCGCTGTACGCCTCGGACTGCCAGTCGTAGGCCCCGTTGTCCGAGCGGAAGTAGTTGTCAGACTCGAACGACGGAGAGAGCGCCTCGTAGGACTGCACGCCGCAGTACTGGAACCAGTCCTGCGAGTAGGTGACGCCGGTTCCCTGATAGTCCTCGGTGATGGCGAGTTCGACTTCCACACCGTTCTGGGTGACGGTCTGAACCTCGGGCCAGACGCCTCTGATGTAGCCCTCGTCGTCGATTTCAATCGGAATCTGGGGCATACCGCGCGGTGCGGGACCGCCGGTGTTCTCGATGGCGTACGCCTGCGTCGGACCGCCACCGGACCCGGTGGACGACGTTGCGCTGTTGACGGCGGCCGCGCCTGTCGTTCCCACGCCCGCGAGCGCCGCTCCCCCGACGACGCCCTTGACGAACCGACGGCGACCCGAATCGGCGGGGTACTTGTCGCTATCGCTCATACACTCACCTTCGACCCAGCCAGTAAAAGCGTGACGAATCAACCGTGTTAGTGCGCCCGACGAACCGGCCGCCCGCGAGGGGGTGCGGCCGGCCGAGCGACCGAGTGAAAAACTGGACGAACCATTAGAAACGTTCGTTGAGGAATCGTCTCCGGGCAAATTTTCGGCGTTACTCGTGGCCTTTTAGAATGTGGTACTCGTATTCGAGTAGGATGCGATTGCACACCAGAGACGTGCGGCAAGACGTTCGCGAGCTGGGGGCGCTGCTCGGGGACGTGCTCGAAGCGCAGACGTCGACGGCGTCGTTCGAGACGGTCGAAGAGCTTCGACAGGCGGCCATCGCCTACCGGAAAGGCGAATCCGGGTCGCGCGAGCGGCTCTACGACGTGGTCGGTGACCTCGAACCGGAGCGCGAGAGCGTCGTCGCCCGCGCGTTCACGACCTACTTCGAACTCATCAACCTCGCCGAGGAGCGCGAGCGCGTTCGCGTCATCCGCGAGGCGTCACAGGAGGGGACGCTCGAAGACGGCATCCTCGACACGCTCGACGCGCTGGACGACGAGGAGGTCGACGAGGAGCTTCTGGGACGGGTCCTCGAAGACGTGCTCATCGAGCCGACGTTCACGGCGCACCCGACCGAGGCCCGCCGGAAGACGGTGAAGTCGAAGCTCCGCTCCATCGCCAACCGGCTGGAGACGCTCGACGAGCGCCGCCTCACCGACCTCGAACACGACCAGGAGTGGCGGCACGTCGTCGCCGAGGTGACGAGCCTCTGGCAGACCTCGCAGGTCCGCGACCGCCGCCCGGAGCCGACCGACGAGGCCCGAAACGTCCAGTGGTACCTCGAAAACACGCTGTTCGACGTGGTCGGTGAGGTGTACGAGGAACTCGAAGAGGAGCTCCGCGCCGAGTATCCCGGCCTCGACGTGCCGAAGCTGTTCGAGTTCCGGTCGTGGGCCGGCTCCGACCGCGACGGCAACCCCTTCGTCACGCCCGAGGTGACCGAAGACACGCTCGAACGCCAGCGAAGCGTCGCCCTCGAAAAGTACAGCGACGCGCTCAAGCGTCTCTCCGGTGTGCTGAGTCAGGACGCGACGCGAATCGACCCGGGCCACGAGCTCGAACGCTCCCTGAAGGCAGACCGCGAGCTCCTCCCCGTCGTCGCCAAGGAGGCCGACGAGCGCTACCCCAACGAGCCGTACCGCCAGAAGCTCAAGCTGATGCGCGAGCGGCTCCGCCGCGTCGAGGACGTTCGCCCGAACGGCTACGCGGACGAGAGCGAGCTACTGGCCGACCTCGAAGTCATCGACACCAGCCTCCGGCGGACCGGCGCGGAACAGGTCGCTGATGTGTACGTCGAGCCCCTGATGCGACAGGTCGACACGTTCGGATTCACCCTCGCCAGCCTCGACCTTCGCGACCACCAGGAGAACCACACCGAGGCCGTTCACGAGGCGCTGGCCCACGAGGGCCTCGACTACTACGGCAGCTCAGAGGCCGAGCGCGTCGAACTCCTCACGGACGCGATTCTCCAGGAGGAGCCGGTCGTCGACCTCGAAGACCCCGGCGACGTGTCCGAGACGGCCGAGCGCGTCCTCCGCCGCTTCCGCAAGCTCGGCGAGTGGCAGCGCGAGTACGGCGTCGGCGCTATCGACACCTACTGCATCTCGATGACCGAGGAGCCGTCGCACGTCCTCGAAGTGCTGTTCCTTGCCGACCAGGCGGGCGTCGTCTCCCTGCCCGACCACTGCGGCATCGACGTGGTCCCGCTCCTCGAAACCGAGTCGGCGCTCAACGGCGCGCGCCGCATCATGGGCACGCTGTTCGAAAACGAGGCCTACGGGACGGCGCTCGCCGCCCGGAACGACGTCCAGGAAATCATGCTGGGCTACTCCGACTCCAACAAGGAAAACGGCTTCCTCGCGGCCAACTGGGACCTCTACAAGAACCAGCGCCGCCTCGCCGACATCTGCGACGACTTCGACGTGACGATGCGGCTGTTCCACGGCCGCGGCGGCTCCATCTCCCGCGGCGGCGGCCCGATGAACGAGGCCATGCTCGCGCTCCCGAACGAGACCGTCACGGGGCAGATTAAGTTCACCGAGCAGGGCGAGGCCATCGCCGAGAAGTACGCCAACCCGCGCATCGCGGAGCGGAACCTCGAACAGATGCTCAACGCCCAGATTCGCGCCCGCCTGCAGGCGATTCGGACGCCCGAGGAGGAAGTCCCCGACCGCTGGGTCGACGCCATGGACACCATGGCGGCCGCCGCGCGCGAGGAGTACCGCGACCTCCTCGAATCCGACGGCTTCGTCTCCTACTTCGAGCAGGCGACGCCCATCACCGTCATCGAGGAACTTAACCTCGGCTCCCGGCCGGCCTCCCGGTCCGACGAGCGCAGCGTCGAGGACCTGCGGGCCATCCCGTGGGTGTTCTCGTGGACCCAGTCGCGGTGTATCCTCCCCGGCTGGTACTCGCTGGCCGCCGGCGTCAACGCCTTCCTCGAAGACGGCGGCGACATGGACGACCTCCGCGAGATGTACGACGAGTGGGCGTTCTTCCGCAGCACGTTCGACAACGCCGCGATGGCGCTGGCGCGCACCGACCTCGAAATCGCCACGGAGTACGCGAACCTCGCCGACGAGGAGCTCCGCGAGGAGTTCTTCACCCGGCTCACCGACGAGTACGAGGACGCCGCGGACCTCATGCTCGACATCAGCGAGCGCAGCAGCCTCCTGAAGCGCGAGTGGCTCGAAGAGAGCCTCCGCCGCCGCAACCCCTACGTCGACCCGCTGAACCTGCTGCAGACCCACCTGCTGTCGCAGACCCACCGGACCGACGAGGAAGAACAGACCCTGCGGCTCACCGTCAAAGGCATCGCCGCCGGGATGAAGAACACGGGATAACGCGAACGCGACACCGACGCCCTCGGCCACCCGCCGAAGTCGTCGTCGCCGTCACCGTCGGAACCGACTAGGCCCGACGGAGGTCGTACGGGTTCGAGCAGACCGGACAGGTCTGCCGCGCGACGCGATACTCGCTTTTCAACCGCTGTCTGACGCCGTCGAAGTCGGCGTCGCCCTCGTATCTCGATTCCACTTGCTGTCCGCAGTGCGGGCACACCACCACCACCGTTGCCATATTCGACGGTACGGGCGAGTCCATCATATATGTTCACCCTGTTTGTGTCGGGGTCGCACGTCGCACTCAGAGGAGGCCGCCGGTGGCAACGAATACGAGACACAGGGCGGTCGAGCGCGGTGAAAACGAGGGTTTCGTCGGCATCGTCGTCCGCCGGGTGCGGACCGGCTCAGCTCAGACCTGGTTCCACGGCGCTTCCTCGAAGTCGACGATGCGGTGGGTCGAATCGAGGCCGTCGATGGCGGCCACGTCCTCGTCGTCGAGGTCGAGGTCGAGCGCGGCGAAGTTGTCGCGGATGTGGTCGGGCGAGGCGGCCTTCGGGATGGGCGTCGCGCCCTTCTCGATGAGCCACGCGAGGGCGACCTGCGCGGGCGAGGCGTCGTGCTTCTCGGCGATGTCGACGATGACCTCCTCGTCGGCGACTTGGTTGCGCGCGATGGGCGAGTAGGCGACCAGCCGGTGGTCGTGTTCGGCGGCGACCTCGCGGAGTTCGGTCTGTTGGAGCATCGGGTGCATCTCGACCTGGTGGGCGAACACCGGCGCGTCGAGCGTCTCGATGGCCGATTCGAGCTGGTCGGGTCGGAAGTTGCTCAGGCCGACGCGGTCGATGACGCCCGCCTCGACGAGTTCGTCGAGGGCCGCGAGCGTCTCGTCTTCGTCGTAGCTGTCGATTGGCCAGTGGACGTACAGCAGGTCGATGGTGTCGACGCCGAGCTTGTCGGCGGACTCGCGGGCCGTCTCCAGCACGTCGTCGTAACCGAGGTTGTCGGTGTCGAGCTTCGTCGCCACGAACACGTCGTCGACGTCCACGTCGGATTCGGCGAGGCCCTCGCCGACGTACTCCTCGTTGTGGTACATCTGGGCCGTGTCGACGTGGCGGTAGCCGGCGTCGAGGGCGGTTTTCACGGCCTCGACGCACTCGTCGCGGTCTTCGAGCTTGTACGTCCCGAAGCCGAGTTGCGGGAAGTCCTTCATGGGCGGACGATTGCGGGCTGGCGAGTCAAATCCTGCGGTTGCGGAAGCCGTGGATACACTTACCATCGGCCCGCCGGTGGTTGGGGTATGCCCTCCGAGAAGGAGAAGATGCTCGCGGGCGACTCGTACGACGCGAGCGACCCGGAACTCGTCGCGGAGCGAAAGCGCGCGCGCCGGCTCACGCGCCGATTCAACGAGGCCGACGAGACCCAAATCGAGCGCCGCGAGGAGCTGATTCGGGAGCTGTTCGGAGCGGTCGGGGAGTCGTTCGAAATCGAGCCGCCGTTCCGCTGCGATTACGGCTACAACGTCCGCGTCGGCGAGGAGTTCTTCGCCAACTTCGACTGCGTCTTCCTCGACGTGTGTCCCATCACCATCGGAGACAACTGCCAACTCGGGCCGGGCGTCCACGTCTACACCGCGACCCACCCGGTCGACGCCGCGGAGCGAATCAAGGGCCCGGAGTCGGGCGAGCCGGTGACAATCGGTGACAACGCGTGGCTCGGCGGCCGCGCGGTCGTCAACCCCGGCGTCACCATCGGTGACGACGCGGTGGTCGCCTCCGGCGCGGTCGTCACAGAGGACGTGCCCGACTCGGTGGTCGTCGGCGGCAACCCGGCGCGAGTCATTAAAAGGCTGGACTGACCGGGGACGCGCCGCCGAGCCGGCGCGGCCGCCGCGTCGCCGTCGCGCGATTCTCGCGGATTCGAGTGCGTGCGGTGCTCTGGCACACGATGTTCCCTCCGAAATGGTTTTGAAGTACGCTCGCACACGGTCAGTATGCCGACGGACGAATACGACCCAGAGATGGGGCGCAAGTTCATTTTCGTAACCGGGGGTGTCATGTCCGGCCTCGGGAAGGGTATCACGGCCGCGAGCACCGGCCGACTCCTGAAGAACGCCGGGTTCGACGTCACCGCGGTCAAGATAGACCCGTACCTGAACGTCGACGCCGGGACCATGAACCCCTACGAGCACGGGGAGGTGTACGTCCTGAAAGACGGCGCGGAAGTCGACCTCGACCTCGGGAACTACGAGCGGTTCCTGGGCGTCGACATGACCGCCGACCACAACATCACGACGGGCAAGACCTACCAACACGTCATCCAGAAGGAGCGCGACGGCGACTACCTCGGGAAGACGGTCCAGATTATCCCGCACGTCACGGAGGACATCAAGCGCCGCATCCGCGAGGCGGCCGAGGGCACCGACGTGTGTATCGTCGAGGTCGGCGGCACCGTCGGCGACATCGAGTCGATGCCGTTCCTCGAATCGCTCCGCCAGTTCGCCTCCGAGGAGGAAGACGGCGACGTGCTGTTTACGCACGTCACGCTCGTCCCCTACTCGAAGAACGGCGAGCAGAAGACGAAGCCCACCCAGCACTCCGTCAAGGAGCTTCGGAGCATCGGCCTCCAGCCGGACATCCTCGTTGGCCGCGCCGACGACAAACTCGAACCGGCGACGAAGAGCAAAATCGCGCAGTTCTGCGACGTGCCGGACGCCGCGGTGTTCTCCAACCCCGACGTGCCGGACATCTACCACGTCCCGCTGATGGTCGAAGAGGAGGGCCTCGACGAGTACGTCATGGAGCGCCTCGGCATCGCCGACGAGGCGCTGCCGAAAGCAGAGCGCGACAACCGCTGGCGCGAACTCGTCACGGCCGATCGAACCGGCTCGGTCGATATCGCGCTCGTCGGCAAGTACGCCCTCGAAGACGCCTACATGTCCATCCACGAGGCGCTCAAGCACGCGGGCATCGAGTGCGGCGTCGACGTGAACATCCTCTGGGTCGACTCCGACGAGATGCTCGACAAGCACGAAGAGCGCCTGAAGGACGCCGACGGCGTCGTCGTCCCCGGCGGCTTCGGCTCCCGCGGAACCGGGGGCAAAATCGAGGCCATCCGCTACGCCCGCGAGAACGACGTTCCCTTCCTCGGCCTCTGTCTGGGCTTCCAGATGGCCGTCGTCGAGCAGGCCCGGAACGTCCTCGGCCACGACGAGGCCCACTCGGCCGAACTCGACCCCGAGACGCCCTACCCGGTCATCGACCTCCTGCCAGAGCAGTACGAGGTCGACGAGATGGGCGGCACGATGCGCCTCGGCGCACACGACACCGACATCGACGCCGGCACGCTCGCGGAGGCGGTGTACGGCGACACCTCCTGTACGGAGCGCCACCGCCACCGCTACGAGGTGAACCCCGAACTCATCGACGAACTCGAGTCCGAGGGGCTCCGCTTCTCCGGCCGCGCCGAAAACCGCATGGAGATTCTCGAACTGACCGACCACCCGTTCTTCCTCGGGACGCAGTTCCACCCCGAGTTCCGCTCCCGACCCGACCGCGCGAGCCCGCCGTTCCTCGGCTTCCTCCGCGCGGTCCTCGGCGAACTCGACGCGCGCGAACTCGGCAACGAAGAGGTGACAGCATAATGGTAAACGTAGACGAATTCATCGAAGACGCGACCGAATCGATTCGTGACCAAATCGGCGACGAGCACGCCATCATCGCCCTCTCGGGCGGCGTGGACTCCTCGGTCGCCGCGACGCTCGCCTACGAGGCCGTCGGCGAGCAGCTCACCCCGGTCTACGTCGACACCGGCCTGATGCGCAAAGGCGAGACCGAGCAGATTGCGGATACTTTCTCCTTCATGGAGAGCCTCCGCGTCGTCGACGCCCGAGACCGCTTTTTCGACGCCCTCGAAGGCGTCGTCGACCCCGAGGAAAAGCGCAAGGTCATCGGCGAGCAGTTCATCCGCGAGTTCGAGCGCGAGGCGAAGGAGACCGACGCCCAGTACCTCGTGCAGGGGACCATCTACCCCGACCGCATCGAGTCCGAGGGCAACATCAAGTCCCACCACAACGTCGGCGGCCTGCCGGACGTGGTGGACTTCGAGGGCATCGTCGAACCCGTCCGCGACCTCTACAAAGACGAGGTCCGCGAGGTCGCCCGCGCGCTCGGCCTCGAATCTATCATCGCCGAGCGGATGCCGTTCCCGGGGCCGGGGCTGGCGGTCCGCGTCCTCGGCGAAGTCACGCCCGAGAAGGTGCAGGTCGCCCGCGACGCGTGTCACGTCGTCGAAGACGAGACCGAAAAGCACGACCCGTGGCAGGCGTTCGCCGCCGTCATCGGCAAGGGCACCGGCGTCAAGGGTGACAACCGCGTCCACGGCTGGATTGTCTCGGTCCGGTCCGTTGAGTCGCGCGACGGCATGACCGCCCGCGCGCAGGAACTGCCGTGGGACACCCTCCAGCGCATCCAGTCGCGCATCACCGGGACGAACGAGAACGTCGCCCGCGTCGTCTACGACGTGACCCACAAACCGCCGGCGACCATCGAGTACGAATGACGACGGCAGTCGTCGCGGGGGCGGACCCCGACGGACTCGGTGAAGCGCTCGAAGACGAGGGCGCGACAGTCGTCCGCGTCGCCGGCATCGCCTCCGCCGACTCCCTCGACGAGGCCGGCATCGAGGACGCCGACCTGCTCGTGCTCACCGACATGGACGACGCGACGGCCATCGCGGTGGCCAAAGAGCAGAACCCCGACGTGCGCGTCGTGACCTACGCCTACGACACCCTTCCGGAGTTCGCCAAGGGGCAGGCCGACCTCGCCATCGACCCGAACCTGCTCGCGGTCGACGTGGTCGCCGAAGAACTCGTCTGAGACGGTCAGGAATCCCTGACCGTCTCGACACGCAGACTTTCTTTCAATATTCTAGTTGTGCAAATATTGATATCATCACGGTCCTTCATGATAGTTGCAGATGTCGTCCCTCTCCCGACGAACGATGCTGAAGAGCCTCGGCGCAACCGGCCTCCTGCTCGCAGGCGGCGCGACGACCGCGGCGGCACGCCCCGGCGGCGTCGCCGCGGGTGACGCGCGGTTCCGAGTCGGCCACTTCTCGCCCGACGCGCCCCCCGTAGACGTGTACGTAAACGGCGACCCCTTCCCCGGCTTGCAGGGCGTCCCGTTCGGCGTGCTCTCCGACTACTTCACCGTCCCCGCGGGGACGTACCAGGTCGAGGTGACGCCCGCGGGCGACGCCTCGACGGTGGTCATCGACGCCGAGGTCACGCTCCGGCGCAACCGCGATTACACCGTCGCGGCGACGGACGTGCTCGACGCTATCACGCCCGTCGTGCTCACGGACACGAACCGCCCGGCACCGTACGACAAGGCCAGCGTCCGCGTCGCGCACTTCTCACCCGACGCGCCCGAAGTCGACATCGTCGTCAAAGACGGCCCGACGCTGTTTTCGGGACTGGCGTTCGGCGGCGTTTCGCAGTACGAGACGGTGCCCGCCGGGACGTACGACCTCCAGGTCGTCCTGTCGTCGAACGGGGCGGTCGTGCTCGACCTCCCCGGGACGACGCTCCCCGGCGGCCGGACCATCTCGGTGTTCGCCATCGGGTTCGCCACCGGCGGGTCGCCCGGCTTCAGCGTTCTGCCCGTGGTGGACGCCGTCTCGCCCGCTCGCAAGCCCAAGCCACCGTCCGGCGGCGACGTCTGTCGCGTGGGCTGAGTCGATACCGGTCGCCGCCCGCCGCGAGAGTCGAAACCGCCCGACTGCGGCGGGTGACTCCGGCCCGCGTTGCCATGGTCGAAACCCCCTTTTGGCGTCCCCGCCGATAGCCGGTGACATGGTTCGGGTCTCGACCGGCGCGCGCATCCACTTCGGGTTCCTCAATCTGAGCCTCGCCCGCGACCGCCTCTACGGCGGCGTCGGCGTCGCGCTCGACGAGCCGCGGGTGGTCGTCGCCGCCGAGCCCGCAACCGACGTTCGGTGTCGCCACCCCGCCGCCCGCGAGTACGCCGAACAGGCGGTCGACCTCCTCGGCGTCGAGGGCGTCGACGTGTCGGTCGAGCGCACCCTGCCGCGACACGCCGGCCTCGGCAGCGGGACGCAGCTCGCGCTCGCGGTGTTGCGGTCGGTCGCGGCCGCCACCGACCGCGAGGCCGACGTACGCCGGTTCGCCCCCGAGATGGGCCGCGGCGGGCGCTCCGGCGTCGGCGTCGCCACGTTCGAAGCCGGCGGGGCCGTCCTCGACGCGGGCCACCCGACCGCGCGCTTCACCACCGACAGACCGGAAGACGGCTCGTGGTCGGTTCCGGCGGTCGCCGCCCGACACGAGGTGCCCGACCGCTGGCGGTTCCTGCTCGTCGTCCCCGACGCCGACCCCGGCCGCAACGGCGCGGCCGAGGAGTCGAGCATGCGCTCCGTCGTCGAGCGCGCGGACGCCCAGACCGGCGACCGAATCGCCGGCATCGTCACGCGCCGACTGCTCCCGGCGCTCGCGGAGGGGTCCGCCGAGCGATTCGGCGAGGCCGTCGAATCCGTCGGCCGGCTCAACGGGACGTGGTACGCCGACGAGCAGGGCGGCGTCTACCGGCCGCCGGTCGGCGCGCTCGTCTCGTCGCTGTCGGAGTCGCCCGTCGTCTACGGCGCGGGCCAGTCGTCGTGGGGACCGACCGTCTACGGCGTGACCGACGCCGACCACGTCGACGAGGCGGTCGAGGCGGGCCGCGCCGCGCTGGCCGACGCCGACATCGAGGGCACCGTCTCGGTCGCCCGCGGGCGGAACCGCGGCGCGCACGTCGAGTGACGGGGCGGCGCGACAGGCGGCAGGGCGGCGGCAGCCGGGTCGCGCTCCCCGAAACGCCTAACCGACGCGGCCGAGTCGGGTTCGATATGTCTCAAATCCCCTTCGGCGTCTCCCGCCTCGACAGCCTCATCGGCGGCGGCGCACCCCCGGGGAACGTCGTGCTCCTCGCGGGGGAGTCCGGCGCGGGCGCTCGCGAGTTCCTCTACACGAGCGCGACGATGAACGCCCTCTCGCACACCGACGAGGAGCTGTTCGACCTCCACTACGGCTCGCTCGCGGACACCGCGACGCCGCCGCCGGAGATTCACTACGTCTCGTTTACCGCCGGCGAGGAGTACCTGTGCCGCGAGATGGGGTACACGATGGACGACGAAGTCGTCGAGTCCGCGGTCGAACACATCGAGTTTCACGACCTCTCGCCGGAGTACTTCCAGCTCAGCCCGATTCCGCGCGAGTGGTATCTCGGCCAGCCGACGAAGTTAGAGGACCTCGGCCACCGACACAACCGCGAATCCGTGTTGGGCGCGCTGGGGAGCACCCTGAGCGAACACGCCGCCGGCAACCTCGTCGTCATCGACTCCCTGACCGACCTCGTGGCGAGCCAGTCCGACGAGATGACGTGGTCGGACATCGCCATGGTCATCAAGGGACTGGAGAAGGCCTCCTACCAGTGGGGCGGGCTCATCCTCGTGCTCGCGAGCACCGAGGCGCTCTCGAAGACCGAACTCGGCGTCCTCAAGGGCGCGACCGGGGGGACGCTGCTGTTCGAGTGGGAGTCCGGCGGGTCGAAGCGCGCGCGGACGATGGTCGTCCAAGAGTTCCGCGGCGTGCTCGCCCGACTGGAAAGCGAGAACATCGTGCAGTTCGAGACCGAAATCAACGAAAGCGGCCTCGACGTGAGCGACGTGCGGAAGATTCGCTGAGCGACCCGCCGCGACGGGGACGCGATGAACTGTCGAGAATTCGGGGATAGTTCTTAAGGCCACAGGGACAAACTGGGCACGAAGATGCAAGGGGAAGACCGGGCGTCGCTCCCAGACGACCTCCGCACGTGGGTCGAAGCGCGCGCCGACGAGGAGGGCGTCGACCCGGAGACGGTGCTCGCGCGGGCCCTCGGGACCTACCGGCTCGCCGTGAGCGACGCGGGCGAATCGCTCGACGGCGACGCGACGGTCCCCGAACGCCTCGACGGGGTCGAAGGGCGCGTCGAGGCGCTCGAAGGCGAACTGGACGAAAAAATATCCGACGTGCGGACGCGCGTCGTGCAGGTCAAACGCGAGACCGACGAGAAAGCGCCGCGCGACCACGCGCACCCGGAGCTAGACGCCGAACTCGACCGACTGGCCGACGACGTGCACGCGACCCGAAACCGCATGGCTGACCTCGACGAGCGGGTCGACGCCGGCTTCGAGAACTTCGAGGAGATTCTCACCTATCTCGACGAGACGGCCGCGACGGTCGACGAGAACCTTCGGACGGTCGCGCGGACGCTGTTGGACCTCCGCGCGAGGGCGGCGGACCTCGAAGCCGCCGAGCGCGAACGGACGGCGCTCTCGGAACTCCTCCGGACTGCGAACGCGACCGGAGAGAAGAAAGCCCGGTGCGAAGACTGCGGCGAGACCGTCCACTTGGACCTGCTCGCCGAGCCCCGGTGTCCGTCGTGTCGGACCCCCTTCCGCGACCTGTCGTCGTCGCCCGGCTTCTTCGGCTCGGCGACGCTCCACACCGGTCGCCCCCCCGCGCTGGAGTCGGCCGATTCGGCCCGCGCGACCGACGCGGTCGAAGACCTGCTCGACGAGGCGGTCACCGACGTGGTCGACGACGACCCCGCGACCGGCGACGCGACCGACCGCGACCGACCCGCGGCTCCCCGAGAGGAGGAGTCGCCCCAGCAGGGCGCTGCGGCGGGGAGCGAACACGGTGACGACTGACACCCCACGAGGACGATGACCGACGACAACGACACGGACGACGAGGCGAGAGACGAGCCGAGAGACGAGCCGTTCACCCTCGGTGACCGCGACGACGGACGACCCGAGCGCTCCGACCCGACGGACGGCGTCTCCGACGCCGAGAACACCCCGGGGCAGGACCGTGACGGCCGCGACGACGATTCGGCCCCGCTTTCGGACCTCGCGGGCCGCGTGGCCGAGCGTCGCACCCGCTCGCACGTCTCCGACCAAGGCGACGACGTGGACGAACTGTTCGAGTCGGTCGAAGTCGGGGAACTCGACCGCGACGACGTGTGGACGTCGCTCGTCGAGGGCGGCGACGACGTGGAGGCGGAGGGCGTCGGCGTCGGCGCCGAGGCCACCCCGGTCGACGACGGCGAGGGCGTCGCGGACCACGTCGTCCCCAAGACCGAGTTCTGCCAGCGCTGCGAGCACTTCGCCGAGCCGCCGAAACTCGCGTGCCACCACGAGGGGACGACTATCGTCGAACTCGAAGACAACGACCACTTCCGGGTGCGGAACTGCCCGATGGTCGAGAAAGACGACTGACGGCGGTCACGCGGCGGGCCGGACCCGACTCTTCCCGCGACGGCTCGGAGTGACAGCTTCTTTGCCCTCGGTCCGCTACCGGCGGGTATGCAGTTCTGCGACGAGTGCGGTTCGATGATGGTGAGCCAGAACGGCGCGATGACCTGCACGAACGACGACTGCGGGGGCACCGCCGAGCGCGACGAAGAACTCGCGGCGGAGTTCGTCTCCACCGAGGCGCAGTCCGGCGACGAACTCATCGAGACCGAAGAGGGCGCTGAGTTCGAGGGCAAGCCGACCGCGAAGGACGTGCACTGCGACGAGTGCGGCCACACGAAAGCGTGGTACACCATCAAGCAGACCGGCTCTGCCGACGAACCGCCGACGCGGTTCTTTAAATGTCAGGAGTGCGGGTATCGGTGGCGGGAGTACAACTGAGAGCCTGACGACGTCCCATTTCTCTACGCTCACGAATCAAGCCCCGAGAGCCGAATCAGCTTTCTTCCACGCCCAACTCCGCGGCCGTCACCGCACCCGGACCGTCCTCACGCTCGTCCTCGGAATCGCTCGCGAGCGCGTAGCCGTAGGGGACGAGCAACAGGCTCCCGAACCAGCCGACGACGAGTCCCAGAGCGCCGAAAACCGTCCCGACGATGCCGATGGCGACGGCGTCGGCCGCGACGACGACGACGGCGAGCGCGACGCTCGACCCGGCGAGGGACTTCCACGACCCGCGACGGATGCAGAAGCCGGCGAACAGGCCGAAGGCGGCCACGGCACCGATACCGGGGATGAGGACGTAGCGCATACCGAGCGACCCGGTGTTGGTGAGCGTCGTCGCCAGCCACATGGCGACGAGCGTGCCGGGGACGACTAGGACGGCGGTTCTGCGGTCCAGCGGGCGGGCGCGGCGTCGAACCCGGAGCGCGCCGAGGAGACCGAGGCCGGCGACGGTGTACGCCCAGCCGATGGGGTTGAACAGGAACCCGCCGATGAGGGCGAGGAAGTTCCCGAGAATCTCGCCCTCGTTCGCCGGGTGGACGAGGTAGTGCGCGCCGCCGCGCTCGTAGAGCCCCGGCACGACGAAGGTGCTGTTGGTGACGGTGCCGCCGTCGATGGCCTCGCGCACGTCGGCGCTGGCGTTCGCGGCGGGCGACGACGCCCCGGCGGCGACGGTCTCCCAGTCGGTCGGGTCGAGTTCGATGGTCGCGCGAACCGGGTCGCCCGAGACGTTCAGCGAGAACCGATAGTACCGGCCGTCGTAGACCGCGAACGCGGCGTCTTCGTTCACGTCCGAGAGAGTCATGTACGCCTCGGGTTCGATGTCGCCGTCGTACCGGCCGGTGCGGGCGGCGGTGGCGACCGGCTCTCGGAGTTGCGGCGTCTCGTTCACCGTCTCGTCGAGGTTGACCACGTCGGGGTCGTAGTGGGCGACGCGACCGGGCGGCGAGTCGGCGGTCACCGACTCGGCTTCGTACGTCGATTCGAGCGACGAGGTGGTGGTTGCGACGGCGAACGACTGACTCAGTGCGATGCCGACGAGGAGAAGGGCGACGACTGCGGCGAGTCGCTTGCGGGGGACCATAATCCCGGCTTCGGAGTCGAACCAAAAATGTCGTTCGGTCGAGTTTTCGTCGGTCGGTTCGTCGCAGGTCGCTGACGGCGGCGACCCAGTCGCTCAGTTCCGTTCTCACTCGACGCCGAGGTTCGGGAGGAGGAAGTCAGCGACGGCGGCCGCGACCTTGTCTTCCTGTCCGACGAAGAAGTGGTCGGCCGCGAACTCGACGACCGGCTGGTGGTACTCGCGGGCGCGCTCGACGACGGGCTTCCAGTCAGCGATGTCGTCGCGGGTGCCGTAGACGACCTGCACGGGGACGGGGATGCGGTCGAAGGCGGCGACCGCGTCGAGGTCGTCGGCGAGTCGCCCGGCGGGGCCGAGCGCGGAGACGGCTCCCACGTCAGCCCCCTCGGCGGCCGCGAGGAGCGCCATCGCGCCGCCGAACGAGAAGCCGAACAGGCCCACGCGGTCGTAGCGCTCCGCGGCCCACTCGACCGCCCGAAGGGTGTCGGCGCGCTCGCCGTAGCCCTCGTCCCACGCGCCGTAATCGAAGCGGAGACAGTCCACGCCGCGGGCGGTGAGCGCATCGCTGACGGCGACGAGGCGGGCGTCGCCGCGGTGACCCTGCTGTTGCGGGTGGGGTGGACAGGCGACGACGACCGCGTCGCGTCTGGCCGCCGCGTCGGCGGTATCGTCAGTCTCGTCCGCGTCGTCGATACCGTCCCCGCGGGCGCGGTCGAGGGTCGCCCGCACGTCGCGGCCGCCGGGCACGAGAATCGTCTCGGTCATGGGGACACGTTGCGCTGGTGAGGTTTTAAGCCGAACGTCGCGTAGTAATGGGGTATGGGAATTCTCTCTCGCACGTCGTACGTCATCCGGTCGAAGATAAACTCCCTCCTCAACCGTGCGGAGGACCCGACGGAGACGCTCGACTACTCCTACGAGAAGATGCGCGACGAGCTACAACAGGTCAAACAGGGTATCGCCGACCTGACCACCCAGAAGAAGCGACTGGAGATACAGAAGCGTCGCCTCGAAGAGAACGTCGAAAAGCACAACGACCAGGCCCGCGAGGCCGTCCAGCAGGACCGCGAGGACCTCGCGCGCAAGGCGCTCGAAAAGAAGCAGGCCAAGATGAACCAAATCGAGGAGCTGGAGACGCAAATCGCCAGCTTGCAGGAGACGCAGGACCAACTCGTCAACAAGAAGGACGAACTCCAGAGCCGCATCGAGGAGTTCCGCACCAAAAAGGAGACGATGAAGGCCCGCTACGAGGCCGCCGAGGCGTCGAGCCGCGTCTCCGAGGCGATGACCGGCGTCGGCGACGAGATGGCCGACGTGGGGCGCGCGCTCGAACGCGCCGAGGAGCAGACCGACGACATGGAGGCCCGCTCGGCCGCGATGGACGAACTCATGGACTCCGGCGCGTTCGACGACGCGCTGTCGGACAAGGACTCCATCGAGCGCGAACTCGAAGCCGGTCGCACCAGCGCCGAAGTCGATACCGAACTGGAGACGCTCAAAGCCGAGATGGGCAAGTCGTCGGGGTCGTCGAGTGAGAGTTCGGCCGACGCCGACGTGGACGTCGAGACCGACGTGGCCGACGAGGAGGTCGAAGCCGAACTCGAAGAGCTGAAGAACGAAGACGACTCCTCGTCCTCCTGAGCGCGCCCGCCCGAACCGACGCCGTGCAGTCCCCCACGGCCCGCCCGCTCCCGCGACTCGCCCGCCAGTACGCACTTGACCCCACCCCGCGATAGCTTCGGCCATGTCGAACACCGGCGGGCCGTCGGCCGGCGAGCCCGACGACACGATGCGGGAGCGCGGGACGACGAGCCGCGCGAAGCTCCGCGCCCTCCTCGACGCGGACCGCCGCGTCGTCGCCGCGGCCCCGCTCGTCGTCGTCTTCTGTAGCGTCGTCGTCCTCGGCCAACTGGACCCGACCCCGCTCCGGGTCGCCGTCGAGTCGTCGGACCCAATCGAGACGCTCGCGCAGGGGCTTCTAACCGCGATTATCACGGGCGTCACGCTCGTCGTCACCATCAATCAGCTCGTGCTCTCGCGCGAACTCGGGCCGCTGGGCGACCAGCGCGACCGGATGGAGGGGTCGATGAGCTTCCGCGAGGACGTGGCCGACCTGCTGGACGCGCCGGTCGCGCCGCCGGAGCCGTCGGCGTTCCTGCGCGCGCTGGCCGAGGGCATCGCGTCGCGGGCGCGGGCGGTCGAAGACACGCTCGATGCGGGTGGGAACGGGGACGCCGGCGAGAGCGACGCCGCGGCCGCGAGCGACGCCGACCCGACGACCCGCGTCCGCGAGTTCGCAAGGGAGGTCGAGTCGAACGCCGAGGCGGTCGCCGGGCGCTTGGAGGGTCGGCAGTTCGGGACGTTCGCGGTGCTGTCGGCGGCGCTGGACCTCAACTACTCGTGGAAAATCTATCAGGCGGCGCGGCTCCGCCGCGTCCACGACGCCGACCTCTCGGCGGAGACGAAGACGGCGCTGTCGGAACTCCGCGACGCGCTCGAACTGTTCGGTCCCGCCCGCGAACACGTCAAGACGCTGTACTTCCGGTGGGAACTGGTCGACCTCTCGCGGACGATGTTCTACGCGGCCGTTCCCGCGCTGGTTGCGAGCATCGGCGCGATTCTCTTTCTCGACGACCCGACCACGATTACGGGCGCGACGCTCGGCGTGTCGAACCTACTTCTCACCGTGGCGTTCGTGGTGGCCGTCTCGCTCGCGCCCTTCGCGGTGCTCGCGGCCGCGGTCCTCCGCATCTCGACGGTCGCAAAACGGACGCTCTCCATCGGGCCGTTCGTGCTCCGGTCGGAGACCCGCGAAGACGACCTCGACTGGGAGTCCTGACAGGGGTTCGGGTCGGCGTCGCCGCGTTACCGCGCCCGCCTTACCGACGCTGCGCGCCGGTTCCCGGTCGGTCGAGCGCGTCGAGGTCGATTTCGCCGTTCGGCATCGGGACGCCCTCGTAGGGGTCGTCCGCGAGGAGGAGCGAGCCGTCGAGGTCGGCGTAGTCGAGCAGCGGTGCGAGGTGACAGCCCGCCGCGATGGCGGCGTTCGTCTCTATCATGCAGCCGAGCATGACCTCCAGCCCGTGGGCGCGGGCGGCGTGGATGGCGCGTTTCGCCTCCGTGAGGCCGCCGCACTTCATCAGCTTGAGGTTCGCGATATCGACGCGGTCAGCGATGCGCGGGATGTCGGCGGCGGTGATGCAGGACTCGTCGGCTGCGATGGGGAGCGCGCCGCGGTCGTAGACGAACTTCAGGCCCTCGTGGTCCTCGGCGGGGACCGGCTGTTCGACGAACTCGACGCCGTGGTCCGCGAGGAACGTGGTCATCTCGACGGCCTCGCGGGGCGTCCACGCCTCGTTGGCGTCGACGCGGATGGTCACGCCGGGAGCTTCGTCGCGGACGGCCTCGATGATAGCTCTGTCGCGGTCGGTGCCGAGTTTGACCTTGAGCACGTCGTAGCCGGCCTCGTAGGCCTCGGCGGTCTTCTCGCGCATCGTGTCGAGGTCGTCGAGACCGACAGTGTACGACGAGGTGGGCGTCCGCGAGGGGTTGAGCCCCCAGAGGCGGTACAGCGGGACGCCGAGGCGCTTGGCCGCGAGGTCGTGCAGCGCGATGCTCACGGCGGTCCGCGCGGCCGGGTTGCGGCGGACCGTCTCGGCCATCTCGCGCTCGATGCGGTCGATGGCGTGGGCGTCCCCGACCGCCTCGACCACAGACAGCAGGTCGGGAAGCACGGCCTCGACGGTGTCGGCTGTCTCGCCGTAGTGCGACGACGGGGCGGCCGCGCCGACGCCCGTCATGCCGCCTTCGTCCTCGATGCGGACGACGACGTTCTCGGCGTCGGTCTGGACGCCGCGGGCGATGCCGAACGGCTCCGCGAGCGACATCGAGACGCGCTCGAACTCGGTCGCGAGCATCTAGAACACCTCGTCGACGAGGTCGGCCGAGCCGAACCGCACGGGGTCGACCGCGGGGACGCCGAGTTCGTCCGCGAAGGCGTCGACGGCCTCGGCCGCCTCCACGTCGTCGTCGACGTGGGAGGTGTTGAGCATCCCGGCGACCACGTCGGCCTCGTGGACGGGGTCCGCGAGGTTCTCGTACAGCGAGACGTACTCCGAGAGGTCGGGCAGGGCGAACTCCTCGTAGCCGTGAATCGCCTCCCGGGTGGCCTCGTGACAGAGGACGAGTTTGTCGGCCATCGCGCCGTGGAGGATGCCGCAGGTGACCGCCGAGTACGCCGGGTGGACGATGCTCCCCTGGCCCTCGACGAACAGCACGTCGTGTTCGTCGCCTTTCTCCAGAATCATCTCCTCGACCGCGCCGGCGGTGAAGTCGCTGACGACGCGGTCGACGGGGTTACCCCAGCCAGCAATCATGATGCCGGTCTGGCCGGTCGGGATGAAGCCCGCGTCGATGCCGCGCTCGCGGGCGGCCTCGACGAGTTCGAGCGTCGCGGTCATCTTGCCGACCGAGCAGTCGGTGCCGACGGTGAGGACGACTTCGGCGTCAACGTCGGCGGATTTGCCCTGCGCGACCCCGAGGTCGCCGTGGGGCTTGCGGACGTCGTTGATGTCGCAGCCGTGTTCGTCGGCGAGGCGGGCGAACTCCTCGTCTTCGGTGAGGAAGTAGTGGAGACCGGAGATGAGGTCGCAGCCGCGTTCGAGGGCGGTGCGAACGTCGTCGCGCCACGTCTCGTCGAACGCGCCGCCGATGGGCGAGATGCCGACGAGGAGGGCGTCGGCGTCGGGCGCGTCGGCCATCGAGGCGACGACTGGCACGTCGGGGAGGTCCCGGCGGTGGTCGGCGGCGGAGGTGCCGGGGTTGTCGCGGTCGAGGACGGCCACCACGTCGTAGTCGGCGTACTTCAGGACGCCCGTGGCGGTCTTCGCGCGGTCGGGGAACTTCTCGTGTGCGAGGACGACGACTCGCTGTGGGTCGTTCATACAGGGTGTCACTACGTGCCACCCTAAAAGGGGAGGCGATTCGGCGGCGACTGCCGGGTCGCGCCGCCGAGTCGTCCGCGTGTCTTCGGCGTAATCGGAGAGTCGCGGGCGAACATCCGCGGCGTCGCCGCCGGCTCAGAGCCGGTAGAGCCGCGTGGTCCAGAACTCTCTGGACGCCTCCGTGAGCGCCGTCTCGGGGTCGCCGCTGGCGTCGACGGTCGCGGTCAGCGCGGCTCGGTCGCGGAACTCACCGAGGACGGTTCGCTCGCCGAGGACGACGAGGTCGGCGTCGCCGGCGGCTCTCTCGCCCGCGTCGGCATCGCCGCCGAGGAACTCGTCGAGCGCCTCGTGACAGCGGTCGAGGTGGTCGTCGATTTGGCCCTCGCGGATGCGCTCGAAGCGCGCCTGCGAGAACCCGCCCTTCGAGTGGGCCGATTTCACGTCGCTCTCGAAGCCCTCGACGAATTCGAGGTCGCCGTCCTCGTAGCGGCCGAAGGCGAACAGGTCGCCGCGGACGAGCGCGACGGCGGTGGTCTCGGTCGGGTGGAACCACGCCGGGTCGAGGTCGAAGCCGTCGCTCCAGCGGTCGAAGTCGTCGGGCTGGCGGGGCGGCGAGAGCGCGACGCTCACCACTCCGGCGTCGTCGGTGAGCGCGACGCAGGGCGCGGCCCGGCGGACGAGCGGGGCGCGGCCGCCGAAGGCGGAGTCGGCGGCCGCGGGGAGCGAGCGGTCGTCGGAGACGGCGGCGGTGAGCGCGCCCTCCGCGTCGGTCGAAAGCGAGTCGAGGCGCGACAGTACCTCGCGGAGGCGGTCGCCGCGGAGGTCCTCGGTCCCGTGGAAATCCAGCGAGTCGTCGTCGCCCGAGAGGCGCTCGACGCGGTCTTCGAGTTCGGTGATGCGGTCTTCGAGGCGGTTGACCTCCGCCTCGGCTTCCTGTCGCGCGCGGGCCGCCTCCGCTCGCCGCTCGGACTCGCCCTCCAGACGCCCGGCTAACGCGTCGCGTTCGTCTTCCAACTCGGCGATGCGCGCTTTGAGTTCGGCTCGACCCAACAACTCGTCCAGCATACACGGACGCGTGCGGGCCGACCACTTGAGCGTTCGGACGCGGGGACGAGGCGCGCGGCGGGCGTTCCGCCAGCGCGACGACGGCGGCGGGGGGACTCAGGCCAGCCTGTCGTCGGGTCGGTCGGGGCCGGAGCCGCCGGGGCCGCCGGGTGCGAGGTCGTCGGGGTCGTAGCCGGCGTACCGGAGCAACTCGGCGGCTCGCGGGGCGTCGGCGAGAAGCACCGGTCGGTCGTCCGGGAGCGCGTCGGAGTCCACGGCGTCTCGGGGGAGCGCGAGCGTCCCCGAGGGAACGCCGTCGTCGCCGACGACCGGGAAGTGGGCCGTGTCGAGTTTCATCACGAGCGGGTAGTCGACTCGCTCGACGCCGCGGCCGTCCGTGTAGACGCACTCGTTGAGTCGCTCGTGTTCCGTTCGGTGAATCGCCGCCTCGGCCCCGTCGTACGGTTCGACGTACAACCGGCCGAGGAAGTAACTGCTGGAGAAGCGTTCGAACATCTGTGCGTGTGAATACCAACCATGAACAGTGATAAGCCTTGTCGGAACCATTTATATCGACACGCAATTCCACCGTCGAGAATCGGAGACAGGAGCCGGCATCGGCAGACGAGAACGCGGCGCTAGCGGGGGAGAATCGGTCGTGAAAACGGGCCGGTTACGGACGGTTCAGTCGTCGCCGCGAGTCGCCGCGGTCATCGACCAGACGGCGACGAGGCCGAGCGCGAGCGCCGGGAGCATCGGCAGGGCCAGCATGGCCGCGAGGTACGGTAGGCCGGCCATCGCCGGCAGCGACGGTACGAGGTACACCGCGCCGGGGATGACGAGGAAACAGAGCGCGACGACGCCGACGAGCACCCAGCCGCGACTGCCGAAGCCGGTCGCCTCCGGTTCCGAGTCAGAACCGGAGCCGCCGACCGCGACGCCGTCGGGTCGGTGGACGTAGGTGTCGGACTCGGCGGTCGCGTCCTCCCGAGCCGTGGTGTCAGAGCTCACTATCGGGGATTACGACCACCTTGCCAAAGCCCTGTCGCTCCTCGATGAGCTCGTGCGCGCGGTCGATTTCGCTCATGGGGAGCGTCTCGCGGATGCGAGGTTCGAAGGTGCCGTCCCAGACGAGGTCGAGCACCTCGTCGGCCTCGCCGGGCGTCGCCATCGTCGAGCCGATGACCGAAAGCTGGTTCCAGAAGATGTAGTTGAGGCCCGCACCCGGGTCGGGGCCGGTGGTCGCTCCGCAGGTGACGACCCGGCCGCCCTTGACGAGGCTCTTGAGCGACTGCTTGTAGGTCGCCTCGCCGATGTGGTCGACGACCATGTCGACGCCGCGGCCGTCCGTGAGCTTCTGAATCTCCTTCGAGAAGTCGTCTTCCTCGTAGTTGATGACGTGGTCCGCGCCGCACTCCTCGGCGTACTCCAGTTTCTCGTCGGTGGAGGCAGTCGCGTACACCTCAGCGCCCGCGTAGTCGGCGATTTGGACGGCCGCGTGGCCGACGCCGCCGGACGCGCCGAGGACGAGCACTTTCTCGCCGGGGCGGAGTTCGCCGCGGTCGACGAGCATCCGCCACGCGGTCTGGAAGACGAGCGACGCGGAGCCGGCGACCTCCCACGGCACGCCCTCGGGGACGGGCACGAGGTTCTCCTCGGGAATCGCCGCGAACTCGGCGTGGACGCCGCGGACGTGTTCACCGATGATGTGGAAGTCCGGCGCGAGCGTCGGGTCGCCCTTCCGGGAGAACTCGTCGCCGCCGCCGGCGACCCCCGCGATGAGCGCGACGCGGTCGCCCGCCTCGAACCGGGTCACGCGCCCGCCGACCTCGGTGACGACGCCGGCCATGTCGCTGCCGGGGATGTGCGGCATCTCCAACTCGACGCCCGGGAGGCCGCGCCGCGTCCAGATGTCGAGGTGGTTGAGCGACGCCGCCTTCACGTCGACGAGGACCTCGTCGGGACCGACTTCCGGGTCCGGGAAGTCGCCGTATTCGAGGACGTCTCGGTCGCCGTGTTCCGTGAATTGGACCGCTTTCATCTCGGCCCGACCGACGATGGGCAGGAACTAAAGTGTGTTTTTACGCCGATTGTCTTTCCTATTTTTCGACAGCCAACGAATCTCGTGGATTCAAATCATATCGGTGCGAAGATATATACGACGCAGCGTTCCCAACACAGTCGGGTTTGGAAGCCGCACCCGCCGACGGGTCTCGGCGGGCCGAACAGCGGAATCGGCAGGCGTCCGGGGCCGTTCGAAGGAGTATCAGGTACGTGAACGGAGACGAGACTTCAGCACAGCTTTCGCACCTCCTTGTGAGGCGGTCGTCGTTCATCCGGGCGCTCGCGGAGCGACCGCGAGACAAACGCGGCCTCGCGGACGACCTCGACACCTCGCGGTCGACGGTCGACCGCGTCGTCCGCGAACTGCTCGACGCCGGCCTCGCCGAGCGCGCCGAGGGTCGGTATCGGCTGACCTGCGTCGGCCGGTGCGCGCTCGGCACGTACGACGAGTGTCTCGACTCGCTCCGCGGCGTCCGCGCGGCTCGGGACCTCCTGTCGATGCTGCCGGCCGACGCGCCGCTCGACCCCGCGTTTCTGACGGGCGCGACGGTCCACACGTCGACGCCGGACATCCCGGACAGCGCGATTCAGGAGCTGTTTTCGAGCGTCGAGGACGCGGAGCGAGTCTACGGCGTCGCCCCGGTCGCGCTCGTCGGCCAGCTTCGCCCGTTCTACGAGACCGCCACCGAGGGCGGGACGGTCGTCGAGATGGTTATCGCCGACGAGCTGTTCGGCCGACTCGCCGCCGCCCCGGACTCGCACGCGGTCATCGCCGACCAGCTCCGACACGACTCGGTGACGCTCTACCGCGGGGAAGTCCCGTTCCGGTTCGGTCTCTGGGTGACCGAAGCGGAGGCGGGACTCGTCGTCTACACCGACACGGGCGTCGGCGGGGTCGCCCGCAACGACACCGAAGCCGCCGTCCAGTGGGCCACAGCGCAGTTCGAAGCGCTCCGCGAGAACGCGGACCGCCTGACGCTCGACTCGCTCGACGAAGTCACAGACGACGGGTGAGCCGCGCCCTCCGAAGCGGGGTGTCCGTGAACCGGCAGCCGCAGACCGACGAGCGCCGGGCGACGCGGGAATTTTATCGCCAGACGACGAAGCTGCGGCCGTGAGCGACCACGACCAGCACCACGGGGCCGACGACCACGGCCGCGACCAGCACCACGGCGAGGGGGACGGCGACGACGACCACGACCATCACCACCACGACGACGACCACAGCCACAGCCGCGACCATCACCACCACGACGTCGACGACCTCGAAGCGGCGGTGCTGACGATTTCCTCGACCCGCGACGTCGACGACGACCCCGCGGGCGACGCGATAGCGGAACTGCTCCACGAGGCGGGCCACTCGGTGTCGGTCCGTCGGGTCGTCGACGACGACTACGACGAGATACAGACCGCGGTCGCGCGGATGGCCGACCGCGGCGACGTCGACGTGACGGTCACAACCGGCGGAACGGGCGTCACGCCCGACGACCGAACCGTCGAGGCGGCGACGCAGTTGTTCGAGAAGACGCTTCCCGGCTTCGGTGAACTGTTCCGGCGGCTCTCGTACGACGACATCGGCACCAAGGTCGTCGGCACCCGAGCCACCGCGGGCGTCGTCGACGGGATGCCGACGTTCTGTCTGCCGGGGAGCGAGAACGCCGCCCGACTCGGGACCGCGGAGATAATCGTCCCGGAAGCGCCGCATCTCACCGGACTGGCGCGGCGCGACGCGGAGTAGGAAAACGCCCACAGAATCGGGGGTCGTCGGGCGAATCCGACTGCAACGTCTGCCCAGTCGCGGCCATTTAAGTTCGCGCACGCGCTCCGAAGAGGTATGAGCCAGCAGTCCCCACGCGAGGAGGACCCGGACGACGTGTTCTCCAGCGGTAAGGACCCGAACCTCCGCAGCACGGAGGTCACTGAGGGTCCCGACAAGGCCCCGCACCGTGCGATGTTCCGCGCCATGGGCTTCGACGACGAGGACTTCTCGTCGCCGATGGTCGGCGTGCCGAACCCCGCCGCCGACATCACCCCGTGTAACGTCCACCTCGACGACGTTGCCGACGCGGCAATCGAGGGCATCGACGCCGCGGGCGGGATGCCCATCGAGTTCGGGACCGTCACCATCTCCGACGCCATCTCCATGGGGACGGAAGGCATGAAGGCCTCGCTCATCTCCCGCGAGGTCATCGCCGACTCCGTCGAACTCGTCTCCTTCGGCGAGCGCATGGACGCGCTCGTCACCGTCGCCGGCTGCGACAAGAACCTCCCCGGGATGATGATGGCCGCCATCCGAACGGACCTTCCCTCCGTCTTCCTTTACGGCGGCTCCATCATGCCCGGCCAGCACGACGGCCGCGAAGTGACCGTCCAGAACGTCTTCGAGGGCGTCGGCACCTACGCCGAAGGCGACATGAGCGCCGACGAACTCGACGACCTCGAACGCCACGCCTGCCCCGGCGCGGGCTCCTGCGGCGGGATGTTCACCGCCAACACGATGGCCTCCATCTCCGAGGCGCTCGGGATGGCCCCGCTCGGGTCGGCCTCCGCGCCCGCCGAGTCCGACGAGCGCTACGAGGTCGCCCGCCGCGCCGGCGAGGTCGTCCTCGACTGCGTCGAAAACGACCGCCGCCCCTCCGACATCCTCTCGAAGAAGTCCTTCGAGAACGCCATCACCCTGCAGGTCGCCACGGGCGGGTCGACAAACGCCGTGCTCCACCTGCTCGCGCTGGCCGCCGAGGCCGGCGTTGACCTCGACATCGAGGAGTTCAACGACATCTCCCGGCGCACGCCGAAAATCGCCAACCTCCAGCCCGGCGGCACGCGCGTCATGAACGACCTCCACGAAATCGGCGGCATCCCGGTCGTCATCCGCCGCCTCGTCGAGGCCGGCCTGTTCCACGGCGACGCGATGACCGTCACCGGTCGCACCATCGCCGAGGAACTGGAGCACCTCGACCTCCCGGACGACGACGACCTCGAGGCGGACTTCCTCTACACGGTCGACGAGCCGTATCAGGAGGAGGGAGCCATCAAGATTCTCACCGGCAACCTCGCGCCCGACGGCGCGGTGCTGAAAGTGACCGGCGACGACGCCTTCCACCACACCGGTCCCGCCCGCGTCTTCGAGAACGAGGAGGACGCGATGCGCTACGTGCAGGAGGGCCACATCGAGGAGGGCGACGTCATCGCCATCCGCAACGAGGGCCCGCGCGGCGGCCCCGGCATGCGCGAGATGCTCGGCGTCACCGCGGCCGTCGTCGGGCAGGGCCACGAGGACGACGTGGCGCTTCTCACCGACGGTCGGTTCTCCGGCGCGACGCGCGGCCCGATGGTCGGCCACGTCGCCCCCGAGGCGACCGAGGGCGGCCCCATCGGCCTCCTCGAAGACGGCGACGAGGTGACCGTGGACATCCCGAACCGCGAACTGTCCGTGGACCTCACCGACGAGGAACTCGAAGCGCGGAAAGAGGACTGGGAACCCAAGCCGCCGGCGTACACCTCCGGCGTGCTGGCGAAGTACGCCCGCGACTTCGGCTCGGCCGCGAACGGCGCGGTGACGAACCCGGCGCTCACGCGCGACGAATAGCGGCGAGTCGCCGCGGCGTCCCGGCGACGCGGACGCCGCACGCCGCCGTCAAAACAACTGCAGACCCGACGCCCGGTACAGGGCGAGCACCCCGATTCCGAGCGCGGTTCCGACGGGAACAAGCACAATTACTTTTCGCGGCTGTTCGGTGAATCCGTAGACGCACAGGCCGAGCGGGACGGCCCGCAACACGTCTATCGCCCACGCCGGGAGGGCGGGCGAGAGCCCCGACCACGGAACGAAAAAGAAGGTTCCGACGCCGCCGAAAAAGGCGAGAATTCGGTTCCACCGCCACGAGGAGAACTGCACGGCGCAGTCGACAGCAGCTATCGAGTTGACAGTTTCGGTGCGGAATCCGGTCGCGGCGTCACCGACTCCGCATCTGCGATGTCACCGACTCCGCGCCCGCGGGGTCGCCGGCGTAGTTCTGCTCGACTTAGGCCACGCGGTTCCGCAGGTCGTCGTCGCCGGCGTCCAGTTTGTCGAGGTTCTCGGCGATGATGTCGGCCATGCGCTCCCAGTATTTCGGGGTGTGGCCGGCGTTGTGGGGCGTGATGAGGACGTTTTCGAACTCCCAAAGCGGGTGGTCCGCGGGGAGCGGTTCGGGGTCGGTCACGTCGAGGGCGGCCCCGCGGATGCCGTTGCTCCGGAGTTGGGAGACGAGTGCGTCGGTATCGACGACCGGGCCGCGGCCGACGTTGACGAGGACCGTGTCGGGAGCCATCGACGCGAACGCGTCGGCGTCGACGAGGCCGCGAGTGGCGTCGGTCAGCGGGCACGCGATGACGACGTAGTCGGCGCGGGCGAAGGCGTCGTGGAGGCCCTGTTCGTCGTCGAAGCCGACGACCTCGTCGGTCGGGCCGCCCTTCTCCGGCGAGTAGCGCACGCCGACGGTCTCGACGCCGAACGGGTCGAGCCGGTCGACGACGGCCTCACCGAGCGCGCCGAGGCCGACGACGGCGACCGTCGAGCCTTGCAGTTCGACCGTCGGGTACGACTGCCAGACGTTCGCCTCCTTCTGTCGCTCCGCGACGTGGAAGCGGCGGGCGAAGTAGAGGAGGCTGCCGAGGACCTGCTCGGCGATGTTCGGGCCGTGGACGCCGGAGGCGTTGGTGACGGCCACGTCGCGGGCCTCGAACGCCTCGATGGGGAGGTGACCCGTGCCGGCGAACACGCAGGCGAACAGGTCGAGGTTCTCGGCGGCGTCGAGGTCGGCTTCGCCCACGTCGAACCCGGTCGCGACTTGGACGCGAGAGAGGAGGTCACGCTCCTCGGCGGGCGTCGTTGCGAGGGCGACCTCGCGGTCGGGGAGGCGCTCGCGGAGCGTTTCGGCGTACGCCTCGGCAGATAGGCCGTGAATCTTCTGCCGAAGCACCGCGATATCTGGATCGGACATGCTCGATGATTCTCGAAGGCGGTGATGAATCTGTCCGATTCGGGCGGGGCAAAGCGGGGCGGGGGCCGCTCACTCGATGGGCTCGCGCCGCCGCGGGCGACGTTTCGAAATCGTTCGGGTGACCGCGACCGCATCGACCGTCGGGTCGACGACGAACCGGGAACCGTCTTCACCGAGTTTCCACGCAACGGGCGCATACCCCTGTGGGGCGGGGCCGCCGTCGACGAAGACGAGGTCGCCCGTCTCGTCGCGGAACACGACGGGCTCTCGCGGTTCGTCCGGCTCGTCTGCGGTCATTGACTCGGAGCTACCGCGGTCTCCGCTATAAACCTCCGTCTCTGGTTATCAGACGCGGTATTTAGTTGGTATTCTCCGACAAAACCGATAGCAACTACTGAGATGTTTGTCTTCTCGAAATTATCTCTGCTCGTATCGTCGGGCGCGATGCGGAGGCCGTCGGGGCGTCGTCCTCGGAGCGTGGCCGAGCGGCGGCGCATCGGTGTCGCGGTCGCGCCACGCGCCGGAAAACGGGGCGAACGGCTCTCAGGCGCGCGGTCTCGAAATCGTTGGACGCCGCGTCGGTTCAGGGGGTTTAATACCCGAGCAAAGTGCTGTAACGGTATGGAACGCGTAGATGTCGCCATCATCGGCGGCGGTCCGGCCGGCACGTCGGCGGCACACGCCGCGGCCTCGGCCGGGGCCTCCGCCGTGGTCCTCGAAAAGGGTGTCCCCCGAGCAGACCGACCGGGCCTCGGGCCCGATTCGACGGACGCGGCCGGTATCCTCGACTACTGGGTGGACATCATGGGCATCCACCCCGACGAGTTCCCCGACGACATCGTGCTCGATATCCTCGACCGCGCGGAGTTCATCGGGCCGAACGAGTCGCTGACGCTTCGAAGCACCGGCATCGACTCCTCGTACGACGAGTTCGGCTACACCTTCCACCGCGCGAAGTTCGACGACTGGCTCCGCAGTCGCGCCGAAGACGCCGGCGCGGAGTACCGCGTGAAAGCCTCCGTGCGCGACGTGGAGACCGACCTCGACGCCGGCGACGACCCCCGCCACGTCGTCCGCCTCGCCAACGGCGAGGACGTGGGCGCGGAGTTCGTCGTCCTCGCCGACGGACCCCAGCGGACGGTCACGAACAAGGTGCTCGACGACCTGCTTCCGTTCCCCATCACGGACCGGCTGTCGTCCACCGAGGCGAACCACATCGCCTATCAGGAGCACCGCGAGTTCCCGCCGGAACTGTTCGACGAGGTCGACGGCGCGATCAAGTTCTGGTGGGGCTACATGCCCGGCCACACGGCGTACCCGTGGGTGTTCCCGAACGACAACAACGTCTGCCGGGTCGGTCTCACGATGCCCATCGGCCTCGATATCGACGAGGTCGACGACCGCGATGCGTACGCGCTCCTCCGCGAGGACGACGAGCGCATCCCGCAGGGCCGGGAGTACGTCCGCCGCCTCCTCGAACAGGAGTACGGCGACGAGTACGACATCGACGAGGACTTCCCGCTCGTCGAGGACCGCGGGAAGACGAAGGGAACCGAGACGTACGCCATCTCCTCGACGCGACCCATCGACTCGCCCGCGAAAGCCGGCATCGCCGTCACGGGCGGCGCGATGGGCGCGACCTCCGCCTTCCACGAGGGCGGCGACCACGTCGCCGTCCGGACGGGGGCCATCGCCGGCGAACTCGCCGCCGAGGGCGACCTGAGCGACTACAACGAGCGCTGGAAGGACGCCATCGGCGACGAGATTCTCCGCAACGTCGCCATGGCCGAAATCGTCCACGACTACGGCCCCGCCCAGTGGGACAAGACGTTCAAGGCGGCCCGGAAACTCCTCGAAAAGGACGAGGGCTACAAGGCGTTCGGGGCCTCGAAGCTCAGCGCCGGGTTCAGCGCCGCCAAACTCGCCACGCAGTACAAGCGAACGAAGATGAAGTACCGCAAGGGCAAGTACGTCCAACTGCGCGAAGACGAGTACGCGTTGTAGCCGACCGAAGAGTTATCGGTTTCTCCGAATCTCTGTTAGTCGATGGCCGGTCGACCCTCTCGGCGTCAGCTGCTCCGCCGCGGAGCCGTCGCCGTCGGCGTCGGACTGACCGGCGCGCTCGCGGGCTGTTCGTCGCTTCGAGGCTGTTCGTCGGCCGAAATCTTCCTCCGGGCGGAACTGGTCGGAACGGCACCCGAGGAGGCGACCGTCGTCGACGCCGCCGACCCGCGGGTCGCAAACAGCCCGTGGGTGCTGAAGGTGGTCGAGGCGGCCGCCGAGGGCCACCCGCGCGAGTCCAGCGTCACGGACTGTCTGAGCGACTACGACGCCCTCCGCGCGGACCTCGACGCGCTCCCGTCGGTCGACAAGTCGGAGGACCGCCGCTACTACGTCCGCGTCGACGGGCAGGTCGTCCGACTTCGAGCCGTCTTCTTCGCCGGCGACGACGCCCGCCGGTCGGAACTCGTTTTACCCCCGGCGCGCTAGGGTCGGGTGCGTACCTCAAGTCCCCGGCCGAGTGTTCCCGCTTCGGGAGCGATGACAGCACGGCGAACCCGGGTGCGCAACAGCTACTGGCCGGCTGACGCCGGCGTACTTCGGAACGTCCGCGCCCGAAAGACGGACCGCCCGGCACGAGGGTTTCCCGGTCGACGCGGCACGCCGCCTCGGGATGAGACCGGCCGTTAGTGTTCTGGGCGACACCTTCTCTCGGCCAGCGACTGCTTCGACGCTCGCCAGTCGCCAGTCGTCGGTTCGACCCGCGAGTGTGACGAATCAGAACCCCCGCGAGCGACCGCTATCGGTCCCCGAACGTACCGGACCGTCCACCGAGAGCCACGAGTATCGCCCGGCGGTAGCGGGCGGCCAACGCCGTCACCACGAGTCGGTCGCGGTCGTTGACGCCGAGGGCGACGAGCGCGCCCACGTACGTCACCAGGCCCAGCGCCGCGCCGGCGACGACGACGAGTCCGCCGGTCCCGGCTCCGACCAGCGTCTCGCGGACGAAGAGCATGACGCCGGCCGCGGCGACGCCCGCGCCGAGGGGTTTGAGAAACGTCGCGTCGAAGGGCCACAGCCCCTCGAAGCGCCGCAGGAGAACGACCTGAACCGAGTTCTGGACGGCGATGGCGACGGCCGTGCCCAGCGCCGCGCCGGCGAGGCCGAACGCCCGGACGAACGCGAACGTGAGGAGCGTGTTGAGGACGGCCAGAAGCCAGTCGAGCGCCATCCGGGCGTACTGGTGGTCGGTCATCATGAGCAGCCACCCCGTCGCGCCGACGGCGCTGCCGACCAGCACGCCGCCGAGGTAGACCACGAGCGGAACGTAGCCCGCGGTGAAGTTCGGGCCGAACACGGAGAGAATCGACCGCCCGTACACCGCGAGCACGGCGAGAATCGGAACGACGCAGGTGACGATAAGCCGCGTCACCGCCGAGTACACCGCGTTGAGCGTCTCCATCTCGTCGTCGGCGTAGAGCCCCGACGCGACCGGCGGCAGGAGCATATTGAACGAGAGGAGCGGAATCCACGCCAGCGTCACCAACACGAGCACGACGTTGTAGACGCCCGCCGCCGTCGCGGTCAGGAGGAAGCCGACGAGCATCACGTCGACGCGGTTCTGGAACACCTTGCCGAGGCTGCTCAGCGCGATGGGCGCGGAGTGGTTGTAGAACCGCCGGGCCTCGGAGCGCAGGCCGCCGACGGACGGTCGGATGCCGCTCGCCGAGACGACCATCGGAAAGCCGAGTACCGCGAGTCCGGCCATGCCGACGACGAACGCGGCGGCGACGCCGACCAGCGAGTACCCGAGCGCCATCGCACCCGCGGCACCGACCAGTTTGACCGCCGGGCGGAGGACGCGATTGAAAAGCGCCTCGCCGCGGGCCGACTGCACGGCTCTGAGGACGCCGGCGTGAATCCGCACCACGCCGACGAGGACGACCAGCGCCGCGAACAGGTGTATCGTCGGCGGGAAGTCGGGGTGCGAGACCGTCGCGTCGTTGAGCCGCCCGCTCGTGAGCACCAATCCGCCGGCGAGTCCGAGCCCGACCGCGAGAGTCGTGAGATACGCCAGTGCTACCACTCGCCCCCGTCGCTCGGGGTCGTCGTCGTCCGCGGAGAGATACCGCTGGAGCGTTCCGACCGACCCGAAGTTGACGAGGCGAAACAGGAGTTGCGAGATGCGCCACGCGAACGCGTAGACGCCGTAGGCGACCGGGCCGAGGCCCTGCGCGAGCGCGTACTCGGTCGCCGTCGTCAGCGCCCGCTGGAGCGATTGCCCGCCGGAGGCGACGACCGCGCCGTGACCGATGGTCAACAGCGCCTCGCGCTCGTCGTTGGGGATGTCGGTGTCGGGGGCGGCGTCGGGGATGTCGGTGTCGGAGGCGGTGTCGGGGATGTCAGCGTCGGGGGCGGCGTCGGGACTCCGGTCGTCGGAACCGTCGGCGTCGGGTGTATCGGAGGGCACGGTCGCGTCTCTGTCGCTTGTCGAGGTCGAAAATAAGTCGCCTGATTCGCCCGCGAGTCACCACCGCGCGGGACCGCGGTCAGTCCCGACGCGAGGCGAGCGCGAGCCAGCCACCGCCGGCGACGATGCCGAGGATGCCGACCAGTCCGAGCGGCCCGGAGGCCCCGAACAGCGTCGCCGCGAGGCGGTACGAGCCGGCGGCCCGGAGGGCGACGCCGGCGGCCGCGACGCCGAACGCCGAGAGCCAGAGCGCGCCGCCCAGCCGAGCCAGCCGACTGCGCCACAGGCGCTTTGCGAGGCTCGTGAGCGGCCGTCGGGGGAGGTCGTCGGTGGGGTCGGCTGCCGGGGCAGAGTCGTCTCCGCGGTCGTCGTCGGGTGGGGCCTCGCGGGGGGAGAGGAACGCGGTCCCGACGCCGACGACGAAGCCCGCGAGGCCGACGGCGAGCGAGTGCGGGGCCGCGGTCCCGTTGAGCGCAGCGGCTATCGCCACGAGGCCGACGAGCTTCGAGCCGGCATCGACGAGGCGGAACGCGCGGGGCGAGAGTGGAACGTTCATAGTCGAAGTCGGGGTCGGCGGGTCGCGAGCCTGTGCGTCAGCCGGCGGTGCCGAGTCGGCGCTTGCGGCGTTTGAGGAGCCAGTAGACGACGGCGAAGTCGAAAAGCGGCATCCCCACGGTCAGCGCGACGAGCCACGGGTAGAGGACGGCGTCGGAGACGCCCAACACGGCGGCGACGGTGGCCCGCATCCCGTCGATAGAGAGGACGATGATGAGCATGACGGCCGCGACGCCGAGGGCCGTCTGGAGCGGTCGGTCGAGCGGGTCGGCGGTGAAGTGGACCGGGTGTTCGGGGTTATCGAGGAGCGGCCAAATCATCATCACGCCGATGATGAGCGAGGGAACGACGACGCCGCCGGCGAACCGGCCCCACTCGCCGAGCCACGAGGGCATCATCTTCAGCGAGCCGAACACCCACATGAAGAACCAGTCCGGGCCGACGTGCGAGGGCGTCGACGTGGGCGTCGCCGGGCCGATGGCGGCGATGCGCTGAACCGGGAAGAAGCCCGCGAGGAAGGCGACGGTCGCGGCCGTCAGGAGGAAGACGATAGTCGAAACGAGGAACTGCTGGGGGAAAAGCGGCATGCCGACGACGACGCTGTCGTCATCGTCGTCGGGGCGGCCCTCGCCGCGGGAGCTCGGCGCGTGTTCGGTGTGTTTCTGCCGCATCAACACGGCCATGTGGAGGACGATAGCGCCGACCAGCGCGGCCGGGATGAGAAAGACGTGGAGGAAGAACATCCGCGGGATGACCTGGTCGGCTCCCGCCGGGAACGCCCCGCCGAAGACGAGCGACTGCAGGAACGACCCGACGACCGGAATCGTGCCGGTCATCTGGAAGCCGATGGTCGTCGCGGTCTTGCTGAAGTTGTCGTAGGGGAGCGCGTAGCCGAAAAAGCCCTCCACGAGGGCGAACAGGAGGAGGGTGCTCCCGATGAACCAGTTCGGCTCGTGGGGGTTGCGGTACGCGCCCGTGAAGAAGACGCGGAACATGTGCAGGGCGATTGCGGCGATAAAGAGGTACGCCGCCCAGTGGTGCATCATGCGCGCGAACATCCCGAAGGTGGTGTCGTAGGTGATGTGCAGGACGCTCGCGAACGCCGCGGGGACCTCCGTGCCGGCGTACTGGAGCGCGTTGCCCTCGTAGGTGACGCTGTTGACCGCCGGATTGTACAGGAGGCCGAGGAACGTCCCCGTCAGGCCGAGGATGACGAAGGTGAAAAGCGCGATTTCGCCGAGGAGGAACGAGCCGTAGTTGTCCTCCGGGAACGCCTTGCCGAGGAGCGTGTGGTCCAGTTCGAGCCGCTGGTCCAGCCAGTCGAACAGGGCGTTTCTGGGGTACGCCTCGTGGGTCCGGACCGTCAGGTCGGTCTCCGGGAGGTCGCCGCCCGCCTCGCCGCCGTCCGGCCGCGCGTCGGGTCGGTCGTCGCCGGAGCCGTCGTTCGGTGCTGTCCCCGTCATCTCATTCCTCCGTCCCGATCGGTCCCTCGAACGGCCCCGTTGCGAGCAGGAGCGTCCCGTCCTCGTCGTCGGCGATGCCGAGGGGAAGCTGCGGGAGCGACCGCGAGGCCGGGCCGCCGGTCACGGACGCGCCCTTCGTTGGGTCGTAGAGGCTCCCGTGACAGGGACACCGAAGCTCGGACCCCTGGTCGCCAGCGACGAGACAGCCCTCGTGGGTACAGACCTTCGAGTAGGCCACGTAGCCCTTGGCCGTCCCCTCGATGTTCGTGGGCGCTTCGTACTCGTCTTCGGGGAAGCGAAGCAGGAGCGTGGTCGCGCGCTTGGTGACGAGCGCGCCGCCGCCTTCCTTCTCCGGGAAGACGTCCATCTTGTCGAACTCGTCGGTCGAGAGCGCGTCGGCGGCGGTCAGGGGGTTGCCGTCCCTGTCGACGAGGCGGGTTCCCTCGACGTAGAGCGTCTCGCTCCCGGTGTCGAGGCTACCGGGAAGCCCGGCCGCGTAGTCGACGCCGAAGCTTCCGATGGCGGCCGCGCCGCCGATGCCGGCGAGGAGCTTCGCCATGTTTCGCCGCGTCAGTTCGTCGTCTGTCTGCGGGATGTCCGGGGCGTCTGTGTCGGTGTCGGTCTCAGTGTCGGTGTCGGTGTCGGTGGTGCGTTTGCTCATGTCCGTGCGGATGGTCAGTGGTCTCTGGTCTCTGCGACGGTGATGGTCGGGACGAAGTACGCCGTGTACGCGAGGACGGTCAGCGCGAGCGAGAGGAACAGCATCCCGGCGTAGGTGCCGAGGAACTGCGTCCGCGCCGGGCCGAGCCCCTCCAGCGCGAGGAGGGCGGCGAACGACACGTCCACCCAGGAGAGGAGCGCCACGACGAGCAGCCCCGTCCGCGACGATACGGCCGGGACGTAGTCGAGGATGCGTCTGGACTCGGTCTCCATGTACGGCGGGACGGAGACGGTCGCGCGGCCGCCGTCGGCGACGACGGAGTCGCCGAGGTGGCTGATGCGGTCGAGGAAGCGCTTCGTCCCGACCATCACGCCGACCATCCCGAGGAGCGCGACCCACGCGACGACGCCGGCCTGATTGACGCCGACTTCGACCGGCCCGGGGAGGTAGCCGCTCGCGGGCTGGAGGTCGGACGAGGTGTTGACGGCGACCGGTTCCGCGCCGGTGCCGACGCCGATACCGCCGCCTTCGGTCCCGCTCGTCAGCGCGACGTACCACATCGGGAGCAGTACGACCGCGATGAGGAGCAGGATGACTGCGGTCTCACGCCGCATCGGTTCTCACCGCCGAACGTCGGGTCGGGTTCACCACGAATTTCATGAATGTACCAATAGTTTTACCTAATCGTTACTGCCGGATTAGCGCTCCCACGACTGTGGGTCGACCGCGGATTCGCGGGAGCGACGATGCCACGTAAGCGTTCAGACGAGCGGTTATCTGTTTTTCTGTTTCGGAATGTTCGAGAACCAACAGAACTACAAGATAGTAGACGAACGGTCAGGTAGTAGGCAGTATCAGCGGTAATACGAACTCGAACACCATTATGAACAGACGAACGTTCATGAAAAATATCGCGGGTGGAGTCGCCGTCCTCGGGGCGTCGACGGGCGTCACCGGGGCGTCGAACGAGAACTCGACCGCCGAGTCCGGCGGCAGTACAGACGCCGGCGGCGGTTCGGGCGGCGGCGGTTCGACCACCCATACTATCCAGATGGTGACAGAAGACGGAGAGTACTATTTCGACCCCGTCGGACTGCACGTCGACCCCGGCGACACCGTCGAGTGGGTCCTCGAAAGCGGGGACCACTCCGCGACGGCCTACGCCGAGTCGAATCAGGCCGAACAGCGCATCCCGGCGGACGCGTCCGGCTTCGACAGCGGCCTCTTGGAAGAGACCGGTGCGAGCTTCTCGTACACGTTCGAAGTCGAGGGCACCTACGACTACTTTTGTAGCCCGCACAAGCAGCTCGGGATGGTCGGTCGGGTCGTCTGCGGCGACCCCGGCGGGCCGGCCGAGGAGGGCGCGATTCCGAACGAGCCGGGGTCCGGTCTCATGCCCGGGTCGGGAGACATCGTCGAGGCGGGGTCGCTGTCGTACCCCTACGTCCCGAGCGGCGGGTCCTCGGGGTCGCTCCCGTGGCAGTTCTGGGCCGCGACGGGCGGGCTCGGGACCGCCGTCGTCGCGATGGCCTCCAAGTACGACCGGGCGTCGGGCCGTTACAGCGAGTGAGCCGGGTCGCCCGCGGTTCGGGTCAGGCCGCGGTCGGTCGCCCGACCGTCTCGCGGACGAACTTCCCGAGCAGGCCGAGCGTCGCCGCCCCCATCGCCGCGGCGAAGACGACGACGAAGACGGAAAGCGGGTCGCCGAGGTCGGAAAGCGCCCGCGAGCGGACGAAGTTCGCGGCGAGAACCGTCGTGACCGCGAACAGGACGACGCCGCCGAGGTTCGCCAGCGTCGAGTTCGGCTCCGAGACCGCGTCGCCGTTGAGTAAGACGAGCACGACGGCGATGGCGAACGGCGTGCCGACGAGGCCGAACGCCAGCACCAACACGAGAAGCGGGAAAAAGGCCCCGCCGAGGAACGCGCCGACGCCGGAGAACAGCGCCACGCCGGCGAGGAGCGCGCGGTAGCGGCCGTCCGAGAGGTCCGTCCCCCAGCCGAGTTTGTCGGCGACGAGGAACGGCGGGACGACGGTGTTGCCGCCGAGCGTGGAGACGGCCGCGCCCAAGAGGCCGAGCAGGAACAGCCACTTGGCGTTCGCGCCCGCAATCGGGCCGAGCGCCTGCGCGGCCGCCACCGCCGTGAGGTCGCCCGCGGCCACCTCGGGGCTGTGGAGGACGCTCGCGGCGACGAGGAAGATGGCGAGGCTGTAAACGCCGAAGGCGACGAGCATCGACGCACCCACGTCGAACGTCGCCAGCCCGTAGTCGCGGGTCGTCCAGCCGCGGGCGCGCATCGTGTACGAGTGCATCGTGATGAGCGTGATGTGGACCGCGCCGCCGAGGATGCCGGCGGCGACGAGCGCGCCGTCGACGCCGGACGGGATGCGAGGGACGAGCCCGCCGGCCGCGGCCGCCGGGTCGATGGGAACCAACACCAGCGACGCGAGAAACGCGACGACGACGGCCGCCACGAGTCCCTTCGCGAGGAGTTCGACGAAGCGGTAGCCGCGCCCGGCGAGGCCGGCGGCGAGGACGACCGCCCACACGACGCCCCAGACGCGGGCGTCGACGCCGGTTATCGTCGCGCTCACGTTCGCGAGGCCCTGCATGATGACCAACTGAGCCAGCCCCGCGGCCAGCACCGCGTCGGCGACGAGCACCCACGCCCAGCCGTCGCCCAACTCGCGTTCCACGACCGAGACGATGCCGTCCTCCGTGAGCAGGCCGAGCCGCATCGAGAGATACTGTGCCGACGCCCCGAGCACCGCCGAGAGCACGACGACCCACAGCATCGCGTAGCCGAACGTCGCGCCGGCCGTGAGCACGGTCGCCATCGTCGCCGGCCCCGCCGCCACGGCACCGGCGACCCACGACGGCCCCATCTCCGAGAGATATCCCCGCCAGTCGCCGCCCGTCACCGCCGATACGTCGAGTCTGGGTTCGTTCATGCCGTCGTGGTCTCGGCGGTCGTCACAAAAGTGTTGCTACTGGGTGTTACAACCGAGTAATTCCCCGCGTCGCGGGGGGTGGCACGCGATGTTTTATCCGATGTTCGCGACAAACATAGATAATGAACGATGGTGTCGGCACAATGAGACTCCTCATCGCCGCTGACTCGGGCGTCGCGGCGGCGGTCACCGAGGCCGTCCGTCGGCGGCTACCACGGGTCGACATCGAGGAGGTTCGAACCGCGGCTGCGGGGCTGACACTGCTCGACGACGCCGATGCCGACGCCGGTTTCGACTGCGTCGTCTCGGCGGACGACGTGGGAGCGACCGACGCGCTCGACTTCCTCGCCGCGGTTCGGAAGCGAGACGCCGCGCTGCCGTTTCTCGTCGTCGCCGGCGGGGACTGCGAGGTGACGGCGAGCGACGCCCTCGACGCCGGCGTCACCGACTACGTCCGGGTCCGAGGGCCGGAGGGGTACGACGAGGTGGCCGCCCGAGTCGAGCGGGCGGTCGCGGCGTCCGGCCGGCGACCGGTCGATCCGTCGGTCGTCTACGAACGCGTCTTCGAACAGATACTCGAGGGGGCGTGCCTGTACGACCGCGATGGGCGGTTCATACTCGTGAGCGACTTCTTCGCCGGACTCTACGGGGCGACGCCCGCCGAACTCGAAGGCGAGCGGAGCCGCCTCGTCGAGACGATTCGCGAGGAACGCCCGGGCGACCCGTATCAGCGGCTCTTGGACGGCGAGATAGACTCCCTCGAAGGCGAGACCGAACTCGTCACGCCGGACGGCGAATCGCGGATACTGAGCTATCGCTTCGCGCCGCTTCAGATGGCCGGTGAGGTCGTCGGCGTCATCGGCGTATCGAGGGACGTCACCGAACGACAGGAGCGAGAGCAGAAACTGAAGCGCGCCCGCGAGGAGTACCAAGAGCTCATCGACGGGATGAACGACACCGTCTGGGTCATCGACATCGACAGCCACATCCTCGCGGTGAACGAGACCGCGGTGGAGCTGCTGGGCTACTCGCGGGACGAACTCCTTTCGATGACGGTCCACGACATCGACGCGGGGCTCAGCGACGACGAGGCGTCGGCGCTCGTCACCCAGATGCCGACCGACGGGACGCAGGTGTTCGAAACGGTCCACCGGGCGAAAGACGGTCGAGAGATACCCGTCGAAATCAGTTCGAGCCTCGTGACCTACCGGGGGGAGACGGTCGTGTTGAGCGTCGCCCGCGACATCACGACGCGGAAGCGCTACGAAGCGGAGCTCCGCGAACAGAATCGCCTCCTCGAAACGCAGCGCGACGAGCTCGGGGTCCTGAATCAGGTCGTCCGCCACGACGTTCGCAACGACCTGCAGTTAGTGACCGCCTACGCGGAACTGCTCGCTGAGTACGTCGACGACGACGCGCGGGAGTACGTCGAAATCGTCCGGAAGCGCGCGAACCACGCGGTCGAACTGACCAAGACGGCCCGCGACATGGCCGAGATGATGAGCACCCGAGGGGTCGAGACCAAGCCGGTTCCCCTCCGGGGGGTGCTGGACGCGGAGCTCGCGTCGGTCCGCGACATGGCACCGGACGCGAACGTGGCGGTCGACGGCGAGGTGCCCCCGGTCACGGTGCTCGCCGACGACATGCTCGGCTCCGTCTTCCGAAACCTCCTGATGAACGCCATCCAGCACACCGACGAAGACGAGCCGACTGTCGACGTGTCCGTCACGCACGACGAGCGCGAAGACCGCGTCGTCGTCCGCGTCGCCGACGACGGCCGCGGCGTCCCGGACGAGCGGAAAGACGCCATCTTCGCCAAGGACGAAAAGGGGCTGGAGAGTCGGGGGACCGGGCTCGGACTGTACCTCGTGCAGTCGCTCGTCGAGAAGTACGGCGGCGACGTGTGGGTCGAGGACAACGACCCCAGCGGGTCCGTCTTCGCGGTCGAACTCCGACTCGTCGACGGCGGTCAGTCCGACTCGGACCAGTCGTCCCCGACGCGGTCGTAACCCATCATCTGGCTCCCCTCGTGTTCGGTGAAGACGACCTTCTGGTTCGACTCCGGCACGCCGAACCGCTCGGTGACGGCCTCGATGACCGCGAGGGCGAGGTCGCGCTTCCGGGTCGCCGTCCGGCCCGCCCGGATGTCGGCCTGCAAGACGACGGTCTTGTCTCCGGTCGCCCGGCCGAGATGAATCGCCCGGGCTTCGCGGACGCTGACGGCGGCGTAGTCGGTGTCGGCGTCCATCCGTTCGGCGTACAACTCGGCCATCTCGGTCGCGAACTGGTCCGCCTCGCGCGCCGTGACCTCGAAGTCGAGGTCGAACTGGAGATGCGGCATCTGCGGCGGGGCTCCCCTACAGGTCCGCCACGTCTTCGATGGCGTCGGTCAGCGCCTTGATGGACTCCACGTCGTGTTCGCCCATGTGGCCGATGCGGAACGTCTTCTCCCCGAGCGCGGAGCCGTAGCCGTTCGAGAACGCCATGTCGTACTTCTCGTTGACCTCCTCGATGGTGGCGGCGACGTCGATACCCTGCGTGTTCTCGATGCAGGCGACGGTCTGGGACTCGTAGCCCTCCTCGGGGAACATATCGAAGTGCTCGTAGGCCCACTCGCGGGTGTACTCGGCCATCTCGCGGTGGCGCTTGTCGCGGCCCTCGTGGCCCTCGTCGAGCATGTGCTTCATCTGCTTGCGGTACGCGAGCATGATGGGAATCGCGGGCGTCGAGTGGGTCTGGCCCTTGCGGTCGTAGTAGTCGAGGGCGCGCTGGAAACCGCCGTACCACGACGCGGAGTCCTTCGACAGTTCGCGCTCGTAAGCCTCGTCGCTGACGGTGCAGATGGCCAGCCCCGGGGGCATGGCGAACGCCTTCTGCGACGAGGCGAAGATGACGTCGATGTTGTGCTCGTCGATGTCGACGTAGTCGCCGCCGAGGGCGGACACCGCGTCGACGACGAAGTAGGTGTCGGGGTACTCGGCGACCACGTCGCCGATCTCCTCGATGGGGTTGCGGACGCCGGTCGAACTCTCGTTCATCACGGTGGCGACCACGTCGTACTGCTTGTCGCTGGACTCCAGCGCCTCGCGGATGTCCTCGGGCTTGATGGCCTGGCCCCACTCGTACTCGATGCGGTCGACGTTCTTGCCGAGTCGCTCCGCGACGTTCGCGTGGCGCTCGCTGAAGCTCCCGCAGGTCGGCACGAGGATGTTCTCGTCGACGAGGTTGAGCGTCGAGGACTCCCAGATTTCGGTGCCCGACCCCGTGAGAATCATCACGTCGTTGTCCGTGCCGAGGAACTCCTTCGTGTCCTCGACGATGGTCGTATAGAGGTCGGTCATGCGGTCCATGCGGTGGCCGAACATCGGCTGGCACATCTCCGCGATGACGTCCTCGCGCACCTCGGTCGGACCGGGGATGTACAGCGTCTTGTCCTGATAGTCGTCCGTGTATTCGCGTTTTTCCGTCACGTCATCCACCTGAATACGGGTCACTGCGTCGTGGGCGATGATGGTACTTGTGATTGCGACACTCGTCGCAGTCGCTCAGGTGGTGTTAACACGGGACAAAACGGGGCGTCCACCGGGCGGGAACGGTTCCGGACCGGTTCGGGGTCGGGAGTCAGTCGTCGGCCTCGGCGGCCTCGGCCCGCGGGACCGTCACGTCGGTCAGGCCGGCCTCTATTTGCTCGCGCCGACCTTCGAACTCGCCGGGGAGGACGAGGCGGCCGCCGAGGTCGTCGAGGGGTTCGTCGGCGGTGTAGCCCGGGTCGCTCGTGGCGAGTTCGAACAGCACGCCGCCGAACTCGCGGAAGTAGACCGACCGGAACCAGTGGCGGTTGATTTGGGCCGTCGGGCGCAGCCCCTTCGACTGGACGGCCTTGCGCATCGCTTCTTGGTCCTCGTCGGTCGGCGTCTGGAAGGCGACGTGGTGGACCGTGCCGAGGCCCTGTCGGCTGCTCTCGATGGTCGGCAGCACGTCCACGTACTTCCCGACGCTCCCGGTCGCGGCGAACCGCGTCCGCTCGTCGCCGGGGGTGTCGCCCTGCGCTTCCTCGGTGCCGACGCGCTCGAAGCCCATCGTTTCGAGGAGGTCTTCGGTGGGTTGGGGGTCGGCCAGCCAGAGCGTTACGGAGTGGAAGCCGCGAATCGCAACGTCTTCTGGGACGAACTCGGTCCACGGGACGGTCGGGTCGTCGTCGGGAACCTCGACTTCGACCAGTTCGACCGGGAGACCGTCGGGGTCGCTGAAGGGGAGGACCGTTTCACCGAATCGCTCGACTCGGTCGTCGTAGTCGACGCCGTACTCGTCGAATCGGTCCTCCCAGTAGTCGAGGCTCCCCTCGGGCACGCGGAACGCGGTCCGCGAGACCTGTCCGGTGCCGACTTTCCCCCGCGAGAGGTTCTCCCACGGGAAGAACGTCATGCTCGTTCCGGGGGTCCCCTCCGCGTCCGTGAAGAAGAAGTGGTACGTGCTGGGGTCGTCCTGATTGATGGAGCGCTTGGCGAGGCGGAGTCCGAGCGTCTCGACCCAGAAGTCGAGGTTCTCCTGCGGGTCGCCCGCGATGCAGGTGACGTGGTGGATGCCGGGTGTGGGCGTGATGTCTGCCATGGCCGGTCCTACGGGCCGCAAGGACTTGAGTATCCGCTGACGCGAGTGTTACCGGGTCGCGGCGGCGTCATCGCCGCTCGCACGGACCCGGCAGTCGAATCGGTGAGACACACGTTTTTGACCATCGACGGTGACGTTCGACGTATGCAAACGCGCGCACTCGGCGACACCGGCCACGAGAGTAGCATCGCGACGTTCGGCGCTATCGCGCTCAACTGGCTCGAACAGGAGGGCGCGAACCAGATGGTCGAACACGTCCTCTCGAAGGGCGTCAACCACTTCGACGTGGCCCCGACCTACGGCGACGCGGAACTCAAACTGGGGCCGAAGCTCCGCCAGCACCGCGAGGACATCTTCCTCGGCTGTAAGACCCAAGAGCGGGGCTACGAGGGCGCAAAGCGGAAGCTCGACCGCTCGTTCGACCGCCTCGGCGTCGACTACATCGACCTCTATCAGGTCCACGGCCTCGAATACGAGTCCGAACTGGACGAAATTACCGCCGACGACGGCGCGCTCGCGGCCTTCCGCGAGGCGAAAGACGAGGGGAAAATCGGCCACATCGGCCTGACGAGCCACGGGAACCCGGGACTCATCCGCGACGCCATCGACCGCATCGACGACCTCGAAACGCTGATGTTCCCGCTGAACCCCGTCGTCGTCGGCAAGGGCGACGAGGAACACGACTACGAGGGCGTCTTCGAGGCGGCCGAAGAGGCCGGCATCGGCACGCTCGGCATCAAGGCGTTCGCCCGCGGCCCGTGGCCCGACACCGACGAACTGCCCGAGGCCGACCGACCGTTTCCGAACTGGTACGAGCCGGTCGACACCCCGAACGAAATCGCGGAGCGGTTCGACTTCGCGGCCGCGCAGGGCCTCACGAGCGTCGTCACGCCGGGCGACCCGAAGCTCGTGGCGATGGTTCTCGACGCCGCGACGCGGTACAACGGCATGGACGAGACGGCCCAGCGGTCGCTCGTCGAGCGCCTCCGCCACGACGAGAGCCCGGTGCCGGAGCAACTGCACCACTAGCGAGGCGAGACGACTCCCGCCTCGGGTTCCATCCGCCACCAATGGACGTTCCAACGACCGTCACGGCCGCCCTCGACGACCGGCCGGTCCGCGGCGCGGTCTGTCTGGAGGCCGGCGCGGGGACCGGAAACGCCACCGCCGGACTCCTCGACGCGGGCGCAAAACAGGTCTACGCCGTCACCAACGACCCCGAGCACGCGACAATCGTCCGCGACCGCGTGGCCCCGTCGCCGACGGAGCGAGCGAGGACCGCGGTGCTGGAGGCGGACGTTCGAAGCCTCCCGCTGGCGGACGACTCGGTCGATATCGTCACCGCCCACGGGCTGTTCAACCTCGTCGGTCCAGAGTCGGTCGCCGCCGTCGCGCGCGAGCTGACGCGGGTCGCCGCGCCCGGCTGTCACCTCGTCATCGACGACTACGAACCGCTCCCCGACGACGCCGCGGTTCGGGAACTGTTCGCGCTCGAAAACGCGGCGAGCCAGTTGGCCCGCGGGCGACCCGCGCTGACGTTCTACCCGGCCGACGCGCTCGAGGCGCTGTTTTCGGGATACGGCTGGCGCGTCGACCGCGAGCTGACCCTGCTCGACCCGGTGCCGTGGTCCGAAAGCCACGTCGAGGCACACGCGTCGGTGGCGACATCGTTCGCGGCCGACGTTCCCGACCCGATGGGCGGGACGCTCGCCGCCGAGACCGAGCGCGTCGCCGACGCGGTTGAATCGGAGTCCGCGGGCGAGATGTACAGCGTGGCGATGCGGCTGTCCGACTCGGCGGCGGTAGACGCTCCCGAATAGGCGGCCGCTACTCCCCGCGGTCGACTGCTGCGTCGTCGAGCCAGCCGTCGACGACGCCCTTGAGCGCGCCGGTAGTGCTGCCGAGATTGATGAGTTGATAGCCGTTTTCCGCCTTCTCGTTCACGTCGTCCATGCCGAACCCGAGACCGCCGACGGAGACGCCCGCATCGACCGCGGCCGAGCGGATGCGCTCGACCGCCTCCTGCACGTCCGGGTGGTCTATCTCGCCGGGGTGGCCGAGCGCCACCGAGAGGTCGAACGGCCCGATGAAGACGAAGCCCAGTTCGGGCACGTCGAGAATCGCGTCGAGGTCCGCGAGCGACTCGGTGGTCTCGATAGTCACGCCGACGAGCGTCTCGCGGTCCTCGGCGGCCACGTAGTCGTCGGCGAGGCCCCACCGGCGAGCGCGGGGCGACGCGAGGCCGCGGTCGCCGGGGCCGTCGCCGTAGGTGAAGCGGGCCGACCGAACCGCCTCGCGGACCTTGTCGGCCGACTCCACGCGCGGGAGGAAGACGTTCCTGACGCCGAGGTCGAGGGCCTTGCGGACGAACTCGGGGTCGGTCGTCGGGAGTCGAACCAGCGGCTCGATGCCGGTTCGTTCCGCCGCGCGGAGGAGGTCTTCCATCGCGCCCGAGTCGAGCGGGCTGGGTCCGCCGTGTTCGAGGTCGAGCCACACGAAGTCGAGACCGAGTTCGCCGTAGAACTCCACGAGCGTCGGGCTGTAGGTGTTGTCGAGGACGCCGAGCGCGACGCCGCCGCTCTCGATTCGGGCGCGGAGCGCGTTCGATGATGGTGTCGCTACCATGTTCGTGATACGACACGTAGCCGGAAAAGGGGCGTGACGAGCGTCGGAGAGCCGCGTCGCCGGGTCGTTGGTCGTCGGTCGTCCCTTACGACACGTCGGGCGTCCAGCCGTCGCCGACGCCGACGAGATGGTTCACGCTCCCCGCGCCCTCGCCCACGTCGGCGGGTTCAGCGAGGGTCGCACGCGTGAACTCGATGCCGTGCCGGACCGCGTCTGTGAGGTCGTCGCCGCGGGCGAGACGGGCGGCGACGGCGCTCGAAAGCGTACACCCGGAGCCGTGGGTCGCAGCCGAGTCGATGCGCGGGTTGACGAACGTCGTCGTCTCCGTCGGCGTGACGAGCGTGTCGACCACGGTGTCGCCGTCGGTGGCGACGTGGCCGCCCTTCAGGAGCACGGCGTCGGCCCCGCGGTCGAAGAACCAGTCGGCGGCCTCGGAGACGGCCGCCGGGGAGTCGGGGAACACGCCCGTCAGCGCCTCGGCCTCGTCGGCGTTCGGCGTGACGAGCGTCGCGCGCGCGAACAGGGCGTCGTAGGCGTCGACGGCGTCCTCGGCCAGCAGTCGGTCGCCGGAGGTGGCGACCATCACGGGGTCGAGAACGACCGGGCCGTCGTAGTCAGCGAGGCAGCCGGCGACCGTCTCGACGGCCTCGGCCGTCGCCAGCATCCCGAGTTTCACGGCGGCGATGTCGAAGTCGTCGGCGACGGCCTCGTACTGGGCGCGAATCGACTCGGTCGGGAAGACGTGCGACCCCTTGACGCCGCGGGTGTTCTGGGCGGTCGCGGCCACGATAACCGACCCGCCGTAGACGCCGAGTCGGGTCATCGTCTTCAGGTCGGCCTGGATACCCGCGCCGCCGCCGGAGTCGCTGGAGGCGATGGTGAGGGCGTACGGCGGCGTTTGCGGGTCGGGCGCGGTTCCCGGCATCTACCGCACCTCGATGCGGTCGATTCGGTCGGCGATGTCGGGGGTCGAGGCGTCCGCGAGTCCCGCGACCGCGTCGAGGAAGGCGATTTTGTAGCTCGCCGGACCGCGGTAGTCTCCGAACGCGCCCTCGGCGGCGAGTTCGCCCGCGAGTCCGTACGCCGCGGTCCCGGAGAGCACCGCCGCAAGCGGGTCGTCGAGGGCGGCCGCGAACACCGCGAGCGTCACGCCGAGCATACAGCCGGTGCCGACGACCGCGCCCATCATCGAGTGGCCGGTGTCGACCTCGAAAGCTGCCTCCTCGGTGGCGACGATGTCGGTCTCGCCGGAGGCGACGACGACCGCGCCGGTCTTCCGGGCGCACTCGACGGCTGCGGCGGCGATTTCGGCGTACTCCCCGACCGACTCGACGCCGCGGACCTCGGCGTCGTCGCCGGCGAGCGCGGAGATTTCGCCGTAGTTGCCGTTGAGCACGTCCACGTCGAGGTCGGTGACGAGGCGGTCCGCGACCCGGTCGCGCGTCGGGGTCGCTCCGACGCCGACGGGGTCGACGACGAGGGGGACGCCGGTCTCGTTCGCGGCGCGACCGGCGGTCAGCATCGTCTCCTCGCCGGACTCGCTCACGGTCCCCATGTTGAGCAGACAGCCGTCCGCAATTCCGACCATGTCGCCGACCTCGCGCTCGTCGTCGGACATGACCGGCAGGCCGCCCCAGTAGAGCGTGACGTTCGCCACGTCGTTGACCGTCACGTCGTTCGTGACCGAGTTGATGAGCGGTTGCTCGCCCGCGACCGCGGCGAGCGCTTCGTCCAGCGCCACGTCGGGGACGCCGCCCGCACCGGTCGCGTCGTCCGAGCCGCCCGACCCACCCGCGCCGTCCGAGCCGTCGCGTCCGCTCATCGGCGGCTCCTCCCGGCGGCGACCGAATCAGCGAGGTGGCGGGTCGCGTCGGCGGGGTCGTCAGCGGCGGTGATGGCCGACACGACCGCGACGCCGTCGGCTCCGGCGGCGACCACGTCGGCGGCGTTGTCGGGCGTGACGCCGCCGATACCGACGAACGGAATCGAGACGGCGTCCGCGATGGCGGAGACGCGCTCGGTCCCGATTTCGGACTGCTCCGGGTTCGTCTCCTTCGTATCGGTGGCGAACACCGCGCCGACGCCGAGGTAGTCCGCACCGGCCTCCTCGGCGGCTCTCGCGCCCGCGACGGTCGAGACCGACCGGCCGACGATTGCGCCCTCGCCGAGCTGTTCGCGCGCGACCGAGACGGGCACGTCGTCGTCGCCGAGGTGGACGCCGTCGGCGTCGATGGCGGCCGCGATATCGACCCGGTCGTTGACGACGAGCGGAACGCCCGCGTCGGCCGTCACGGCGCGAACCTCGCGGCCGACCTCGTAGCGGTCGCGGGCGCTCGCGTGCTTCTCGCGGAGTTGAACGACGTCGACGCCGCCGTCGACCGCGGCCCGCACCACGTCCGGCGTCGACCGCCCGCCGGAGCGGTCCGACTGCGTGACCAGATAGGTTCCCATCGAGGTATTCATGAGTTGTATTTTGGAGTGATGCGGCGACGGGGAAAACAGTTCCTCCTCCGGGCGTCGTCCGGCCGGATTCCCGGCGGCTGAGAGCTGCCGGCTGCCGTTATGGTGTGAGAGAGCTAACAGGAACGCGGTGAGCTGTATGGGGACGATACTCGTCGCGTACGGGAGCAAGGAGGGACAGACCGAGAAGATAGCCGGGCGCATCGCGGTGGCGCTGGCGGCCCACGGACACGACGTGCGGACCGAATCGGTCGACGACGCCGCCGCCGCCGAGGCGCTCGCCGCCGCCGACGCGGTGCTCGTCGGTTCGTCGATTCATCTCGGCGCGCACTCGAAGTCGGTGTACGGGTTCGTCCGCGAGCACCGCGACGACATCGAGGCGCGGCCCAACGGCTTCTTCCAAGTGTCGCTGTCGTCGGCGCTCGACGACGCGGACGCCCGCGCCGAAGTCGCGACGTACATCGACGAGTTCATCGAAGAGAGCGGCTGGCACCCCGAGCGGATGGCCGCGTTCGGCGGTGCGCTTCGGTACTCCGAGTACGGCTTTCTCACCCGGATGATGATGAAGCGCATCGCCACGGACGCGACCGGCGACACGGACACGTCTCGGGACTACGAGTACACCGACTGGGACGAAGTCGAGTCGTTCGCCGCCGACTTCGCCGAGTACGTGGAATCGACCGCCGGCACCGCCGCGGGCGGCGCGGCGGTCTGAGCGGGCGCGGCGACCCGGGGGAGACGAACCCGACCCGCCGCGACCGACTACCGCTTCGGGCAAACGTGGCGAGCCACACACAGGTTTTTGCTATCTTGCACGATTATAGATGATAATGTCTGGTGACGGCCCTTCACGGGCGACACGAATCACGGCGGAGACGGACGGCGAGAGACGGGGCGACTTCCGGCGATTTCAGGAGTCGCGCGACTACGATGTGGCGGACGTAGCCGAACACGCCGACCTCGCCGCCGACCTCCGGGACGTCGTCTCCGGCGAGGTGCGGTTCGACGAGTACGCGCAGGTGCTGTACGCGACCGACGGCTCGATTTACCGGGCGCGCCCGGCGGGCGTGGTCGTCCCCCGCGACGAGGACGACGTTCGCGCCGCGGTGCGGACGGCGGCCGAACACGACGTGCCCGTGCTCCCGCGCGGGGCGGGGTCGTCGCTGGCGGGACAGACCGTCGGCCCCGGCTGCGTCGTCGTCGACTGCTCGAAGTACATGGACGAAATCGTCCGCGTGGACCCCGACGCGCGGCGGGCGCGGGTCCAACCCGGCGTGGTGCAGGACGACCTCGACGACCGCCTCGCGGACCACGGCCTGAAGTTCGCGCCGGACCCCGCCTCCTCGAACCGAGCGACCGTGGGCGGCGGCATCGGCAACAACTCCACGGGCGCGCACTCGGTCCGCTACGGCATCACCGACGCCTACACCGAGGAGTTGCGGGTCGTCCTCGCGGACGGCTCGGTCGTCCACACCCGCGACGTGGTCGTCGGGAGCGACGAGTGGGACCGCATCGTCGGCAAGGACGACCGCGAGGCCGCCCTCTACCGGACCGTGCTGGGTCTCGTCGAGGACCACGAGGCGGAAATCGAGCGGCGGTATCCGAGCCTCAAGCGGTCGGTGTCGGGCTACAACCTCCACAAAGTCGTCTCCGAGACCGACGACGGCGAGACGGTGGTCAACCTCTCGAAACTGTTCGTCGGCGCGGAGGGCACCCTCGGCGTCGTCGTCGAGGCCACCGTGTCGCTCGTGACGGTCCCCGAGGAGACGGCGCTCGTCCTCTACGCCTACGACGACCTCGTGGAGGCGATGGCCGCGGTCCCCGACGCGCTCGACTTCGACGCCAGCGCGGTCGAACTCATGGACGACGAGGTGTTGCGGATGGCCGCCGAGTCCAGCGAGTACGCCCAGTACGTCGAGGAGATTCCCGACGGGACGGCGGCGACGCTGATGCTGGAGTTCGATTCGGAACTGCACGACGACTTCGAGGCGGTGATTCGCGAGGCGAACGACCACTTCCTGCGAGACGGCGACGCCGGGTCGGCGGCGGGTGACGTGCCGGCGGCGGGCGACGACACCGACGACGCCGACGACACCGACGCCGACGACGGCGGCGCGTTCGAGGCCATCGAGGCGTACACGCCCGCGGCGCAGGCCGACCTCTGGAAACTTCGCAAGGCGGCGATACCGCTTCTCATGTCACTGCCGGGCGACCCGAAGCCCTACCCGTTCATCGAGGACGCGAGCGTCCCACCCGAGGAGTTGGCGGAGTACGTCCAGTCGTTCGAAGACGTGTTAGAGGACCACGGCACGTCGGCCGCGTACTTCGCCCACGCCGGCGCGGGAACGCTCCACATCCGCCCCATCCTGAATCTGAAAGACGGCGGGGGCATCGAGACGATGCGCGCCATCACCGACGACGTGACCGACCTCGTGTTGGACCACCGCGGGGCCTTTTCTGGCGAGCACGGCGACGGAATGGCCCGGACCGAGTGGAACCCCAAGATGTACGGTCCGGAACTCTGGGGCGCGTTCAAGGAACTGAAGACGGCGTTCGACCCCGACTGGCGCATGAACCCCGGCAACGTCGTCTACCGCGACGGCCCCGGCGACCCCGGCCCGGACGGCGACCGCGGCGTCGGCGCGGACATGCGCGAGCACCTCCGGTACGGCGCGGCCTACCAGTCCATCGAGCCCGCGACGACGCTCGACTTCTCGGACGAAAACGGCTTCTCGCACCTCGTCGAACTCTGTAACGGCTGCGGTACCTGCCGACAGACCGGGTCGGAGACGATGTGTCCGACCTACCGCGCCTCGAAGGACGAAGCCGAGACGACCCGCGGGCGGGCGAACATGCTTCGGGCGGCCATCTCGGGCGACCTCCCGGAGGACGAGATTCACTCTGACCGCTTCCAAGAGGAGGTCCTCGGGCTCTGCGTCGGCTGTAAGGGCTGTCAGAACGACTGCCCGACCGGCGTCGATTTGGCGAAGCTCAAAGCCGAGGTGAAACACGCCCACCACGCCGAGGAAGGCGCGTCGCTTCGCGAGCGCCTGTTCGCCAACATCGACCGACTGGCCGGCGTCGGCAGCGCCCTCGCGCCCGTCTCGAACTGGGCGGCCGAACTCCCGGGCGCGCGGGCCGCGATGGAGCGACTCGCGGGCGTCGCTTCCGACCGGTCGCTCCCGTCGTTCACCCGCGACACGCTCGAATCGTGGATGGACGGGCGACGGCCCCGCGTCCCGGCGAGCGAGGCCGACCACCGCGTCCTCCTGTTTCCCGACACCTACACGAACTACGTCACGCCCGAAATCGGCAAGGCCGCGGTTCGCGTGCTGGAGGCCGCCGGCGTCCACGTCCGCCTCGCGGAGGGCGTCGAACCGAGCGGTCGCGCCGCCTACTCCGGCGGCTTCCTCGACCTCGCGCGGCGGCGCGCGGGTCACAACGTCGAGACGCTCCGCCCGTCGGTGGAAAACGGCTGGTCGGTCGTCTTCGTCGAGCCCTCCGACGCGGTGATGTTCCAAGACGAGTACGCCGACCTCCTGCCGGACGACGCGGTCGCCCCGGTCGCCGCGGCCGCCTACGGCGTCATGGAGTTCCTCGACACCTACCGGCTGGACGAGGCCCTCCCGATTCGCGGGCGCTCGGCCGACGGCGACGACGCGGCCGGACCCGTCGCCTCCGCGGTCGCTGACGGCGGTACGCTCGGGTCCCTCACCTATCACGGCCACTGCAACCAGAAGGCGCTGAACAGGGACCACCACGCGGTGGGCGTCCTCCGGCGGGTCGGCTACGAGGTCGACCCGCTGGATTCGAGCTGCTGCGGCATGGCCGGGAGCTTCGGCTACGAGGCCGAACACTACGACCTCTCGAAGGCCATGGGAGACATCCTGTTCGAGCAGGTCGACGACAGCCCGGGCGACGAGGTGGTCGCCCCCGGCGCGTCGTGTCGGACACAACTCGAAGACAGGGACGACGCGGCGCGGCGACCGCCGCACCCGATAGAGAAGGTCGCGCAGGCGCTGTCGGAGTGAGCGGGCTGGGGGGCCGGTCGATGTCGATGTCTGACCCGTCTCGCGGCGTTCCGCAATCACATCCCTTTTGCCGGTTTGCGTGGCAGGTGAAGGCAGACCATGTCCGATGCACCCGATGTCGGCGAACTCACCCCGCCGAATCGCACGCTGATGGGCCCCGGCCCGAGCGACGTTCACCCGCGCGTCCTCCGCGCGATGTCCACGCCGCTCGTCGGCCACCTCGACCCGTCGTTTATCGAGGTCATGAACGAGGTGCAGGAGCTCATGCGCTACGCGTTCCGCACCGACAACAAGTGGACGATTCCGGTCTCGGGGACCGGGTCGGCGTCGATGGAGGCGGCCATCGGCAACCTCGTCGAACCGGGTGACACGATGCTCGTCCCGACGAACGGCTACTTCGGCGGGCGCATGGAGTCGATGGCCGAGCGCGCCGGCGGCGAGGTCGTCCACGTGGACGCACCGTGGGGCGAGCCGCTCGACTCCGCGGACGTACAGGACGCCTTCGACGAGTACCAGCCGGACGTGTTCGGGTTCGTCCACGCCGAGACCTCGACGGGCGTGAAACAGCCGAGCGTGCCCGAACTGACGAGCATCGCCCACGACCACGACGCGCTCGTCGTCGCCGACACCGTCACCTCGCTCGGCGGGGTCGAACTCGAAGTCGACGACTGGGGCATCGACGTGGCCTACTCCGGCCCCCAGAAGTGTCTGTCGTGCCCGCCGGGCGCGAGCCCGCTGACGCTCAACGACCGCGCGATGGACAAGGTGCTCTCGCGGGAGGAGCCGCCCCGCTCGTGGTACCTCGACCTGTCGCTGTTGGAGGGCTACTGGGGCGACGACCGCTCGTACCACCACACCGCGCCCATCACCAACGTCTACGCCATCCGCGAGGCGCTCCGACTGGTCGCGGAGGAAGGCATCGAAGCGCGGTGGGCGCGCCACCGCCGGGTCGCGGGCGCGCTGAAAGCCGGCGTCGAGGCGATGGGGCTCGGTCTTAACCCCGAAGACGAGTACTGGCTGCCGAGCCTCAATGCGGTGCTCGTCCCCGACGGCGTGGACGCCGGCGCGGCCATCGACTACGTCCTTGACCACTACGACCTCGAAATCGCCGGCGGCCTCGGCGCGCTCGCGGGCGACATCTTCCGCGTCGGCTGTATGGGCCACTCGGCCCGGCTGGAGAACGTCTCGTTCCTCCTGACCGCCCTCGGTGAGGCGCTCGAAGCGCAGGGCGCGGACGTGGACCCGGAAGCCGGCTTCGCCGCCATGCGCGAAGCGCTGAACCAGTAACGACTCCGAACCGGCGGCAATTCGCCGTGAACCGCGTCGAAACTCAGCGAAACCGAGGCAAAACGCCCACCACGGTGTCCGCTTTTCATGAGCATCGACCAGCGAGTGGCGACCGGAGCGACTCACCATGAACCGACGCAGACTCACCCTCGCCGGCATCGCGCTCGCCGTCCTCGTCGTGACTGCGGGCGTCGCCGCGGCCGCACCGTCCGAGAACGCACGCGAATCGGCTCCCGTCTCCGAGGCTAGCCAGCAGGGGCCGCCCGGCGAACTCCCCGGTCCGGTCCCGGAGTTCGTTACGGATATTCACGACCTCGTGAGCGACTTCCTGAACGGGGCCCTCGACGGGTCGCTCGGGGACTCGCTGAGCGACCGCGCGAACGACGTTTCGGGTGCGTAACTAAGTGTGACCCGACGCTATCGAGCAACGTGGCACATGACAGCCGCCCAATATGAAGTCCCAACTCAGTTATGAGACGCACAGTTTTCGTCGCCGCGACAGTGCTGGTCCTGCTCACGGCCGGTGTCGTCGCCGCGTTCCTTGCGGGAATCGGACCGTTCGCTGACACTACCTCCGCCGACGGCCCCGACGGAGCGTTCCCCACGCAGACGACCGCGTCGCCCGACGGCGGGGGAAACAGCAGTGACACCGGCGGGAGCGACACCGGGAGCAACGACAGCGATGGCGACGGCGATAGCGGCGACGGTGACGCGACCGAGACCCAATCGAGGCCGCCGTTCGACGTCGTCGTCGACGACATCGAGGAGTGCGGACAGACCTGCCGCGACGTGACGAGCACGATAACGAACCGACAGGACACCGACAGCTCCGGCGTCACCGTTTACAGTCGCATCTTCGTCGGCAACGACACCGACCCGGACGACGAGGTCTGGCGCGGGACCCAAGCGGTCGGTGACCTCGCGGCCGGCGAGTCGTACACGACGACGAAGCGCGTCGAACTGTCGTACTCGGAGGCGTTCGCGGTCCAGCAGGCGGACGGCTGGATTACGGTCCAGACGACCATCGAGACGGACAACCGGACGCTGACGTACACTGAACAGCGCGACGTGGCGTAGTCGGAGAGGACGCGGCGGGGGACTGAGCCCCCATCGCGCGATAGTTTTCGGTCACTGGTGGGACAACCGTCACGCTTCCGACTGACACCGTGACTGTGGTTCGCGTCTGAAACGACCGATAGCAGTTTTACACGACAGGTGAAATTATTATTTAGACATGGCAAATACAGACGTTTGCGTACGTGAACAACCGAGGTGTCGGTAGGGGATGCGCCCCTCGCTCCGCGAACTGCTCTCGTACCTCGGCCCCGGCTTTATCATCAGCGTCGCCTACATGGACCCCGGTAACTGGGCGACAAACATCTCGGGCGGCGCGAAGTTCGGTCCCGCCCTGCTGTGGGTCATCGTCCTCGCCAGCGTCATGGCGATGGGGATTCAGGTGCTCGCCGCCAAACTCGGCATCGCCACCGGGAAGGGCGTGGCACAGCTCTGCCGGGAGCGCTTTTCAGGTCCCGTCGTCGTGGTCCTGTGGGCCGCCGCGGAACTGGCGATGGTCGCCACCGACATGGCCGAAATCATCGGGGCCGCCATCGGGTTCAGCCTCGTCTTCTCCTTGCCGCTGTGGGCCGGAGCCGTCCTCGCGGCGGTGAGTTCGTTCGCCCTGCTCGGCGTTCGGACCGCACACAAACGGGGGTTCCGCTGGGTCGAACTCACCATCATGTCGCTCGTCGGCGTCATCGCCCTCGCGTTCGTCTTCGAGATGGCGTTGGCGAGACCGACCGCTTCGACCGTCGCCTCCGGCCTCGTCCCGACCGTGCCGAACGCCTCGGCGCTGTACGTCGCCATCGGCATCCTCGGCGCGACCGTGATGCCGCACAGCGTCTATCTCCACCCGTACATCGTACAGGACCGCCGCGACCGGCTCATCGAGTCCGACGGCGACACCGAGGCCGTCCACCGCCGCCACTTCCGGCTGGAGCGCCTCGATACCGTCGTCGCGCTCTTCGGCGCGATGTTCGTGAACGCCGCGATGCTCATCGTCGCCGCCGCCGCACTTCAGGGGACGGGCATCGAGACGCTCGAAGAGGCGTACGTCACCCTCAGCGGCGTCTTCGGGGCGAACGCGAGCCTCGCGTTCGGCGTCGCGCTCATCGCCGCCGGGCTTTCGTCGTCGCTCGTGGCGACGATGGCCGGCCAGACCGTCATGGACGGCTTTCTGGACCTCAACATCAACGTCTGGCTCCGGCGGTCGGTCACGCTCGTGCCGAGTCTCCTCATCGTCGCCGCGGGCTTCGACCCCACGTCGGTGCTCGTCGCCTCGCAGGTCGCGCTGAGCTTCGAGCTCCCGTTCGTCCTGATTCCGCTCCTCTGGTTCACCCACGAGGCGTCGCTGATGGGAAACTTCCGCAACCGGGCGACCACGACCGGCGTCCTCGGCGTCGTCATCGCCGTTATCGTGGCCCTGAACGGCTGGCTCCTGTACTCGACGCTCCTCGGGTGACCGGGCGGGGGTGGGGGCGGCCGAACGTCGGATTAGCTCCGTGACTGTCCGGAGGACCGGACGGCCGCCGACGGCCCGCCCCACCGCTTCCGCAACGACTTTTCGCACCGGCCGCAAAGCCGGGGTATGAACATCGAGGTTCGCGAACTGGCCGACCTCGGCACCGACGCCCGCCGCGCCTTCTTCGAGCGGGACGCCGGCGTCGGGGAGGTCCGGTCCGACGTGCGCGACATCGTCGAGCGCGTCCGCCGCGAGGGCGACGTTGCGGTCCGGGAGTTCTCAAACGAGTTCGACGGCGTCCAGGTCGGCAACATCGACGTGACCGACGCCGCCGAGCGCGCCTACGACGAACTCGACGACGACGTGCGCGAGGCCATCGAGGCCGCCGCGGCGAACGTCCGCGCGTTCCACGAAAAACAGGTCCCCGAGGACTGGCGCGAGGAGTTCGGCGACGACGGCACCCGCGAACTCGGGCGTCGCTACCGGCCGCTCGACCGGGTGGGCGTCTACGCCCCCGGCGGCACCGCCGCCTACCCGTCGAGCGTCCTGATGGGCGTCATCCCCGCGAAGGTCGCGGGCGTCGAACACGTCGCGGTCGCCACGCCGCCCGCGGAGCCGATGAACCCCGTCACGCTCGCCGCGATGCACGTCGCGGGCGCGGACGCGATCTACTCGGTCGGCGGCGCGCAGGGCATCGCCGCGCTCGCCTACGGCACGGAGACGGTGAAGGCCGTCCAGAAGGTCGTCGGACCGGGCAACAAGTGGGTCACGGCGGCGAAAGCCGAGGTCCGCGGCGACGTTGACATCGACTTCCTCGCCGGCCCCTCCGAGGTGCTCGTCGTCGCCGACGAGACCGCCGAAGCGCGGTTCGTCGCCGCCGACCTCGTCGCGCAGGCCGAACACGACCCGAACGCGTCTGTCGTCGCCGTCACCGACGACGCCGACCTCGCCGCGGACATCGTCGCGGAGGTCGAGCGGCAAGCGGGCGAGCGCGAGCGCACGGAGACTATCGAGGCCGCGCTCGAAAGCGACGCCTCGGGCGTCCTCCTCGCGCGGTCGATGTCCGAGGCGGTGCTGTTCGCCGAGGAGTACGCCGCCGAGCACCTGACGATTCAGGCCGACGACGACGAGGCGCTGTTGGACCGCATCGACTCCGCTGGGAGCGTCTTCCTCGGCCCGTACACGCCCGTCGCGGCCGGTGACTACGCCTCCGGGACGAACCACGTCCTCCCGACCGGCGGCGGCGCGAAGCGACAGGGCGGGCTCTCGGTGGACCACTTCGTCCGCTCGACGACGGTCCAGCGTCTCGACCGCGACGGGCTGTCGGGGCTTTCCGAGACGATTACGACGCTCGCGGAGGCGGAGGGTCTCGACGCCCACGCCCAGAGCGTCCGCGAGCGGTTCGAAGAGTGAACTGAGGCGTTCCACCGAGGAGCCACAGCCTACCGGGGCGGCGCGCGAAGTTCCGCCTGCGCCACAGTTATCCGTTCCCACAGTATAGTGGGACGTATGAGCACGGAATCCGCGAGTGGCGGCGGCGATGTGGCGGTCACGGTCACGCCCGCGGCCGCGGACGAAGCCGTCTCCCTCCTCGAAGGCGAGTCGATGGACACCGACGTGGCCGGACTTCGGCTGTTCGTCCAGCAGGGCGGCTGCGCCGGACTGTCCTACGGGATGCGCTTCGACAACGAACCGGAAGACGACGACACCGTCGTTGAACAGCACGGCCTCCGCGTGTTCGTCGACCCCGCGAGCATGAACTACATCGGCGGTTCGACCCTCGACTTCGAGGGCGGCCTGCAAGGCGCGGGCTTCCACGTCAACAACCCGAACGCCGAGAGCAGCTGCGGCTGCGGCGAGTCGTTCCGGACGTAGGGACCAATTTCTTAAGCCACCCGCGCGCGAATCGGTGGCATGGCCGAACTCCAGACCCAGACCGTATCGAGCGGTAAGACCGTCTTCGTCGCCACCGACGAGCCCGAACGCGGCTCGAAGGGACCGTTCTACGTCGTCTATTCGACCGAGGACGCCGAGAACCGATGGGGCTATCTCTGCGGCAACTGCGACTCGTTCGACACCGCGATGGACACGATGGCCCGCATCGAGTGCAACAACTGCGGGAACGTCCGCAAACCCGAGGAGTGGGACGCCGCTCACGAGTAGCCGGGCGTCTCGGCGCGACCGCTCGCCAGTTATTGGTATGGTATAGCGTGACAATCTTTATCAGGAGTGCGGGTGTACGTAGACGTGCATGGCCCAGGCTTCGACGCCTCCCGTTCAGGAGGCTCGGTCGATATTCGGCCGGCTCGGCTACTCCGTCTCGGGGGACGGACCCGATATGCTGGCCGAACGCAAGTGGCGTACGGTCCACGTGACCGCACTGAGTTCGCGCGAAGCGACCGAATGCCGTCCGGTGCTCGCAGACGGCGGCACCGAGACACCGTATCGGTTCCGCTGCTTCGTGACGTGGGACGACCACATCAGCGCGCTTCGAGAGCGGCTTCGCGGTATCGACCTTCCATACGAGTGGGCAATCATCGGCGTGTCGAACGGTGGTGGGAACGACTACGAGGTCGTTCACGGCACGAACACGTAATCGAAACGGGGCGGTTTCGCCCAAACGTTTTCTCAGCCCGTCGCTAACGGACGAGCATGTCGCAGGCCGCACAGACGGAGCTGGCGCGATTCGTCCGGAGCAGACGGCTCAACGCGGCGCTCGCGTGGCTGTTCGTTGGCTTCCTCGTCGCCGTCGCCGTCGGGAGCGTCGTCACCGGCGGCGACCTCGTTTGGGGCGGCTTCGCGGCCGTCGTGGCCGCGGTCACCGTCGTCCCGGCCGTCGCCTTCCGCGAACCGCGAGCGATGCTGCCGTGGGAGGTCGTCGCGCTCGCCTCGCTCCCGCTCGTCGCCCGCGTGCTCGTCCGGGGCCAGACTATCGGCGGCGTGACGTTCACCGGGCGCGTGTCGACGTACCTCGCGGTGGCCGCCATCGCGCTCATCGTCGCCGTTGAACTCGACGTGTTCACGCCGGTCCGGATGAACCACTCCTTCGCCGTCTTCTTCGTCGTCATCGCCACGATGGCCGCCGCGGGCGTCTGGGCGGTCGTCCAGTGGCTCTCGGACCTCTACCTCGGGACGCGCCTGCTGTTGAACGGGCGGCCCGAGCACGTCGTCGAGGCGGGACTGATGTGGGACTTCGTCGCCGCCACCGTCGCCGGACTCGTCGCCGGATTGCTGTTCGAGTACTACTTCCGCCGCCGGGCCGGGTCGCGCGAGCGACTCCCCGAGGAGGTGGCGGAGATGGCCGAGGAGTCGGAGGAGGCGGAGGTAGCCGGGCTGTCGGACGCGGCGGAGGCGGACCGCGATTCCCGCGCGCCGGAGGGAGGTGGGTCGCCGTGAAGATTCGCTCGCACCTCCGTATCGACGAGCGGCGGCAGTCCCAACTCTCGCGGGCGATGCAGGTCGTCCTCGTCGGTCTCGTCTTCATCGGCCTCGACCGCGGGAACCTCGGCATCGTCGTCAACGCGCTCGTCGGTCTCGGCGTGACCTATCTGCCGGCGATACTCGAACGCGACTACCGCATCCCGATGGACGCCGGGCTGACGCTCTGGATATCCTCCGCGGCGTTCCTCCACGCGGTCGGGACGGTCGGCTTCCCCGGTTCGGAGACCAGTTTCTACGCGGGCGTCTGGTGGTGGGACCATCTCACGCACGCGCTGTCGTCGTCGGTCGTCGCGGCCGCCGGTTACGCGACCGTCCGCGCGGTCGACGAGCACACGGCGGACATCTACCTGCCGCCGCGGTTCATGTTCGTCTTCATCCTGCTTTTCGTCCTCGCGTTCGGCGTCTTCTGGGAGGTCATCGAGTTCGCCATCTCCGGGGTCGCCTCGCTCGCCGGCACCGCGTCGGTGCTGACGCAGTACGGTCTCGACGACACGCTCCTGGACCTCGTGTTCGACGCCGTCGGCGGCGTCATCGTCGCCATCTGGGGCACCGCGCATCTCTCGGACGTGGTCGGCGCGTTGCAGCGGCGGTTCGAAACGGCATCTCGCTGACACGAACCGGCGGGGACCAGGCCGTCAGAATCAGCCGACAGCAGGCGATTTCTCTCGAATCCCGATATACATTTGTGCACGGACTGAGACGTTCACACCGATGTCGAGTTGGATCGGTGACGGAGACGAGGACGCCGCCGACGCGTTCGAAACGGTCGGCCGTCGCCGGCAGATTCTCCAAGCGCTCTCGACGGAGTCACTTTCGAAGGCCGAACTGGTCCGCACGCTCTCGGTCTCTCGGTCCACCGTGGACCGCGGCGTCGAGCGACTCGTCGGGCTCGGTCTCGTCGAACGGTCGAACGGCAGGTTCGTCGCCACGAGCGCGGGTCGAGTCGCGCTGGAGACACACGACGAAGCGATTCGGGCGATGGCGAACGTGCTCGGCGCGGTACCCGTGCTCGACCACCTCCCCGAGTCGGTCGAGCCGCCACCCTCGCTGTTCCGCGAGGCGGTTGTCTGTACCGGCGACCTCTCGGAGATAGAACGGCGCGCACCGCTCGATTTCGATATCAACGAGGTGACGGAGCTCGCCGGCTTCAACGGCCCGTTTCTGTTCAGTAACTGGCCCGAGGCGCGCGAGCAGCTCACCCGGCTCGGTGACAGCGTCACGCTCGTCCTCTCCGCGGAGTCGCTCGACTGGCTCTCGAACCGCTATCCCGACGACCTCGACGCCATGGTCGACGCGGGCGTCCGCGTGGCCGCGGTCGACGAGGACCCGACGTTCGGCGTCGTGGTCGTGGACCGACCGACGATGGCCTCCGTCACGCTCGTCGTCTACGACCACATGGGCGCTCCGGAGGCGCTAGTCGTGAGTTACGATCCCTCGGCCGTGGCGTGGGGTCGCAGACTCGTCGCGGCGCGCGCCGAGACCGCACGCGCGTATCGGCCCGACGAGTGAGCCCGCGACAGCGCGATGTGGGATGAGCCGCCCGCCCACCGCCGTCGAATCAGGGACGATTATTTGTGATAGTATGACGAAGGGTCCGACGAGATGGTGTTCAAGAAAATCACCCTCGTCGGTCGGAGTGCAGAGAGTTTCGACGCCGCCGTCGACGACGCGATTAACCGCGCGGAGGAGACGCTCGCGGGCGTCCACTGGGTCGAAGTAAAGGAACTCGGCGTCGAACTCGCGTCCGTCGAGACACGGGAGTACCAAGCCGAAGTCGAAGTCGCGTTCGAACTCGAAGGAGAAGACGACGAGTAGCGGCGAACTCGCCCGCGTCGAGGCGCTGGCGGCTGCCCCGGTTCCGCGCCGTCTCGCCCGCCCGCGGGTCGTCCCGACGGCTTCTTATCCGCCCGCGCCGCCACATTCGAGAAGCGAATGCCTCGGCTCCTCCACTACTCCGACATCGAGAACGTCTTCGACGACTCCGAGCGCGCCGGCCGCCTTGCGGGCTGTGTCCGCGCCCTCGACGGCGACGACACCCTCGTGGTCGGCTCCGGCGACAACACCGCGCCGGGCGTCCTCTCGCTCGTCGAGCGCGGCGGGCAGGCGCTCGACTTCTACGACGCCGTGGACGCCGACCTCGAAACGTTCGGCAACCACGACTTCGACTACGGTGCGACCCGGACCCGCGAACTCGTCGCCGCGAGCCGGCCGACGTGGGTCACGAGCAACGTCCGCGGCGAGGACGGCGGGCGGTTCGCCGCCGCCGAGGGAACCGTCCCGCGAACGACCCGCGAGGTGGACGGACTGACGCTCGGATTCTTCGGCGTCACCGACCCCGCGACCGGCACCATCAACCCCGAGGCGACCGACCTCGACTTCGCGGACCCCTACCCGGCCGCCTCGGTCGCGGCCGACGCCCTCAGGGACGACGGCGCGGACCTCGTCGTCGCGCTCTCGCACCTCGGGAGCGGCGACGACGAACTGGTCGCCCGGTGCGACGTGGACCTCGTCCTCGGCGGCCACGTCCACGCCGAGCGCGACGACGTGGTCGACGGCGTGCCAATCGTCCGCCCCGGCGCGAACGGCCACGTCGTCTGGGAGGTCCGCGTCGCCGCCGACCGCATCGAGACGGTCCGTCACCGGACCGCCGAGTACCGACCCGACGCGGGACTCGTCGCGGCGCTGGAGGGCCGGGTCGACGCCGCCGGCCTCGACGAGGTGCTCTGCCGCATCGACCGCCCGATGGACCGCGCCGAGGAGACCGTCGCGGCCGGCGAGTGTCGCGTCGGCAACGCCATCGCTGACGCCTACCGCTGGGCGACCGGCGCGGACGTGGGACTCCAGAACAGCGGCGGTATCCGCTCCGGCCCGCCCGTCGGCCCCGAGATAACCCACGCCGACCTCGTGAGCCTCGTTCCCTTCGAGGAGCACCTCGTCGTCGCCGACGTGACCGGCACGGAGCTCTTAGCGGCGTTCGGGGCCGCCCGCGGTGCCGAGATGGGTTTCGGGGAACCGGACTGGTGGCACGCCCACGTCAGCGGCGCGCGCATCGTCTGGGACGACGACCGAAACGAGGTCGTCGAGGCGTTCGTCGGCGGCGAGCCACTCGACCCGGAGGCGCGCTACACCGTCGCCACGAGCGACTACCTGCTCCACAGCACACAGGAGTTCCCGGCCATCACGCAGGCCCACCGGGGCGGCGAGTTCGAGATTCAACACGACGCGCTGGCGCGCTACGCCCGCGAGGTCGGCTTCGACGCCGCCGTCGAGGGGCGCATCGAGCGCCGGTCGGCCAGCCGCGCCGACGACTGAAGCGGAGACGGAAAGAGCGTGAGCAACGGCGACGCGGCCGTCGGAGAGGGAAAGGTTCACGCACGCCCGGCGAGTGGTCTCGGAGTATGACACGGGTCGTGGTCCCGGTTCGGTACCCGCTCTCGAAGCACTCCCGGGCGACGCTCGAAGAGGCCGTCCGCGTCTCGCGCGAGCGCGACGCCGAACTGACGGTCCTCCACGTCGACCTCTACCAGTCGAACCGCGGCGTGACGCGGACCGAACTCAAGCAGGCGGTCGAAGCCGAGTTCGGGCCGCTCGTCCGCGCGCGCTACGTCGTCCGCCGAGGCTTCCTCGTCGAGGAGACGATTCTCGAAGAGGTCGCCGCCGAGGAGGCCGACATCGTCGTCATCGGGTCGAAACAGGCGAGCCGCTGGCGGCGGATGCTCCGGCGGTTCCTCGACGACCCCGACATCGACGTGTTCCTCCGCGAAAAGCTCGACTGCACGGTCATCACCGTCCGCGCCGACGACTGAGCCGGCGGCGCTCGGGTTCGGGTTCGGTTCGGGTTCGGACTCGGATTCGAGTTCGGTTTCCCCGTTTTCGATGCGACCAGTTTCGACTGCGTTCGCCGTTCCCCGTCAGTTCTCGGCGGTATCCGCTGACTCCGCGTCCGCCGAGTCCGGGGCGTTGGTCGCGTCGGCCGAATCAGCCGCATCGACCGGGGCTTCGTCGCCCGCCCCGGAGACCGGGTGGGTAGGCGCTCCCGGTGCCGGCGACGCGGTGGCGTGACGCCGGTTCGCGCCCTCGTCGCCGGTGACGTGGAGGCTCCCGCTCGTCTCGTCGAAGACGAGGTGCGTGTGCGGGTAGGCGAACTCGACGGTCGCCTCTGACTCCTCGACGTGCGTCCAGAGCCGCGTCTGGACCTCCGACTGGATGCGGCCGATTTTGTACGGTTTCAGCGCCCAGTAGCGGAGGCGCAGGAGGACGCCGTTGTCGGCGTAGGAGTTGATGTAGGCGGTCGGCTTCGCCGGGTAGCGGGCGCTCCCGATGCGGATGTCCGGCCCGCCTTCGACCACCGCGTCGCAGTCGCGGGCGGCGCGCTCGACGAGGTCGCGGGCGGCGTCGATGTCCGACTCGTAGGTGACGAGCACGTCGAGCGACAGGCGAGTCCGCTCGTCTTCCGCGGAGTAGTTGATGACGTCGCGGTCGCGGATGTTCGAGTTCGACATCACGAGAAAGGTGTTGTCGAGGGTGAATATCTTCGTGTAGCTCAGGGTAATCTCGTCGATGAAGCCCTTCGTGCCGTCGTCGAGTTCTATCATGTCGCCGATTTCGAACGGCTGGTCCGAGAGGACGAACACCCCGTTGATGATGCTCCCGACGATGGGCGCGAGGACGATACCGAGCACCGCCGAGAACACCGTCACCGAGAGGACGATGTCGCCGAGTTCGAGGCCGAGCACGTTCGCGCCGACGCCGACGCCGACGAGAACGATGGCGAGACGAACGATTCGCAGGATGGTCTGGGCGACGCTCTGGCGGCGGAACTGCCGGGCGACCGGTCGGCCGAGCAGGCGGACAGCGTACTTCGACAGCGCGACCGACAGGGCGACGATAATGAGGGCGACCGCGATGCGCCACCCCGGAAACAGGAGGTACTCCGGGACGAACGCCGGCGGCGTGAGCGCCGTCGACTGGAGCGGGGCGACCGCGAGGTGGCTCCCCGCAGTCGATACCCCGCCGACCGCGGCCGACGCGTCGGCAACCCCCTCGACTCCGTGCATGGAACCCGCAACGGGGAGCGGCGAAAAAAGGGTTGTTACTCCGGGGGGTTCGGTCGCGGTGAACGGCTACGTGTCGGGCCGTCGCAGTATCCGCATGGCCGACGCGACGACCGGGTGAACATGAGCGCGCCGTCTCACCTCACCCCGCCCGCCGTCCCGCGACGTTCGACGGCCGCCCTGCTACCGTTTGTGCCACTTGTTTTCGGAATTTCGTGCTACTCGGATTTCAGTAAATGATTTAGGTGATGCCGTACACGTCACGAGCATGGCTGACGAACTGCGGCTCACCATGGAGCGAGTCGGTGAGCGCTTCAACCTCGGCGAGTACGAAATCGACGCGTATCTGGCCGTCCTCGAACACGGACAGTTGACGGCGAGCGAAATCGCCGACCGAACCAGCATCCCCCAGCCGCGGGTGTACGACACGGTCCGGAGCCTGTCGGACCGCGGCCTCGTCGAGCTCCGCGAGTCGCGCCCGATGAAAATCGTCGCCGTCGACCCCGACGACGCCTTCGCGAACGTCAAGACCTCGCTGGAGGAACTCATCGAGGAGCTGGAGGCGCGCTACACCGCCCCCGCCCGCGACACCGAGGCCGTCTCGCTCGTCAAGTCGCGGTCGACCATCCTCCGCTACATCGAGGAGATTATCGAGGCCGCGGAGTACGAACTCGTGCTCTCGTTGACGCCCGACCTGCTCCGTCGCTTCCGCGACGACCTCGCGGCGGCCATCGACAGCGGCGTCAGCATCGACCTGCTCGTGACGCCCGCCTCCCGCGCGCCCGACCCCGAGGAGTTCAACTACCTCGACGTGGCGACCATCGCCCGCGCCCGCCGCGGCATCACCTCGCCCGTCCTCGCGGTCGCTGACGGCGAGTACTCCATCTACGCGACCCAAGACGCCCTCCGCGACGACCGCGACCGCTACGGCGTCATCTTCAACCGCTCCGCGCTCGGCTTCCTCGTCAGCGGTTTCTTCGGGACCGTCCTCTGGAGTACCGCCGAAACCATCGTCGCCAACGGCAAGCGCCGGCCGTTCCCGCGCCGCTACGCCTCCATCCGCCGGGCCGTCAAGGACATCCGCGAGATAGACGGCGACTTCTACGCCTCCGTCTCCGGCCGTGACATCGAGACGGGCGACCCCATCGTTGTCGAAGGCCGCGTCATCGAGACGGCGTTCGAGGACACGGAGGAGGTCGCGTCGCTCCACATCGAGACCGAGGAGGGCGTCGTCGAGGTCGGCGGACTGGTCGCCGCGCTCGAAGACGTGGAGGGACAGGAGATTCTGCTCGGCCGCGACGAGGTTCCGAACCGCGACGAAATCGTCTGAACTCGCAGCGTCAGTTTTCGCTCGCGTCTTTCCCGCTCGACCGCACCCCGCCAGCGACGGCTACTCGTCGGGGAACTCGTAGACGACCGCGCCGCAGTCCGCACAGCCGAGCACCTCGTGGTCCGGCGAGTCGTACAGCCCCGCGGTGCCGCCGCAGCAGTTGCGCGTCGTCGTCTCCTCGACCGGGCCGCCGCAGTCCGGACAGACCTCGGTGAACATCCGCATCGGCTCCGTGGCCGCGAGCGCGACCATCGGGTCGACGTCGCGCTCGACGACCGCGTAGAGGGTCGCCACGTCCGCGATGGCCTGCGGCCGGGAAATCCACACGGACATCGAGGGACCGTCCAGCGAGATGCCGTCGAACTCGGCGTCGACGGTCGCCTCGAACGGGACCGCGTTAGCGACCGCCTCGGCGAGTTCCTCGTCGGTGGTCTTGCGGAGCGTCGCCATCGTCGACTCCCACTCCTCGCGGGCGTCGTCAGTGAGGAACAAGCCGTCTTCTTCTTCGACCAGCACCCCGGCGGTCAGGAGCGCCGACAGCATCGCGTCGGGGTCGACGTTGGCGTCGAGCGATTCCGAGCGGCGGTCCGGACCGCCGTCGTCGCCGTGGTCGAAGACGCCGGCGAGACCGACCGCGGCGACCAACTGCGGCGCGAACGAGGGCGTGCCGGGGACGACGTAGCCCCGGAGGTACACCGACAGCGCGCCGCCGACGAGGACGACGAGACCGGCGACCGGCGAGAGCACGCTGACCGCGAGGCCGACGACGACGACGAGTGCGACGTTGACGGCGGTACACGGGAGACAGCGGTTCTCGCCGGTGTGTTCCGGTCGTCTGAGTGAGTCGATGACGGACATGGTGTGAGAAGTGGGGCTGTGAGGGGTGTGCGTTCGCGGTGGTCAGTTCGCCGGGGGCGTCTCGGTCTCGGTCTCGGCCGCGTCGAGGCGAATCGCCTCGCCCGTCTCCGACGAGCGGTAGATGGCGTCGATGACGCGCTGGACGGCGAGGCCCTGTTCGACCGTGTTGCGGCCGGGGTGTTCGCCCTCGGCGACGGCCGCGAGGAACGCCTCCTGTTCGGTTTTGTGGGTGTCGTTGTCCTGCGTCTCCACGTCCGCGGTCGAGAGGTGGTTGCCGCCGCCGACGCCGTCCTCGTAGAACTGGAGGTCGTGGCTCGCGCGGTCGAAGCGGACGCCGCCCTCCGTGCCGCGGAGGAAGAACTCGTCGTTGGTCGGGCGGTTCGTCGCCCACGCGACTTCGAGGGAGATGGTCGTCCCCTCGTCGGTGCGGATGAAGGCGCTCGCGGAGTCGTCCACGTCGAAGGCCTCCGGGCCCACGTCCTCGCCCCACATCTCGACGAAGGTGTAGTCGTCGCGGTCACCGAACTCCGAGCGGGTGACGCCGGAGACCTCGACGACCTCGGGGAAGTCGAGGAAGTAAAGCGCGAGGTCGATGGCGTGGACGCCGATGTCGATGAGCGACCCGCCGCCGGCGACCTCCTTCGAGGTGAACCACGACCCGCGCCCGGGGATGCCGCGGCGGCGGACGTAGTTGGCCTCGACGTGGGTCACGTCCCCGAAGCGGCCCTCCTCGTAGTGGTGGCGGACGACCTCGACGGGGTTGGCAAAGCGGTTGTTGAAGCCGACCATGCAGAAGCCGTCGGCGTCTTCGGCCGCCGCGGCGATTCGCTCGGCCGATTCGAGCGAGTGCGCCAGCGGCTTTTCGAGCAGCACGTCGAGGCCGGCGTCGAGCGCGGCGACGGCGTACTCCTCGTGGAAGCGGTTCGGCGTGGTGATGATGACCGCGTCGACCTCCTCGAACAGTTCCGACTTCTCCTCGTAGGTGTTCACGTCGTACTTCTCCGCGAAGCGGCGACGGGCGTCCGCCTGAATGTCGAGGCCGCCGACGAGGGTCGCGCCGAGGTCGACGAGTCGGTCTGCGTGGTGGTGTCCGATGTTGCCGAGGCCGACGATGCCGACCCGGACGGATGATTCGGTACTCATGATTCGATGATTAACTACTGGTGGTGTTAAGTTTCACGTTCTTTGGGCTGATTTGCCAGAATCGACCGCGAGACCCCGGTGAGAGAGCGTTTCCACTGTGACGGGTGGCACGCAATAGAGGCGGGGTGCGGCGAGCGACACGGGTCGGTTCGGGTCAGTAGAGCTGTTCTTCTCGCTCCTTGCGTTCTTCCTCGCGGCGTTTTTCTTCCTTGAGGCGGCGTCGCCCGCGGAGGTACTGCTTGCCCTTCGGGATGAACTTGTTCTTCAGGTCGAGCAGGAACGAGACGATGCCGTAGGCCCAGAAGAAAAACAGGACGGTCATCCCGCCGAGGTAGAACAGGCCGAGTTCGTTGACCATTGTGTGGGTGGGTGTGCTGTGGGTTGGTTCGGTGCGCGTTGTGCGGGCTGTGCGAGTCGGAGGCGGGACGGCGACGAACCAGAGGCGGCCGCGTTACGGCCGCGTCAGTCGTCGCTTTCGGCTTCCGTGCCGGGCGCGCCGCTCGTCTGGACGGGCGTCTCGATGCCGTGGCTGATGGCCTCGCCCGTCGCCGTGTCGAAGAGGTGGACGCGCGAGCGGTCGAGGACGACCGTCACGTCTTCGTCCTCCGCGATGTCGGTGTCGGGGGCGACGCTCATCAGCAGTTGGTCGTTGGCGACGCCGCTCGTGTCTTCGAGGTCCGTCTCGGCCGACTCCGAGAGCTTCAGGTAGACGAATATTTCGTCGCCCATCGGTTCGAGCACGTCGGTCACGGCGTCGATGCGGTGGCTCGGGTTCGACACGAGCGACTCCTCGTCGACGAGGTAGACGTCTTCCGGGCGGATGCCCATCGTGACGTCCGTCCCCGGTTCGACGCCGAGGTCCGCGGGGTCGAACTCCACGTCGATGTTGGTCGACGTGAAACCGTCGGCCGCGACCTCGCCGTCGAGGAAGTTCATCGACGGCGAGCCGATGAAGCCCGCGACGAACAGGTTCGACGGCTCGTTGTAACAGACGAGCGGCGGGTCGATTTGCTGGAGTTGGCCGGAGTCGATGACGGCGATGCGGTCGGACATCGTCATCGCCTCCGCCTGGTCGTGGGTGACGTAGATGATGGTCGTGTCCAGCTCCTTGTGGAGGCGCTGGAGTTCGGTCCGCATGTGGACACGGAGCTTCGCGTCGAGGTTCGCGAGCGGTTCGTCCATCAGGAAGACGCCGGGGTTCCGGACGATGGCGCGGGCGATGGCGACGCGCTGTCGCTGGCCGCCGGACATCTCGTCGGGCATGCGTTCGAGCATGCCCTGCAACTGGACGATTTCGGCGGCGCGTTCGACGCGGCGCTCGATTTCCTCCTTGTCGTAGTTGCGGAGGCGGAGCCCGAAGGAGATGTTGTCGTAGACGTCCATGTGAGGGAACAGCGCGATGTTCTGGAACACCATCGCGACCCCGCGGTCCTTCGGCGGGAGGTTCGTCACCTCGCGGTCGCCGATGAACACCTTCCCCTCCGAGGGGATGGTCAGCCCCGCTATCATCTCCATAGTCGTCGACTTGCCGCACCCCGACGGACCGACGAGACAGATGAATTCTCCGTCGTCGATGTCGAGGTTCATGTCGTCGACCGCCGTTACGTCGTCGTAGTGCTTGCTTACGTGTTCGAGTGTTACGTCTCCCATGATTACTCCTTCAGCGCTCCTGCGGTCAGTCCACTCACGATGCGTTCCTGCGCGATAATGACAAGGATAGCCACGGGTAAGACCCCCACGATAGAGGCGGCGGCCATCAGGTTGTACGGGGTGTCGAACTGCCCTTGATACTTCAGGATACCCGCGACGATGGGGGCCCACGAGTCGGCCTCGCCGTTGTTCATCAGGAACGAGAAGAAGAACTCGTTGTAGACGCTGATGAACGTGAGGACGCCCGCGGTCGCCACGCCGGGTGCCGAAAGCGGTACGATGACGCGGAACAGCGCGCCCAGTCGGGTCGTTCCCTCCACCCGCGCCGCGTCCTCCAACCCGTCGGGAATCTGCCCGTAGAAGGTCGTGAGGATGAATATCGACAGCGGGAGGAACAGCGCGCTGAACGGGAACACCATCGGTGCCGGCGTGTTGAACAGGTCCGGCGTCGATATCGTCACCATCCCGATGCTAATCGCCGTGTTCCCGGTGAACAGCTCGAAAAGCGGGATGAGGAACGCCGCCGGCGGGAAGTAGCTGATGGCGAGGATGCCGAGCATCAGCACGCCCTTCCCGGGGAACCGGAGGCGGCCGAAGACGTACCCCGCGAGGCTGGCGATGAGCAACACGAGCACGGTGGTCGTGATGCCCAGCACGAAGCTGTTGAACATGTAGAGGTGGAACGGCACCCGTTCGAACATCGCGACGAACACCTGCGGGTTGAACCCGTTCGGGACGAGCCCCATGTTGGCGATGAGGTTGTTCGGCGTGAGCGCGAGCACCAGCAGCCAGTAGAACGGGAACAGCGTCGTGACGAGGAAGAACAGCATCGCCACGTAGAACATCGCGCGGTAGACCCGGTCGGGGTTCTTGATGGCCGAGTCGACCCAGCGGCCGAGCGGCCCGCGCTTCGTCTCGGGGTCGTCGGAGCCGATGCCGGCTCCCGGAGTTTCACTAGCCATCTCAGATTCCCTCGCTGGCGAAGTTCACGATGTACACCGAGACCACGACGGCGATGATGCCCGCGGTGACGAACGCCACGGTCGCCGAGGTCCCGTACAGCGGCGTGTTGAACGTCGTGACGACGAGACACGACAACGACGGGACCGTCTGACAGCCGGCCATGGTCTGGATGATGCCGTAGACGCGCATCGCGTCGATGGTGCGGAACAGCATCGCCACGAGCACCGTCGGCAGGATGAGCGGGAAGGTGATGAGCTTGAACTGCTGCCAGCGCGACGCGCCGGCGACCTTCGCCACGTCGTACAACGACCGGTCGATGCTCTGCATCCCCGCGAGGATGAGAAGCGCCATGAACGCCGAGGTCTTCCACACGTCGGCCACGATGATGAGGAACAGCGCGTCGGCGGTGTTCCGAAGCGGCGTCGTGCCGATGAGCCCGAGTTGGTTCAACAGCGCCGGGTTCTCACTCGTGCCGACGAGGAAGCCGATGTTCGGCTGGAACATCAGATACCAGATCATCCCCTGGATGACGATGGGCACGGCCCACGGGATGATGATGGCGACGCGGACCCACCGCCGACCGCGGAAGTCCTGGTCTAAGATGAGCGCCTGACCGAAGCCGATGAGCGTTTCGAACAGCACGCTAAACACGGTGAAAATGAGCGTCACCGCGAGCGCGCTGGCGTAGATATTCGTGACGAAGGGGAACTCCGAGGTGAACGTCGGGAGGAACTGCGACGGCAGCGCGTAGTTTCGCGCGCCGGAGAACAGGTCGACGTAGTTCTGCAGTCCGACGAACTCGCCGAGCCGCGCGCTCCCGGTCAACTGGTCTGCGAACAGCGACATGCTGAACGTCGAGACCAGCGGGTAGACGGCGATAACCCCCAAGAGGACGAGCGCGGGCGTCAAAAGCAGGTACGCGAACTGCGTCTCGGAAAGCGACTCCATCCAGTTGACGGCCGAGGCGTACGGGCCGCTTCTCCGGGTGTCGGAAAGTGTCTCCCCTGATTGTTGTTCGGTAGCCATGTCAAATGATAACGTGTATATTTGTTACGTCTCGGTAAAGACGTTGCTCTACGCGTTCTGCTCGATCTGTTCGAGCTGTGATGCGAGGTCGGACATCGCCTGTTCGGGGGATTTCTCCTGGGCGAACGTGGCGTTGACCTCCTGAGCGATGCGGCCGGACTGCTGCGGCCAGACGACGGAGACCGGGCGCGGAATCGCGTTCTCGCCGGCGACCTTCAGGGCGTCGAGGTAGCGGCCGATGATGGGCACCTCGGCGGCCTGGTCGGAGTCGAGAAGCGACGGGCGCGGCGGAATCCAGCCGATGATGCGGAACATATCGAGCTGGAACTGCTCGGTCTGCATCGTCCGAAGCACCTGCACCGCGGCCTGCTTCTGTTCGTCCGAAGAGTTGGGGTTCATCGTCATGTGCCAGCCGCCGAGGGCGGCGACGGGGCCGCCGGTGCCCTCGTACTGGGCCTCGTCGGCGGTGACGCCGTACGGAATCGGCATGACGCCGAGGTCCTCGCCGAAGCCGGTCTGGTCGTTTTCGTCCGAGGGCTCCGCGCCGTTGATGACGATGGAGTACGGCCAGTTGCGGTGCATGACCGCGTTGCCCGTCGTGAAGGGCTGGCGGGACGGGTCTTCGGTCCACTGGAGGACCGCCTCGGGCGAGATACCGCCCGTGATGCCGTCGAGGGCGTACTCGTCGTCCTCGCCGTGGATGAGCGTCCGGACCATCCGAATCGCGTTGATGACCGGCTCTTCTTCGACCGTGATGGGGCGGTCGCCGATGGGGCCGAACAGGTTCTCGCGGCCGCCGAAGTACGCGCCGCCGTACGAGGTCATGAACTCGTTGAAGTCACAACACGACAGGCCCTCGTAGACGTCCGCCTGGAACGTAAAGCCGTTCTCGATGTCCTCGTTGGCGTCGAGCGCCTCCCGCGTGATTCGCGAGAACTCCTCCCACGACATCGATTCGGTCGCCCACGTCGAGAAGTCGTCGTCGGTGTAGCCGGCGTTTCGAAGCAGGTCCTTTCGGTACTGAATCGTCGGGAAGTCGGGGAACAGCGGCTGTCCGTAGAGGTCGCCGTTCGGTCCCGTCGCCGTCGAGACGCTGGCCTCGAAGTACTCCTCTTCGATGGTCGAAGTCAGTTCCGACGGAAGCGACTGCGAGAGGTTCTGCAGTTGGTTGCGGGCGATGAAAGGAATCGTCCACCCGCTGTCCATCATGAGCAGCGTCGGCTCCGAGCGACCGCCGGAGAGCCACTGCTGGTACTGCGCCTGCCGGTTGTCCGTCACCTGCGACCCCGCGAGGATGTCGATGGAGATGTTCTCCGGGAGGCCGGCGTCCCGAAGGGCCTGCACGACTTCCGCTTCCGCTTCCGCGACGCGGGTGTCGGCGGCCCACTGAAGCGTGATTTCTTCTGTGGTCTCCTCGGTGTTAATCGGCGTGTCGGTGTCGGCATCGGTCTCGCCGTTCCCGCCGCCGTTGTCGTCACCGCCACCCGTACTGACGCAGCCTGCCAGCCCGACGGCGACGCCCGATGCGCCGGCCGCCTTCACAAAACTACGTCGAGAGACGCCAGTACGCTTGCCCTTGCGTGAGTCAGCATCAACCATTACAGTCTGTATTCTACAATTAGTGATTATTTATAGTTTTGGTGCTGGCCACTACCGGTGTTGTAGTAAACTACTTGATAATAGTATCTGCACCTCGAAATTCAATCAATCCAATAATTGTAACAATCGTATATTATGATTGTGGGCTGAAAACTTAGTCCTTTCCCGGCGCGGGCCACCGCGGCGTCTTCGGGGCCTCGATTCGCTCGATATCGTCGTCGCTCAGGGCTACGTCGAGCGCGCCGACGTTCTCTTCGAGGTGGTCGAGTCGCCGCGGGCCGATGATGGGCGCGTCCACGACGGGCTTGTGGAGCAGCCACGCGAGCGACACCTGCGCGGGCGTTGCCCCCTTTTCGTCGGCGATAGCGCGAATCGCGTCGAGGACGGCCCAGTTCTCGTCGGTAAAGCGGTTCGACGTGTACTCGTCCGAGTTCGCGCGCGTGTCCGCTGGCACCTCGGCGTCGCGCTCGTACTTGCCCGTGAGGAAGCCGCCCGCGAGCGGCGACCACGGGACGACGCCGACGCCTTCGCCCTCGCACACCGGAAGCAGGTTCGCCTCCTCGTGGCGGTCGACCGCGTTGTACTCCGGTTGCATGCAGGCGAAGCGTTCGAGGTTCTCCACGTCGGCGGTGTACAGCGCCTTCGTGAACTGGTACGACGACATCGTGGACGCGCCGACGTAGCGGACCAGCCCCTCCTCGACGAGATGGTCGAGCGCCGACAGCGTCTCCTCGATGGGGACGCCGTCGTCCCAGCGGTGAATCTGGTAGAGGTCGATGTAGTCGGTGCCGAGGCGGTCGAGGCTCGCGTGCGCCTGGTCGATGATGTGCTTGCGCGAGAGCCCCGATTTGTTCGGCCCGTCGCCCATCGGGAAGTAGACCTTCGTCGCGATGGCGAGTTCCTCCCGGTCGCGCTCGGCGATGGCCTCACCGACGATTTCCTCCGACTCCCCGTGAGAGTAGGCGTTCGCCGTGTCGAGGAAGTTGATACCCGCGTCGAGCGCGCTGTCGAGGAGGTCGAGGCTCGCTTGCCTGTCGTTCATCATCCACTCCGCGCTGGAGCCGAAGTTCATACAGCCGAGACAGAGCCGCGAGACTTCGAGGCCGGTGTCGCCCAGATAGGTGTATTCCATATCGGTCACACCAGTTCATACACGAACGTCAATGATAAGCATGGGCACACCACGGACGTGAGAGAAACGACCACGGAGGCGCGGAGACGTAATCGCTTTACCCGCGCCTCCGGAACCCGAGGTGTATGGACGGGCGCACACGCGAGTACCTCGAAGGTCGCTTCGGTGACTACTACCGGAGCACCGACGTTCCGCTTCCGCCCGCGCCGGGCGAGCGAGAGTGGGGCGTTATCCCGTGGTCGGCCGGCGGCACGCGGATGCACCGCCACCAGTCGCTGCTCGACCTCGGGGACCTCTCGGACTACCTCGCCCGCAGCGCCCCTCGACACGTCTACTTCTCGTCGGCCCGATTTGCGGACCCCGGTGCGGGGTCGATGGACGACAAGGGCTGGCGCGAGGCGGACCTCGTCTTCGACATCGACGCGGACCATCTCCCCGGCGTCGACCCCGAGACGACGGGGTACGCCGATATGCTCGACGCCGGAAAAAACGCCCTGTTGGACCTCCTCGACCTCCTCGAAGACGACTTCGACTTCGAGGAGATGCAGGCGGTGTTCTCCGGCGGCCGCGGCTACCACGTCCACGTGCGCGACGAGTCGGTCCGCGGCCTCGACAGCGAGGCCCGCCGCGAAATCGTGGACTACATCCGCGCCATCGACCTCGACTTCGACGCGCTCATCGAGACGCGACAGCACGGAACGACGACCCAGCGCGTCCTCCGAACCGAAGGCGGGTGGGGTCGGCGGACCCACCGGCGACTCCTCGACTTCGTGGACGCGCTGTTGGAGATGGAAGAAGACGCCGCGCTCTCGCGGTTGAAGGAACTCGACGGCATCGGCGACGGGCGCGCGAAGACGATTCTCGGCGCGTTCCGCAACAACCCCGACGCCGTCCGCGAGGGCAACGTCGAGGCCGGCGGCCCGGGCGTCCGGACGCTGGTCGAAGCGCTCGCACACGAGACCGTCGAGGACCAGACCTCACCGATAGACGAGCCGGTGACGACCGACACGAAGCGGCTGATTCGCCTCCCCAAGAGCCTCCACGGCGGGTCGGGGCTCGTCGTCGAACCGCTCGACCGCGACGAAATCGACAGCTTCGACCCCCTCTCGGACGCGGTCCCGGACCGCTTCCGCGGCCGCGACATCAGCGTGAACGTGACCGACCCCGGCGCGGTCGAGTTCGACGGCGATAGCTTTACACTCGACTCCGGCGTGCAGTCGGTAGATGAGAGCCTCGGCGTGTTTCTCATGACCCGCGGCCGAGCCGAGAAGGTGACAGAATGAACGTGGACGACCTCAGGAGCGTGCTTCGGACGGAGCGACAGAAAGATAGCTTACAGCACCTCCGCGAGTCGTTCTACGAGGACGTCGCGGAGTTCATCGCCGAGCAGAAGGCCGAACGCGAGCAGAAGGCCGAACAGCTCGGCACCCACTACTCGCCGGAGATTCGGCGGCTCACTGACGAAATCGAGACGGCCGAGGAGGTCGTCACCTCCATCTACGAGCGCCGCGTCGGCAAAGTCGTCAAGGCCGCGAGCTTCGCGGCCGCGGGGATGTCCTCCGAGACGGACGGGCTGACCCGCGAGGAAAAGCGGCTGTTCGACGACCTCGTCGCCCGCATCGAGGAGAACCGCGGGACGGTGCTGTCCGCGCTCGAAGACGTGTCGGCCGCCGACTCCCCGCGGGGAGACGTTGCGGCGACCGACGTGACGACCGCGGAACCGGACGCGGCCGGGGATTCCGGGCCCGCGATTCCGCCGGACGACCCCGACCCGGAGACCGCGCCGACCGCCCCCGGAACCGACGCCAGCGCTCCCGAGGCCGTCACCGGCGACTCGGCCGCGGGCGACGTGCTCGCGGACGCGATGGGCGGCGGAACCGGCGGCGACACCTCGAACGCGCAATCGACGCCCCAACCGGACGCCGACCGACCGGCCACCGAGGCCGCCGCGGTCTCCGGTGAGTCCGGGTCTTCGGACTCCGACGCTGCGAACTCCGGCTCTGCGGACTCCGACGCTGCGAACTCCGGCTCTGCGGACTCCGACCCCGCGACTCCGCCGAACGAACCAGCCCCGGAGACCGCGGCTCCGTCGGCGGGCGACACCGACACGGTGGAACCCTCGGCCGACGACCCGCTTTCCGGCCTCGCCGACGAGCGCGAGACGGTGCGCATCACCGCCGACGTGGGGACCATCCTCGGCGTCGACGAGCGCGAGTACGACCTCGCCACCGAGGACGTGGTGACGCTCCCGGCGGCCAACGCCGACCCGCTGGTCGAGCGCGGCGCGGCCGAGCGACTCGACTGAGAAAGACCCTTCTTTCCGCCGCCTGAACAGGTGGCCATGCTCGAACCCGGCGACGACGCCCCCGACTTCGAACTGCCCGACCAGCACGGCGACCTCGTCTCGCTGTCCGACTTCCGCGGCGAGCACGTCGTGGTCTACTTCTACCCGCGCGCCGACACGCCGGGCTGTACCACCGAGGCCTGTGGCTTCCGCGACTCGTGGGACGAGTTCGAGGAGCGCGACGCGACGGTCATCGGCATCAGCGACGACCCCGTCTCGGACCTCGATTCGTTCGCCGAGAAGTACGACCTCCCCTTCACGCTCCTGTCGGACGAAGACGGCAGCGTCTCCGCGACGTACGACTCCTACGGCGAAAAGAACATGTTCGGCAAGACGTTCGACGGCGTGTTCCGCAACTCCTACCTCGTCGGCCCCGACGGGACCGTCGAACGGGTCTACGAGGGCGTCTCGCCCGACGGCCACGCCGACGAAATCCTCGCAGACCTCGACGGCTGAGCGGGCGGCCGGCCACTCCGCGCTCCCTCGCGTCGAACTGACAACTACCGACCGAGTACATTCTTTACAAACGACGGGTGACACACCGCATTTCCGGTGAAACAAACGTAGAACTCGTTGATTATTTCGTATCCCGAGAACCGCGTACCACTACGTAGCAGTTGGGAGTGATATGAACGTGACGGTCGCGCCGTCGCGTCGGGGTCTCCGAGACGGAAGATAGCGCCGTCGCTCGGTGGCAGAGGCGCACTCGAAAAATACGTCTGGGCGGGCGCTACGAGGCGCTTACTGGAAGGTGCGACCGACTTCCGTCTCGCGGTCGCGTTCGACCTCGCTCTTCTGGAAGCGCTCTTCGATTTCCTCGTAGCGGCGGCGCACGTCGTCGGTGACGCTCGCGCCGATTTCGTCGAGGGCGTCCTCGAAGTGGTCCATCGTCACGCGGACGTTCCCGACGCTCTCGCCGATTTCCTCTTTCTCGACGCTCCGGATGAACTCGCGGGAGGCGTTCATCGACGCCTCGCGGGCGAGCGCTTCGAGGTCGGCACCGACGTAGCCGTCGGTCTTGGACGCGATTTTATCGAGGTTCACGTCGTCCGCGAGCGGCTTGTTGCGGGTGTGCACGTCGAGGATGGCGCGGCGGGCGTCCTCGTCGGGGACGGGCACGTGGACGTGACGGTCGAGGCGACCGGGGCGCAGGAGCGCCGAGTCGATGAGGTCCGGCCGGTTGGTCGTCGCGATGACGACCACGTCTTCGAGCGCTTCGAGACCGTCGAGTTCGGTGAGCAGTTGGGAGACGACGCGCTCGGTGACGCCCGAACTCGACGAGTCGCGGCCGCGCTCGGTCGCGATGGAGTCGATTTCGTCGAAGAACACCACCGTCGGGGCGTTCTCGCGGGCCTTCTTGAACACCTCGCGGACGCCCTTTTCGGACTCACCGACGAACTTGTTCAGCAGTTCGGGGCCCTTGATGGAGATGAAGTTCGACTCCGCCTCGTTGGCGACGGCCTTCGCCAAGAGGGTCTTGCCGGTCCCCGGCGGGCCGTACATCAGGACGCCCTTGGCGGCGTCCATGTCCATCTGCTGGAACACCTCGGGGTATTCGAGGGGCCACTGGATGGTCTCGCGGAGGCGCTCTTTCGTGGGTTCGAGTCCGCCAACGTCCTCCCACGTCACGTCGGGCACCTCGACGAACACCTCGCGGAGCGCGGAGGGTTCGATGCTCTTGAGCGCCTGTTTGAAGTCGTCTTCCGTGACTTTGAGGCCTTCGAGCACCTCGGCGTCTATCTCCTCGGCGTCGAGGTCGAGTTGCGGGCGGATGCGCCGCAGGGCGTGCATCGCTGACTCCTTGGCCAGCGATTCGAGGTCCGCCCCGACGAAGCCGTGGGTGCTGTCGGCGTATTCGTCGAGGTCCACGTCGTCGGTCAGCGGCATGTTCCGCGTGTGGACCTGCATGATTTCCTTGCGGCCGTCGCGGTCCGGCACGCCGATTTCGATTTCGCGGTCGAAGCGGCCGCCGCGGCGGAGCGCGTTGTCGATGGCGTCCACGCGGTTGGTCGCACCGATGACGACGACCTCGCCGCGCTCGTCGAGGCCGTCCATGAGCGACAGCAGTTGGGCGACGACGCGGCGTTCCACGTCACCGCCGGCCTCGCTGCGCTTGGGCGCGATGGAGTCTATCTCGTCGATGAAGACGATGGCCGGCGAGTTCTCCGTGGCCTCCTCGAAGATTTCGCGGAGCTGTTCTTCGGACTCCCCGTAGTACTTCGACATAATCTCCGGGCCGGAGATGGTGTGGAACGAGGCGTCGATCTCGTTGGCGACGGCCTTGGCGATGAGAGTTTTCCCCGTGCCCGGCGGGCCGTGGAGGAGCACCCCTTTCGGCGGCTCGATACCGAGGCGCTTGAACAGCTCGGGGTGGCGCATCGGGAGTTCTATCATCTCCCGGACCTGTTCGAGCTCCTTGTCGAGGCCGCCGATGTCCTCGTAGGTGACCGAGGGACCGTCGCCGTCGCTCGGGGAGGCGTCAGAAATCTGTTCGGCGGGCTTCTGGCTCACCTGGAACTCGGTGTTGTCGGTGACGACGACGGTCCCGTCCGGGTCGGTCGACGCGATTTTGATGGGGACCGACTGGTTCGACGCGCTCATGAAGCCGAAGCCCAGCGGAAGCTGGACGCTCTGTCCCTGCGCGACCGGCTGACCGGAGAGCTTGTCGCGGATGTACGTCCCGATGTTGCCGCCGATGCGGAGGTTCTGCGGGAGCGCGATGGTGACGCGCTGTGCGGGCTTCACGTCCGCTTTCTCCACGTCCACGCGCTCGTCGATGCCGACGCCGGCCTGCTGGCGGAGGCGGCCGTCGATACGGATGATGCCCGTCCCCTGGTCTTCGGGGTAGCCGGGCCAGACACGGGCGATGGCGGTCCCGTCGTTCGGACCGTCGATGCGGATGAAATCCCCGCCTTCGAGGTCGAGTTCCGCGGCCGCGGCTCGGTCGATGGCGGCGAGCCCGCGGCCGGCGTCCTTCTGTTTGAGGGGTTTGACGATGAGTTTCATTTACTTGGTGAGGGTGATGGTGAGCACGCCGTTTCGAACCGCCACGTCGGCGTCGCCGCCGGCGGGGAGTTCGAACTCAGTCTCGGTCACGCGGTCGCCGGTGTCGGCCACGACGATGGCCGTCGACCCGACGATGTCCACGTCGACCTCGTCTTCCGAGAGACCCACGTCGGCCGCGATGACCCAGCTGTCTTCGTATTCGTACCGGCGAATGAACCGCTCGTTCCCGCCGGCGAACTGTTGCATGCTCATGGTAAGTCTAACCCAAGGTTAGCGTTTTGAATATATAAGCCTTTCTCCGACGAATCGGGTGACGACACCGATATGCCGCATTTCGGTTGAATTGCGGTTCACAGTCGCCACGCCTCACCGAGTAGTTCGCGGCGGAGTAACGTCAAACTAGTGGCCTCGGCAGAGGGCCGCCCGGTCGACCGACTCGCTCCGCCGCCGAAACTCGGTGCCTGCGTGGGGGTTTATTGGCTCGCGGCGACCAGTTTCGAGGTATGGAGACGGCTTCGGCGGACCACCACGGACGGGAGACAGCCTATCGACACCGCGACGCGGACGGGGAGGGACCGACGCTCCTCTGCGTCCACGGCAGCGGCGGCGCACACGGCGTCTGGCGCGGCCAGTTCCGCCTCGCGAGCGACTACCCGGTCGCCGCGCTCGACCTGAGCGGCCACGGCGACAGCGACGACGTGGACGCCGACGCCGGCTACGAGACGCTGTCGGCCTACGTCGACGACGTGGTCGCCGTGGCCGAGGAGACCGATGCGAGCGTCCTCGTCGGCAACTCGCTCGGCGGCGCGGTCGCGCTGACGCTCGCGCTCGAACGCGACCTCGACCTCGACGCGCTCGTCCTCACGGGCACGGGCGCGAAACTCGCTGTGCTCTCGGACCTGTTGGACTGGCTCGAAAACGACTTCGACCGTGCCGTCTCGTTCCTCCACGGCGAGGACAAACTGTTCCACACCGACGACGAGCGCCTCGTCGAGGGCTCCAAAGAAGCGATGTACGACGCCGGACAGGCGGTCACCCGCCGCGACTTTCTGTCGTGTCACACGTTCGACGTGCGCGACGAGGTGAGCGAGATTTCGGTGCCGACGCTCGCGCTCGTCGGCGAGTACGACCGTCTCACGCCGCCGTCGTACCACGAGTACCTCGCGGAGACGATGCCCGACTGCGAACTCGGAACGGTCGAAGACGCCGCGCATCTGGCGATGCTCGAACGGCCGGCGGCGTTCAACGAGGCCGTGAAAACGTTCCTCGACCGCCGCGTCGCGTAGGTCGTCGCAACCGGGCGCGAGTTCGGGTGTCTGGAACGGGGCCCCTCAGTACAGTTCGTCGAGGTCGTCTTCGACGTGGCTGTGTTCGTCGGCCGGGAACTCCCCGGCTTCGACGGCGTCCCGGTACGCGCCGACCGCCCGCTCCATCTCCGATTTCACGTCGCCGAACTGGGTCGCGAAGGGCGGGGTGCGGTCGCTCATCCCGACCACGTCGTCGACGACGAGCACCTGCCCGTCGCAGTCGGGGCCCGCGCCGATGCCGATTGTCGGGATGTCGATGGCCGCCGTGACCTGTTTCGCGAGGTTCGCCGGGACGTGTTCGAGGACGAGCGAGAACGCGCCCGCCTCGGCGTGGGCCTTCGCGAGGTCGAGAATCTCCTGTGCGTCGTCGCGGTCGGTGCCCTGCCTGCCGTAGCCGACTTCCTTGACGCGCTGGGGGGTCAGCCCGAGGTGGGCCATCACGGGGATGCCGAGTCGGACGAGGTGTTCGGTCAACTCGACGGTGTGGGGGCCGCACTCCAGTTTGACCGCGTCGGCGTCGGCCTCCTTGAGCATCCGGCCGCAGTGCTCGACGCTCGACGCCTCGTCCACGCCGACCGAGAGGAAGGGCATATCAGCGACGACGAGGGCGTCGTCGGTTGCGCGCGCCACCGCGGCGGTTCGGCTCGCCACGTCCTCGACGGTCACCGGGAGCGTCGAGTCGTAGCCGAGCGCCGTGTTGCCCATGCTGTCGCCCACGAGGACGATGTCGATGCCCGCCTCGTCGACGACGCTCGCGGTCGGCGCGTCGTACGCCGTGAGCATCGTGATGGGCTCGCTACCAGCCTTCGCCCGAATGGACCGTACCGTGACCATGCGTGCCGTTCGCGCGTCCGGGTTATCAGCGTCACCCTTGCGCGCCGCCGACCGCGAGTCGCCGGGAGTCGCGTCGACCCGCGCCGTCCCGCGCCGGTCGCCCCGACCTGCGATTGAAGTAACACTTTACTTAGGAGAGCGCGCCTGTCCGAACGACGCATGCCCGCTTTATCATCCTCCGAGCGCCGCTCGTCCCGCGGCATCTCCCCGGTCGTCGGCGTCTCGCTTCTCGTCGTCATCGTCGTCCTCCTCGCCGCGATGGTCGGCGTGATGGTGATGGGGTTCGAAGACGTGCTCTCCGAGCCGCAACCGCAGGTGTCGTTCGACGTGGACTACCACCCCGACGGCGTCGACAACGGCGCGAACGGCGCGTACATCAACGTCACCCACGAGTTCGGCAGCATCGAAGACGGCAGTCAGGTGTTCGTCGTCGACGACGCCAACAACCGCATCGCGTGGGAGGACGTGTGGACCGGCGGCGAGCAGGTCGGTCCCGCCGGCGAGTACGCCCACATCGACGGAGCCGGCTCCGACAGCGCTCTCCGGCCCATCTGCGAGGCGGGCCAACACTACCGTGTTGTCATCGAACACGAGGACGGGTCGTCGAGCGTCCTCGTCGACTACGAGATTCCGACCGAGCCGACCGCGACGAACGCCGCCTGCTGAGCGCTTGGGGTCGCGAGTCGGGCGCGCGCCGCGAGCGGGAACCGGCACGCATTAGCCGTCGCCGTGATACTGCTACCCGTGCAACCAGTCGAGCGCTCGAATCCGGACGGCGTCGATTACGGGTGGGTCATGCAGATGACGTTCGTCACGACGATTCTCGTCGGCTCGCCCATCGTCGCGGTCCTCTCGATTAACGCCGGCCTCCAGACGTGGGGCGCGCGAGCCGAGTTCGCGGTTCGCGTCGGCGCAGTTATCTGGTTCCTGACCGCCGTCGCCCTGTTCATCTACGCCAAGCGGACCAACGCGGGCGACGGCGGGACGCCCCCCGAAGCGGAGTTGGACACCGACATCGACGCGGAAGACTGAGGCCGAGCAGCTGGCGAATTCGGGCGAGTGCGGGCAGACGAGGGGCCGCGCCCACGATGGCGACGGCGACCGCGGCGGCGCTCGCTCCCGGAAACTCTTTCACACGATACGGCGACGTTCTCGTATGATAGACGAGACCATCGAGGAGATTCGCGAGATGCAGACGCACAGCTCCTCGGTCGTCGCCGTCAAGGCCACGCGGGCGCTCGCGGAACTGACCGAGCGCGACTACGCGACCGTCGAGGAGTTCGAACGCGACCTCGAACGCAACGTCGGCGCGCTCAAGCGGGCGAACCCGTCGCACGCGTCGCTGTACAACGCCCTCCAGGACGTGCTTCACAGCGTCCAAGGCGAGGCGGACGACCTCGACGAGGCGCAGGAACTCACCCTCGCGACCATCGACCGCGTGGTCGAGACCGTCGAGACGGGCAAGCGCCACGCCGCCCAACAGGCGGCCGCGACCATCGAGGACGGCCAGACGTTCCTCACACACGACTACTCCTCGACGGTCATGGAGGCCGTCGAACTCGCCGTCGCCGACGGCGCGGAGCTCACCGCCTACGTGACGGAGGCCCGCCCGCGCTTCCTCGGCCGGAAGTTCGCGCGCGAACTCGCCGCCATCGACGACGTCGAGCCGCACCTGATGGTCGACGGCGCGTCCGGGATGTTCCTCCCGAAGTGCGACCGCGTCATCATCGGCATGGACTGCATCGTCGAGGAGACGCTCTACAACCGCATCGGGACGTTCCCGCTCGTCGCCGCCGCAAACGAAGTTGGCGTACCGGTCACGGTCGTCGGTTCGGGCGCGAAAGTCGTCGACGGCGGCTTCCGCTTCGAAAACGAGATTCGCTCGCCCAGCGAGGTCATGCTCGAACCCGTCGAGGGCATCGAGTTGGAGAACCCCGCCTACGACGCCACGCCGGTCGACCTCATCGACGAGGTCATCACCGACGAGGGCGTCATCGAGTTCTGAGCGGGCGGCGCGTCGCCCGCGGTCCGATTCAGTCGCGTTCCGTTCGCCCCGTCAGCCGAGGCTGACCCACTCGCCGGCCTCGTCGGAGCGCTCGATGGCGTCGAGAATCGCCTGCACTTCGTAGCCGTCCTCGAACGACGGCGAGAAGTCGCCGCCCTCGGCGACCGCCGACAGGAACTCGTAGTTCTCGTGGACGAACGTGTGTTCCCAGCCGAGGACGTGGCCCGGCGGCCACCAGTGGTCGAGGTAGGGGTCCGTCTCGTCGGTGACGAGCACCGTCTCGTAACCGCGGGCGTCGCCGGTTTTTACCTCCAGTTCGTTGAGGCGTTCGAGCGAGAACTGTAGGCTCCCCTCGGAGCCGTGAATCTCGATGGTGTGGTCGTTCTTGTGGCCGTCGGCGAAGCGCGAGGCCTCGAAGCTCCCGACCGCGCCGTTTTCGAACTCCGCCTGCGCGGTGTAGGCGTCGTCGACGGTCACGGGCCTGTACTCGTCCTCGCCGGGCACGGGTCGCTCGTCGACGAACGTCTGGAGATGCCCCGAGAGGCGTTCGATGTCGCCAGCGCGGTCGCTGACGAGGAACCGAACGAGGTCGACGGTGTGCGCGCCGAGGTCGCCGAGCGCGCCGGAGCCGGCGGCGTCTTCGTCCATGCGCCACGTCCACGGCGCGTCGGCGTCGACGAGCCAGTCCTGTGAGTAGCGCCCGCGGACGTGTCGAATCTCGCCGAGTTCGCCGGTCTCGATGAGTCGCTTGGCGTACCGGATGGCGGGCACGAATCGGTAGTTGAACGCGCAGCCGGCGACGCCGTCGGCCGCGCGGGCGGCGTCGCGCATCGCCTCGGCCTCGTCGAGGGTCGGCGCGAGCGGCTTCTCGCAGAAGACGCTGGCACCGGCTTCGAGCGCGGCGATGGAGGGTTCGGCGTGGAGGTGGTTCGGCCCGAGGTTGTAGAACACGTCCACGTCGTCGACCACGTCGCGCCAGTCGGTCGCGGTCGATTCGAAGCCGAAGCGGTCTGCGGCGTCGGAAAGCGCCTCCTCGTCGCGGCCGACGATGACGGAGCGCTCCACGTCGGGCGCGTCGGGGAAGAACATCGGCAGGCGGGCGAGCGCGTTGGAGTGCGCCTTCCCCATGAAGCGGTAGCCGAGGACGCCGATAGAGAGTGGTTCAGTCATTGTGCCACCTCCGTGGCCGATGCAGTACCGCGAGCGAGGCCGGAGGCCGAGTCTCGCGGCGTTTTTTGGTCCAGATTTTTCCGGTGAGCTGGTCGCGGAGCGGCCCCGAACCGGAAAAAGGTGGGCCTGAAGCGGTAGCCGAGGACGCCGATAGAGAGTGGTTCAGTCATTGGATTACTCCGCCCAGTAGGCGTCGCCGGGTTGCGTCTCGAAGACGGCGCGCGAGAGCACGTCGACGGCCTTTTCGAGGCCCTCCTTGGACGACGTGAGCGCGTCCTCGTGTTCGATGGAGAGCGCGCCCTCGTAGCCGACCATCCGGAGCGTCGACACCACGTCCTTCCAGTGGCCCTCGTCGTGGCCGTAGCCGATAGACCGGAACAGCCACGAGCGGTCGGCGGTGTCGGCGTAGGAGGTCGTGTCGAGGACGCCCTTGATGCGCGACTCGGACTCGTAGACCTTCGTGTCCTTCGCGTGGAAGTGGTGGATGGCGTCCGCCTCGCCGAGGAACCGAATCGCGTCGGTGATGGAGATGTCCTGCCAGTAGAGGTGCGAGGGGTCGAAGTTCGCGCCGATGCGGTCGTTGGTCGCCTCGCGGAGCTTCAGCATCCCCGTCGGCTCGTAGACGAGCATGTTCGGGTGCATCTCGATGGCGATATCGACGCCGTGGTCGTCCGCGAACGCGGCGAGGTCGGACCAGTAGTCGACGGCGACCTCCCACTGGTAGTCGTGGGCGTCGGCGTGCTCGGTCGGCCACGGCGCGGTAATCCAGTTCGGCACCTCGTCGTTCGGGCCGCCGGCGGGGAGCCCCGAGAAACAGGTGACGGTGTTCGCGTCGAGGGCGTCCGCGAGTTCGATTGCCTCGCGGAGTTCGGTGTCGGCCTCGGCGGCCGTCTCCTCGACGGGATGCAGCGGGTTGTTGTGCGTCGCGAGCGCGCTGATTTGCAGGTCCCGACTTTCGACCGAATCGAGGAGGTCGGCCTGCGCGTCGTCGTCCGCGAGGACGGCGCTCCGGTCGACGTGGTCCTCGCCGGGCCAGCCGCCGACGGCGAGTTCGACGCCGTCGACGCCGATACCCGACAGATAGTCGAGCGCGTCGTCGAGGGGTTCGTCTCCGAGCGGGACGGTGAGCACTCCGATGTACATATCAACCACATATACTAGGAAGTGAATAAAAATTAAGGATACGCGCAAGGGGAGCGAGGAGGGCGCTGACGCTCTCGAATCGGCGTCGAACGCGACGATGTCGGTCGGTTACCGGCGGAGGAACTCCGAGAGCTTCTCTCTGAGGCCTGCTTCCTCGCCGAGTCGGAGGTAGAACGCGGCCCCGCCGTCCTCGTAGTAGTTCTCGATGCGGCGGCGGACCTCGAAGCCCATCCGCTCGTAGAAATCGAGGGCGTTCGTGTTCGTCGTCCGGGCGTGGCAGGTCACGACCGGGTGTTCGTCCGCGACCTCGGCGACGAGGCGCTTGCCGTAGCCCTCGCCGCGGGCGTCGGGCGAGACCGCCAGAAAGAGGATGTAGCCGTCGCGCCGCGTGGAGGCGAACGCGACGAGCGCGTCGTTCTCGTAGAGGAGATACGTGTTCGACCGCCGGTAGGCGTCCATGAAAAAGCCCCGTCGCTGCTTGAGAAGGCCCTCCTCGACCCGAATCCGCTCTTTCAGGTCCCAGGCCGCCTCGGCGTACTCGCGCTGGCCGGGGGCGTCGACCCGCATCTCCACGTTGACGCTCACGTCCCGTCGTAGCCGGAGCGAGAATATAACTCCACCGTCCGTCAGAACGCCTGGTTGAGGCCGCCGCCGCCAGATTGGATAGTCGTTCGACACGAATCGCCCGCGGACGACGGCGTGCGAGGCGCGCGCCCGCCGCCGACCGAAAGGACGAGGGTCGGCCGCGTCCGTCCCTTCGGTATGGGATTCACGCTCCGCGACCACACCGCCGACGTGGCCGTCGCGGCCGACGGCGAGAGCCTCGGTGCCGTCTTCGCCGCCGTCGCCGACGGCCTCACCGCCGCGATGTGCGACGACCCCGCCGAGACGGGCGACCGCTTTTCGGTTTCCGTCCGCGCGGAGGGCCGCGAGGCGCTGTTGTTCGACTACCTCGACCAACTCATCTACGAGCGCGACGTGCGGGGCGTCCTCCCCGCGGCCCACGAGGCGACCGTCCGGCGGGATGGCGACGAGTGGGCCGTCGAGGCGTCTGCACGGGGCGTCCCCTTCGCTGACGTGGACGCCCGCGACGTGAAAGCAGTCACCTACTCCGAGATGCGACTGGAAGCGACCGACGCCGGCTGGGAGGCGTACGTCGTCTTCGACGTGTGAGCTGTCGGCGCGACGGTCGCGTGTCGCGCCGCGGGCGCTCGCGGCGTGACGGAATCCTATTGAGTCGCCGCGTCGATTGTCCCGGTATGGAAACGCGCGAGTTCGGCGACGTCGAACTGCGACGAGTTCGCGAGCACGGCTGGGAGATTCCGCAGGAGGGCGAGATGAACGCCCCCGCACGGGTGCTGGCCTCCGAGGCGCTGCTCGACCACATCGGCGACGACAAGACGCTCGAACAGCTGCGGAACGCGACGCACCTGCCGGGTATCACCAACCACGCCATCTGCATGCCCGACGGCCACCAAGGCTACGGATTCCCGGTCGGCGGCGTCGGCGCGACCGACGCCACGGACGGCTGTATCTCCCCCGGCGCGGTCGGCTACGACATCAACTGCGGCGTCCGCATGATGACGACGAACCTCACCTACGAGGACCTCAAGGGCCACGAGGAGGAACTCGTCGACGCCCTGTTCGAGGCCGTCCCCTCGGGACTCGGCGGCGGCGGCGTCGTCAAGGGCGACGCCGAGACCATCGAGGACATCCTCGCCCGCGGGATGCGTTGGGCGGTCGACGCCGGCTACGCCACGGCGGACGACCTCGCCCACTGCGAGGACGAGGGCTTCCGCGACGACGCCCGCCCCGAGTTCGTCTCGCAAAAGGCGAAAGACCGCGGCCGCAACCAAATCGGCAGTCTCGGCTCCGGAAATCACTTCCTCGAAGTCCAGCGCGTCACGGACGTCTACCGCGACGACGTGGCCGAGTCGTTCGGCCTCGAAGCCGACCAAATCGTCGTGCTCATCCACTGCGGCTCCCGCGGCCTCGGCCACCAGACCTGCACCGACTACCTCCGGCGCATCGAGAAGGAACACGCCGACCTGCTCGACGACCTGCCGGACAAGGAGCTCGCGGCCGCGCCCGCCGGCTCCGAACTCGCAGAAGAGTACTACGGCGCGATGTGCGCCGCCATCAACTTCGCGTGGGTGAACCGACAGCTCATCATGCACCGCACGCGCGAGGTGTTCGCGGACGTGTTCGACCGCGACTGGCGCGACATGGAGATGCGCCTGTTGTACGACGTGGCGCACAACATCGCCAAGAAGGAGGTCCACGAGGTCGACGGCGAGGAGCGCGAACTCTACGTCCACCGGAAGGGCGCGACGCGGGCGTTCCCCGCGGGCCGACCCGAACTCCCGCCCGCCTACGCCGACGTGGGCCAGCCGGTCATCATCCCCGGCAGCATGGGCGCGGGGAGCTACGTCCTCCGCGGCGGCGACCGGTCGCTCGACCTCACCTTCGGTTCGACGGCCCACGGCGCGGGCCGACTCATGAGTCGGACCAAGGCGAAACAGGAGTACTGGGGCGAGACGGTGCAGGACGAGCTCCGCGAGCAGGAGAAGATATACGTGAAAGCCCAGTCGGGCGCGACGGTCGCCGAAGAAGCGCCGGGCGTCTACAAGGACGTCGACGAGGTCGTCCGCGTCTCCGACGAGTTGGGCATCGGCGACAAGGTCGCACGGACGTTCCCCGTCTGCAACATCAAAGGCTGAGTTCCCGACCGCGTTTCGCGGCTCAGGCGACGGTCGTCCCGACCGCGCGACGCTTGTAGAAGTAGTACGCGAGCGCCGCGAGACCGACGAACACCGCGGTCACGCCGTCACCGACCGCGCCGCCCGAGAGGAGCGCCGAGACGACGCTCCCGAGACCGACGGCGAGGACGAGCAGGCCGCCGCCGAGAATCCACGCCCGCGAGTCGCGGTCGCCCTCGTCGTAGTAGCCGCGCTCGATGAGCGCCATCTCTTTTCTGTGTTCGAGGTAGACAACCGCGCCGGCGAACGCGAAGATGACGACAGCGAGGGCGACGAACGGCGCGAAGAACAGCGCGTCGCCGAGACCGAACGAGGACTGAACGGGAACCATGGTGGATAGTCGGCGCGTGAGCTATTGAATACGAGCTGATGCGTGCTCGCACGAGGTGAGCGGTGTCGTCGTTGCGCCAACGAGCGTGCGAGTCGCGGACGCGGGCTCAGAACCCGCCGGGACCGCGCGGCCCCGCATCCGGTCCTCGCGGGCCGGACGGCCCCGAGGGGCCGCGTCCGCCGATGACGACGTAGTCGCTCTCGGGCACCGCCTCGACCTCGCGGCCGTCTTCGTACCTGACGAACGAGAGGTAGAACTCGCGGCCGCAGGGCGACGCCAATCCGGGCTGTTCGACGTCGTCGGCGTCGACCACGTCGCCGGTCCACGACAGGGGTGAGTCGCCCTCACTCGCACCCGCGTTCTCATCCGCGCCCTCACCGCAGACGAACCGGACGCCCTCGGCGTCTTCGAAATCGTCTGACGGGTCGGCGTACGCCCATCCTTCGAGGGGGTACGGCGTCACCGACTTGTCGGCCAGATAGCCGTCGCGTTCGAGTTCGACGACCGCACCGCAGTGCGGACAGTAGTACGAGACGAGGAATCCCATGGAGGAGCGTAGGACTCCGCGAGCTTAACGGCCGCGCCGGTGCGGAGATTTATCACGTATTCCGCGGCCAGCGCCCTCGTGCGTTGAGCATCGCCGCCGGGCGGGACGCGGGAGCGCGGCACGCCGCCCGGCGGAGCGACCGTGCCGCCTGTTTGCTCCCGTCGTAGCTTCTGGTCTGTCCAGTCCAGTCCAGTTCCCTCGACCCTCGCTCAAACGCCGGTGGGACCGCCGTCGACGTATCTGAAGGCGACGCCGGCGCGGTCGGCCGTCACCTCGTCGCGGGCCGAGTCGCCGACGAACACGGCCGAGTCGGGGTCGACCGCCATGCGTTCGAGCGTCGTGAGCAACGGCTCCGGGTCGGGCTTGCGCGTCTCCACGCTGTCGCGGCCGACGACGGCGTCGACGTGGTTCGAAAGGTCGTGCACGTCGAGCGCGACCCGGCAGGCGTCCTCGGCGTTGAGCGAGCAGACGCCGGAGGGGACGCCGTCCCCGGCGAGGTGGTCCGCGAGGGGAAGGCGGTCGGAGAGCCACGCGCCCTCCCGTTCGTGGGCCGCGAGCTCTCGCTCTAGTTCGTCGCGGACGCCGGCGTCGTCGGCCGCGTCGAGCATCTTCCAGAGGTCCAGCGAGTCGGCGTCGACGCCGGCGTTCCGTAGGACGGCCGCGGCGTCGCTGGCGGCGTCGTTCCAGTCGACGCGGAGGTCGACGAGCGTCCCGTCGAGGTCGTAGACGACCGCGTCGAACGCCGAGAGGTCGGGGAGCGTCATTGCCCGCAGTAGGGCACCGCGGGGAAAAGACGCTTCGGGCGAAGGCCTATACGAGACCCCGGCGTCGCTTCCCGCATGGCATCCGCGCTCCGCGACCGCCTCGCTCCGGTCCTCCCGTCGCTCGTCGTCGCGGCCGGCGTCTTCCTCCCGTGGATACAGGTCGACCCGGCCCACGAGGGGCCGGTCATAGACGTCTACTACGGCGGCATGGGAAACGGGCTGGAACTCGTTCACGGCATCGTCCTCCTCCCGACGGTCGTCGTGCTTTCTCTCGCCGCGCTCGCCGGACGGCGCTCCCGACGCGCGGAACTCGTCGTCGGCGTCGTCGGTACCGTCGCAGTCCTGCGGTTCATCCAACTGTGGGACGAGACGTTCGTCTCGGCGGCCGGCGCGTGGGTGACGCTCGTCGGCTGTCTCCTCCTCGCGGGCGTCGCCGCCGTCGACGTGGTCCGCGAGCGAGGACTGCCGACGCTCGCCCGGAGCCCGTGAGCGACTCGACTGACTGAAAAAGAAGCCGGCTCGCCCAGACTCAGTCGAGGAGCGACCGCGCGATAATCTCTTTTTGAATCTCGCTGGTTCCCTCGTAGATGGTCGTAATCTTCGAGTCGCGGTAGTACCGCTCCACGTCGAAATCGGTGGTGTAGCCGTAGCCGCCGTGGACCTGGACGGCCTCGTTGGTCACGTCGACCGCGGCCTCGCTGGCGAAGTACTTCGCGATAGACGCCGCAGTCCGCGGGTCGTCGCCGGCGTCGGCGACGCGGGCGGCCTCGCGGACGAGCATCCGCGAAGCGTGGACCTGCGTTCCCATGTCCGCGATTTTGTGGCGAATCGCCTGAATCTTCGAGATGGGCTTGTCGAACTGCTCGCGCTCGTTCGCGTAGTCGATAGCGTCGTCGAGCGCGGCCTGCGCGAGTCCCACGGCCTGCGAGGCGATGCCGATGCGACCGCCGGTCAGAATGCGGAAGGCCGCAGAGAGGCCCTTGCCCTCCTCAGTAAGCCGGTTCTCGGCGGGGATGCGCACGTCGTCGAAGAGCAGCGCCGTCGTGTCGGACGCGCGGAGGCCGAGTTTCTCTTCTTTCTTGCCGACCTCGTAGCCGGCCGACTCCGGGACGAGGAACTGCGTGACCGACGAGGGGTCGTCGGGGTCGGTCTTGGCGAAGAGGATGCAGACGCCGCCGCGCTGGCCGTTCGTTATCCACTGCTTTTTGCCGTTGATGACGTACTCGTCGCCCTCGCGCCGGGCGACCGTCGACATCTCCGCGGGGTTCGACCCGGCGTCGGGTTCGGAGAGGCCGAACATACCGACCGGTCGGCCGCGAGCCATCTCGGGGAGCCACGTCTCCTTCTGCTCGTCGGTGGCGAACTCGGCGATACACTCGGTGGCGAGGCAGTGCACGGAGAGCGCCGTGGCGACGGCGAGTTGGCCGTAGGCGACCTCCTCGTTGACGACGGCGTAAGTGGCTCGGTCGGCACCGAACCCGCCGTACTCCTCGGGGACGGTCAGGCCGGTCAGGTCGAGGTCCGCGAGGCCGTCCCACACGTCCTCGGGGAACGTCTCCGTCTCGTCGGCCTCGCGCGCGGTCGGGCGAATCTCCTCGACGGCGAACTCGTGGACCACGTCGCGGATGGCCCGTTGCTCGTCGGTCAGACCCGTGGCAGACCCTACGGTTTCCATGGTGGTGAGTACGGACCATCATTGAAAAAGATGATTGAACCGCGAGTCGTCCGTCAGGCGTCAGCACGCCACAGTCTCGGCCGTTCGGCGGGGGCGTCGCTCAGTCGCGTACGTACGCCAGCACGTCGTCGGCCGGCGCGCCGAGACCGCCGCCCTGCGCGAACGTCGGCCCACCGCCGCCACCGCCGCCGAACTCGTCTGTCACCTCAGCGACGACCTCCCCGGCGGCCGCGTCGCCGGCGCTGGCGACGACGACGAACGGCGCGTCCGACTCGCCGACGGCGACGAACACGTCTACGGCCGCTCCGTCGCGGGCCTCTTTGGCGGCCTCCCCGACCTCGTTCGCGTCGAAGCCCGAGACTGCACCGACTTTCCACGTCAGCCCGTCGCGTTCGACCGTCTCGAAGTCCGCGAGTCGGGAGCGCAGTACCTCGGACTTGAGGTCTGCGAGTTCGGACTCCAGTTCTTCGCGGGCGGCGGCGGTGTTGGCGGCCGACTCCCCCAGTGCATCGAGATTCGTGCCGAGCGCTCGGGCGGCCTCGTAGGCGGACCCGCGGACCGCGGCGCGCCGGTCGATGGCCGAGGCGCCGACCGCGAACTCGACGCGGGTGAGACCCTCGCCGGGGTTCGACCGGTCGAGCACCTCGACCGGCCCGATTTCGACGGTGTTCGAGACGTGCGTGCCGCCGCAGGCCGCCCAGTCCCAGCCGTCGATAGAGACGACTCGGACGGTTTCGGACTCGGAGAAGACGCCTTCCTCGGTCTTGACGTTGAACGCGATTTCCTCGCGGTCGCCGGCCTCCGCGACGGGAATCTCCTCCCACGACACCTCGCGGCTGTCCCACACCGCCCGGTTGACGAGGCGCTCCAGTTCGACGAGCGCGTCGTCGTCGACCTCGGTTGAGGTCTCGAAGTCGACGCGGACCTTTTCGGGGGAGATGTCGAACCCCCCGTAGCCGAGGTCGTCGAAGATGCGGCGACCCGCGCCGTAGAGGACGTGACTGGCAGTGTGCGCCCGCATGCAGTACGTCCGGAAGTCGTCGTCGACGACGCCAGTCACCTCGTCGCCAGCGGCGAAGTCGGGGTCGGCCGCGAGGTCGTGGACGACCGCGCCGTCGGCGTCCGTACGGACGTGTTCGACGTCGACGCCGCCGAGAACGCCCCGGTCGGCGGGCTGGCCGCCGCCTTCTGGGTAGAAGTACGTCTCGTCGAGAACGACCGACCGACCGTCGACGCGCGTCACCGTCGCGTCGAACGCCCGGACCGTCGGGGAGTCGGGTGCGAGTGAGTCGGACATATGCGCGTCGAGACGCCCGACCGAGAAAAATCGTGCTACTCGTCGACGAGGGTCACGTCGAGGCGCTCTTCGAGGGCGCGGATGGCCGACCCCCCGACGTTCGCCCGCGTGGCGCGGCCCTGCTCGATGGCGAGCAGTTGCTTCTCGTCGAGGTCAAGTTCGTCCGCGAGTTCGGCGAGCTGGAGCCCGGCGTCCTGCCGGGCGGATTCGACGACGCCGCCGTAGCCGGAGACGAGGTAGGGAAGGCGGTCTTTCTCGTAGTTCGTCCCTTTTTCCTCCCAGTGTTTGGAGTCGCCTTTCGCGCTGTCGTACAGTTTGGCGGTGCGCTGGGCGGCGCGCTTCTTGCGGTTCCCCGAAGAACCGTCGCGAGAGGCGTCGCTCGACCCGCTTTTTCGGTCCGCGTGGCGGTTCTCGCCGTGCGGCGCGCAGTCCGGACAGACCAACAGGTCCGCGCCGGCCACGTTCGCACGCCGGAGCTTCGCGGTGCTTCGGCCGCAGAGTTCGCAACTGTCGCCGTCGCCGCCGCCACCGCCCCGGTTCGTCGAGTACTTGGCCATGCCGCGTGTTACTCGTTCGACCCTTTTAAACTCGCGGCACGGGGATACGGCCGAGACCGAGGTCGACGGTTGCACGGCTGCTGGCCGGTGAACACCGAAAAAACCCAGAGAGGAGTCCCTCTCAGGGGTGTAGTTTCGTGGAAGGATTGTGCGTGGGTGATGTCCGTGTAGGGACGTCACCTGCATCATTCGGCGGCTTCGCCGCCTCATTGCGGACTGTGATCCGCACATGCGATGCGTGGGACCGGATTTGAACCGGCGGACCTCTACAGGACAGCGCCCTCAACGCTGCGCCGTTGGCCTGGCTTGGCTACCCACGCTCGCTGTGTCTTGCTGCACTCTCCGTTACCCCGCGGTAATTTAAATGACTTTCCTTTCGCCTCGGCAATGTCGGGCGTTTGCAGGCGTCGTACCGCGGTCGGGCGACCGAACGATTTTGGCCTCGCGGCCCCGGAGTACGCCCATGGAGTTCCGAGCACGCGACCACGTCCGCGGACTGACCGCTCTCCTCTCGGTGCTGTCGCTCGCGCTCGTCTTCGGCGCGGCGCTCGGGGCGATTCCCCGCGCCGCGATTCCGACCGCGCCGGCGGCCGCGCTGAACGCGATTCCACACGTCAACGCGGTCATCAGCACCGTCGCCATCGTCACCATCCTCGCCGGCGTCCGGTTCGTCCGGCGCGGCGACATCGAGCGCCACCGGCGCATGATGCTCGCCTCGTTCCTCCTGTTTGCGACGTTCCTCGTCCTCTATCTCTACAAGGTCGTCGTTCAGGGGACCGCCGAGTTCCCCGGCCCCGACGCAGTCTACCAGTTCGTCTACCTCCCGACGCTGGCGGTTCACATCCTCCTGGCCGTCGTCTGCGTCCCGGTCGTCTACTACGCCCTGTTGTTGGCGCTGACGCGACCGATAACCGAAGTTTTCGGCACCGAACACGCCCGGTTCGGCCGCGTCGCCGCGTCGCTGTGGCTCGTCTCGTTCGTCCTCGGAAACGTCGTCTACGTCCTCCTCTACGTCATCTACTGAGGAGGGACGGCGAGCGCCGTCGCTCGGGCGTTCGAAGGGAGTACCCGTCCGACGCCCGCTGCGGAGCGCGCGGCCCGAGGGCCGCTGGTTCGGACGGGCGGTAGTACGTGGTGCGACCGGCAGGTCACAGAGACTGGGCGTGCGAGCCCTCCCGCGGCGTCCGCCCCGTCGATTCGCACTCCGTACTCCGCTCGCATCCCGGTCCTCGGCGAGTCGGAGTACGGTTCGAACGACGGGCACGAGAGAAAAGAAAGGCCGCGTTGATTATGCTATCGCGGCTCTCGGTGACTGTCTTCTGTGGCGATAGGTCGGGTGGGTCGGACGGGAGTCGATGAGACTCAGTCGCTCAGCGGCGCTTCGGCGCCGACGACGGGGCGGCTCACGTCGCGGTCGGTCTCCTCGCCGTCGATGTCGTAGGGGTACTCGCCGGTGACACAGCCGAGACAGAGGTCGCTTTGGGACTTTTCGAGCACTTCGGCCACGGAGTCGATAGAGAGGTAGCCGAGGCTGTCGGCGTCGATGGTGTCGCGGACCTCCTCGACTGACTTGTCCGAGGCGATGAGCTCCTCGCGGGTGGCCATGTTGATGCCCATGTAACAGGGCGCGACGATGGGCGGCGCGCCGATTCGCATGTGGACCTCGGTCGCGCCGGCGTCGTACAAGAGTTGCACGAGCTGGTTCGAGGTCGTCCCGCGGACGATGCTGTCGTCGATGAGCGTCACGGACTTCCCCTCGACGGTGCTCTTGATAGGGTTGAGCTTCAGGCGCACGGCGCGCTCGCGCTCGTCTTGGGTCGGCATGATGAACGTCCGGCCGACGTAGCGGTTCTTCATCAGCCCCTCGGCGAACTCGACGGTCGCGTCGTCTTCCTGCGCGGCCTCGGCGTAGCCGGAGGCGAACGCGCGACCCGAGTCGGGGACGGGCATGACGACGTCGGTGTCGACGCCGTTTTCGTCCCAGAGCTTCCGGCCGAGTCCCCGGCGGGCCTCGTAGACGAGCGTGTCGTTCATCACGGAGTCCGGGCGGGCGAAGTAGATGTGCTCGAAAAAGCAGTGGGCCGTGTTGTCGCGTTCGACCAGTTGATACGAGTCGAAGCCGGAGCCGTCGGGTTCGAGGACGACGAGTTCGCCCGGTTTCACGTCGCGGACGAGTTCGCCGTCGAGCGTGTCGATGGCGGCAGACTCGGAGGCGAGCACGTAGCCGTCGTCGACTTTCCCGATGCAGAGCGGGCGGTTCCCCTCGGGGTCGCGCACGCCGAGGACCGTCTCGTCGTGCATGATTGTGAGCGCGTACGAGCCGTGAATGCGCTCCATCGTTCGCTTGACGGCGCGGACGAGGTCCTCCTCGAGGAGGTTGCGCGCGAGATCGTGGGCGATGACCTCGGTGTCGCCGGTGGAGGTGAAGGCGTGGCCGAAGTTCTCCAGTTCGTCGCGGAGTTCGTCGGCGTTGACGAGGTTGCCGTTGTGCGCGAGGCCGAGCGACCCCGACTTAAACGAGACGGCGAACGGCTGGGCACACGACTTCGACACGTCGCCCGCGGTGGGGTAGCGGACGTGGCCGATGCCCGCCTCGCCCTTCAGACCGTCGAGGTCGTCGGCACCGAACGCGTCGCCGACGAGCCCCATCTGGACGTGACTGTGCTGTTGGAACCCGTCGTGGGTGACGATGCCTGCGGACTCTTGGCCCCGGTGCTGGAGGGCGTACAGCGAGTAGTACAGGGGTCGTGCGGCGTCTCGACCGCCGAGTGCGACGCCGACGACACCGCACTTCTCGGTCGGTCCGCCGATGTGGTGGTGGGAGTCGTCCCGCCCAGTTACCATGGAAGATGATAGAGAGTCGAGGGGGTAAAAAACCCGTCCTTATGCAGTAACCACGGGGTCTCAAACCGATAAATACCCACGTTAGTGCATATGTTTGCGGAGAGGGGCGGCGACTACGAGCCGGCGCGTAACCCGACGAGAACGGAAGCGGCGCACCCGTGGCTAGCCTCGTCGGCCGCGGCGACAGCGTCGGCTCGGGGCGGTAGCGGTTGTCAGGGAAGTGGTGAGAACTGCACGCAGGTCGGGAGTGGGACGCCGTACTCGGTGCTAGCGAGTGTCACGGAGTCGGAAACGAACCGGGAGTCAGGAACGCGGGTTCGTTCTCGCCGCAGACGGCGAGAGAGAAGACAGAGACGGTCAGAGACCGTCGAGAGTCGTTAGTTGTCGCCGGACTTCGACTGCCAGGCGTAGCTCCGACGCTTCTTCGACTTACCGAAGCCGCAAGACGAGCAGACCTTCTTCTTCACGTGGTAGGACTTCTCGCCGCAGCGACGGCACTTGACGTGCGTCGTCTTGTTCTTCTTTCCTTGGCTGGGGGTTCCTGCACCCGTCATGCTTTGATGGTGACGACGTTATCGCCGCGTATAATGGTTGTGTCTTGGACTTGCTCGAGTTCGATATCCCCGGGCACGGTGTCTTCGTCCAGCGCTTCTTCGAGTACGACGTTCATGTGCTGGTCGTAACCAGCGAGGACGCCGAAGTACGCGTTTCCGTCCTTGAGGAGAACCGTCACCGGCTCGTCGAGTGACGCTTCGAGGACGTCGAGAGGTCGGCCGCTCATGCATCAAATCCGTCTCGTAGTTGTCTTAAATGTGCCGGACCGACAGTGCGGAGTCGCGTCGAATCCGACCGTCCGGGTCGAAATCGTCGTCGAACGGGGAGAATCCTCGCCTCACGTGAGATGTTCTCTCACGACCTCGGGCGTGCGGGCGCGATGAACCCACGTAGTTTTTAGTACCCCCGTGAGTAGAACTCAGTACCAGAAACCCGCGGGTAAGTGCGGGCGCGCCCAAATCGACCGGTTCGGGCCGTCTCGTACGCGGGGTCATTCGACCGACGAGCTGCAAGACGCCGGGGCCGGTGGCCCCCAGACACCCGTCTTTCCGTGAGCACCTTCGCCACATCGTGGCTTTCGATGCTCGGAATATCGAGACACACAAACCATGGAAATCGAAATCGCAACCATAGGCGGATACGAAGAAGTCGGCCGTCAGATGACGGCTGTCCGTGCCGGAGACGATGTCGTCGTCTTCGACATGGGTCTCAACCTGTCGCAGGTCCTCATCCACGACAACGTCGAGACCGAAAAGATGCACAGCCTCGACCTCATCGACATGGGCGCTATCCCGGACGACCGGGTCATGAGCGACCTCGAAGGAGACGTGCAGGCCATCGTCCCCACGCACGGCCACCTCGACCACATCGGGGCCATCTCCAAGCTCGCCCACCGCTACGACGCCCCCGTCGTCGCCACGCCCTTCACTATCGAGCTGGTGAAACAGCAGATTGAGGGCGAGAACAAGTTCAACGTCAACAACGACCTCGTCAAGATGGAAGCCGGGTCGACGATGTCCATCGGTGACTCCGGACAGGTCGAACTCGAGTTCGTCCACGTCACTCACTCCATCATCGACGCCATCAACCCGGTCATCCACACGCCCGAGGGCGCAATCGTCTACGGCCTCGACAAGCGCATGGACCACTCGCCGGTCCTCGAAGACCCCATCGACATGAAGCGCTTCCGCGAAATCGGCCGCGAGGGTAACGGCGTGCTCGCGTACATCGAAGACTGTACGAACGCCGGCCGGAAGGGTCGCACGCCCTCCGAGTCCGTCGCGCGCCGCCACCTCAAAGACGTGATGACCTCCGTCGAGGACTACGACGGCGGCATCGTCGCGACGACGTTCTCGTCGCACATCTCCCGGGTCTCCTCGCTCGTCGAGTTCGCCAAGGACATCGGCCGCCAGCCGGTCCTCCTCGGCCGCTCGATGGAGAAGTACTCCGGCACGGCCGAGCGCCTCGGCTTCGTCGACCTCCCCGACGACCTCGGGATGTACGGCCACCGCAAGTCCGTCGACCGCACCTTCAAGCGAATCATGAAGGAGGGCAAGGAGAACTACCTGCCCATCGTCACGGGCCACCAGGGCGAGCCGCGCGCGATGCTCACCCGCATGGGTCGCGGCGAGACGCCGTACGAGATTGACGACGGCGACAAGGTCATCTTCTCGGCGCGGGTCATCCCGGAGCCGACGAACGAGGGCCAGCGCTACCAGTCCGAACGCCTCCTGCGCATGCAGGGCGCCCGCATCTACGACGAGATTCACGTCTCCGGCCACCTCCGAGAGGAGGGCCACTACGAGATGCTCCAGGCGCTCCAGCCCCAGCACGTCATCCCGGCTCACCAGAACCTGAAAGGCTTCGCTCCGTACGTGGACCTCGCGGAGAGTCAGGGCTACGCCCTCGGTCGCGACCTCCACGTCACGCGGAACGGCAACATGATTCAGCTGGTGGAGTGATGACTCCCGACGCGACGGAAAAGCGGGTGCTCGAGGCGATTCGCGAGCGGCGCGAACTCGTCAACGACGCGCTCGACGAGGACGTACCGATGGCCGAGCCCGAACGGCTCTACGAGGCCTCACGGTACCTCCTGAAAGCCGGCGGCAAACGCCTCCGGCCGACCGTCTCCCTCCTGACCGCGGAGTCCCTCGCGGACGTCGAACCGATGTCGGAGGACTACCGGGCGTTCCCGACGCTCGCGGGCGACCCCATCGACGTGATGGTCGCCGCCGTGAGCATCGAGGTCATCCAGTCGTTCACGCTCATCCACGACGACATCATGGACGACGACGACCTCCGTCGCGGCGTCCCGGCGGTCCACAAGGAGTACGACAACTCGACCGCCATCCTCGCCGGCGACACGCTGTACGCCAAGGCGTTCGAACTCCTGACGAAGACGGGCGCGGACCCCGCCGACGGCCTCGAAGCCGTCCGCCGGCTCGCGACCACCTGCACGCAGATTTGCGAGGGGCAGGCGCTCGACATCGAGTTCGAGCGCCGCACCGAGGTGCTCCCCGACGAGTACCTCCAGATGGTCGAACTGAAGACGGCGGTGCTCTACGGGACCGCGGCCGCCGTTCCGGCGGTCGTCATGGGCGCTGACGACGAGGTCGTCGAGGCGCTCTACCAGTACGGCATCGCGTCCGGCAGCGCGTTCCAGATTCAAGACGACGTGCTCGACTTGACCGTGCCGTCAGACCAGCTCGGCAAACAGCGCGGCTCGGACCTCGTGGAGAACAAAGAGACCATCATCTCGCTTCACGCCCGCCAGCAGGGCATCGACGTGGACGACCTCGTCGACGCCGAGACGGCCGAGGAACTCACCGAAGACGCCGTCGAAGCCGCCGTCGCCGAACTGAACGAGGCGGGCAGCATCGACTACGCCCGCGAGATGGCCGAAGACCTCACCGAACAGGCCAAGTCGCGGCTCGATGTCCTCCCGGACAACGAGGCCCGCGACCTGCTGTGCGACATCGCGGACTACCTCATCACCCGCGGCTACTGAGCGCGCGGCGCACCCCGCGCCCACCGCGAACCGCAGTCGTGCGGCTTTTCTTTCGACCGTCCGCCACCGAGCCCCGCCGCAACTCATATCTACTCTGAAATGCTAACATATACCGTACCCCTGCCCGCGCGAGGACCCTTCCCCGCAATCCGGGCCTGTTTTTAGGCGCGCCGCGGAAGCGAACGGTAATGGACGACGAGCTTCGAGAGCGCATCGAGCGAGAGGCCGAGAAGCACGCGCTTCTCAACGCGGTGAAACACGACAGCGACGCCGACGTGGGCGCGATTATGGGCCCGTTGATGGGCGAGAACCCCGACTTCCGCCAGCACGGCGGCGAGATTCCGGGCCTTATCGGCCCCGTCGTCGCCGAGGTCAACCGGCTGTCGGCGGGCGAAAAGCGCGAGCGACTCGAAGACCTCGCGCCCGAGGAACTCGCCGAGATGGAAGCCGAGGAGGAAGCGGACGACTCGCTGCTCCCCGACCTCCCGAACGCCGAGGACTACGACGAGGTCCGCATGCGCGCCGCGCCGAACCCCAACGGCCCGTGGCATCTCGGCCACGCCCGCATGCCCGCGGTCATCGGGACGTACAAGGAGATGTACGACGGCTCCTTTATCGTCCGGTTCGACGACACCGACCCGGAAACGAAGCGACCGGACCTGACGGCGTACGACGCCATCCTCGACGATATCGACTACCTCGGGTTCGAGCCCGACGACGTGATTCGCGCCTCCGACCGCGTGGAGACGTACTACGATTACGCCCGCGAACTCATCGAGATGGGCGGCGCGTACACCTGCTCGTGTTCGGGCGAGACGTTCTCGAACCTGAAGAACGACGGGAAGCCGTGTCCGCACCGCGACAAGGACCCCGAGACGACCCGCGAGGAGTTCGAGGACATGGTCGCCGGCGAGTACAGTTCGGGCGAGATGGTCCTCCGCGTCAAGACCGACATCGAACACAAGAACCCCGCGCTGCGCGACTGGGTCGCCTTCCGCATGATAGACACGCCGCACCCCCGCGAGGAGGCGGCCGACTACCGCGCGTGGCCGATGCTCGACTTCCAGTCCGGCGTCGACGACCACCTCACGGGCGTCACCCACATCATCCGCGGTATCGACCTCCAAGACTCCGCGAAGCGCCAGCAGTTCGTCTACGACTACTTCGGCTGGGACTACCCCGAAGTCGTCCACTGGGGCCACGTGCAGGTCGACGCCTACGACGTGAAGATGTCCACGTCGAGCATCAAGGAGCTCATCGACGCGGGCGAGGTCGAAGGCTGGGACGACCCGCGCGTGCCGACCATCAAGAGCCTCCGCCGCCGCGGCATCCGCGGGCAGGCCATCGTGGACGCGATGGTCGGCCTCGGCACCTCCACCTCGAACGTCGACCTCTCGATGTCGACGGTGTACGCGAACAACCGCGACCTCGTCGACGACGACACGGACCGGTACTTCCTCGTTCGGGACGGGGAGGCGTTCGCCGTCGAGGGCGGCCCCGACAGCGCCCACCCGCCGCTCCACCCGAGTTTCGAGGAGCGCGGCACCCGCGACATCCCCGTCGGCGACAGCGTCCTCGTCGAATCGGGCGACGTGCCCGCCGAGGGCGAGCGCGTCTGGCTGAAGGGCTTCGGCGCGGTCCGCCGCGAGGGCGACTCGCTCGTCGCCACCGGCGACGACCTCGACGTGGTCCGCGAGGGCGACGTGGCCGTGATTCACTGGGCACCGACCGACGGCGTCCCGGTCCGCATGCGCACCATGGACGGCGACGTGACGGGCGTCGCTGAACCCGACTTCGGTGACGTGCCCGAGGACGAACTCGTCCAGTTCGAGCGCGTCGGCTTCGTCCGCGTGGACGACCGCGGCGACGACGAGACGGTCGTCTACTTCGCGCACAAGTAGGTCGAGCGACGGACAGTCGCTTTCGACACGAACACTCGTTTTACCCATCCCCGCGTACGGGGTGGTATGACCCTTCTCGACCTCACCCAACGCGTCGAAACAGGGATGCCGACGTATCCCGGCGACCCGCCGGTCGCAGTCGAGGCGCACGCCGACTTCGAGGCCGACGGCTACCGCGTCTCGCGGCTCGAACTCGGGACGCACACCGGAACCCACGTCGATGCGCCCGCGCACACCGAACCGGACGGCGCGACGCTCGACGACTTCCCGGTCGACGACCTCCGGTTCACCGCTCGCGCAATCGACTGTCGAGACGCGGGGCCCCGCGGTCGAATCGGCCCGGACGCGATTCCCGAACGCCTCGAACCGCGCGTGGACTTTCTCGTGTTCCGAACCGGCTGGGAGGACGAATGGGGGACCGAACGCATGACCGACCACCCGGCGCTCGCGCCCGAGACGGCGCGCGCCTGCGCGGACCGGGGGCTCTCTGTCGGCATCGACGCGCTCAGCCCGGACCCGTCCGGTGGCGACGGCGTGCCTGCCCACCACGCGATTCTCGGGACGGGGCTCCTCATCGTCGAGAACCTTTGCGGGTTGGACGCGCTCCCGACCGACCGGACGTTCGACCTGTACGTCATGCCGCTTCGGGTGGACGCCGACGGCGCGCCCGCCCGGGTCGTCGCCGACGCGGAGACGGGGCTGATTCGGCGGCGAGACGAGCGGTGAGTTGTCGGGAACGCGAAACCGGTCTGCGCTCAGAGCACCACAGTCAGGACGAACCCGACGAGCATCGAGAACGTCAACAGCGCCTGCACCGCCGCGGTGGCGAGGACGCCGACGGTGGCGACGAGGGCACGCCGACCGCTCTCTTCCGCGTCTTGGTGTTCGAGGTATTCGAGGGCGAAGACGGTGCCCGCGACGCCGACGAAGATGCCGAGCGGGCCGATGAGGAACATGAGCAGGAAGCCGACGACGCCGGCGACGATCGAGGTTCGGGTCGACGCGCCGCCGAACCGCGCGGCGACCATCCCGCCGGCGTAGTCGGTGACGAGCGCGACGAGGCCGACGAGAGTGAGCCCGACGAACGCGATGGGATCGGGCTCCGAGAAGCCGGTCGACACCCAGTAGACGACCACGCCGACTACGGAGAGGAGCGCGCCGGGGAGAAGCGGAAGCACGCTCCCGACGACGCCGAGGACCAAGAGGGCGAGCGCGACCCAGAGGAACACGTCCATACCGGGATGGTTCGGGCCGGGGGCTATTCACCCCACCGAGTGGGCGCGTGAGGACGTGGGGGTAGGTCGAGGCCGCGGGGCGTGAGTAGAGGGCGGTTCGCGCGCCGCGCCGCCGGAGCGCCGCCCGTTCGGGGGATAGTTTATTGCCTCTACCGGAATATGTCACTAGGAGTCATGGCTATCGACCCGCAGTTCGAGACAAACAGGGAGAAGGTCGGCGAGGAAAACGGCGTGGCCGTCTGGGGGCCGGTCGACCCGCCGGAGAAACACGGTATCCACGGCACGCACGTCGCGGTGGACTTCGACATCTGTCTCGCCGACGGGGCCTGTCTGGAGGACTGCCCCGTCGACGTGTTCACGTGGGTCGACACGCCGGGGCACCCGGAGTCCGACATCAAGGCCGAACCGACCCACGAAGACCAGTGTATCGACTGCATGCTCTGTGTCGACGTCTGCCCGGTCGACGCCATCGATGTCGACCCCGGGCGAGCGGGACGCATCTGAGGGAAGAAACCCCGGTTTTTTGCGGGCGGTGACGCCGACAGCGACCTCCGTGAGCGGCGCAGACGTTCCAATCACCTAGCACAAAAGATTATTATGAATATGAGCTAGCATTAACTGGAGAGTGTTCTCAATGCACATGGTGGTACTTACCAAAGGCGTGCCCGACTTCCGGGAGGGCCAGGTATCGTTCGACGAGGACGGGCATCTCGAACGGGGGAAGACGCCCACAGTGATGAATCCGAACGACCGCTTCGCGCTGGAGGCGGCGCTCCAGACGCGGGTTCGACACGGCGGGCGAGTGAGCGTGATGAGCATGGGGCCGCCGGGGTACAAGGAGGTGTTACGGGAGGCGATGGAGACGGTGTACGCCGACGACCTCCACCTCGTCTCGGACCGCGAGATGGCGGCCGCCGACACGTGGGCGACGGCCATCACGCTCAGCGCGGGCATCGAGACGCTCGGCGAGCCGGACGTGGTGTTCGCCGGGTTCAAGACCGCGGACGGGGAGACGGGCCACACCGGCCCGCAGACGAACTGGTGTCTCGACATGCCGCTCGTCACGCACGTCATCTCCCTCGATATCGACGAGGGGGCGGGGACCCTGCGCGCCAAGCGACTGGTCGAAGGCGACATCGAGGAGATAGAGACCGTCGAGACGGAGCTTCCGGCGTTCGTCGTCGCGGACCCCGAGTTCGAGCCGTCGTATCGGACGGCGGGCGAGCGCCTGACGCTGAAGGACCTGCGCGAGGAGACCCGAGCGCGCGCCGAGAACTACGAGGAGCACCTGACGGTGCGGGACCACGCCGACATCAACGTCGACCCGGACTACATCGGCCTCGACGGCTCGCCGACCATCGTCTCGTCGGTGGACCCGATTCCGAAAGCGCCGGCCGAGCGGGAGGCCACGATGGTCGACCCCGACGACGCGGGTGCCATGCAGGACGTGCTGACCGCGATGCAGTCGGCGGTGGGTGACGGCGACGGGGACGCCGCGGCCGCGGGGGGTGACTGAGCGTGACCGACTTCGACCCCGGCGACTACGAGATTTCGGAGCTCGGCCCGGCCATCAAGGACATCGACGACCTCGGCGAGTTAGAGGAGATTCTGCAGGCCGAACACCGCGGGCAGAACCGCGCGCCGGCCATCGCGCTCATCGAGAGCCGCATCGAGAAGTTCTCCGAGGACGACGAAGAGCCGGCCGACGCCGACGGACTGGACCTCGCGTCGATGAGCACCGCGGCGGTCGGAAACGCCCTCCAGAGCGTCGAGGAGGTCTCGGAGCTCGAATCGCTTCTCGAACGCGAGGAGGCCGGCGAGGACCGCGACCCGGTGACGCGGCTCATCAGAAACCGCATCGACTCGGTGAAGGGAAGCGACGAGGAGGACACGGAAATCGAGGTGGACGACCGGACACCCGAGGAGCGCCATCCGGACCTCGACCACCCGACCCGCGACAAGCGTCACGTCCGGTCGCTCCACGGGGGAACCTACCGCGACATGTGGGTCTACTGCGAGACGCAGGCGGGCGAACTCGTGGACGTATCCAAGGAGATGCTCGGGAAGGCCCGCGAACTGATGGACACCTACAACGACGACTACACTACCGACGAGCGGGTCGTCGCGGTGCTCATCGGCGCCGACGTGTCGAAGCACGTCGAGGACGTCATCGCCTACGGCGCGGACGTGGTCGTCGTCCGCGAGGACGCCCGACTCGAACGCTTCCAGCACAAGCCGTACACCGAGATATTCTGCGACATGGCCCGCGCGGGAGCCACCCACCAGAACTTCGAGGTCACGGACGGCCGCGACGAGCCGTGGCGCGACTACGACAAGCCGCGGTACGTGCTGTTCCCGGCGACCAACAACGGCCGGGACCTCTCGGCGCTCGTACAGGCCGAACTCGACTCCGGCCTCGCCAGCGACTGCTCGGGGCTCTACATCACGGAGGAGGTCATCTCGAACCCGGTCAAGACCGGCGTCGCCGGCGAGAAAAAGGAGTTCCAGCGCGTCCTGCACATGAAGCGCCCGGACTTCTCCGGCTTCGAGTACTCGACCATCCTCTGTATCGACAACCCGACGCGGGAGTTCCACCCGCAGGGCGCGTCGGTCATCCCGGGGAGCTTCGACGTGCCCGAACCGGACCACGAGCGCGAGGGCCTCGTGGTCGAACACGACGCCCCGCTCGACGACGACTGGTTCCGCGTCACCGTCACCGACTACGACCGACTGGACGAGGGTATCGACCTGACCGGCCACGAGGTCATCGTCGCGGTCGGCCGCGGCATCGGTGACGACCCGACGAAGGGTATCGAACTCGCCTTGGACCTCGCCGACCAGTTCGAGGACGCCGAAGTGGGGGTCACCCGCGGCATCGTCACGGGGTCGTTCAACTTCGACGGCCACGTCGAACAGTACACCCACGAGGACAGACAGATAGGCGAGACGGGACAGGTCGTCGCGCCGAAACTCTACGTCGCGGCGGGCATCTCCGGGGCGGTCCAGCACAAGGTCGGTATGGACGAGTCCGACACCATCGTCGCTGTCAACACCGACCCCGACGCCCGCATCCGCGACTTCTCGGACTACTTCATCGAGGGCGACCTGTTCGAGGTGTTGCCGAGGCTGACGACGGCACTCAAGGAGGGCCGGTTCGAGGCGGCGGTGGCGAGCGACGGGGGGCGCGCGGCATCGACGCCGCCGGCCGGAACGCCCGACGATGGCGCTGGCGCTGGCGCGGCCGCGGACGACCGGGGTGAGTCGCGATGAGCGACTACGAACACTACGAGGCGCTCGTCGTCGGGGCGGGACCCGGCGGCGCGGCGGCGGCCGCGACGTTCGCCAACTACGGCATCGAGACGCTCGTCCTCGAACGCGGCGTCGAGGCCGGGTCGAAGAACGTCTCGGGCGGGCTCATCTACGCCGAGGAGTCCGCGCCGTACACCATCGACGACCTCTTTCCGGGCTTCCGCGAGGCGGCCGCCGAGCGGCCCATCACGAAGTACCGCATCCACAACATCGCCGGCGACAAGGTGGAGTCGTTCGACCTCACGGACCTCCACGAACACGACACCGAGTGGTCCGACTCGGTCCTCCGGCGGAAGATGGACTCGTGGCTCGAAGCCCGCGTCCACGAGCGGACCCGCGAGACCGGCGGCGGCCTCCTGACGGGCGTCCACGTCAACGGCCTGCTCCGCGAGGAGGGCCGCATCGTCGGCGTCACGCTGGACGAACTCGACCCGATAACCGCCGATATCATCGTCGCGGCCGACGGGGTGAACTCCGAACTCGCCCGCGACGCGGGCCTGATGGACTGGGACGAACCCGACGAGTGGTTCCAAGGCGTCAAGGCCGTCGTCGACATGCCGGAAGCCGCCATCGCCGACCGGTTCGACGTGGCCGACGACGAGGGCGCGGCCCACCTGTTCTCGGGCGACCTGTTCGAGGGCGTCCGCGGCGGCGGCTTCCTCTACACGAACCGCGACACGCTGTCGCTCGGGACGGTGTTCCACCTCGACAGCCTCGTCGCGGAACAGGCCGAACCGCACGAGCTACTGGACGGGCTCTTGACCCATCCGTTGCTCGCGCAGTGGCTCGGGGACGACTACACCGAACTGGAGTACAGCGCGAAGCTCGTGCCCGACTCGAAGAAGGTCGCCCTGCGCGAACCGCACTTCGGCCGCCTGCTCCTCGTCGGCGACGCGGCCGGCCAGATGCAGGCGCAGGGGCCCATCATCAAGGGCATGAACCACGCCGTCACCGCCGGCGCGCTCGCCGCGGAGTCGTACGCGCAGGCCAAGTCGCGCAACGAACCGGAGAAGGCGGGGACCCGCTACGCCCGCAAACTCCGGAGCGAGGGCGTGATGAAGAAGCTCCGGCCTCGCGGCTACGAACTGCTCCGCGGCGTTGCCGAGGACGACGGCGTGACCAACGTGGTCGATTCGGTGCTCACCTCGGCGGTCGGACGCGCCGGCATCCGTGCGCTTTCGGGGCGGCTCGAACGCCTCTACAACGTCCCGACGCTGTCGGCGCTGATGCCGGACACGCGGACGCCCTACGTCACGCTCCCGACGGTCATCGCCGAGGAGTTGGGGACGCGGGTCCGCGAGACGAGTTCGGTGACGCCGCCGGACCTCGAAGCCCGCATCGGCGGGCTGACCTACGACACCGACATCGGCAGCCCGCACATCACGCTCCGCGACGAGTCCTACGAGGCGAGCGGGGCCGCGGTGGCGGCCTGCCCGGTCTCGGCGGTCGATTTCGGCGGCGGCTGTTACCGCGAGGAGGTCGTCCGCACCAACGGCTCCGAGGAGCGCGTCGTCAGCCTCGACACCCAACCCTGCGTCGAGTGCGGCACCTGCGCCGTCGTCGCCGACACCGACTGGAGCCACCCGCGCGGCGACAAGGGCGTCGAGTTCAAGTGGGGGTGACGGGGGTGCGAAGATGAGCGGCGACGCGGCCCACCCTGAATCCCGCCCCGGCTCCCGCCCCGTCGCTGACGGCCGCGGGGCCGCGGAGCGCCACCCCGAAGACGTTCGATTCGGCGAGCGCGCCAGAGCCCTCGCCGCCGAGGCGCGGGAGGCGCGAGAGTCGTTCGACCCCCCGCCGTCGTCGGCCGCGGACCGGTGCGCGCTCGAATGCGCCCGCGACGGCGTCGGCCCGGCCGTCTCGCTCTACATCCGCGCGCGGACGGGCGACCGGCAGGTCTCGTTTACCGGCGAGGAGTTCGAACTGCTCCACCGGGCGATGAACGACTGGCTCGCCATGTACGCGCGATGCTACGGCGTCGACCTCGACGCGGACTTCACGGTCCGGGAGGCCGCCGAAGTCCTGCTCCGAACCCACGACGTGGTCGACACCGCCCGACTGCTGACCTGCGTCCCCGAGCGGCGCTGAGGGGACCTACAGCTCCCTCACCCTACCCGTTGGCGGGGCCGACTGTCGTCGGGTCCGGCACGAACAACAATTATAAATCATGAGTGTGATTGTGTACCATGGAAGTAACTGACAGTCTCAACTTCGGACACAAAGACCGCAAAGACATCTACGAGTACATCGAGCGTCACGGGACCGTCCGCGAGGACGAGGTGCGGCGGGCGCTCAACTTCGAGCCGGCGGCGCTGGGGGCGCACTTGACCGTCCTGCGGCGGGACGGCTACATCCGAAAGGTCGGCAACCACGTCGAGGTGGCCTACGCGCCCGGCGAGGCGGAGACGGTCGAACTCGGTGACCTCGACGTGACGATTCGGATGGCCCAGAACGTCGACTTAGAGAGCCTCGTCGACGCCATTCACGAGGTCGCAGACGAGGGCCGGTACATCGAGGCCGAGACGGTCGCGGACCTGCTGGACCACGAGGAAGTCGTCCTCCGACACAACGAGGTCAGTTCCCGGATGGTGTTCGTCGCCACGGTCGGCGACGAACTCGCTGGTTGGGTCCACCTCGACCTGCCCGAGGCGGAGAAACTGAGCCACACCGCCGTCCTGACCGTCGGCACGCGCCCGGAGTTCCGCGGCCACGGCATCGGGAGCAAACTCCTCGACCGCGGCGTCGACTGGGCGCGCGAACGCGGCTTCGAGAAGCTCTACAACAGCGTCCCGGCGACCAACGAGGAGGCAATCGCGTTCCTCGAAGGCCACGGCTGGGAGACCGAAGCCGTCCGCGACGGCCACTACAAGATAGACGGCGACTACGTCGACGAAGTGATGATGGCCGTCTCGCTCCGGTGAGCGCGGATTCGCTCCGTCTCCGACCCTGATTTTCTGCGCGTCGTCGCGCTTGCCAGCGACGCGTCGGCTTCGCGGGTCTCGCCCACGACCGGTCGCGCCACGGCCCGTCGCGCTACGACCAGTCGTCTTCGGCCCCGTCGAGGGGTTCGGCGACGACGCCGTCCTGCTGAACGAGCGCCCTCGCGTGGGCCGTACAGACGTTCCTGTCGGCGTCCCACGGCACGTAGAGCCTGACCGCCGCGACGTTCTCGCAGTCGGGTTCGCTGCACTCGGCCATACGGAGAGCGTCGGCACCGGCGACTATCGGTGTGTCGGCGGGCAAGCGACTGAGACTCGGCCGCTCCCCCGGGCGGGTCTCACCGGAATCGCTCGCGTTCCTCGCGGGCCGCGTCGGTGCCGTACTCGTCCACGAGCGGTTCGTAGGCGTCGCCGAGCGCGCGCATCGCGCCCGCGGTCGAGTGAAAGTCGAGCTCGTCCGCGACGGCGTCCCACGGATGCGTCTGGAGGACCTTGCGGACCACCAGTCGCTCCTCTCGGGGCGTGAGCGACGCGCGTTCGGGAGTCGTGAGGTGCGCGAGTCCGAGACGGCGGAACGCGCCGGGCGCGGTCGTGTAGAGCCCCGGGCCGTACGACGCGCCGACGACGACGCGCCACTCGTACTCGGAGAGGTCCGGCGAGAGGGAGCGATCGACGGCGGCGAGGGCGGCCCGCGCCACGTCGGCGTCGAGGTCCGAGAGGGCGTCTCCGAGCACGTCGCCGACGCGGCCGAGGAACCAGTTCGCGTGGCGGTCGCGGAGGTCGCGGCCGGCGGGCGACAGGGGGCGCATCATGAGCGCCGAGTACTCGCCGCTGGTGTCGTTTCTGGTGGTCGAGAGGTGGACCGTGCCGTAGCCGTTGTCGCGCCAAAACGAGAGGAGTTCCGGGGTCGCGCCGAAGCCGACGCCGAGGTAGTCCGCGTCGCTCGCGAACTCGTCGCGTAGCTCCGTGAGGAGCCGCGAACCGAGGCCGGACGACCGGACCGCGTGGTGGGTGGCGATGCGCATCACGCGGTAGCCGACGGGGACGCCCGCCTCCTCGTCGCGGAGTTGGCTCGTGAACACGTCGGGGAGCATGTTCCCGCGGATACGACCCCCGTCGTACATCTGCCGGCGGGTGTCGGCGTCGAGGCCGCCCTCGCGGGCGAGGAGCGCGACCGAGACGACCCGGCCCTCGTGGGTGAGCGCCCGGAGCGTCAGGTTCGGGGCGTCGAGGAGGCGGGCGAGGTCGTCCGGTTCGGTCCGGTAGTGCGCGAGGACGAGCAGGCCGAACGCCTCGCGGAGCAGGTGTTCGTCCGAGAGCAGGTCGTCGGGCGAAAGCACCCGGTAGGACGCGGACGCAGGCGTCGCGTCCGCGACGAGTTGCTCGACCGGCGGGCGGGCGTCGAGGAGGAGCGCGCGGAACGTCCACGACTCGACGGGGTCGCCGGCGGCGTAGCGAATCGGGTCGTCGAGGCGCGCGTCGGTCACCTCGCGGTCCGCGTCGTCGAGGCGGTCGCGGAAGCGGACGGCGAACCCGCGGCCCGCGCCCTCGTAGCCGCGGACGGTCGTACAGAAGGCGACCGCGGGCGCGGCGAGGAACGATTCGAGGAGCCTGACGGGCAGGGCGGCGGCCTCGTCCACGACGAGCGCGTCGGCGTCGGCCGCCGCCGCGCCGGCCTCGGTCGGCGGGACGTAACGGACGCGACCCCCGTTCTCGGCCGCGATGTCGAAGTCGTCCGCGCCGCCGCCGCGAAGCGCGCCGAGTTCGGAGAGGAGTCGCTCCGCGCGGGCGAACACCTCGGCGGCGTTTCGCTTCCCGGGCGCGGTCACGACCACGTCCGCGCCCTCCGCGGCGAGGCTGCCGGCTGCGAGGCCCGCGGCGCTCGACTTCCCGCGGCCGCGGTCGGCCTCCACGACGACGGCGGTCCCCGGTTCCGTCAGGGCTTCGAGCGCGGCGAGCGCGTCCGACTGGTCGGCGGTGAGGCAGTCCTCGTAGGCGCGCCGCGGGAATCGACGGTCTTTCTCCGTCGGCACCCGCGGCGGGGCGGCGTCGAAGCTGATTCCCTGTCGGTACGCGCCGTCGCGCTCGACGGTCCCCGAATCGAGGTCGACGAGCGCGACGCCGGGATGGTCCCGGAGCGTCGAGACGAGCCGGCCGCGGAAGCGACCGGTCACGTCCGCGACGGAAAAGGGCGGGACGGCCAGTCGCTCGTCGAACGAGTCGCGGCGGGCCGGCCAGTCGTCGAGAGAGGGGGTGAGAACGACGAGTAGGCCGCCGCCGTCGACAGCGCCGGCGACGCGGCCGAGCGCGTTCGCCGAGAACTCCTCGTGGGCGTCGAGGACGACGAGCGTCCGGGTCGTCCCGAGGAGCGACGAGGCGCGCTTCGGTTCGACGCGGTGGAAGCGAAACCCCTCCCGGGCGGTGACGAACGTCACCTCGTCGTCGGGCACGTCGGCCCCGCGGACCGCGTCGAAGGCGGCGTCGATGCCGGCGTCCCGGTCGCCGGCGAGGACGAGGAGGCGTCGCTGGTTCGTCGCCAGCGCCTCCTCGCGGCGGGCGGCGGCGAGCGCCTCGACGTCTGGGTCGTCGCCGAGTTCGGTCATGGGGAGGATACGTCGGCGCGGCTATTCACCTCCTTCGGTCGGGTGCGAGCGGCCTCGTCCGCCGGTCGGTGAAGCGGCGGTTCCAGTCGGGCGTCACGCCCAGCACATGATGGGTCGAGTGACCAATCAACACGGATATTTCGACAGTCCCGTCGCCGAGAAATCGGGCGATTCGCGGGTCGTGCGGACGCGTCGCACGGCGCTACGATTTTGAAAGCGCTTTTATGGGGGCCGGAGCAAAGGATGGTTACAGCCTGTCCGGGGTTGATGAACCTCCTCGCCGTAGGGATATCGTTGACCGGTCGCGACCGACCGACCGGTGTGATACCGGCGAGGGAGTCGAGCCCGCGAGCAGGATATAGGTGAACAACAATGGCTGTCTACGTAGACTTCGACGTACCGGCCGACCTCGCTGACAGCGCCGTCGAGGCGCTCGAGGTCGCCCGAGATACTGGTATCGTGAAGAAAGGAACCAACGAAACGACCAAGTCCATCGAGCGGGGCAACGCCCAGCTCGTCCTCATCGCGGAAGACGTTTCCCCCGAGGAAATCGTCATGCACCTGCCCGAACTCGCCGACGAGAAGGGCATTCCGTTCATCTTCGTCGAGACGCAGGACGACATCGGCCACGCCGCCGGCCTCGAAGTCGGCAGTGCCGCGGCCGCCATCGTCGACGCCGGCGACGCGTCCGACGATGTCGAGGACATCGCGACTAAGGTCGAGGACCTTCGATAACCGACCATGAGCGCGGACGAACAAGCCAGCGACTCGACGCCTGCCGAAGTCATCGAAGTCGTTGGAAAGACTGGGATGCACGGCGAGGCCATGCAGGTCAAGTGCCGCATCCGCGAAGGCTCCAACCAGGGCCGTATCATCACGCGAAACGTGCTGGGTCCCGTCCGCGAGGGCGACATCCTCCAGCTCCGCGAGACCCAGCGTGACGCCGACTCCATCGGAGGGCAGTAACAATGGTCGAAAAGCGCACGTGCGACTACAGCGGTGAGGAAATCGAGCCCGGCACGGGCACGATGTACGTCAAGACCGACGGCACCATCCTCCACTTCAAGGACTCGAAGGCCGAGAAGAACTACTTCCTCGGCCGCGAGGCCCGCGACCTCGAGTGGACGGAGGCCGGCCGCCGCGCGAGCGGCAAGTCGGAGGACAACTGATGTCCGACGCTGAGCGCACCTTCGTGATGGTCAAGCCCGACGGCGTCCAGCGCGGCCTCATCGGAGACATCGTCTCCCGCTTCGAGGACCGCGGTCTCAAGATGGTCGCCGGTAAGTTCATGCAAATCGACGAGGAACTCGCCCACGACCACTACGGCGAGCACGAGGGCAAGCCCTTCTTCGAGGGTCTCGTCGACTTCATCACGTCCGGTCCCGTCTTCGCGATGGTCTGGGAAGGTCAGGACGCGACGCGACAGGTCCGCCGCATGATGGGCGAGACGGACCCCGCAGAGTCCGCTCCCGGCACCATCCGCGGCGACTACGGTCTCGACCTCGGCCGGAACGTCATCCACGGCTCCGACCACGAGGACGAGGGCGCGAACGAGCGCGAAATCGCGCTCTTCTTCGACGAGAACGAACTCGTCGACTACGAGCGCATCGACGAGACCTGGCTCTACGAGTAAGTCTCGTCTCGCGGTTCTCACGCTTTCTTCCGAGAGGAGCAACGGCCACGTCTCCCCTCTCGTCCGCGCTCCAGCCGTCCGACATCGCGTCGTCTGCGACGGGGTGTGCGGAATACTACCACCAGCCACGCGAGGCCAGTCGAGGCCGACCCTCACCGCGGCCTGACCGTCCACCACGCGGCGAACGACGGTTTTCTCGCCGCCCGGCGAACGCGTGCCACATGGTCGAGATGGAACTCGTGGCCCTCGCGCTCGCGGCGGCGTTCGCCGTCCGCTGGGGCGCGACCGAACGCGGTGAAGGCCCGCGGCTCTGGGGTCGCGGGTCGTGACGGACGAAAAAGAACGAACGCGAACGCGGCGGTGGGGGCTCAGTCGGCCTGCGGGACGGGCGCGTCGAGGTCGATTTCGCCGGCGTCGAGTTCGGCTTCGACCTCGCGGGCGGCTTTGACCATGTTCTCCATCTTCTGGTAGGCGACCTCGCGGGGGAGGAGCTTCACGCCGCAGTCGGGCGAGACGGTGAGCTTCTCCGGCGGGACGACTTTCAGGCCCTGCTTGATGTTCTCCTTAATCTCCTCGACGCTCTCGACTTCGGCGGTGTGCACGTCCACGACGCCGAGCGCGAGGTCCGGCTCGAACTCGGGGTCGGTGAACACGTCAATCTGCTCGTAGCCGCCGTTGCAGAGTTCCACGTCGAACTCGTCGATGGGGTAGTCGTTGAGTTCGGGGTAGATGCGGGAGTAGTCGCCGTAACAGACGTGGAGGCCGATGCGGACCTCGTCGGGGACGCCCGCGACGATGCGTTCGAGACACTCGCCGACGATGGCGTGGTCGTCCGGCGTCGTCGCCAGCGCGGGCTCGTCGATTTGGATGTAGGTCGCGCCCGCCTCGACGAGCTGTTCGATTTCCTCGTTGACGAGGTCGGCCAGCGCGTACGCGAGGTCGGCCTCTGAGTCGTAGTGCTCGTTGAACGACCAGCTCGCCAGCGTGTACGGGCCCGTGATGGGCACCTTGACGGGCTTGGAAGCCACGTCGCTCGTGAACTCGAACTCGTCGACCAGCCACGGCTCGTCGTACTCGACCTCGCCGACGACCGAGGGCTTGTCGAAGTAGTTGTGGCCCCACACCTTCACCGGGCCGTTGAACTCGTAGCCGGGGATGCGGTGGGCGAAGTACTCGACCATCTCCTCGCGGCGCATCTCGCCGTCGACGACGGTGTCGAGGCCGGAGCGCTCGTGTTCGCGGGTGATGACGCGACAGGCGTCGTCGTGAGCCTCGTGGAGGTGCTCCTGCGTGAACTTGGAGTCGGGGTCCTCCGCGAGGTCGTTGGCGCGGTTGAGCCACTTGGGCTTCGGGTAGGAGCCGACGACGGTGGTGAGCAGGAAGTGCTCGGTGTCGTGGGCTTCGGGGCGGAACTGCTCGCGGTTCTCGGCGTCGCGGCTCATGCTTCCACCTCCAGTTCGTCCTCGGTGGCGGCCGCGAGGGCGGCGAGTTTCTCCGTCGCGCGGTTCTCCGGCAGGTAGAACAGTTCGGTGTTGGAGGTCACGTAGGCGGTGTCGAACGTCTGGCTCTGGACGTTGTCAAGGGTCCACTCGACGCGCTCGCGGACCGTCTCGGGGTCTTCGACCAGCGTGTTCTGGCCGTCGACGAGGCCCAGGGCGATGTCGTCTTTCGTGCCGTACTCGTTGATGTTGTAGAGCGTCTGGTCGCGGTCGCCGGCGACGAAGTCGAAGCCGATGGCGTCGACGTCGGCGTCCATGAGGTGCGCGTAGACCTTCTCGTCGAGCGCGCCCCAGTAGGTGTGGACGACCACGTCGGCGTCGGTCGCGTCGGAGACGGCGGAGATGGCCTCGGGAACGCGCTCGTCGACGTCCTCGCCCGGCGGCGAGAACACGAGCGAGGGTTCGAGGAGGAACAGCGTCTCGTGGTCGGGGAAGGCGTCGACCTCGCCCGCGAGGAACTCGCTGACGGCGTCGAGGAACTCCGCCTCGTCGCCGTAGTGCTCGTCGGTGGCGAGGTCCGAAAGCGAGTACGGGCCGGGGAGGACCGCCTGCAGCGACTCGTCGCCACCGAGGAGGTCGGCGGTGGCGTCGAGTTCGGCCGCGACGTCGCCGGAGAAGGTGAGTTCGCCGCTGACCTGCGGGTCGCGGTAGAAGTTGTTGTTGTCGTAGTAGCGGACGATGCCGCCGGTCTCGACGTTCTCGTGGACCGTCAGCGGGTGCGCGAGCATGTCGTCCCAGCGGAGTTGCCCCTCGACGACGCGGTCGAGGCCGGCGTCGGTCTGTTCGGAGACGACTTCCTCGCGGGCGCGGTCGTACGCGCCCACGATGTCGCCGCCCTCGTTACCGGAGATGAGGTCGTGTTTCTGGTGGCCCTTGAGGTCCGAAAGCTCCTGTTTCGCCCAATCCGGGAGGGGATACAGTCCCGGTGTCGTCGAGACGAGTTCAGTCATCACCTCTCGCTAAGAAATGACGGTGTATAATATTTCCTGTATCAACATATGCGCATTAGTTATTCCATCGCGAGCACCGTGAGCGTCTCGTAGGGGTACGACTCTTGGACGACGACCTCGTGACCGAAGCCGTTGGCCTCGGCGCGGGCGAGCACCTCGTCGTAGCCGGTGAAGCTACTCACGAGGAGGAAGACCGTGCCGCCGGGTTTGAGCACGCGCCCGACGGTGTCGAGGAAGGGGTCGATGATTTCGCGGCCGTCCTCGCCGCCGGTGAGCGCGACCTCCATCCAGTCGTCGCGCGCGGCTTCGAGGTCCTCGGGGAGGTACGGCGGGTTGAACGCCACCGCGTCGAAGGCGTCGTCGCGGAACGGTTCGACGAGGCTCCCGCGGACGACCTCGAACCCTCGGTGGCCCTCCTCGCGGAGGGCGGCGGCGCGCTCGGCCGCCTGCCGGCAAGCGTGGGGGTTGAGGTCGCTCGCGACCACGTCCGCGTCGGTCTTCGTCGCGAGCCGTTCTGCGACCCAGCCTGAACCGGTCCCGACTTCGAGGACGCGCCCCGAGACGCGCCCGACCGCGGCCTGTGCGAGCAGCCCGGAGTCCTCCGCGGGCTGGTAGACCGAGGTGTTCACCCCGCGGCGCTCGGCGAGGTCGGTCATTCGTCGCCTCCCTCGACGCCGCCGTCGGCCTCGGGGCTCGCCTCGGGTCGCTGGTCCGTGAGCGAAATCGGACCCGAAGGGTCGCGCTCGGACAGCGCGCGCTGCGGGAACGGGATCGCGATTCCCTCCTCGTCGAACGCCTCGCTGACGGCCGAGATGGTCGCGGTGCGCGCGCGCCACCACCGCCGGGCGCTCGGGCGGTCTATCCACGGGCGCACCCCGAGGACGACCGCCGAGTCACCGAACCGCTTTGCGACGACCTGCGGCTTCGGCACCGACAGCACCTCGTCGAGGTCTTCGACGGCCGCCTGCGCCACCTCTGCGGCGCGGTCGATGTCGGCGTCGTAGTCGACGCCAACCTCGATGTCGAGGCGGAGCCGCCCCTTTCGGCTCCGGTTGACGAGGCTCTCCGAACTCACCACGTCGTTTGGAATCATCACGAACTCGCCGTCGAACGTCTGGATACGCGTGTTCACGACCGTGATTTCGGTGACGATACCCTCGTGGTCGCCGACTTCGACCCAGTCACCGATTTCGAACGGCCGAGAGAACATGATGACGAAGCCCGCGATGAGCGACCCGAGGGTCTGTCTCGCGGCCATACCGACCACGATGCCGAGGAAGCCAGCGCCGACGAGGAAGCCGCCGAGGTCAGCCCGCCAGATACCGAGGATGACCGCGAGCGTGGTGAGGTAGGTCGTCACCTGCGCGATGCGGTAGATGATTTCGCGCTGGTGGTCCGAAATCTCCGGGCGCGTACTCGCGATTTCACCGATGAACCGGCCGAGGACGCTCGTGAGAACGTACGCGCCGACGACGAACGCCGCCGACAGCGCGATGCGGACGAACGTCTCTCTGCCGAGGTCGTACTGCGCCGAAATCGTGCCGATGTCGCCCGACAGCGACCAGAGCGCGAAGACGAACCCCCCGCCGCCGGCGACGACGACGAGTCGAAGCACGGTCACCGAGAGATGCCACACCGGCATCGAGACGGACTCAAATTCCTTGTCGTGGAGTCGAGCGCCGAGCCGCCAGACGGCGACGACCGCGACGGTCGCGAGGACGCTCGCGGCGACGCGGAGTTCGAACGTCGGGAACAGCGACGCGATGTCGAGAACCGTACCGCTCTGGAGGGGGGTTGCCGTCGAGGCGAGGCGGGAGAGCACCGCGGCGAGTGCGGGGAGCGTCATGGATTATAGGCCGACCGACGCGGCGAGTTGCGCGAGTTCGGCGAACTCGGCGGGTGCCATGTTGCCGGCGCGCTTTCGGAGCACGTCCTCGTCGGCGGCCTCGACGACCGCTTCGGGGTCCGACAGCCCGGAGATGTGCGCCGTGTTGCGGATGCCGTTTCTGATGGTCTTTCGCCGCTGGGTGAACAGCGCCTTCACGAAGTCGAGGAAGAACGCCTCGTCGTCGACCTCGTACTCCGGCTCGCGCGGCGTGATTCGGACGACGACGCTCTGGACCGCGGGCTTGGGGTCGAACGCCTCGCGGGGGACGTGCTCGCAGACCTCGACCTCGCCGTAGTGCTGGGTGCTCACCGAGAGGCGACCGTACTCCGAGGTGCCCGCCTCGGCGGCCATCCGCTCGCCGAACTCCTTTTGGAACATCAACACGAGCGGCTTGCCGCGGGGGAGCAACCGGAACGAAATCTCCGAGGAGATGCCGTACGGGAGGTTCGAAACGCACGCGGTGAACTCGGGCAGGTCGACCTCGAGCGCGTCGCCCTCGACGACGGTGAGCCGTCCCGATTCGACTTCGTCAGCGAACTCGCGGCGCAGGTGCGCGGCGAACGTCCGGTCCTGTTCGACGACGGTCACGCGGTCGGCCACGCCGAGCAGTCGGTCCGTGAGGACGCCCGGCCCGCCGCCGATTTCGAGGACGTGCGAGCGGTCCGCGTCCTCGGGGAGATACGTCGGGATTCGGTCGACGACGCGGTCGTCGACGAGGAAGTGCTGGTCGTGGTCCGGGTTCCCGCGAGCGCCCGCCCGCCGGATGAGGGCGTCCGGGTCGCGCGCGGCGGCCTCGCGGACCTGTTCGCTGCCGTCGCTCGTCATTGGGAGAGGTATCGTGCGGGAGCGGGTAAAAGTCCCGTTCCGCTACCGCCCGTCGCGTCCGACGAACGTCTTGTACTTCACGTCGTTGTCGCGGAGTTCGTCGAGGATGCGCTCGACGATGACCTCCTTCGGGCGGTGGAGCCCCGAGACGCGCGCTTCGAGGTCCTCGAACGACTCGAACGGCCCCTGTCGCTTGCGCGATTCGAGAATCTTGTCGCGGAGCTTCTTGCCGATGCCGGGCAGCAAGTTGAGCTGGTGGAGCCGCAGCGTGATGGGCTGTGCGTCGTTGTAGAAGTCGACGAACCGCCGTTCGTCGGCCTCGACGATGTCCTCGACGACGTAGTCGACTTCGGCCGTCGCCGTGTTCGAGAGGTCGCCGTACGAGAGTTCTTCGACGGACTGAATCAGCTCGCGGTCGGCGACCGGGGAGACGATGAGTCGGTCGCCGATGCTCACGTCGGCGTCTTCGACGAGGGTCAGCTCGAGGAGACGGAAGTCGGACTCTCCGAGCGCGTACGCGATGGGTGCCGCGTCGAAGCGCCGTCGGTCGTCTCCTTGACGCCCGTGGCGGAGTACGTCGAGTACGACGACGTACTCGGTCGTGGCGTCGGCGTCACCGCTCTCCGTACGTGTCATACCAGTAGTTACGGCGAGCCGATATTTAAATAGTTGGCCGCGCTGTCACGCGGTCAGACGTACTTCGCGACGACGTTGAGGATTTCGTCGAGTTCGTCGCCCGAGAGCGCGTAGCGCTGCTGGGCGAACACCGCGCGGAGTTCGTCGCGCGACTGCGGGAGGAGGTCCGCGATTTTGATGGCGGTCGGACCGTCGACCTTCTCGAGCTCGGCGAGCTCCTCGACGAGTTCGCGAGATTCCTCGGGGTCGAGGTGGGCGAACCGGTTGACGTGTTCTATCGCACGGGCCAGTTCGTAGCGCATCTCGCGCTCTTCGTCGGCGGCGCGTTCCGCCTCAACCTCGGCGAGCAGTTCCTTGACCTCGGAGGTCGTCAGATACTCCTCGTCGAGCTTTTCTTTGAAGATGGTCATCGCTTACTGCTGGGCGCGCAGGTGAGCGGGACGGACGATGACCGTCTTCTCTTTGCCGCCGTCGTTGATCTGGACCTTGAACGCACGGCCCTGCTTCCCGGTGACTTCACCGGTGAGACCGTTGAAGCGCGGGTGGAAGCGACCCTCGCGAACGCTCGGGTCGATGTTGAGGTGGACCTTCTGGCCCTCCTCGAATTCCGCGATGGCGCGCTGCGGCGGCGAAGTGCCGCGCTCGCGCGGCTTGTTCGAGAGCTTTCCTCGCGTCCCCTTCATCGGACCGTTGGAGCTCGGCATAGTCGTGAGAACGAATACTTGCGTCGCCATTATAAATTGCACGTTACGAACCGCGCGTGTGTGTCTCCCGCGTGGTCGCGCGGGAGGGACGGACTTAACCCGAATCGGCGCGGCGCTTCTCGTATGTCCGAAGACGAGCGGCGCATCGAGACGCGCGCCATCCACGCGGGACAGGAGCCCGACGAGGAGACAGGGGCGCTCATGACGCCCATCTACGCGAACTCGACGTACGCCCAAGACGGGCCGGGCGACCACCGCGGCTACGAGTACTCTCGCACCGGGAACCCGACGCGAACCGACCTCGAATCGAACCTCGCGGCGCTCGAACACGGCTCGTACGGCCGCGCCTTCGCCTCGGGGATGGGCTCGATAAACACCGTGCTCAACCTCCTCGAGGCGGGCGACCACGTCGTCGCCGGCAACGACGTCTACGGCGGCACCCACCGCATCTTCACGCAGGTGTACGAGAAGTACGACCTCGAGTTCGACTTCGTCGACACCACCGACCACGACGCCGTCCGCGACGCCGTCCGCGACGAGACCGAACTGGTGTGGGTCGAGACGCCGACGAACCCGCTCATGCGCGTCAACGACATCGGCGCGCTCGCCGACATCGCTCACGAGGTCGACGCGCTGTGCGCCGTCGACAACACCTTCGCCACGCCGTACCTCCAGCGCCCCCTCGACCACGGCGCGGACATCGTCTCGCACTCGCTGACGAAGTATCTCGGCGGCCACTCCGACGTTGTCGGCGGCGCGCTCGTCACCGACGACGAGGAACTCGACGAGGAACTCGGCTTCTACCAGAACTCCGTCGGCGCGACGCCCTCGCCGTTCGACTGCTTCCTCGTCCTCCGCGGGACGAAGACGCTCCCGGTCCGGATGGACCGCCACTGCGACAACGCCCGCGACCTCGCCGCGTGGCTCGACGACCACGAGGCGGTCTCCGAGGTGTTCTATCCCGGCCTCGACTCCCACCCGCAACACGACCTCGCGGCCGAGCAGATGGACGATTTCGGCGGGATGCTCTCGTTCGAACTCGACGGCTCGCTCGAACAGGCCTCGACCGTCGTCGAGGAAACCGAGGTGTTCACGCTCGCCGAGAGTCTCGGCGGCGTCGAGAGCCTCATCGAACAGCCCGCGGCGATGACTCATGCGGCCATCCCCCGCGAGGAGCGACTCGAAGCGGGCCTCACCGACGGCCTCATTCGCGTTTCGGTCGGCATCGAGCACATCGACGACATGAAAGCCGACCTCGAGCGGGCGTTCGACGCGGCGTTCTGAGGCTCGGACCCCGCGACTCGTCCGCACGCGCCCGTCCTCGAGCGCCCTCGCGCACCGGTGGTCGACCAGTCGTTGCCGCGAGTTGGGAACGCGAGTAAGGGTTATTGAATAGCACGATGAATAGTGAGGTATGTCCCAGGAGTCAGTCTCCCTGAGCGCGGAGTCCGTACAGCGACAGAGCTACACCGAACCCGCAGACCGCGCGATGGTCGATTCCGACGACCACGAGGGGTCGAGCCACAGCGCCGAGCAGTTCGGTATCGGGCTGTCTCTCGGGTTCCTCCTCGGCGGCGTCGCGGGCGTCATCGGCAACTCGCTACCCATCGGCGTGATGCTCGGGCTCACGTTCGGCGTCGTCCTCGGCGTCTACTTCATGGAGCGCCGCTGACGACGGGCGACGGGCGACGCGGTCGCTCCGGGACTTGCCTGCGAAAAAGGTCGGTCGTCAGTTCAGATACGGCCGACGTTCTCGACGGAGACGCTCTCGACGCCTTCGACTTCGATGAACGCTTCCTCGACGGCCTCGGTGCCGCCGGCGTCGTCGGGGACGATGACGGTCGGCAGGAGGGCGACGAGTCCGAACGCGACGTCGTCGCGTTCGAAGCCCTTGATTTTCGCACCCTCGGGCAGGGAGTCTTCGAGCGCGTCCTCGAGGCTGTCGAGGTCGAGTTCGGGGCTGTTCGGCATGACCTTGATTTTAGCAGCTACTTTTCCCATGATTATGGACCCATGAAGCCGCAGTCGGGACACTCGTAGAGGTTGCTCTGCTTGCGGCACTTGGAACAACGCGAAATCTCCTGGCCGCAGTCGGGGCACTTGAACGTCGCCGCGCTCATGCCGGCGATGTTGATGCCACAGGACACACACTGGTGCGCGTGTCGCTGTTCGGACTCGCTCATACGCTCATAAACCGGCGCGCGACTTTTAACCGTTGTCTTTCCGGGTTCCTGCGGGGGAAATCCGTGGCCCGCGTGGACACGACTCATCCGAGCGCCAACGGTCCCATGAGGACGCACATCAGGTGGACGCGCCGACAGCCGAACCGGACGGGGAGGTGCCCGATGACCGCGGCGACGATGAGGACGGCGACGCCGCCGCCCCCCGCGAACGCCCACGAGAGCGCGACGAGCAGGGCGCAGACGGCGGCGACGAGTCGGCGCTGGTCGAGCCGTCCGACAACCGCGAGCGCCCGGTCGCCGACGACCGGAACCAACACCGCCCCGCAGAGCCCCGAGACGACCGTCACCGGCACCGCGAGGCCGAGTCCCGTCGGGAGTTCCGCCTCCGTGAGCGCGACGAGCGCGCCCGTTCTGGGCGTCCCCAACCCGGCCAGCGCGAACAGCGCGAACACCGTCGTCGCCGTCGTGGCCGCGCTGGTCGCGGTGACGTAGGCCCGCGTCGATTTGTCGGGGTCGGTCCTGGGGAGCGCGGCGAGCGCGAGCGTCCCGGCGACGCCGGCGGAGACGCCCGGGAGGTAGCCGACGAACGCCCCGCCGCCGGTCCCCGCGGCGACGCTCCGCGCGACCGACCCCGGCGACGTTGCGAGCGCGGCGTCGCCCTGCGGCGGCACGCCGGAGCCCCGCCGCGCCGCCAAGAGGACCGGGACGCCGAACAGCCCGGCCAAAAGCGGGGCCAACACGCCGCCGACGGGGAGCGGCCCCCCGAACGGCCGGTCGAGGACGCCGAGGCCCAGCCCCGTCGAGGCGGCGATGGTCACGCAGGCCGCCAGCTTCGCCCGTCGACTCGGTTCGGTCCAGACGAGCGCGGCGGCGACGCTGACGAGGACAAGCCACAGGTGGTCGCGGACGACGGGGTAGCCCTCGACCAGCACCTCCGTGAGCGGCACCGCGACCGGAACCGCCAGACAGAGCGCCGCACCGCTGCCGAGCGCCGACAGCCGAAGCGCCTCCCGCCCGCGCCCGCCGAGGACGAGTTTGTGCGCCGGCAACGCGCCCGGCGCGAGCGCGGCGTCGGGCACGCCGAGCGTCAACGCCGGCACCACGTCGAGGAACGTGTGGACGGTCGAGGCGGCGAGGACGGCCGCCGCGACGGCGACCGGCGGGCCGGGGAACCCCGAGGCGACTCCGGCGAGAAGCAGGGCAAAGGCGTTGGCGTGGAGACCGGGGACCAGCCCCGAGCAGGTTCCGAGACAGACGCCGGCGACCACGCCGAGGAGGACCGCGGTCGTCGGGTCGGCCGCGACGGACGACGCGAGCGTCGCCACTCGGCCGAGGTGGGTGACGGCCGCGCCGCCGGTGAGGAGCATCGAGGCGGAGTGGCCGCGGCTTCGGGTATGAAGCTACGCGCCGCAGCGCGCTCTCACCGCCACCGACGCCGACGGCGATGCTGGCGCTGCCAGCGCGGTCAGTATCCGAGTCGGGAGACGGACGGAGCCGCCGCTTGCGGATTGCGTCGAAAGAAATCGGTGTTTCGAACCGAGCGTCGCCGCGGATGCGGCGGGGTCTCGCGGAAGTTTAGCCGAAGAGCGCGCCGAGGCCCTCGCCGTCGGCTTCTTCGTCGTCGTCGCCGTCGTCGTCGCCGCCTTCGTCAGCGGCCTCTTCTTCGGCGTCTTCCTCGTCGTCGTCATCAGCGGCCTCGACCTCGCCACCGGCGGAACCGCCCGCAGCGGGCGCGGGGGCAGCGGCGGCCGTCTCGATGGCCTCTTCGATGTCGACGTCCTCGAGCGCGGCGACGAGCGCCTTGACGCGGGATTCTTCGACATCGACACCGGCGGCCTCGAGGACCGCGGTGATGTTCTCTTCGTTGACCTCTTCGTCCGACTCGTTCAGGATGAGCGCAGCGTAGACGTATTCCATTGTTGTGTACCTTGTGTGTTGTTAGAACAGGGAGCCGAGGGCGTCGCCAGCGTCTTCGTCGTCGCCGTCGTCGTCGGCGGCGTCTTCGTCGGCGGCGGCGTCTGCCTCGTCGGCGTCCGCTGCTTCTTCGTCAGTCGATTCTTCTTCCTCGGCGGCACCCGTGTCAGCCGCGGACACGCCGCGGAGTTCCTCGGGAAGCGCCTCTTCGTCGTCGATGTTCGCCGCGAGCGCCCGAAGCTGGGCGTCCGCCTTCGAGATGAGCTCGGGCATGAAGTCCGGGCTCTCGATGTTGGCGAACAGACCGACGGCCTTGGCCTCGCTCGTCGCCTTGGCGATGAGCGTCGGCGCGGTCTGGGCGGTCGGGTAGACCGCGTTGACAGAGAGGTTCGTCGCGGCGGAGACGGCCGACTGGATGTCGGCGCGGTACTCGTCCACGTCGATGGCGAGTTCGTCGGGCTCGAACAGGACGCCTTCGGAGAAGACGCCGCGGAGGTCGAGACCGACCTCCTTGGGCTCGATGCCGAGTTCCGCCAGGACGTTCGCGAGTTCCTCGGAGACTTCCTCGCCCTCGGAGAGGACGTTGGAGTCTTCCGTCACCTTGATCGAGCCGTCCATGATGCGGGCGGACGCCCCGACCTGCTGGAGTTCGCCGACGAACGGACCCGGGTCGACACCGGTGTCACCCTCGGGGATGACGATGTCGTTCGGGGCGACTTCACCGGCGTTGATGGGCGCGGGCGTCTTCGACGCCTCGAGCTCCTTGAACAGGGCGAACGGGTTGTCGTTCGTGCCGATGAGGGCGACCTGCCCGGCGATGTACTCCTTGAGCTCCTCGAAGCCGTCGTTGACTTCGTCGAGCGCGCGGTTCACGAGCGTGTTCCGGCTCATGCGCACGGCGGCCGAGCCGTGAAGCTCGCGGCGCATGGACTGAAGCTGGCGGCTCGGAATGCCCGCGACGCCGACGACGCCGACGGATTCGTAGGATTCGATGAAGTCGACGAGCTCGTCGACCTCTTCACGCTTCCACTGCGGGATGACCTCGGTCTGCCGAACCTCGGATTCGCTCATGCGGGCACCTCCACGGACGGCCCCATCGTCGTCTTCACGTAGACGGAATCGATGTTGAGCGGGCCCTTTTCGAGCGTCGCTTCGAGACGACGGACGATGACGTCGATGTTCTCCGCGATTTCGTCGGGCGTCATGTCGTCTGCGCCGACGCGCGTGTGGAACGTCCGACGGTCGCGCGAGCGGAGCTGCACCGTGTTCTTCATCCGGTTCACCGTCTCGACGACGTCGTCGTCGGGCTGAAGCGGGGTCGGCATCTTACCACGGGGACCGAGCACGGTACCGAGGTAGCGACCGATGTCCTGCATCAGTCCAGCCTCGGCAACGAAGAAGTCGGTCTCGTCGGCAAGGTCTTTCGCCGCATCGGTGTCGTCGCCGAAGTCTTCGAGCTCATCGGGCCCGAGAACTTCGTCGGCGGCATCCTCTGCGCGGAGCGCGGTTTCACCGGTCGCGAACACCACAATCTGGGTGTCCTGGCCGGTGCCAGACGGGAGCACGATGCTCTCGTCGACACGCTTCGACGGGTCGTTAAGATCTAAGTCTCGCAAGTTCACGGCGAGGTCAACCGTTTCGCGGAAGTTCCGCCCGGGTGCCTCGTCGAGAGCGCGAGAGACTGCGTCAACTATTGTGTCTGCCATTATTCACCTCCGTAGTACGCAGGATTGCTCCTACGGGTCAGTGAAACAGGCTACTGCCTGCCTCGTCCGGCAGGACGAGTAGGCTCAACTTAAGTCCGTCGAACTACGGGAGCCGAAACCCCCGAATTCGGGGGTTTCGCGTGCCACAGCCACACATGCGGGCTGGCGAGCACGCGAGCGATGTGAGGTCGTCGACGGTCGGGCCGCTCCGGGTCGAATCGGGTCGGTGGAGAGAAGAAAGCGGGCCGAGTCGACTCGACCCGACGGAAAGGGCGGTTCGAACCGCCGAGACGGTTCCGAGACGATTACTCGTCGTCGAAGTAGTCGTCGAAGTCGCCGCCGTCGATGCGCTGTTTGAACGTGCGGGCGTCTTCGCCCTCGATGGTGACGCCGAGGGACGCACACGTCCCGGCGACTTCCTTCGAGGCGTTCTTGAGGTCGTACGAGAGCAGGTCAGAGGACTTCTGCTCTGCGACCTTCTTCAGCTGTTCGATGGACATGTCGGCGACGAAGTTCTCCTGGGGTTCGCCGCTGCCGGTGTCGAATCCGACTTCGTCCTTGATGAGCGCCGCCGTCGGCGGGACGCCGACTTCGATGCTGAACGAGCCGTCGTCGTCGTATTCGACGGTGACGGGGACTTCCATGCCGTCGAAGGCAGCCGTCTGGTCGTTGATGTCGTTGACGACGTCCTGCACGTCGACGGGGGTCGGGCCGAGTTCCGGGCCGAGCGGCGGACCGGGGTTCGCCTTCCCGCCGGGAACGAGTACTTCGATAGTTCCAGCCATACGTGGAAACACCGTGTGGCGACTTTTAACGGTTTTCTTTCGGCCGGAGGCGTGTGCGACAACTACGCACAGATGGCGGAGTCACCGCCCGCCAGCCGACGGGTCGACGGGAACGCTCACAGTTCGACGCCGAACGACTCCACGTCGCCCGCGAGCGCGGCCATCGACCCGAGGAGTTCGGCCACGTCGTCGAGGTCGCTCGTGGAGACGACTTCCACGGGCGTGTGCATGTAGCGGTTCGGGATGCCGATGTTGAGCGAGGGGATGCCGGAGCGACTCGTGTAGAAGGCGTCCGCGTCGGTTCCCGTGCGGATGCCGGCGGCCTGCAACTGCACGCCGATGTCGGCCTCTCCGGCCGCGTCGCGGGCGAGCGCGACGACGTTCGGGTGGTTCGCGCTCCCGCGGGAGACGACCGGTCCCTCACCGAGTTCGACTGGCCCTTTGCGCTTGCCGGGCACGTCGGGGTTGTCCGTGGCGTGGGTCACGTCGACGGCGACCATCGCGTCGGGGTCGAGGTCGTAGCCGACCATCTTCGCGCCCTGCACGCCGACTTCCTCCTGGACGGTGCTGACGGCGTACACCGTCGCGTCCACGTCGGCCTCGACGGCGGCGCGCAGCCCCTCGGCGGCCGACCACGTGCCGACGCGGTTGTCCATCCCGTTGGCCGCGACGCGGTCGCTCGCGAGGTCGCGGACCCGCGCTTCGACCGTCACGGGGTCGCCCACTTCGACGTGGTCCTTCGCGTCGCCCTTGCTCGTCGCGCCGATATCGACGAACTGCTCTTCGAGGTCGTCGTACTCCTCGCTGCCCACGTCGCGGAGGTGGATGGCGGTCTGGCCGATGACGCCCGCCACGTCGCCGTCGTCGCCGTGGACCGTCACGTGCTGGCCCTTCGAGACGGTGCGGTCCGCGCCGCCGATGGGGCCGATACGGACGAAACCGTCGTCGTCGATGTCGCGGACGATGTAGCCGATTTGGTCCGCGTGGCCGGTGAAGGCGATTTCCGGGCCCTCGCCGGTTCCCTCGTGGACCGCGACGGCGTTGCCGTAGTCGTCGACCGTCACGTCGTCGGCGAACTGCGAGACGTAGTCCACCCACACGCACTGGCCGGCGACCTCGTAGCCGGACGGACTGGGTGTGGTGAGCAGGTCTTCGAGGAAGGTGCGTCGGTCGTCGTCCATACGGGACGCTCGGGGACGGCGAAACAAGAACACAGCGACTCCAGCACACCACACCGGAAGCCGAGCGGGGCGTCGTGGCTCGCAGCGTCCCGCGGCGGCCCGAGACGGCCCGCATCAGTCCGTCGCCACAAGGCATATCCATCTTGTGAGCGTACTGATGGGTATGGCCGATTTCACCCTCTTCGAGGTTCACCTGCACGACGGCTTCGAGTTCAGCCCGACCAACAGCGCACCGCTCCTCTCCAAGGGGCGCGACGGGGACGCGCTCGAAGCCGACGACGAATCGTACGACGACTACGACGCCGAGTTCGACGCCGACGAAGGCGACGAGGCCGACGAATCCGAGTCGAGTGGCGGCCCCGGTATGGCACTGCTCGTCGGGTTCATCCTCCTCGTCGGCATCGCCGCGGCGGTCCGCTACATCCGCGGCGACGCCGACGACCTCGACGAACTGGCCGACCTCGACGACGACGCAGAGCGCGACGAAGTCGAAATCGACGCCTGAACCGGCGGCTCCGAACACCGTTTTTCTACGACCGTTCCCGCCGACGACCACCCCCGCGAGCGGCCCCGTGTTCGACCGCAGTCGGATACCCTTAAGCGAATCCCGTAGCAACTCCGGGGTATGACCGTTTCGAGCGCTCCCGGCAAGGTGTATCTGTTCGGGGAGCACGCAGTCGTCTACGGCGAGCCGGCGGTCCCCTGCGCGGTCGAGCGCCGGGCGACCGTCACCGTCTCCGCCCGCGACGACGACCACGTCCGCGTCCGCGCCGAGGACCTGAGTCTCAACGGCTTCACCGTCGAGTACCGCGGTTCGACCGGCGACCGGCCCGACGTGGACGTTCCGGCACCGCTCGTGGAGGCCGCGATGGGCTACATCGACGCCGCGGTCGACCAGGCCCGGGCCGCCGCCGACGCGCCCGACGCCGGCTTCGACATCACGGTCGAAAGCGACATCCCGCTCGGGGCCGGCCTCGGCTCCTCGGCGGCGGTCGTCGTCGCCGGCATCGACGCCGCGACCCGCGAACTCGGCGTCGAACTCGCGCCCCGCGAACTCGCGGAACGCGCCTACCAGGCCGAACACGAGGTCCAAGACGGACAGGCCTCCCGCGCCGACACTTTCTGCTCCGCGATGGGCGGGGCCGTCCGCGTCGAGGGCGACGACTGCCGGACCATCGACGCGCCGCCGCTCCCGTTCGTCATCGGCTTCGACGGCGGCGCGGGCGACACCGGCGCGCTCGTCTCCGGCGTCCGCGCGCTCCGCGAGGAGTACGACTTCGCCGCCGACACCGTCTCGACCGTCGGTGACATCGTCCGCCGGGGCGAGGAACTGCTGGCCGAGGCGGACCCCGACGCCGACGACCCGCCCGAAGAACTCCTCTCCGAACTCGGCCGCTTTATGAACTTCAACCACGGCCTGCTCGAAGCCCTCGGCGTCTCCTCGCGCTCGCTCGATTCGATGGTGTGGGCCGCCCGCGAGGCCGGCGCGTACGGCGCGAAACTGACCGGCGCTGGCGGCGGCGGCTGTATCGTCTCTCTGGATCCGACGCCCGAGACGCAGACCGCGCTCCGGTTCACCCCCGGTTGCGAGGACGCCTTCCGCGCCGAACTCGCCACCGAGGGCGTCAGAGTCGAGGTGCCGCCGGACGCGGACGGCGAGGGCGAGGCTGAGCGCGAGCGCGCCCCCGACGACGGGAACGGGACGGAGACGGGGGCGGACTCGGCGTGAGCCTCGTCGTCCTCAAACTCGGCGGGAGCGTCGTCACCGACAAGGACGAACCGGAGACGGTCGACGAGGCGGGACTGGCGGCCGCCGCAGACGCGGTCGCGACCCTCGCTGAATCGGGCCGCGTCGTCGTCGTCCACGGCGGCGGGAGCTTCGGCCACCACCACGCCGCCGAACACGGCGTCTCCTCGGAGACCGGCAGTCACGACGCCCGCGGCGTCCGCGCCATCCACGACGCGATGAAGCGCCTCAACGACGCCGTCCTCGACGCCCTCGAAGAGCGCGGCGTCGCGGCCCTGCCGGTCCACCCGCTTTCGGTCGGCGCGCGCGAGACCGACGGCTCGCTGGCACTTCCACTCGCGGCGACCGAGACGATGCTCGACGAGGGCTTCGTCCCGGTCCTCCACGGAGATGTCATCGCGCACGCGGGCAAGGGCGCGACCATCGTCAGCGGCGACGACCTCGTGGTGTCGCTCGCGTCGGGGCTCGGCGCGGACCGCGTCGGCCTCTGTTCGACCGTCCCCGGCGTGCTCGACGCTGACGGCGACGTGATTCCCGAGATTACGGCGTTCGAGGACGCGGCGGACGCGCTCGGCGGGTCGGACTCCACCGACGTGACCGGCGGCATGGCCGCGAAAGTGCGAAAACTGCTCGCGCTCGGCGCGCCGGCGCACGTCTTCGGCCCCGAGGGACTGTCGGCGTTCGTCGCCGGCGAGTCGCCGGGAACCGTCATCCGCGGAGAGTGAGAGGAGTCGGCGTCGGACCCGGACTCGGACCCTGATGCGGACTCAGAGTTCGACGACCAGCCCGTCTTCTGCGACCCGAACCTCGCCGTCGAACCGTTCGCTCACGCTCGCCCGGAGGTCGTCGGTGACGCGGTCGGCGTGCGGGTAGAGATGCGTCAGGTAGACCGAGTCGATGTCCCACCCGGCGAGCGCCTCGCCCACCTGCGACGGCGTTGGGTGGTTCGACACGTCCACGTCGTCCGGGAACGAGCAGTCGTGCGCGAGGACGCTTGCGCCGTCGGCGAAGTCGCCGAGGGCGGAGAACGCCTCGGTGTCCCCCGAGAAGACGAAGTCGGCCTCGCCGCGCTCGTTGCTGAAGCGGTAGGCGAGCGTCGGCATGGAGTGGCGGACTTCGAACCCCATCACGTCGAAGCCGGCGATGCCGAACTCGGTCGGGCCGACCTCCCGAATCTGCACGTCGAGGCGGCCCCGCAGGTAGTCGTGGACGTCGAACAGCCCCTCGACCAGTTTCTCGGTCCCCTCCGGACCGACGATTTCGAGGCTGTCAGCGCCGGCGAGCCACCGGGCTTTCACGAGCGCCATGAGGTCCGAGACGTGGTCGAGGTGGTGGTGCGTGAGGAGAACCGACGAGACACCCTCGTAGCCGACTTCCGTCTCGGCGAGGCGGGCGAGGACGCCCGACCCGCAGTCCACGAGGAGGGCGTTGCCGTCCGATTCGAGGAGGAGTCCGGTCTGGGCGCGGCCGGTGACGGGCATCGCACTGCCGGTTCCGAGGAACGTGACGCGCATGCGCAGAGCTACCACGGCGGCGGCGTTAGTCCTTGTGCTCGTCGGGTCGGCCGCCGCGGGCACAGGCACAACCCTCATACCCGCGCAGGCTAACCCCGAGGTAATGACCCGGCGCGGCCGCTCGCTTCTCGCGTCGAGAGGCGGCGACTACGAGTTCGACCCCGAGTCGGTGTCGGTCGCCGACGAGGACGTGCTCGACCTGCTGGAGCCCGCCGTCCAGGAGTGGTGGGTCGACCGATTCGGTGAGTTCGTCCCCGGCAACGGCGGCTTTTTCACTCCACCCCAGCGCGGAGCTATCCCCCGCATCCACGACGGCGACAACGCCCTCATCTGCGCGCCGACGGGGTCCGGCAAGACGCTCGCCTCCTTCACCGCAATCATCAACGAGCTGTTCCGCCGCGAGCGCGAATCCCCCGACGGCCTCGACAACTCGGTGTACTGTCTCTACGTCTCGCCGCTGAAATCGCTCGCCAACGACATCCACCGGAACCTGACCGAGCCGCTGTCGGGCATCGCCGACATCGCCGCCGACCGCGGCGAGACGGTGGACATCAGACACGCCATCCGCCACGGCGACACCTCCTCGGCGGACCGCCAGAAGATGCTGTCGGAGACGCCGCACATCCTCAACACGACGCCCGAGACGCTGGCGATTCTGCTCAACTCACCGAAGTTCAAAGAGAAGCTCCGAACCGTCGAGTACGTCGTCGTCGACGAGATTCACAGCCTCGCGGAGAACAAACGCGGCACGCATCTGTCGGTGTCGTTAGAGCGACTGGAGGACCTCGCCGAGTCGTCGCCGACGCGCATCGGCTGTTCGGCCACCGTCGAACCGCTCGACACGGTCGCGGAGTTCCTCGTCGGCTGCGAGGACGGCGAACCCCGCGACTACGAACTCGTCGACACGCGGTTCGTCCGCGACTTCGACGTGCAACTGGAGTGTCCGACCGACGACCTGATTCGGACGCCCCGAAGCGAGGTCCAGAGCCGGTTTTACGACCGCCTGCACGACCTCGTCGCCTCGCACACGAACACGCTGGTGTTCACCAACACGCGGTCGGGTGCGGAGCGCGTCCTCCACAACCTCCGCGAGGAGTTCGACGACATCGACGAGTCGAACTCCGGCTGCCACCACGGGAGCCTCTCGAAAGAGCGCAGACAGGAGATAGAATCGAAGCTGAAGGCGGGCGAGTTACGCGTCGTCACCACCTCCACGAGCCTCGAACTCGGCATCGACATGCCCCACATCGACCTCGTGGTGCAGGTCGGCTCACCCAAGTCGGTCGCCGCGCTCCTCCAGCGGGTCGGCCGTGCGGGCCACCAACTCGGCCAGACGGTCGAGGGCCGCGTCATCGCCCTCGACAGGGACGAGCTCGTCGAGTGCGCGGTGATGCTCTCGAAGGCCGAAGCCGGCTTCGTCGACCGCGTGTTCATCCCCGAGAACGCCTTCGACGTGGCCGCCCAGCAGGTGTACGGGATGGCAATCAACGCGATTCGCCCCGAGTCGGAACTCCGCGAGACGCTCCGGCGGGCCTACCCGTACCGGAACTTCTCGGACGACGACTTCGAGCGCCTGTTCCGCTATCTCACCGCCGACTACGACGGCCTCGAAGACAAGAACGTCTACGCGAAAATCTGGCGCGACACCAACGACCCGCCGGACGGCGAACACCACTACGAGGAGTTCCCCGTGGGCGAACCCCTCATCGGCAAGCGCGGCCGGATGGCCCGCGTCATCTACATGACCAACATCGGCACGATTCCCGACTCCTTCACCTGCGACGTGCTGGTCCGCGGGGCCGACCAGTGGGTCGGCACGCTCGACGAGGGCTACCTCGACACGCTGGAGAAAGGCGACGTGTTCGTCCTCGGCGGCGATCACTTCGCCTACCGCTACCGCCGCGGGTCGAAGGTGTACGTCGACCGCACCGCACAGCGCCCGACGGTTCCCTCGTGGTTCTCCGAGCGCCTGCCGCTTTCGTACGACCTCGGCCGCGAACTCGCAGCGTTTCAGGCCGCCCTCGTGGACCGACTCGACGCGGGCGGCGCGCCCGCCGTCAGGTCGTGGCTCCGGGAGTTCCCGCTCGACGAAAACAGCGTCCGCGCCGTCACGCGGATGTTCGACGAGCAGGTCAGATACGCCGGCCCAGAGAGCGTGGCGACCCCCGACAGACTCGTCGTGGAGACCGAACTCGACCGCGACGCCTACCGCCGGCACTTCTACGTCCACTGCACCTACGGCCGGCGGTTCAACGACGGCCTCTCACGGCTCCTCGCGTACCACGCCGCCCGCCGGACGAACGCGAACGTGCAGGTCGCCGTCGCCGACAACGGCTTTTCGCTGTCGATGCCGCTCAACCGCAAAGTCGACCTCGCGGGCGTCCTCCGCGACCTCGACCCCGGGGCAGTCGAAGCCGACCTCCGGGCCGCCCTCGACGGGACCGACCTCCTGAAGCGCTACTTCCGCATCAACGCGACGCGCTCGCTCATGATTCTCAAGCGCTACAAAGGCTACGAGAAGTCCGCCGCCCAACAGCAGGTCTCCTCCGAGATGCTGCTGTCGTTCGCCCAGGACCTCGACGAGTTCGCCGTGATAGAAGAGACCTACCGCGAGATTCTCGAAGACAAACTGAACCTCGCCGCCATCGAGGACGCGATAGCGGCGATTCGGGCGGGCGACGTGGACGTGGTCGGCCAGCAGGTCTCGTCACCGACGCCGCGGGCGTTCGGCCTCGCCACGCTGACCGCGAGCGACGTGGTCCTCGCCGAAGACGAGAGCGCGGCGCTCCGGGAGTTCCACGAGCGCGTCAAAGCCGAAATCAACGACGACGAATCCGACCTCGGCATCGACGTGAACTGACGGGGCGACGGGTTGGCGGGCCGGCGGTTCGCGGCCGAGGAGCCGCGGAGACGCCTACCGCCGCGCCCACGCGAGCATCCGGTCGTAGAACGGGTCGGATTCGAGCGCGTCGGCGTCGCCGACGAGACACAGCGCCTTCTTCGCCCGCGTCAGCGCGACGTTGATGCGGCGGTGGTCCTCGAACAGCGGGCCGTCCAACTCGCCGGTGGCGACAAAGGAGACGACGATGACCTCCTTCGAGGAGCCCTGGAACCGGTCGACCGTGTCGACGGTGGCATCGGTTCGGCGGGAGATTTCCGCGACCTGCGCGCGGAAGGGGGCGATGACGCCGATGTCGTCGGTGTCGACGCCGGCGGCCTCGTAGGCGGCGACGACCTCCGCGACGCGGTCGGCTTCGACGGGGTTCGTGTTGCCGACGCGCCGACCGTCGGGGTCGACGAAGGCGACTTGGTCCGCGAGTTCGGCGGGGAGGTCCGCGGTGTCGACGCCGAGGTCCCGGAGGTGCTGGGCGGCGACAGCGCCCGTGGCCGGGCGGAGCGCGCCGTCGTAGAACTCCTTCGAGGCGAACGCCTGAATCCGCTGGGACATGCGGTACTGGCGGTCGAGCATGACCGAGGCGTCGGGGTACGTCTCGATGAGTCGCTGGAACAGCGATGTCTGGAGGTCGTTTTCGGCGCGGACGACCGGCGGCAGCTGTTTGTGGTCGCCGACGAGGACGAACCGGTCTGCGAGGTTGACGGCGGCGAGCGTCCCGGGTTCGGTTATCTGCGACGCCTCGTCGACGAGCGCGGCATCGAACGACTGCTCGCGCATCACGCGCGACCCGCAGGAGGCGGTGGTCGCGGCGACGACCGGCGCGTCGCGGAGGGCGGCGGCGAGCGCGTTCGGGTCGCCGCTACGGGAGAGGCGCACGTCTTGCATGTCCTCGCGGACGCCCGATTCGGTGCCGACGCGGACGATATCGTCGAACCCCTGGTCGCGCAGGGCTTCCAGCGCGTTGTCGACCGCGCGGTTCGTGAAGGCCGAAAGCAAGACGCGGTTGCCGTCTTCGACGAGCGCGCGGATGGTCCGGGCGATGGTGTAGGTCTTGCCCGTCCCCGGCGGCCCGTGGATGAGCGCGAGGTCGTCGGCGTCGACCGCGAGACTGACCGCCTCGTCTTGTTTCTCGTTGTTGTCGATGAACGTGCGACCCACAGAGCGGTCCGCAAACTCGGGGTCGCGGCGGCCGAACAGCACGTCTTTCCGGTCGGGCGAGCCCTTGAGCACCGCGTCGTGGAGCGCGGTGAGCAGGCGGTCCACGGTGAGTTCCGAGGGGTACACGTCGAGGCGGCGGAGCGGCACGGGTTCGTCGGTCGTGACGACGATTTCGTCGCCGAGTTCGACGATGCGCGCGAGTTCGGCGTGCCCCTCGACGGGGTGGCCGTCGCTGGCGAGCGCCACGTCGCCGGCGCGGAGTTTCGACACCGCGTCGTCGGTCTGCTTCGCCCGGAGTTCCCACGTGCCGTCGGGGCGCTCGGTCTGGCCGAGGGGTTCGAGGCCGATGAGCGCCCGGTCGTCGTCGGCACGTTCCTCGGCGTTCTGGTCCCAGAGCTTGCGGTACTCCTTGTGGACCGACCGGCGCTCCTCTTCGACGGCGCGGTAGAAGCGGTCGAAGTAGTCGCGTTCGTCCTCGGGGACCGGCGTGCCGATTGCGCCGGCTTTCGATTCCTGGTCGAGCCTCCCGGAGACGACCATACAGGTGTCTTTCTCGAAGCAGTACTCGCACTTCGAGTTCACCTCGTAGCCGGTCGGCACCGACGCGTCGTGTTCCATCGCCGCGATTTCGTTGCGGGTGCGGACGACGAACTCGAGGAGGCCGCGGCCGATGGAGAAGTCCTTCGCCGGCGAGAGGTCGCCGGACTCCTCGGTGCGGTCGAGCGTCGTGTTCTTCGTGTAGAGGAGCGTCCCCGTATCGACCGGGACGCCCCGCTCTTCGAGGATGAGCGCGTAGGAGGCGGCCTGAATCTTGTCCTGAAACCGCGGGTCGCGGTTGAGGTTCTTGCCGGTCTTGAGTTCGACGGGCGACCCCCGGCGGAGGGCGTCGGCGCGGCCTTTGATGCCGAACGTCGGTGAGATGAGGGTGTACTCCGAGCGCCACTCGTCTTCGTCCGTGAGGACGCCCTGCGAGAGCCAGCCCTCGATGGCGGCGGCGTTGCGGCGCACCTCGTCCGCGACCTCGTCGACCTCGCGGCCGAGCAAGCCGAGTTCGAGGCCGCGCTCGTCGATGCGCTCGTCGATGGACGAGTCGAGGTCGCGGCCGCGGAGGAGGTCGCCGAACACGTCGTGGACGATGGTCCCTTTCACCACCGGGTAGTTCAGCGGGATGCCCGAGAGCTTGTTCAGGTAGTACATCCGCGAGCACTGCACCCACGAGCGGATGTCGGTCACGTCCACGAGGAAGTCGGGTTCGACGACGACGAACGACTCGGAGCCCGTCGAGTACGTCGTCTCGCCGCGGTACTCCGACTCCTCGGCGTCGGTGACGAGGATGTCCATGCCCGGTTCGGCGTGTTCGGCGGCGTGGGTCCACTTCCCCCAAAGGGTGACGGTTACGGGCTCGCCCGTGCCGCGTTCGGGGCGGAGCGTCACCTCCGCCAGCGAGCGCTCGCCGTACTTCGTTTCGACGTCGCGCGGCTCGCCGACCTCGACGAGCGGACCGCGAAGGTTCACGTCGAAACCGTCGGTGAGGCGCGGGCAAATAGCCGTCGGTGGAACCCGGGGATCGGACGTGCGCCCGCGACGGGGCGCACCCGAACCCCCGCGACCGTCACGCTCTTTCTCTCCCGCGCGGTACGCACACCCATGCGCGTCAGAGATTGGCAGGACATCCTCTCGGAGGTCGTCGACGCGGGCCGCGACCGCGACCCCGACGCGTGGCGGGCCGTCGCGGGGAGTCGCCGCCGGAGCCTCGGCGAGGACCTCTTTCTCGCCCATCCCGACGCCGGCGTCTACCAGCTGAAGACGTACGCGAAGACCCCCTACGAGGTCCGCGGCGTCGGCGCTCGCGTCGCCCGCCGCATCGACGACGACCTCGACCCGCTGTTCCCGCGTCGGCGCGACGACGGCGACGGCGAGGCCACCCCCGGCCGGTTCGCCGTCCAGAACCCGCCCGAAGACGAGTCGCAGGCCGAGTCGATGGCGCGGCGGCTCGAAGAGACCGTGAAGGTCCACGCCGACGCGCCGACCACCGCCGACGACTTCTTCACCGACGTGATGGAGGCGCTCGACAGTCCGGCGTTCGGCCCGATGGACTACGAGTTCGACGCCCGGCCAGACCGCCTCGACGACCTCGCGGAGGAGTTCACGGACGCCGACGAACTGCTCTCGTCGGACCTCGACGACCTCATCGAGTCCGACGGCGTCGACCGCGGCTTCCAGTGAGAACCTCGGTTTCAAACCCTCGGCATCCAATACACGGATATGGACGATAGGCTCGGCGGGCGGTCGCGGAACCCCCCGCACGGCGCGACTTCGGAGGGACGATGGTCGGTTCGAGCATGAGCGACGAGGAGACGCGACTCGCCAACAACCGACTCAAAATCGGCTTCATCCTGCTGGTCGGCGCGTCGGCCGCGCTCGTCGCCGTGCAGGCGGGGGCGACGCTCGTTCAGGCCGCAGTCGCGCTGCTCTGTGGGGTGGTCATCGGGGGGCTCCTCACGTGGTATCTGCGGCGGTGGAGCCGCGAGTTCACCGCGGTGAACCGCCGGTAGCGACGCCTCCCTCAGGGCGACACCCGGGCGACCCATCGCTCGGGCGCGTCCAGTTCCGCGTCGGTCGGTAAGTTCTCCGGATGGTCCCACACCCGCGACGCGGCGGCGACGCCGCGCTCGTCGGCGACGTGCTCGAAGAAGCGAGCGCCGCGTTCGTACTGCCGGCGCTTGAGGCCGAGTCCGAGGAGCTGACGCGCGAGTTTGGCGACCGGGCCGCCGCCCTGCCGACGCTCGTCGAGCTTCCGGCGGAGGTCCTCGTAGTCGTCGTCGAACGCCCGGTCCATCAGCAGTTCCGCGTAGCCCTCGACGGCGGTCATCGCCGTGTCGAGTTCGCGGAAGGCGTCGCGGTCGAGGTCGCCGTCGACGAGGGCGTCGACCCCGCGTTGCATCCGCGATTCGAGGTGCGTCGAGAGCCACGGGGCCGCGCCGAACTCCGCGGCGTGCGACACCTCGTGGAAGGCTATCCAGCGGCGGAACCGCGGGTAGTCCACGTCGAGGCTGTCGGCAACCCGGCGGATGTTCGGGTGGACGAAGTACAGTCCGTGGTCGTCGTCGCCGTCGGCGAGGAGCAGCGGGTCGTACTGCCCGAGGACGTTGTTGCCGAGAAACGAGAGGACGAACGCGAACGAACCGGTGTTGACGGCGCGCGTGAACCCGGGGAGCACGGTGGGGCCGTGTTCCTCGAACGGGACCATCACCCGGCGGAACGTCGCCACGTTCGCGTCTATCCAGTGGTGGCGGTTCTGGACTTCGACGACTTCGGGCACGTCGAACTCGACCTCGGCGACGGCCGCGAGGCGGTCGCGCGCGTCGCGAACGTCTGCCGCGTAGCCCGCGCGCTCGGCGTCCGTGAGGTCGAGCGAGCCGGGGTCGGTCGCGGACTTCGCGGCCTCGGCGACGGCGTCCCAGTCGATGGTGCCGGAGCCGGTTGCCGAAGCGTCCGCGACCGCTCTGACGCTCCGAAAGAGGTTCATACCGTATCGTGGTGGGCCGGACGCAAAACGCTTCGGTCGGGGGAGTCAGACTCGCTAACTCGCAGACAGGACCGCCCCCAAGCACTATACCGAGTCGGACGTGGAAGGCGTATGGACCGAACCATCGACCACGTCGCGTTCGGTGGGACCGAACTGTACGAACTCCGGGCGGCCGCGAACGAGGTCGGACTGACGCCGACGTACGGCGGCGAACACGGGACCGGGACGACCCACATGGCCGTCGTGCCGTTCCCCGACGGGTCGTACCTCGAACTCATCGCGCCGACGCTCGGGACCGACGCCACGGACGCCGGCTTCTGGCCCGACTACCTCGCTGCCGACGCCGGCCCCGCGGCGTGGTGTCTGGAGACCGACGACGCCGCCGCCAGCGCCAAGACCGCCATCGACGCCGGCCTCCCCGTCGACGGCCCGCACGAGGCCTCCCGCGCCCGACCGGATGGCCGCCTCGTCGAGTGGGACATGTGTTTCGAGGGATCGGACCAGCGACTCCCCTTTTTCATTCACGACCGCACCCCGCGGGGCTACCGCGTCCCGGAGGCCGCGCCGAACGCTTCGCTTCGCGGCCTCCAGACCGTCGTCGTCGCCACCCGCGACCGCGAGGCGACCGCGGCGCTGTTCGCCCGGCGACACCGGTACCCCTCGCCGGTCGATATCAACGGCCCGTTTCCCGAGTTCGCCACGCTTCCGGGCACGCCGCTCGCCCTGTGCGAACCCGGCGACGGCGCGCTCGACGCGCGCATCGACGAGGTCGGTGAGGGGCCGTGTGCGTTCCTCGTCGGCGTCACCGACCTCGACCGCGCGCGCACCGCGCTGTCGCTCGGTCCCGAGATTCGATACAGCGACCGGCGCATGGCGTGGTTCGACCACGACCTGTTCGACGGTCGGTTAGGCGCGGTCGAACTGTCCTGAACCGACCGATACCGCCCTGAAAAGCCTCGAATCACCGACCGATGCCGGACGGTCGGCTCAGGCGGCGCAGTTGTTCGGTCCGAGTTCGAGTTCAGTCGCCTCCTCCTCGCCGCCGACCGAGGCCCGCCCGGTATTGATGTCGATGACGCGCTCGTAGTTCGCGGGCTTCTCGGGCGTGTCCTCGGTGACGCGGGCGACGAACGCCGACTCATCCATCGACAGCAAGTCGAGTCCCTCGCGCAGGTCGCCGAGCGTCGCGCTCACGAGTTCGCCCGGCGCGGCGACGCCGTAGCGCCCGTCCGCCCCGACGGAGACGTGGCCGGGGAGGACGCGCGTCTCGTCGGGCAGCGACAACAGCGTGTCGTGAAGCGTCTCGTAGAGGAGTTCCGCCCCCGTCGCGGCGTCCGAATCACCGAACTGGAGCTCCGTCCGGCCGACCGACTCGACGAACAGCGTGTCGCCGGTGAGGAGGAACCGACCGTCGACGAGGTAGTTCGTCATGTCCGATGTGTGCCCCGGCGCGTGCATCGCCTCGATATCGTAGTCGCCGACGGCCAGCGTCTCGCCGTCGTCCAGCGCGGTGAACTCGTAGGCTACGTCGCGGTTGGTCGCCTCCGCCCCGAGGTAGTACGGCACGCCGAGACGGTCGGCAAGCGCCCGTCCCCCGGAGACGTGGTCGGCGTGGACGTGCGTGTCGAGCACACCAGCGACCGTCATCCCGGCGTCGGCGGCGACGAGTTCGAACTCGTGAATCTGCCGGGTGGCGTCCACGACGACCGCCTCGCGGGCCGACCGCGAGCCGACGACGTAGCCGAGACAGCCCTTCGCGCGGCGCTGGACCTGCGCGACGAACAAATCGTCGTCGCCGGTGTCGAGTTCGACTACCTCGTACAGCTTGCTCCAGTCTTCCATGCCGCCTTTGACGACCTCCACGTCGTCGTAGCCGCGTTCGGCCAGTTCGAACCCGAACGATGTCGAAGACAGCCCTTTCCCGCAGATGGCGACGACCGGCTCCTCACCGACGAGGTCGCCGACGCGGTCCCAGTCCCAGTCGCCGCCGAGACCGTCGACAGGGTGGAAGGGGACGTTGACCGCGCCCTCGATGTGCCACAACTCGAAGCTCTCGGGCGGCCGCGTGTCGACCACGGTGAACGACTCTCCCGCGTCTAACCGGTCCGCGAGTTCGCTCACAGTGAGCTGATGGAGGAGTTTTCTCATGTGTTTAGCTATGGGAACGACGCACAAAACCGTTTGTGGCGGACGCGGGGCCGCGGTCTCGCGTGGCGTCGACTCGACTCGCGTCGGTGGCGTCGTGGCTGCACCGAGCTGAGCGACGGCGCCGCCGCTCACCGGGCGAGTGTCAGAAAAGTCGAATCGGAAGGTCGTCCCGGACTACAGTTCGGCCTCGAAGTCTTCGAGGGCGTAGACGGTGTCGGAGCCGCGGCGGTCGAGCGTCTCGTTGGCCAGCAGCCAGTAGACGACCGACAGCGCGCGTCGACCCTTGTTGTTCGTCGGGACGACGAGGTCGACGTTCGACGTCTGGTTGTTGGAGTCGCACATCGCGATGACCGGGATGCCGACCGTGATGGCCTCCTTGACGGCCTGTGCGTCACCAATCGGGTCGGTGACGACGACCACGTCGGGTTCGATGTAGCCGGCGTAGTCCGGGTTCGTCAGGGTACCCGGGATGAAGCGGCCCGTGCGGGCGCGAGCGCCGACGGCGTCGGCGAACTTCTCGGCCGGGAAGCGACCGTACTGGCGGGAGGACGTGACCAGAATCTGCTCCGGACTGTAATTCGCGAGGAAGTCCGCGGCGGTGCGGATTCGCGAGTCAGTCTGGCTGACGTCGAGCACGTAGAGCCCGTCGTCGCGGACACGGTGGATGAACCGGACCATGTCCTTGGTCTTCTGCTGGGTACCGATGTGGACACCGGCGGCCAGGTAGTCCTCGACCGGGATGAGCAGGTCGGCGTCTTCGTCGGGCATGACGTCCTCGTCGAAGGCCGGTTCCGGCTCTGCTTCTTCGGCCTCGGCGGCGTCGTCGGCCGCCTCGGCGGTCTCTGCTGTCTCGTCTTCGGTGGCGGCCTCGGCGGGTTCCGTCTCGGCGACCGCTTCGGTCTCCGTCTCGGGTTCCTCGTCGGCGACCTCCACCGCGTCGTTTTCGTTGTCGCTCATACTGCGTCGTCCGCGATGCGGATGAGTTCGTTCAGTTTGGCGGTTCGCTCGCCCTGCACCGTGCCAGTCTTGATGAACGGCGCGTCGGTTGCGACGGCGAGGTGTGCGATGGTCGCGTCTTCGGTCTCACCGGAGCGGTGAGAGATGACGGCGTCCATCCCGTTTCGGGAGGCCAGTTCGACGGCGTCGAACGCGTCGGTCAGCGTCCCGATCTGGTTCGGCTTGATGAGAATGGAGTTCGCGGCGCCCACGTCGATGCCGTCCTGCAGACGGTCGACGTTGGTGACGAACAGGTCGTCACCGCAGATGAGCGTGCGGTCGCCCACGCGCTCTGTGAGTTCCGCGAAGCCCTCGTAGTCGTTCTCGTCGAGGGGGTCTTCGACGTAGACGAGGTCGTACTCGTCGACCATCTCGGCGACGTAGTCGATCTGCTCGTCGGTCGTCTTCGTCTCGTCACCGTAGTGGTAGACGCCGTCTTCGAACATCTCCGAGGCGGCGATGTCGAGACCGAAGCCGATCTCGAAGCCGAGTTCGTCCTCGACGTCGGAGACCGCTTCGCCCATGATTTCGAACGCCTCGGCGTCCGATACCGGCGGTGCCCACGCACCCTCGTCGCCCTTCGCGGCGGGCACGCCGCGCTCGTCGAGAATCTCGGACGCGCGGGCGTGGACCTTCGCGTTGGCGAAGACGGCTTCGGAGACGCTCGGCGCGCCGACCGGCGCGGCGAGGAACTCCTGGATGTTCGTCGCTTCCTTGGCGTGTTCACCGCCTCCGATGACGTTCCCGAGCGGCGTCGGGAAGTTGTCGCCGCGGAACGCGCCGCCGAGATGCTGGTACAGGGGCGCACCGAGCACGTCGGCACCGGCCTTGGCCGCCGCCATCGAGATGGCGACCGCGCTGTTGGCGCCGATTTCCGAGAAGTTCTCGGAACCGTCGGCGGCGCGGAGCGTCGCGTCGACCTCGCGCTGGTTGCCCGCGTGGACCTCGTCCACGAGTCGGGGAACGGCGTGTCGCCGCGCGGCGGCGATGGCTTCGGTCGGCGGCAGTTCGATTGCCTCGTACTCGCCGGTGGACGCCCCGCTGGGGGCCGCAGCGCGACCGAACCCACCGGATTCGGTGAGCACGTCGGCTTCGACCGTCGGGTTTCCACGGGAGTCGAGCACGCGGCGCAGAGCTACGGATGTGATTCGAGTCATGTTGTCACTTACCCTCTCGTTTGACGGTGAACGGAAGTACACCTGCGTCGTACTCCTCAGCGGCGATTAATATCGGTTCTGTCTGTTCCGAATCGACGAGAACCGGTGCCCCGTAGGAGACCTGCAGCGCTCGTGCGCCGAGGATGCGTGCCTTCTCGTATCGGTTGTACCGTTGCATCATTGGTAGGGGGATACGACGTCCACGAGGTCCTTGTGCGACACCATCATCCGCCGGCAGCAGGCACGCGTGACCCCGAGGTCGTCGAGGACGTCAGCGGGGTCCTCGTCTCCCTCGCGAGCACGGGCTTTGAACTCGTCCCAGTGTTCGCCGATCACTGTGCCGCAGGTGAAACACCGGACGGGAATCATCATGGTTAGATCACCTCAGCGGTAGGACTTCTGGTAACGAGCGCGTGCGCCCGGTCCGCCCCACTTCTTGGGTTCGGACTGGCGAACGTCGTTGACCAGAAGCGAGCGGTCGAACTCCATGTACGCGTCGCGAAGCTCCGCGTCGTTCAGGTACTGCACCAGCCCACGAGCGAGCGCGGTGCGGACTGCGTCGGCCTGACCGGCCACGCCGCCGCCGTTGACGCGCACGTCGATGTCGACCTGCGAGCGGAGGTCCTCGCCTGCGATGCGGAACGGCTCCAGCATCTTGAGGCGGGCCATCTCCGGCTCGACCAGCTCGACCGGCTGGGAGTTGATTCGGACTCGACCCTCGCCTTCGCGCACGGTGGCGCGGGCGATTGCGGTCTTCTTCTTACCGGACGTGTTCGTTACCATGTGACGTTAGCACCCAGCTTCTCGGAGACCTCTCCGAGCGAGATGAACTTGATGTTCGAAAGGCGGTCCAGCGAGGTGTCTTCGAGCATCTCGCCGTCTTCGTCGTACGGATTGCCGACGTAGACGCGGACGTTCGAGAGCGCCTCGCGGCCGCGGGGCTTCTTGTACGGAAGCATGCCGCGGATGGCACGCTTGAAGATGCGGTCGGGACGCTTCGGGTAGTACGGACCCTGGTCCGAACCGACTTCGACGCGCTTTCTGTACTTGGCCATCACGTCCTCTTCCGAGCCCGTGATGACGGCGTCTTCTGCGTTGACGACGGCGACCGTCTCGCCCGCGAGGGCGCGCTGTGCGACCTCCGAGGCGACGCGACCGACGATGCAGTTTCGAGCGTCGACGACGACGTCTGCGTCGAATTCTGCGAGGCTCATCGGATCACCCGTACGTTGGACCCGTCGGGGTTCTGTTCAGCGAGTTGTTCTAGCGTCACGGTGTCGCCGACCTGCTCGATCTTCTTTCGAGCGGTGGACGAGAAGTCCACGGCCGCGACTGTGACGTTCTTCTGCAGCACACCGCTACCCAGCACCTTGCCGGGCACGACGACGGTCTCGTCTTCCTGAGCGTATCGTTCGATACGACCAAGGTTGACTTCCGCGTGGGTGCGCCGTGGCTTTTCGAGACGGTCCGCGACATCCTGCCAGACGTTGGCACCGGACTCACGCGAGACCGCCTTCAGCTCGGCGATGAGACTGTTGAGTCTCGGGTTCGTCTTACTCATTGTCTACCTCCAGAGAGAAAGCGGAGTGCAGGGAGCAGGATTTGAACCTGCGGACTCCTATGAGACAGCGCCCTGAACGCTGCGCCGTTGGCCAGACTTGGCTATCCCTGCAAGCATTCCGCTGTACTTCATGCCCCGTAAAAACACCTTCGGTCCGACTCGCCGCCGTGAGGGAGTCACACGCCACACTGTCGGTGGTTGTGACCCCTCGCGGGGCGGGCGAACGCCGGTGTTGAGACGGGGCAGTGTTCATTCTTACAGTGCGACCTTCTCTTCGAGTTCGGCCGCGCGGTCACCCAAGGAGGCGACGGCGCGCGTCACGAGCTCGTCGACGTCGAACGAACCGTCCGTCTCCACACTGAAGACGAACGCTCCGGGCACGTCGTGTACTTCGACCTCTTTTCCGGGGTACCGCTCCGTCAGGTCGTTGCCGAACGTCTCCGTCGCGACGAGGTCGCCGTCTGCGGCGTCCCCCTCGGCGTGCTCCGCCGCGGCCTCTTCGATGACGCCGCGGAGGATGTTCGGCTCCTGTTCATCGAACTCGCCGGCGTCGCCGACGACCTCCACGCGCTGGAGGTGTCGGTAGCCGACGGCGACCCCGCCTTGGTTCTTGGCGTGGTCCTTTCCGTAGCCGAGGACGGCGTCGGCCTCGAACTCGAGGCGCTGGCCCTCCTTCAGCTCGATGATGGGGATGTTCTCGTCCGCCGGGACGACCATGTCGTCTGCGGATTCGATGTCCCCGGAGTAGGCGGTTGCCGGCCCGTCGACTTCGAGCGCGACGGTGACGGTGTCACCGGGTTCGAAGTCGTCGAGAGGCGTGGTCAACGGAACCAGACCGAGACGAAGCCCGATCATCTCGTCGAACATGACCGAGGTGTTCTCCACGAACCGAACGGTGTCGATGGAGAACGTCGGCACGTCGGCGACCATCGCCCGGCGAATGCCGTTGGCTAGCGCCGGGGTCAGACCGCGCGCGACGAAACGGGCGCGTCGGTCTTCGCGTTCGATGAACTCGACCTGGAAGTCGTTTACCATGGTGTGTTAGAGTCGGCTGTTTTTCGGCGCGCGAGTTCCGTCGTGCGGAATCGGCGTCACGTCCTCGATGCGACCGATTTCGAGACCGGCGCGAGCGAGGGCGCGAATCGTTGCCTGTGCGCCGGGTCCGGGGCTCTTGTTACCGTTGCCACCGGGACCGCGAACGCGGACGTGCAGACCGGCAATGCCCGCCGCCTTAATCTGGTCGGCGACGCTCTCTGCCATCTGCATGGCCGCGTACGGAGATGCCTCGTCACGGTTCTGCTTGACGACGGAACCGCCGGACGATTTGACAATCGTCTCGGCGCCCGTGATGTCAGTCACCGTGATGAGCGTGTTGTTGAACGATGCGTGAACGTGGGCGATGCCCCACTTGTCACCGGTTTCGGATTCGCTCATTCTTGGGCCTCCGCGCGCTCAGGGTGCAGTTCGTCCGCGAGCTTCGACGTTTCGTCGAACGCCACGGTGTCCTCTTCGTCGACCTCGACCTTGCGGGAGGGGACGGTCGTCCGCGCACCGCCGACGGTCACGTGACCGTGGACGATGAACTGACGGGCCTGCTGGGGCGTCTGTGCGAGCCCCTTGCGGTAAGCGACCGTCTGGAACCGACGTTCGAGGATGTCGGTCACGTCGAGACGCAGCGTCTGGGAGATGTCGTCCTCCGCAGAGAGGATGCCGTAGCGGCGCATGCGCGCCATGAACTCGGCACCGAGCGACTCGGCTTCTTCGACGTCACCCTGGGCCTCGCCGAGGAGGCGTCGCGCCTCGCGGCGGAGGTTGCGCAGTTCGGACTGCGCGCGCCAGAGTTCTTCCTTGTTCTTGAGACCGTACCGAGAGAGGAGGTCCGATTCCTGCGCGATGCGCTCGCCCTGGAACGGGTGGTTCGGGGTCTCGTAGAACTTGGTGTTGTTACCCGTCGTCATTCTTCAGCCTGCGCCTCCTTGATCTCCTCGACGTTGACACCGATGGTGCCTTCGGTACGTCCAGTGGACTTCGTCCGCTGGCCGCGAACCTTCTGGCCGCGCTGGTGTCGAACGCCCTTGTAGGAGCTGATCATTTTCATGCGGTTGATATCATGCCGCCGCTTCTCTTCGAGGTCCGAACCCGTGATGTGGTCGGTCTCACCGGAGAAGAAGTCCTTCCGTCGGTTTGCCATCCACTCGGGGGCGTGGTCCTCAAAGTTCTCGACGACATCGACAACGGCGTCGATCTCGCCTTCGGGGAGCTTACCGAACAGCGCCGTTCGGTCCACTTCCGCGGCGTCGGCGATGATGCGCGCTGTGCGCTTGCCGATACCCTTCATATCCGACAGACTGCGCTCTACCGTCTTCGTTCCGTCAAGGTCGGTCTGACCAATTCGGATGAAGTAACGGAGGTCCTCTTCCTCCTCCGGAGAGCCGTCCTGTGGTTCTTCTGCACTCATGACTTTGGAAGTCGTGTTGTGAGCGTTGCGGCGGGGATTCGAACCCCGGGGGCTTGACGCCACTGAGTTAGCAACCCAGCGCCTTGGGCCAGGCTTGGCTACCGCAACACTTCGGTCGTGTTAGTTTCGCCCTTCCGGACTCGGGGACGACATTCCCCTACATCGATTGCATCCGTTACGAGACGGGGGCATTACTTAAACATCACGAAAGGAACCTCGCGTGACAGCCCGATTCACCGCCGCTCGCCGCCGAATCGTGGTATGGTACACCACCTCTCCAAAATCATAAGAACTACGGTTACGTATTCCCGGCAATGAGTTCGACAGAGCCCGCGACCGCGCCCACGAAGCCCGTTCGAATCGACACCGTCGAGGAACTCGACGCCCTCGTGGCCGAACACGACCGCGTCCTCCTCGACATCTACACGAAGGGCTGTACGCTGTGTCAGAGCATCGAACCCGTCCTCGGGAACGTCTCGAAAGCAACCGACGTGGTCGTCGCGATGCTGAACCCGCAGACGGATATGTCGGTCGCAGAGCGGTACACGATTCGGAGCGTCCCGACGCTCCTCCTGTTCGAGGACGGCGAACTCGTCGACCGCCTCGCCGACGGCTTCCAGGGGGCGCAGGCGGTCGTCGACTTCGTCGAGAAAGAGCGGTAAGGTCGGGTCGCGTCAGTTCGGCGTGGACTCCGTCGGGGGTGCGGATGGGGGCACTCTTTCGACCCCGCGGTGGCATCTCAGCGGTCGGTCGGGTCGTCGAGAGGGGTCGTACACCAGTGACAGAAGTCGATGTCGGCGTCGACCTCGCGGCCGCATTCGGGGCACGTAACGGTGTCCGCGTCGGGGTCGGCGACGGGGTCGGTGACGGTGGCCGCCGACTCCTCGGCATCTTCGACGGCGGGGCGGTCCGC